>Ga0326728_10011669_pt1 | contig 19901 bp, 12 predicted proteins | sample MB3enrmetagenome_FD_207602 | JGI IMG/M metagenome (GOLD analysis project Ga0326728, IMG submission 207602) | Lab enriched peat soil microbial communities from McLean, Ithaca, NY, United States - MB31MN | ecosystem: Environmental > Terrestrial > Soil > Wetlands > Peat | place: USA: New York... | reverse complement strand
TTCCGGCAAAAAGTCACGAATTAGCTGGCTGTAGACTCGACTTCCGTACAACTGGCCCAATCGCATCATTGCTACACTGGCAAAGGCAGACTTGGCGGTCGAATAAGAAGGTAATCGCATCTCCTCGCAGAAAGCGTATTCGCCGTAGCGAGTCTGGCAATCGCTTACATAGTTAGTGCCGTTGATATACAAGCCATAGGTAGTAATATCTTTCTTCAATTTGACGGTTTTGAAAAATCCATTTAAATCCAGGCCCGACCCAGGGAAATCGGTAGCGAGCGCGGCGAAGGGTTTGCGCGGAATTCGATGCGCGATTTCAGCAGCCTCATCGTTCTTCAGTTCGGCCGAGTTGGCCACTTTGTAAGGCGTGTAGGTCGCGGAGAGCTGCCCCCACATATCAAATTTCATGTAGAAGCAGGTTTCCTGCGTGATCTGATAGCGCACTTTCGAGATTCGGGCGGGCTTCGTGTTGCTGAAGAGAAACATCATCTCGCCGTTGTGGACACAATTTTGGCTTCGTTCCACTAAGGCGAAAGGGAAAGACGCGCGTGTATAGCCGGAGTCGCCATTCTCACTCCAAACGCGCCCGGGTCCGATGATGTAGTTCCATGAGGGGTCCCCCGTGAAAATGAGACCTTGTCTGGCCGGAATAAGGTAACTGCCATTTTGTACGAACTCGAAGCTGAAAGTTGGCAGGTGTTTCCAAGGGGAATCCGCATCCCCTGTCAGGTTGAGATAGTCGAACACCTTAGCGAATCCCGCGGACGACTCCGGATGCACCAATTCGAGTCGTCCCTCGAATTCTTCCCTTGGCATGGCCGCATTCGCCGGCAAAGCAAATGCGTTGTCGTCTACAGGAGATGACGAACTCGCATCGGAAAAAAGCTCGGTGTACGTAAGCAGCGTACGGCTTACATCGCCTTTGCCGACAACTGGGTCGCCGGGTACGGAAACGACTTTCGACGCTTGCGCGGTCCCCAAGTTCCCGACGGCAAAACTAAGGACTAAGACAGCGAACAGTCTTCTCCTGCTCATGCGACCAAACCTCCTTCGAGCAACGAACGAGCACGTAGGTCTGCTTCGCTCAGAACAATAGCTTCAGCCCAAATTGAATCTGACGCGAGGCAAATGCTGAGGTGGACTGGCCAAAGTATGAACCGCCCATGTCATCATTTGGGTTATATAAGTTCGTGCGGTTGAAGAGGTTGTAGGCCTCGGCACGAAACTGGACACTCAACCGCTCATTCACCTTCGTATTCTTGAAGAGCGACAGATCTATATCTGCAAAGCCGGGACCGCGAAACGCATTCCGGCTGAGATTGCCTTCGCTGCCTACCGGCACACACGGAGTTCCGTCGAAGAACGGCATCAAACCGTTTGGACAAAACTTTCCAATCGCGGCAGACGTTATGGCTCCGGACGGCGGAAAACTGCGGGTGTTATCGCCGAAAATGCCGGCCTCGAACTGGTGTTTACTGTAACCGGTTCTGGCTACGCCGGCGGGCGAATTGGGCCTATCATAGTTCAGACCATCCATGTTGAAATCACAGCCCTGATACCAATTCAGGCCACAGAACACGTCGAAGGGCCGCCCGGACTGAAGACTGATGATGCTGTTCAGTTGCCAGCCAGAAAGCACTTTTCCAGTGGCGCCCGTGAAATGACCATGAGGGATATCCCAGCTGCCGTTGAGCGTAAAGCGATGCCGGACATCGAACTCTGAGGGTCCATAGTCGAGACGAGGATGGCTGAGGTCCGAGACGCCAGCATACAAGCCCGCGTAGGCATTCACGTTCCCGTAGTCGCCCAAACCGCCCTCAGTGACGTTGTCCAGAACTTTTCCGAAGGTGTAATTCGCTACAAAGGTGACACCGGAGGAAAAAGTCTTTTTCAGTTGGGCATTGAAGCCGTGATAGAAAGAGTATCCCTCGTTGGACACCATATAAATCTGTCCAAACGCCTGGTTCAAATTGTTTACCACGCCATCGCAGGCCGTAGGACCACAGACATCGCCATCAAACCGGTTGTAATCCTCTCGGGTGTAGTTACCTACGCCGCGCGTGCCGACGTAGTTCAGACTGACTCCATAATGGCGTGCGAACTCGCGTTGAACTCCGAGGAACCACTGTTCGGCATACGCGATTCTGAGGCTCGGCTGAACGGCCTCCGGGTAGACTTTCGCTCCTGTAATGCCGCCTGCCGAGTTCGGTGGGGCTGCGAAGTCGGGAGATGGCTGGAAAGGAAACGTATAGTTGACATCAGTTCCAGTGCCATAGGCCGGAAAAGAGTATGCGTAGCTGGAATCCGGAGCATCGAATCGCGTCTGACTATAAAGGTTGGAGAAGGGTTCCTGATACGCGATGCTGAATCCAGCTCTCACTGCCATTTTGCCGGACCCAGTGGGATCCCAGCTCACGCCGATGCGCGGTGCGAAGTTGCGATTCCGTGTTTTCCAAAGCTGGCTCACCCGGCCAACCGTTGTATCCGGCATTTCGGGCACGATCTGGGAAAGGGACAGCTTATCGCCAGAAGGAAATGTCATGTTGGCAAGCAATCCGTTGGTTTCGCTTGGGGATCCATAGCGTTCCCAGCGCAACCCGATGTTCACGGTCAAATTCCGCCGAACCTTCCAGTCATCCTGGACGAACAGAGCGGGCTGGTTCCAGCGGAAGTGCCTCGGGGTGCCCACGAACTGTCCAAATAGCGGACTGCTCGGATTACGGTTGACATTGGCCTCTACGAGATACGGCTGGTCATTGGCAAAATCGAAGATACTGGTGAATTCATAGAACGGGTTTTCGACCAGCTGGTAATTGCTGTTCTCCTGCACCCGTCGAAATTGGAACCCAAACTTAAGCGAATGCCCGCCGATCACTTTGCTGAGTGTATCCACCAAGCTGAAGCTGTTGAAAATGAAAGAGCGGGGAACATAAACGGAGCCGCCGATGGAGGTCATGCCGTCGTCAAAAAAGAGGTCGCCGAATTGCTCCGGGTGTCCCGCCGCCTGAAGGGCCTGCTCGGTTGCAGAATTCGGTGGAAGCTGGAAACCGATCTTGCTGTTATTCCGCGAGTAGGAAAAGCGAAAATCGTTCATCGTCGAGTTCGAAAAGGAGTGAGTGTAGCCGGTGCCGAGATCCGCGAAGAAGCCGTTCAAGGGAGCTCGAGACCCGCGGATGTTCGAGCCATAGGTTTCTCCCCGGCTTACATCAGCAAAGGAGGAAGCGTTGATCCAGCGCGCATAGAACTGGTCGTGCTCCCCGATTTTGTGGTCGACGCGCGCCAAGTACTGGTTGTTGTTATTGGCGGCGACGCTCTGGGCAGACGCGGTGCAGTAGTCGGGAGTGCTGTTGGGCGGACCGGGAGGCGCAATCGATCCGATGATAGGATTCGGGTTGGGAGGGATAAGGCTGCCTACGTACAAGATGGGATAAGCGGGGTTGCAATTGGGCGCGGGAAAATCCTGATAGAACATGGCCGCGAGACTACCGGGACGCAAAGTTTCCACCATGCTGCGAAATTGCGGAGTCTCGACCGGGTAGATGGTAGGAGCGCCATCTTTGCGCCGCGAGCCTTCGTAATTGAAGAAGAACAATGTCTTATTTTTAACAATCGGCCCGCCCGCGGATATTCCGAAGAGGTTCTGCACAACGGGAGCCTTTGTGCCTGGCTCATCGAAAAAGTTGCGGGCGTTCAAGGCGCTGTTGCGTAGAAATTCGTATGCGCTGCCATGAAATGCGTTCGTACCCGACTTCGTGACAACGTTGGCAATCGCACCATCGTTGCGCCCGTATTCCGCCGAAAAATTCAGAGTTTGAATCTGAAACTCCTGAATTGAGTCCGGAGAGGGCGTAAGGAGAGGTGTGCCGCCGAGCCACTCATTATTATTGCTGAGCCCGTCCAAGACAAAGTTGTTGGCACGGGGCGTAGCGCCATTGGCAATAAAACCGAAACTGAAGGTTAGGCCGGAACTGGTCGAGGGTACGCTGGAATTGACTGGCGCGTTTGTGGCAGTCACACCAGGCTGCAGGGTAAGCAGCTGATAGATTTCGCGCCCGTTCAGCGGGAGGTCCAATACCTGGCGGGTCGAAATGGTATCCGACAACCGACTCTCTTCGGTCTGCACCAGCGGGACTCCACCGCTGACTTCGACGATTTCGGTTGGAGCGCCCAGTTGCATCTTAACGTCGACGCGGTTGGTGATGTCGACGTTGACCACGACGCCGCTTACCTTCGACACTTTGAATCCTGTGATTTCAACGGCAACCTCGTATTTGCCGGGACGAAGATGAACCGCCCGGTAGTATCCGGACGCGTCTGTGGTCACGATGGAGACCTCGCCCGTCCCCTCATTGGTGACGCGGACCTTGGCTGCGGCGATGGCGGCGCCGCTAGGGTCTGTGATGATGCCGTTGATGCTGCCGTCGGTGTACTGCGCCGCGGCGGGCAGGCTGCTGAGTAAAAGGGCGCACCCAAGCACCAGCAGGAGTGTCTGCAATCTTTGCTTAATCATTTGTTCCCCCTTCTAAGCCCAGATTCGACAACTGAATTCTCGTTCTAAGATCTTCGTGTGCGGTTATGCCAGCTCAGTCATGGGCATCTCTTTCCGGCCTGGAAGCTGCGGATTTGTCGTAAACGAGATTTCCGCCCACGTAGGTCCGCAGAACCTGCACATCTTTCAGTTCCTCGGCTGGAACGCTCAGAACATCCCGATCGACTACGATAAAGTCCGCAAACTTGCCCGACTCCAGAGATCCCTTTTCATGCTCCTCGAAACCCACATAGGCGCCGTTGCGCGTGTACAAGGTGAGAGCCTGCTCGACGGTGATCCGTTCTTCGGGGGCGAGTATCTGGCCGGATTGCAACTCGCGGCGGACGACCGCAGACCAAATCCCCCACCAAGGACTGATGGGGGTCACGAACACGTCGGAGCCCGCGCCCTCAACGATTCCGTTTTCAATGTACGACTTGGCTGGATATGCCCAACGGACCCGTTCGGGGCCATACTTTGTGAACCAACTTCCGATCCAGTAAATAAATGGAGGGTTGCCGTCGACCAGAACATGAAGTTCCTTCAAGCGCTTCTGGATCGCGGGCGTGGAAATGCCGCAGTGCACAACCCGAAATCGGGGATCCTTGAGCCCCAGTTTCTGCATGACGGCGGCATAGGAATCCAGCGTCTCGTCGATCGCGCGATCGCCAATGGCATGGGTTTCAAGCTGCCAGCCGGCTTTCGCGATCGCCAGCTGCGCCTGCTGCATCTCCTCTGGTTTCCAGCGCAGAACGCCCAGATTATTCGGTTCGCCGATCACTCCGGGTGGATAAATCGCAACCGTACGGGCACCCATCCCTCCATCGGCAAACATCTTGACCGCGCCAAACTTGAGAAATTCATTGCCAAATCCGGTATGCACGCCCATCGCTGCCAACCTCTCGGCTTCGGGCACATTGCCAATGACCGGAGCAAACTGGACGCGGATGCGCAAGTCTCCGCGAGCCAGCGCGTCCTGGTAGCCGCGAATCAGGTCAATCGGCTCGATGTCGTGAATCGTGGTAAGTCCGACCTCCACTGCTTTTTCGGAAACCAGCTTCGCCGCCTGCTCAGTCTGTTGTGGTGTAGCGCTCGGAGCGAACTGGAGGAACAAGACCATGGCATTGTCTTTCACAATGCCGCTGGGTTCGCCTGATGAGTCATGCTCAATCACGCCGCCCTGCGGATCAGGCGTGTCTTTGGCTATCCCGGCGAGCTTCAGGGCTGCGGTATTGGCCACGAGCAGGTGGCCGCTCTCGTGAACCAGCACAACTGGATTGTCCCGGGAAACACGGTCAAGGTCCTGGCGATTGATGTACCGCCGCTCCGCTAACTTGGCGTCGTCCCAATTGGCACCGAACACCCAGGTGCCCGATTTCGTTCTTGCGACTCCGTCAGCAACGGCTTTAAGAACCTCGGGTATGGACTTGACGGTAGGGTAGCCGACATCGATCATTCCCAGCACAATGTTTTTTGTCCATTGGATTGCGTGGGTATGAATGTCGATTAGACCAGGCAGGACCGTTCTACCTTGTAAATCTATGACCCCGGTACGGGCGCTGGCACACGGGGCAAGCTGGCCGTCTTCGCCGAGCGCCAGAATTCTTCCGTCTCGCACGGCCATTGAACTCGCAACCCGGTGGCCGGGATCCATGGTAATAATATGGGCGTTCTTCACCAGGAGGTCTGCATCTACACAGGTCGTGGCCACCGCGGCGAGAGGCATTAGGTGTACCACCGTTCTGAAGATCAAGTGCAGGGCCTTACGCACCCGGATCAACTCCTTCCTGGGTCGAACTAAATGATTGCCGGCAGCGCTGGTTCTAACCACTATTCGACACTGATCCACGATGGTGACTGCGCGCCAACTCGGCGCAGCGTAGCTCGCTAATTCTAGGGCTGCAACGGAAAAGATCTACATTGCAGCTAATTGCAGGTGCAGAGGATATGTAAAGTTGGATTGATTGAGAGTCAGTCACGTCCGGGAGCGCAACGCTCCCCGCCGAAGGGTCCGCTTCGAAGCGGCTTGCGGGCCGAGGCACCGGCGCAAGAGACTTGAGTCACTCGGTCGGGGTTCTGCTCTCCGCCGTCGATGATGCAAGCACATCACCGGACGGTAGCCGAAGCTTTCTGATAAGTGACTGAAAAAAAACACTTGCCTTGAGGCATTGCACCCTCGGTTCGGCGGGGAGAGTGACAATCCAAGGCGACCGTTCCTGAAAAGCCTTATCCAGATAATGCAGCGTTTGTTCCTCATCACCAATGCCGAGATAAACGGTGGCGAGGTCGTAGGCTGCAACGTAGCGCTGAGCCGAAAGAGCGTGCAACTGCTTCAGGATCTCGGTGGCGCGTTGCGTCTGCCCTTGGACACCGTAATTGTGAGCCAGCGCCGCTAACATGCCGGGGCTGCGACCCGAGAGCGCGGCCGCCAGCTCGAATTCCGATGATGCCAGCTTCATGTCCCCAGCGGCTTCGTAGGACAACCCCAAAGCCCAACGAGCCAGAACATATTGCGGATCTCTCTCGATCGTTTCGAGGCAAACCTCAATCGCGTCCTCATAATCCCCTGCCAGCCGGAGCAGGATGCCATTCCACACGGAAATGATCGTAGAGTGAGGGTCGTAGGCATGCGCGAGTTCGATTTCGGCTAGTGCGCGCGCACCCTCGCCAATGGCTGCGAGAAAATAGCCGTAGAAGTGATGGGCGGTGGCATAGCTGGGGTTCAGGGCCAAGGCTCGCTGGTACTCCTGGTTCGCGGTATCCCAATCCCAATCGTAAAAGGAGCTGACATCCGCAAGACAGGCATGCGCCTCGCCCAATTCAGGATTGATTTCCAACGCCCGAAGCGCCGCGGCTTTTGCCAAAGGCATCGCCTCATGTGGCGGCAGGACACCATACACCGCGAGCAAATTGTACGCATCCCCCAAGCCGCAGTGGGCCACGGCGAGTTTCGGATCCTGGGCTAACGCTTGACCAAAATAATGGACCGCCTTCAGGAGGCTTTCTTCCGTGCGCTGGTTCCAGTAGTTTCGCGCCCTGAAATACGCTTCATAGGCTTCGCTGCCCGTCGTGCCGCCGATCGGAGAAGAATTTGGGCTCGCCGCGGGCTTCAGCTCCGCTACGATGGAAGCCGCAATCCGGGTGGCAACCTCTGTTTGCAAAAGAAAAATGTCAGCGACTTCGCGATCGTAGCTTTGTGACCACACATTGGACTGCCCCTTTACGCTGATCAGTTGAGCCGTAATCCGTACCCGGTCGCCCCAGCGCCGAACGCTACCCTCCAAGATGTATTCGACGTCAAGCTCGACACCGATGGCAGCGATTCCTTTGTCGCAGTTCCTGTAATGCATAGAAGAAGTACGGGCGATCACGCCGAGGCAATCGGGGCTCACCCGCCCCAGTTGGGAGATCATTTCCTCGGTCAGCCCATCACTGAAATAGTTCTCGGCGGTATCCCGGCTCAGATTCTCGAAGGGCAGCACGGCAATCATGATTCTGGAGCGCCGGGACGCGAGAGGAGGAGTGATCCCCGACAAGGCCCGCTGTTTAAACCATTCGTCCAGTTCCGACTTGAATGCATAGACCGTTCCTCGTTTGCTGTGCAAATGGCGATGGACGGGTAATCCCTCAGTTTTTTCCCAGAGATTTACAGTTCTGACCTGACGACGCAGGTAAGCGGCGATCTCCTTCCAGGAATCCAGCCGCCCAGCGCCTTCCTCAGCAATCGAAGGTCGATCCGAGCCCACCACGTTCATAAATGGTAGCTGATTGTAAGCTCAAGATGGCGTCATTTCAATGGATTCGCCAAGATGCAATCATTTTCCATGTGGCCGAAACACGCAATAATCTGCAATGTGGATCTTTTCCGTTGTTGCAGAATGGGGCGCGGACTAACCTGCGAACTGTTCGGTAGTGGTACGAGCAGTTCCGACCAACGGGACGACAAATGCTATCGCGAGGATCGAAAGGACTTGGCCATGGAAAATCAAATGCGACCTAAACCAAGACAAAACACAAAGCTCTGGCATCCTTTTGCCAACATGGCGGATGTTTCCCAGAAGGAGACTGTTATTGACCGTGGCGATGGTGTTTGGGTGTGGGATACCAATGGCACTCGTTATCTCGATGCTACCGCAGGCCTCTGGTATTGCTTTGTAGGCCATGGGAGAAAGGAGTTGGCGGAAGTAGCTGCCCGGCAGATGAAGAGACTGGCCGCCTACTCAATGTTTGGAGATTTTGCCAACGATCCCGCTCTTACGCTTTCCGAATTCATTTCCTCAATTAGCCCAATGCAGGATGCCGTAGTCTTTTTCACCAGCGGTGGATCCGAGAGTATCGAAACCGCAGCCAAGCTGGTGCGCCGGTATTGGACTGCCGTTGGAAAACTCGAGCGGCGGCTGCTGGTAACCCGCAGCGGGGCGTATCACGGCATGGCTGGGTATGGCACAAGCCTGGCTGGCATTCCAGCGAATGCTTCAGGTTACGGTGACCTGGTCCCGGGCGTCATATGTATTCCGCCGGACGATCCCCACGCCTTGCAAGGGGTCATCGACCAGTACCCCGGTCAGGTCGCCGGGTTCTTCGGCGAGCCGGTTCGTGGGGCAGGCGGCGTATACCCCCCAGTCGCCGACTATTGGGAACAAATCCAGAAAATCTGCAGGAAAAATGACGTCCTGTTGGTTGCCGACGAAGTCATTACCGGATTTGGTCGCATGGGTACATGGTTTGCCAGCTCCAGATTCGGCATCGTTCCGGACATCATCACAGGTGCAAAGGGCGTCACCTCGGGATATCTTCCCTTGGGCGTGGTGATTTGCGGTCCTCGCGTGCAGGAGCCGTTCTGGCGGGGAAAAGGCACCATGTTTCGCCACGGATACACCTATTCCGGGCATGCAACCGCTTGCGCTGTCGCCGTAGCGAATCTTGAAATCATCGAAAAAGAAAAGCTCATGGGCAATGTATTGGATCTGGAGCCTATACTGGCCTCGGAAATGAAACGGTTGTCAAAGCACCCTCTAGTAAAGGAAGTGCGCTCCGCGGGCCTGCTCGCGGCATTTGAACTATCTGGCGAGACTCTTACCAACAACCCCAGCGCCGCGGACGACGTCTTGGCAGAAGCCCGGCGGAACGGAGTTATTACCAGGACGCTGATGGGCCACTCTCTGCAGATTTCCCCGCCCCTGGTCATCACGAAAGAAGAGTTGCACTTCATGGTCGACGGGTTCCTCGCGGCGCTGCACCACGCGGAAACTGAAATGACGAGCGTGAAACGCGGCTGACTCGTTCGACTTGGGACCTGAGTGCCTTCGACAGGCTGCGGGAAAGAGTTTGGTTTTGGGTGGCGCAGGCGCTTTAGCGCCGCGATAAGTACTTTGTTTTCATTAGCGGTTTCACCCGCCGCTGAGGTTCCGCACCGGACTTCTTTCGCAGCCTGCTCGAGCCAGGTGATTGACGCTCACCGCACGGAACCTGGTATGGCCTGAACTGGCTGGTACGGGGGGCCAACGTCGGCTTCGCGATGAAAGTGCCAGAATGGGCGCAGAAGCAGAGGACTGCTCATTCGCGGGCCACGGTGCTTATGGAGATCTCCAATCCCACGGATAGCTCTTCTGGCCTGTTCGCGGACCGCGACCACTTACCTCAGACCGACTTGTACCGTCACATCGGACTTTCGGGTGCCGTTCTTTTGGTGATTGGAAACGTAATCGGCTCCGGAATTTTCCTTACCTCGGGCGTAATGTTGCAGCGCATGCCGTCCGATTCCCTTCTGATCCTGGCTTGGATCGTCGGTGGCGTACTTGCCCTCGCCGGGGCACTGACGTATGCAGAGATGGGTGCAATGTTCCCTCGCTCCGGCGGTCTGTATCTTTTTCTTCATGAAGCTTATGGTCCTTTGCCTGCATTTCTTTTTGGTTGGGCAAGCCTTTTGGTGATCCTGACAGGTCAGATTGGCGCCATCGCGATTGGTTTTTCCGAGTATTTCAGCTACTTCTTTCCCTATTTTGCAAGCAGTCACATCCTTTTCCGGATTCCCTTGGCGGGTTCTCACGCGGTTGTATTCACAGCCAACAAATTGGCTGCTTCGCTCGCGATCCTCTTTCTGGGAGCGGTGAACTACGTGAACGCACGCAGCAGCAATCATCTGAATGCAGCACTGACGATCATCAAGATCGTTGGCATTTGCACCTTGCCGGTGTTGGCCGTATGTTTCAGCAAGGCGCATCCGCTATGGACTCCCGTAATTCCTGCAGGAATGACCGGGGCAGCAAGCGCGTTCGGAGTGGCGATGATTGCGGTGTTGTGGGCTTACGATGGGTGGCAGTATGTTCCTTTTGCCGCTGGAGAGATCCAAAATCCTCAAAAGAACATACCGAGAGCCCTTGGCGTTGGCGTGACCCTGGTCGTCATCATCTTTGTAGCCGTCAACCTGGCCTATCTCCATGCTCTCACCACGGAACAGATGCGAGGCATGATTCGTGTAGGCGAAGGCAGCGCCACCGCGTTAGCCGGTCCCATGGCGGGGCGCCTTGTCTCTGCTGCCGTGCTCACTTCCACTTTCGGGTGTTGCGCCGCCATGATGTTGGTGTGCACACGACTGTTTTTCGCCATGGGACGAAAGGGAGTTTTTCCACGAAGCATCGGCAGAATTCACACGAAGTATGGAACTCCACACGTGGCGATCCTGCTCACTACGGTCTGGGCAGTCCTCTATGCGCTCTCCGGATCTTACGAGCAGCTCTTTACCTACGTGATTTTTAGCGGACTGGTGTTTGCCGTGCTCGGGGGAGTCGCCCTCTTTGTACTAAGACGAAAGTTACCCGGACATCTGCGTCCCTACCGGGTATTGGGATATCCCGTTGTACCCTGCATCTTCATCGCGGGCACTTGCTTGCTGGTGTTTAATACCTTGGTGGAAAAACCTCTGGAGTCTTTTGCAGGTCTGGGACTCATCCTCTTTGGACTCCCGGCATATTGGTATTGGCACGGTTTTTCCGGTGACAAGAAGAACACCTTGGGAGGTTAATCGTGATACAGCTTCGGCATCTCGCTTCGTTAAATCAACTTGCTCGTGTCGGAATGCTGATGTTCGCTCCCGACACACCCGTCAGTCTTCAGGGCGGTGCCACGCAGTCAGATATGCCCTGGCCAAGAGCAACACCGGAGTCGGTGGGCCTGGATTCTGCGGCCCTTGCATCATTGGACGCCGATTTTGTCAGCGGCAAGTATCCCTACGTCGACAGCATGCTCATCATCCGTGCCGGGAAGAATGTTTACGAGCGCACGTACTCTCACGATTACCAGGAGATTTACTACAAGGAAGCGCGCACTAAGGGGCCGCTGAATACACGCTTGACCGGGATCTACAACTACTTCGATCCTCAATACCATCCTTATTATCAAGCCACCGACGCGCACACCATGCAGTCGGTAACGAAAACGATCACCTCCGTCATCATCGGTATTGCCATGCACCGCAACGAATTTCACGCCGAGATCGCCTCCCCGATCCTGCATTATTTCGATATTTCAAGGATCAAGAATCTGGATGACCGCAAGCGGCTCATCACATTGAGGGACCTCCTGACCATGCGGAGCGGTTTGGACTGGGACGAAGATCTTCCTTACAATGACCCGCGCAACGGATCCAGCGCGATGGAGGCCTGCGATGACTGGGTGCAATTCGTAATTGACCGACCCATGACTCATGAGCCGGGAACGTTTTTCGCTTACAGCAGCGGAGTCTCGGAATTGCTGGGCTACATCTTCCAAAAGGCAACCGGACAGGACATCGAAGCGTACGCTACAGAGCACCTCTTCAAAGTGCTGGGCTTCAAACATCATTACTGGAAGCGAACACCTCTTGGATTGGTAGATACCGAGGGGGGCTTATATCTGCGAGTGCACGATCTGGCCAAGATCGGCGATGTCTATCTGCATGACGGAATGTGGAAAGGGCAAAGATTAGTCTCCAGCGATTGGGTCCAGCAATCGATCACGCCCAGCACCGATGCTCGTCAAGGAATGAAATACGGATTTCAATGGTGGCTGATTCCGCATGGGACAGCGCCGGAACGGCTGGCGTGGGCGGCATTGGGACTCGGCGGGCAGCGTCTCCTTGTCCTTCCCGAGGAAGAGCTGATCATGGTCTTTACCGGTTGGAACATCCTCGCCGAATCATCACTTAACAGTCGCGAGGTGATCACGCGGATCAGTCCCGCGTTGCGGCCTTTGGCCCGGTAGTCTTGAGCTCGGACTTATGAAAGATCGTCGGCGATTGCTCGTCAAATTCATCGGAAGTGCATCGGCCCTGCTGATCGTGTGTGCATCGCTGGTAGCGCAACCGGTCGCTGAAAGCCAGACGAAGGCCGTGGACGCCGTCTTCGCCAAGTGGAATCGTTCCGATTCTCCGGGATGTGCTCTCGCCATCATGCAAGACGGTCATATCGTCTACAAGCACGCGTACGGAATGGCCGATCTTGAGCACAATAGCCCGATTTCTCCCCAAACTCCTTTTCACGTGGCTTCAGTATCGAAGCAATTTACTGCCGCAGCAGTAATTCTGTTAGCCGAAGATGGCAAGTTGTCGCTGGACGATGAGATACATAAGTACATTCCTGAGCTTCCCCAGTTCCAGTACCCCATCACCATCAGCAACCTGTTACATCATTCCAGCGGTCTCCGCGATCAATGGGACCTCCTTGAACTGGCGGGCTGGCGATATTCGCTTGACCTGATCACCAATGACGATGTTTTCAGCGTCCTTAGGCGTCAGAAAGAATTGAACTTCCGGCCTGGAGAACGCTTTTTGTATTCCAATACCGGCTATACATTGCTGGGAGAAATCGTCAAGCGGGTGAGTGGAGAATCACTTCGCAATTTCACCACCGAACGGATGTTCAAGCCACTCGGGATGAATGGGACCCATTTCCGGGATGATCATGCGGAACTCATACACGGCCAGGCATATGGATATCAGCCGGTGAAGTCCGGCAGTTGGCGCCTGAGCGTCATCAATTTCGACACGGTAGGCGCAACGAGTCTTTTCACCACGGTCGAAGACCTCTTCCTTTGGGATGAAAACTTCCACCAGCACAGGGTTGGCGGTCCATCGTTCAGCGATCTGATGCTTCGACGCGAGCATTTCAATGATGGTCGCTTGAACCCCTACGCGATGGGTTTGATCGAGAGTAAATACCGGGGCTTGACTATCGTTGCCCATGCCGGTAGCGACGCAGGCTACCGCGCGTATCTCGTACGCTTTCCGGAGTTGCATTTTTCGGTCGCTTGTCTCTGCAATGCAGGACCGAGTGCCGACCCCGTGCTCTTGTCGAGAAAAGTTGCCGATGTGTTCTTGGATTCCAGCTTCCGCGGCGCCCATCCCAGCCCACCCCAACAATATGTTGATGTTCCGATAGAGCAACTGGGTCCAAAAGCCGGTTTGTACTGGAATGGCCAGATAAACGACGTGATGGAACTGGATATCAAAGACAGCAAACTCAGCTTGCTGGATGGCGATGAACTCTTGCCGTTGCAGGCTCTTGCGTCTGATCGATTCTTCTGTGAGCAAGACGGGGCGGAAATTCGGTTCGAACCAGCAGATTCACAAGGGAAGCAGAAAGCGGTTGTAATCCGAAGTACGGGTGAGTCCAACGCGTACGATTTTCTGCCGAGCTGGTCGTCCGGGTCTGATCAATTGAATGAGTTCACAGGAGATTATCTAAGTGACGAAATTGATCCCCTCTATCGTCTCGCCAGTTCTGCCGGAAAACTGACGATCAGCTGGCTTAAACACAGTGCTCGAGATCTTAAACCAGCTGGACCCGATCTGTTTTACAACTCTGACCTGACAATCCAGTTCGTCCGCGATCCCCACACCGGAGCGGTTTCGGGATTTGTACTTTCAACCGGGCGTATCCAAAACATGAAGTTCAGGAAATCTCCATGACACGCGAATAAGGGGAAAAGAATGGAACAGATCTTTCCGTCAAAAATAACTCGTAGAGCCTGCCTCACCGGCACAGGCGCCACTCTTGCGGCACTTCTAGCTGAGCCCAAACTGCTGGCCCAGGATGGGAAGACGGGCGCCTTGTTGCAATCCATGTCCTGCCTCACAGGCGCGAACCTGCAACCTCAGTGGGTGGACCCGACCGCGGCTCTTGTCAGTGTGATTGTCGATATTTCTGGTTCGTTACGCTCGCTGGATCTGGGTGAAATCGAACCTGCCACAACTTTCTCCGCAGGATGATCTCTCGATGACCGAAGAACTCATATCGCACTCGATTTCTGAGCTGGCGCCGTTGTTGCAGAAACGGGCAATTTCTCCGGTGGACCTCTTCGATGCGACGATCAGGAATATTCATCGGTTGCAACCGAAACTGAACAGCTTCATCACCGTCAGCGAGGAGGAGGGCCGCAAGGCCGCGGTTTGGGCCGAACAGGAAATACGCCAGGGATATTATCGTGGCCCGCTGCACGGGATTCCCATCTCGATCAAAGATCTGTTTGCCACGCGTGGAGTCAGGACAACGGCAGGTTCCAAAGTTCTCGCCAACTGGATTCCGGATTATGACGCTACCGCCGTTGCGAAACTGCACGAAGCAGGCATGGTGATGGTTGGCAAGGCCAACATGCACGAGTTCGCCTATGGAGTCACCAACGACAACCCGTTTTATGGCCCAGCCCGAAATCCGTGGGACGCTACACGTGTGCCGGGCGGCTCGAGTGGGGGATCGGGTGCTGCGGTCGCCAGCTCGCAATGCAGCGCCTCGCTCGGTTCTGATACCGGAGGTTCCATTCGCATTCCGTCCTCCTCTTGTGGAGTTGTTGGCCTGAAGCCTACGTACGGCCGTGTAAGCCGGCATGGCGCGATCCCCCTCTCGTGGTCGCTCGATCATGTCGGGCCGATCACCAAAACAGCAAGAGATGCGGCAATTCTCCTGAGCGCGATCGCCGGCCCGGACTCGCGCGATCCATCTTCCAGCTCACGACCGGTTTCCAATTATGAGAAGGAGATGATCGGCGACGTTCGCGGTCTTCGATTAGGCATACCGAAGCAATACTTCTTCGAGCACGTTGACCCCGAAATCGACCGTGCCGTCCGCAACGCGATCGACAAGCTCGCTGTGCTTGGAATGAATACTATAGAAATCGATATTCCGGGATTGGAGAACTGCTCGGCGATGGAGGCGCACATCAATTTGGCAGAGGCGACGTCCTATCACGAGCCGTATCTCAAGAAGCACGCGGACGACTACGGCCCGGGAGTACGAACCGATCTGGAGGCCGGACGTTTCTTACTGGCTACCGACTATGTGAAAAGCCAGCGGGCACGAACCTGGCTACAGCAAACTTTCAACCGGGCGTTCGAGCGCGTGGATGTGATCGTCTCGCCCACACTGCCTGCGTTTCCGCCAGTTGTCGGAGAGGTGTGGGTCCAGTCGGGAGATTTGCGGGAGCACATTATTGATGCCTCTCTTCGTTTCAATATCCCTTACGACCTGACTGGCCTTCCAGCCATTACTGTGCCTTGCGGATTCAGCCGTTCCGGCTTGCCCACTGGATTTCAGATTGCCGGTCGAGCATTCGAGGAGAGCACGATCCTGAAAGTCGCGTACGCATACGAGCAGGCAACTGATTGGCATCGCGCCAAGCCCGCCTTGGACTAGGAAACAAATCGATGTCTTGGAATTGCTTGTAAAGGTAAATGGAACACATGGGGAGCTGTAATTGCACAGTGCTAAGAATTCTCATCTGGATCGTCTGTACAAAGAACTGGAAGGTGCCTTGCTTGCTGCGACGGCGACCAGCCTCAGCCAGGCCCCTGAAGGAAAGTGGAATGTGGCCCAGATTCTAGAGCACCTCTTCCTCTCCTATAAAGGTACGATCAAAGGACTCAACAAGTGCCTGGAGAAAGGTTCTCCACTCGCGACCAAGTCAACCGCCAAGCAGCGCATTGCCACAGCGCTGCTTCTCGGGACAAGATATTTCCCGCCCGGCCGAAAAGCTCCGCAGCGCAATACACCGCGCGGAATGCCGGCAGACGAGGTTCGGCAGGCGATCTTCGCCGAGATGCGCTCGATGGCAGTCGGGTTAGATAATTGCGAGCACCGGTTCGGGGCCGCCACCAAGATCCTGGATCACCCGGTCCTCGGGCCGCTCACGGCTGAGCAGTGGCGAAAACTCCACTGGATTCACGGGAAGCATCACGCAAAGCAGATTCGCGCTCGCATTCGGAGCGTTTGACCAGATCGCATACACCGGCATTCCGGATCTCGTCTGTGCAAGACTAAACAGTCGGGTTCTGGCCTTTAAGTTTCGTCCTCATTTCCTGCCCAAATTAGTCGACGCGAAGTTTTGCGGGACGCTCGTTCTCTAATTCCGTGTAGAATCCTAGGTGCTTTCGACGTCAAGAAGGAAATCGTGGTCGAAGGAGTACCGTCTTGAAAGAAGCGCCGGGCCTGTCCCCTGGCATCGCCGTGCTGTTCTCGTCAACGCTCGTTGCGGGTTTGCTTATCGCCGCCATTCCTGCGGTTGCAACCGGGAGAGCCACGCCTGATTCTGCTAAAGGTAGGGCGACAGCAATCAAGGAAGGCTCCTCCCTGTTTCGCGCCAACTGTTCCCCGTGCCACGGCTTAAGCGCTCGCGGCGGCGGTCGCGGGCCAGATCTCACGTCCGGACGTTGGGCCCACGGATCGACAGACTCCGCCATCTTCCGCACTATCACCCAGGGCGTGCCCGGCACCGAGATGCCTGCCAACGGGTTTGAGGACTCGGAAACCTGGGCCATCATCGCCTACCTCCGTTCCCTCGCGCCGCTCAATCGCCCGATCGTCTCCGGCAATCCAGTGGCCGGCGAAAAGATCTTCTCCGAGAGCGCGGGTTGTTCCAATTGCCACATGGTCAAGGGAAACGGAGGCTTGCTAGGACCTGACTTGTCGCGCGTGGGCGCGTCGCGCTCGGTTTCCTATCTCATCGATTCCATTCGCCAGCCCGACAAGGAACTCAGCAGTGGCATGCTGGATCCAAACAACCACTATGGTCTGCCGCTCGCTTACGACACAGTAACGGTAGTCACCGCAGGTGGCGAAAGGATCACTGGCATCGCTCGGAATGAAGACACTTTCTCCGTCCAATTACTTGCGACCGACCAGAGGCTGCAATTTTTTCTCAAGAAGGACGTGAAAGAGGTGATTCACAAGCGCAAATCCCTTATGCCGCCATATCTGGAGGACGCGCTCAGTGCGTCGCAGCTTAGGGACTTGATTTCCTACCTCGAGACTTTGCGGGGCAACTGAAGCAATCGGATCCAAGGAATGTCGATGAAAAAAACTCTCTTGCTGCTCTTGCTATTTGCCAGTGCAAAGTCGCATTCCCAGGTAACCTACGAACGTTTGCTGGGCGCAGCTCGCGAACCCCAGAACTGGCTCACCTATTCAGGCCGCTATTCCGGCTGGCGATACAGCACGCTGAATCAGGTCAAAACCGATAATGCTTCCCGGCTCGCCATGCAATGGGCGTTTCAAGTAGCTGATCTCGGCCAGTTTGAAACCACACCTATTGTCGTTGATGGCGTGCTCTACGGGACCGGCCAGAATGGGCGGGCTTTTGCCCTTGATGCTCGCACGGGACGAGCCATCTGGCGGTATCAAAGAAATTTGCCGGAAAAACTTCAGCCTTGCTGCGGCATGGTGAACCGTGGCTTCGCCATTCTCGGGGACCGCCTCTTCATGGCCACCCTCGATGCCCACGTCATTGCATTGGACACAAAGACCGGAAATCTGCTTTGGGATGTAACCTCCGCGGACTACCACAAGCCCTATACCTTCACCATGGCACCGCTGGCAGTAAAGAACGAAGTGATCGTCGGCATCTCCGGCGGAGAATACGGCATTCGCGGCTTCATTGACGCCTATGATGCGGCCACGGGCCGTCGCTTGTGGCGCTTTGAAACCGTCCCTGGTCCCGGGCAGCCTGGACACGAAACTTGGGCGGGTGAGTCATGGAAAACAGGAGGCGTCCCTGCCTGGATCACTGGCACCTACGATCCGGAGCTGAATCTCGTCTACTGGCCAACCGGGAACCCTTCGCCGAGCAACTACGGCGGCGAACGAAGTGGAGACAATCTCTACAGCAACTCCATGCTCGCCCTGGATGCCGATACCGGAAAACTGAAATGGTATTTCCAGTTCACGCCGCACGACCTGTACGACTACGACGCCACCCAGATTCCCATACTCGTGGATGCCGACTGGGAGGGCCATCCGAGCAAGCTCCTGATCCAAGCCAATCGCAACGGATTTTTCTACGTGCTCGACCGCACGGACGGGAAGTTTCTTTTCGCCAAGGCATTTGGCAACGTTACTTGGGCCAAGGGCATCGGCCCGGACGGCAAGCCCATTGTGAACACCAGCCTCCAGCCAAACCCGGCCGGAACTCGGGTTTGTCCTGGCGCCCTCGGGTTAACCAACTGGTTCTCTCCGTCGTACAGCCCCGACACAAGAATGCTCTACGTGGCTACGTCAACTGAGTGCGATGTCTTCACCAGCTCGCCCCAGCACTATCGGGCAGGGCACGATTTCCTGGGAAGCGTCTACGTTCCCGATCCCATCGAGCGGCCCACTGGCGCACTCAAGGCTATCGACGTTCTTACCGGAACGGAGAAATGGTCCTTCCCGTATTTCAGCAATCCCACCGGAGGCGCGCTCTCCACCTCCGGCGGCATAGTTTTTGCCGGCGATTCCGATGGAAATTTCATCGCCCTCGACGCCAAGACGGGCCGCGATCTCTGGCACGTGCAGCTGGGCGCGGCTATCTACTCGACCGCGATAACCTTTGAACTGGACGGCAAGCAGTACGTGGTCATTCCAGCCGGATCCACGCTTTTTGCTTTTGCTCTCGCCTAGCACCGAGTGTTGGCCACAAGGCGAACTCGTGACCATTCGCCCTGGGTGACGGGCAAACCGGCAGTTATTTGTGCACTTGTGCACTGGTTACGGGTCGCGACGGCACTGATCGTGCCTCTCTCGGCATCTCTGCGGCAGAGGCGGGTGGTTCTCGGGCCGGGGCGATGGCGCTAACCTGTGCGTCTTACTCTGATCCTTACCTGCGTTACGGGTACAAAAACCCAAAAGACGGTCCTCTGGGCGCTGTAAGTTGTTGGATTTCTTAATACGGACTAAATGGCATGAAAGAGGTCGTCGGTTCGATCCGGACCACAGGTGTGAAATCACAGGTGTGAAATTTTGTGGCTGGTTTGCTAAACCATTGAAAAGTATGGTGGCCAGGGACGGAGTTGAACCGCCGACGCCAGCCTTTTCAGAACCGTGGTTTTGAGTACTTTCAGCGCCTTACAAGCCGTCGAGGACTGCCGTGG
>Ga0326728_10011667_pt1 | contig 19902 bp, 19 predicted proteins | sample MB3enrmetagenome_FD_207602 | JGI IMG/M metagenome (GOLD analysis project Ga0326728, IMG submission 207602) | Lab enriched peat soil microbial communities from McLean, Ithaca, NY, United States - MB31MN | ecosystem: Environmental > Terrestrial > Soil > Wetlands > Peat | place: USA: New York... | reverse complement strand
AAGAACAACCCGCTCCTTCCTCCCACCTCAATTGCTAACCCCACCCAGCCTCCCCTTAAATAAGGGGAGGTGTGGAGGGGTTATACTCACTCTTGAATTCTCTTCTCATATCAATCAACTTCATCTACATTCCCAATCTTGGCATAAGACTTGCTTTATTTGTCTCTGGCACGAAGAAGAAGCGGGAAATGATTCTGATGGTAAATGAGCTCGCTCTCTCCGGTTTTGCTTAATCATTCTCGGTGGTTTTGCATTCTTAAGAAGAGTGAACAAGCGATCAGAAAATTAGCGAAGAACTTCTGTGGTCTTACAAATTTGCTCATTTATCTACGAAATTGTCGGTGGAGCGGAAGGTGATTGCCAAGAAACTTTTTGGGATTCAGGAAACGGAAGAGGGAAGAAGAATTGAAATCAGTTTTGAGAGGGTATCGTTTTGGGCATTGGCCTTCACCAATGCATTTTTCGTCTCCTATTTTTTTGCCAAACTGTTTCATTGGGTTTAGAGATTTCTGAGAGAGTCGGGAAATCTCAATCAAAAGAGCAAAAATAGTTTTTACAGCCCGTAAACACTTCAGTCCCAGCCTCCTTCCAAAGCGATGATCTCGATAGTCGAGATCATCGCCCCCTTTTTTTCTCCATCCATCTTGAATGAATCTCGCAATCCTATTTTCTCCTGGAGCACGCGGTATCGACCACCCTATAGAGTTCAAAGCCCGTATAGGCGGGTCGGCCGCTTGCAAAGTACATACATGGATGTCGGTCCCAGTAGGAATGGCCTGCTTTCTTCTGTGACACCGAATCCGTCCTTGTCTTCACTTTAAGTTATGATCATCATACGGCCCTAACTCCTGTCTCCCCCTAGGTGCCAGCGGGACTGCGTGCGGGGAAGGAAAGAGGAGGAGCAAGGAAACTTTGGTGTTGAATTTTAGATCGATATGTTCTATTTCTAAAACGATGGGGCGACCCGTCTTTTATTTTTTATCCTCGATTTGGGGATTAAGGAATGTAGGGATTTCAAATTCCTGTCGCCGGGCAGACGGAATTTTACAATACCCGAATTCCCAGGGGGATTTTAGGCGATGAAAGGCATTGTCGGATTCGGAGCCCTCAACTTGGATTTGATTTTTGAAGTGAAGGATTTGAAATCAATCTCTTCAAAGGGGTCTCGTCTCGAACCGGGGAAAGAGAGCTTCGGCTCTGATGAAGAGTTTGCATCCCTTTTAGAGCAGTTGAAGCAATTTGGAACCCTGAAGTCAAAGAGCGGAGGCGGCTCCGCAGCCAATACGATCGTTGCCTTGGGCCGCATGGGATTTCCGACCAAGTTCATTGGAAAGGTCGGCGAAGATGAAGAAGGAGATTTTCTTCTGGAAAGCTTGAAACCTGCCAAGATTGACATGATACGAAGGGGGCAGAAGAGCGGTGTTTGTTTGGTAATTTTGGACCGCCGCCAGGATCGATTTCTCTTCGTCCGGGGCAATGCGAATAGCACTTTGACGGCCGATGAGATCGATTTCGATGCGATTGAGGATATTTCTTGGGTACACCTTACCTCCTTTATTGGGGAATCTGCTTTCGAAGCTCAAGAGATTTTGTTGAACCGTCTTGACCCATCCGTGAAGGTCTCCATGGACCCAGGAGAAATTTATGCGAAGAAAGGATTGGGCGAAATTCTTCCTCTCATCAAACGGTGTCACCTCCTCTTTCTCACAGAGAGGGAAGTGGAGGTATTGACCCATCAGCATCTTCATGCAGGGATCAAATTGTTAATGAAAGCTGGACCTTCTATCGTCGTTTGCAAACAGGGCAGTCGAGGGTCCCATGTATTCACCGGGGAAAGAGATTTTGAAGTGCCGGCTGTCCAGGTGGAAGTGGTGGATAATACGGGAGCCGGCGATGTTTACAATGCTGGATTCTTGGCAGGTGTCTTCTTGGGGAGGTCTTTGGAGGAGAGCGCTCTCTTTGGAACGGTCATTGCGGCAAAGAGTGTGACAGGATATGGCAGAGAGCGATATCCAATGAAGGAGGACTTGGAAAGTTTCTTTCCCCGTCCCCCTCTCCCCTTGGGGAGAGGGGGACGGGGATGAGGGGTGATAAACCCGTCACGTAAAATTTATTTGACACTTGGTGGGTTCAGGGTATCGACAGCAGATCCATACCGATACTGCATTTCTTGAGGAGTTCGCGTCATGTCGTTTCGAATCGGATGGTTTTCAACAGGCAGGGATGAGGCCGCGAGAAGCTTGCTTAAGATTGTACTGGATCATATTTCAAAGGGAACCATTCCGGCTGAAATCTGTTATGTCTTTTGCAATCGGGAGAGAGGGGAATCTTTAGAGAGCGACCGATTTATCCAATGGGTAGAGTCAATGGAAATTCCTCTCATCCTTCTTTCCTCAAGGGGTTATTTGCCTTCCCTTCGCCAGCGTGATAAGGAGGATTGGAGAGCATCGTATCACCGGGAGATTGCCAAAAGAATTCAAAACCTCTCCGTAAATCTGATTGTCTTGGCCGGATATATGCTCATCGTCAGCCCGGCTTTCACTGAAGCTTTTTCCATCATCAATCTCCATCCGGCAGAGCCCAAGGGTCCCAAGGGAACCTGGCAAGAAGTGGTTTGGGCCTTGATTGAAAAAAAGGCGGTCCAGACGGGAGTGATGATGCATCTGGTGACGAAAGATCTTGACGAAGGGCCTCCTGTCACCTATGTCACCTTTCCCATCAAAGGTCCAAAATTTGATCGACTCTGGAAGGATTATGATCAGAAGTTGAAGCGTCGTTCTTTCTCTCAACTGGTAGAAGAAGAGGGAGAGGACAACCCTCTGTTCAAGGAAATTCGAAGGGAGGGAGTGCGGAGAGAGCTTCCTCTTATTGTGATGACATTGAGAGCCCTCGCCGAGAGACGCGTGAGGGTTGAAAAGGGTAACATTTTGGATGCAAAAGGGGACAAGATAGAAGGATTTTGCTTGAACAAAGAAGTGGAGGAGTATTTAAAAGAATGCAATTCCAAATTTCAAAATCCAAATGTCAGATGAATGCCTCAATGATTCGAATTGCAGTACCAAAGCCATGAGCTATCAATTCAATACGGACTGCGAAGGACCGATCTCGAAGAATGACAATGCAATGGAACTCTCGGAGTTTTATATTCCGGGAGGTCAACGCTTCTTTGCCATGGTAAGCAAATATGACGATTATTTGGCCGACGTTGAGAAGCGGGCCGGTTATAAAGCTGGCGACACCCTCAAATTGATTCTTCCCTTCCTGAAAGCTTTTGGTGCCACAAACGAGGGAATGGGACAATTCAGCAAGGAGCATCTTCTCCTTGTCCCTGAGGCGAAAGAAGCTCTTCAAGAGATCAGCTCCCGAACGGAATCCTTTATTATCAGCACGAGTTATAAGCCTTACATCGACGCCCTTTGCGAGGTGACAGGATTTCCCAAGGATCGAACTTACTCCACACAGGTGAACCTGGATCGCTATCCTTTGAGAGAGGAAGAGAGAAAAAGACTGATCCATCTTTTGAAGGAGATCCAGGAAATGGAGATGATGGATTGGCCTGAAGAGGCAAGAAGTCTGGAGGACCTCTCTGACCGAGACCAAGAGACGATCCGAAGATTGGATAATATATTTTGGAGGGAGATTCAGCAAATGGCGATTGGGAAAATGCTTTCCGACGTGAATCCAATCGGCGGAAGGGAGAAGGCCGAAGCGGTCCTCCTTAGCTTGATAAGAACGGGAAATCGTCTGGAGGAGGTGATGTATGTTGGAGATAGCATCACCGATCTGGAAGCTTTTCATCTGGTCAGGAATGGAGGGGGAGTGGCACTTTCCTTCAACGGCAATCGCTATGCTTTGCGGTCAGCAGAAGTGGTCTGTATGTCTCCCCACGCCTTGATCCTTGCCGTCTTGGTCGACGCCTTCCGAAGAGGAGGGAAGAAAGGATTAATGGAGATCGCGGATCGATGGGGGTCTGCCTCATTGACGTCCTTGGGGATAGGCCCGCGATTGAGCAGAAGATTTGATTCTTTACAACGCGGTGAGGAACCAAAGGTTTACCGGGTCACGGATGGAAACAGGGCAACGCTCATTCAGGAGAGCGAAGCCTTTCGAAAAAAAGTGAGGGGAGTTCAAATAGGGACTCTCGGCTAAAGACAGTAGGCAGTGTGCAGAAGGCAAAAAGCAGGGAACAATAGAAAGAAAATAGTTTTTCCGATTTGATTCAAGTGGGAGATTGGTTGAAGAAGCTGGGTGCTTATATTATCGCTTGGTGGAAGCTCTCGCGGATCCCTTTTCTTTCCGTTGGAATTCTGCCTTTGGTCTTAGGATTTATCCTGGCCTGGCGTTGGGGTTACGGAGGACCATCCAGACTCTATCTGCTTTCCGCGATCGCGGCCGTTCTCATCATGTGGATGACGTACTACTTGGGAGAATGGAACGATCTGGAAGGGGACCGCATCAATCAAAACTTTAACCGGTTTTCAGGGGGATCGAGGATTTTGGTGAAAGGAATTCTTCCTGCCCGGGTTTCGCTTCTTTTGGGGTATGGATGTCTGGCAGGGGCCATTCTCGTCGTTTCTTATATTTATCTTCAATACCGGACCGATCTTCGAACGCTTTTGTTAGGAGGGCTGGGCATCGTTTTTGGATTTTTTTATTCGAACAAACCGATTCGATGGTCCTACCATGGTTGGGGGGAAATTCTCATCGGATTCTGTTATGGATGGTTGCCCATTGCAACCGGCTTTTTTCTCTTCACGGGGTTCTTCAGCTCACAGATCTTGCTCCTGTCCATTCCGGTTGGCCTCTCCATCTTCAATGTGATCTTGATCAATGAGTTTCCGGATGAAGCAGCAGATCGGGCCATCGGGAAAAAGAACCTCGTCGTCCGGTTTGGAAAAGAGAGAATGGGGGATCTCTACATCGGACTTTCCATTTTGGCGGGGTTGTCTTTTATCAAAATGATGTGGGGGATTGGTCTCACTGCCCACTGGCTTCTGGTTCTTTCTGGAGTTCCGCTGTTCCTCATCCTGTGGAACCTTATTCAGGTCTGGTTGGGGAATTATCGCGATGCCGAAAGACTTGAACGCCTCTGTCGAAATACTCTTTTCGTGAACCTTTCCGTAACCATGCTCCTGACCGTTCAGCAGACGATCCTTCGTCCCCATTTAACCCCTCACCCTTGATGGGGGAGGGTGTTCGGGCCGGAAGGCGGGACTTCGCGCAAGCCGGCGCAGAGAGGCGGGGATTTTGCTTTGTTTGCGGAGAAGGTAGAAAGATAAAATGGAAGATATTCAAACGGTTGCTGAGCGGATAAAAACTGATATTGCCGGTGGGAAATCAGAAGAGGAGATTCTCCAGTCTCTCCTTCCTCTATTGGGAAAGGATCCACAAACCGCTGGAAGACTGGCTGAGTTAATGGTGACCATCCCTGATAGGTTGACGGCCAGGCTTCTCCATCGAATGTTTGAAGAGACCCAGGACAAGAAGGTTCGAAAAATCATCAAACGATCCCTTTACCGACTGAAGAGCAAAGGGATTGCTGTTGAGGAGATTTTATCGAACCAAGAGAGATCCGTCCTCCGTCCTTTACAGACCGATCCGAGAGAAGGATTCGCGAGTGGGATCGATTTTCTCGGACATCGGCTCTTGTGGCTTATCATTCCGCATCCGGGCAGGGGTTTAACGGTCATGCATGGAATCGTCAGTGACAGCGAGGGGATCGTCGATTTCTCCCAAGAGGAGATGACACGGAAGGGGTTTAGGAACTTCTTTGAGGAGGTTCAAGGGAAAAATCAATTTCCTACGGTTGAAATGGAGCCCCCCTATGTTGCCTTTCTCTTTGCACAAGCTTATCAAACAAGCCTTGAGAAGAAGCGAACCCCTCCCCGAGACTATCTCAACGCAAAAAGTGAGATGGAGAATATCAAAAAAGATTATGGGAAACCGTTAATCTACTCGCATCTTCAAGCCGATGCCGTTGCAGGAGACGACCGATTGTTGGGGAAGGGAGGGGACCTTCTTAAAGCGGATATCTGTTCCGGTTGGAGGATTGAGGAGGAACAAATCCGGCCCTATGCGGATGAAGTCTGGGAGGCAGAGGGGTCGAAGATTGTTCTCAACCCCGCTCAGAAGGAAGCGCGATTCCAGGGGGTCTACCAAAAGGCATTGACAGAGCTCTTCTCTGGAGAGAGGAAATTGCTGTATCGGCGAAGATTGGAGGAGATGGCTTATGTTCTCCTCAAGCTAAGAAGGGAAGAGGAGGCGAAGCTTTCCCTCTCTGTCGCGATGGATCTTGAAAAACCTCTGAATCCAATTCAACCCAATCCTTTCCTTTTTCAATTGGTAATCAAGTCGATCTTCAGCCTGCTGGCTGAGGCCTATGAGAAGAAGTCGAAGGAAGTCTCGCTGATTGTGAAACCGTAATAATAGGGTTCCAGGGTTCAAGGGTTCTTGGGTTCAAGTAGTTGTTTCCTAAGGACATGCTTGCGGCATCATATAATTGGTCCACAGTGACTCAAGCTTAATGGCCTAAGGTGGCAGCTTTTTACTCGGCCCCTTGAACCCCGGGGTACTTGAACCCTTTGTTTGAAAATTATGACCCAAATCATTGCTTGTTCAACCCATGAAGGGATTGTGTTGGCAACAGACAGCCGGGCAACCTGGTTCGACGAAGCCGGAGAGATGAGGCATTTCAATCTGAAGAAACTCCTCCGTTTGAGTTCCCACTCCGCCATGTTGAGCGCAGGGGTAGGGATCGGGGTGGAGATGAGTTTAGCCTTCCAGAATTTCCTTCAAAGGCAGGGGGCGGAGGCGATCGATGATATCGTCACTATGGCTTTGTCCTTTTTTACCGATCAATATGGAAAATGGTTAGAACAACGAGGGATGGGACATCCTTTCTCCCCTCCCACAGCCGATGGGGCAGGGGAAGCGTCTGCTCCTCTAAACGAGGTTTACCTTATTCTGGCCGGATACTCCTTAAGAGACCGTGCCCGACCGTATGCTCTTCACCTGTTTAGCAGTGAGGGAGAGAGGATTTCGATAAAACCCATCTCGACCTCTCAGATCATCGTCGTCCCCCGATCCTTGTCCATGGAGAGGAGATTGGAGGCTCTGCGAGAGATGGAATCACCCCTTGATCAACTTCTCTCCTTGTGTAAGTCCTTTCTCAAAAAAAGGTCTGCGGAGGAGGAGGAAGTCGGACCACCGTTTTATTTTGCCACAATCACTCCTGTTGGCTATAAGGAAGTTGTGGAGGAGGAGGTAAAAGGATGAAGAAATGGTTTCTCCTTGCCGGAGTTCTTGTCGTCCTATTCGTTGGAGGATATTTTGTCCTTTCGTTTTGCGCCGTGAAATGGATTGAGCCTCGCCTTCAAAAGGTGATGGGGCATGGATTTACCTTGGAGGAGACGAAACCCAGGATCACTTATCTCTCCGCCAGGGGAATTCGATATGAAGACCCCGATTCAAAACAAAGATTCCTTCAGATCGAGGAGATAAGGGTTTATCCCTCCCTTCTTTCTCTTTTGAGAAAATCCTTATGCATAAGGGAATTGACCATTCTTCAGCCGTCCTTTTTCTTCTATCGATCTCGAGAGGGGGGCGTCGTGGGTCCTTCGGTGATGCCGAGAACGGAAGGCGAACGAAAAGAAAAAGAGATTTCCGAAAAAAAGAAGAGAGAAGAACCGATTCAAGTTCGGATCGACCGAATTCGAATCCGGAAAGGGTCCTTCGATTTCGAAGATAGAAAAGTGGGAGAGCCTCCCGCGCAGATCAAGTTGAGAGATATCAATTTTGAGATGAGAGAGATCAAATATCCCATCACCTCTGTCCATTTTCCCGTCCAGTTGAAGGCGAAAGTGAACGGGAAAGGGCAGGAAGGGAGCATTGAAATAAAAGGATGGATCGATGTGAACACCATGGACATGGAAACCTCCCTGAAGCTTCGAGAGATAGAGGTCAAGACCTTTGAACCCTATTATCGGAAAAGGGTGACCGCGGAAATCCAGTCCGGTACCATGGATATGGATTCTAAAATTGTTGTAAAGGAGAGGAGGATTGATGCGCCCGGGGAACTCGACCTGATCAATCTACACATCAAAAAAGGGGATGGAATGGTCTTTTGGATTCCAGCGGAGACCCTGGTTTCTTTGCTGGAGAAGAAAGGGCATCAGATCAAAGCCAAGTTTCACGTCAAGGGGAATATGGAGAACCCCCGCTTCAGCCTTCAAGAGACGTTCTTGACTCAGGTCGCGATCGGTCTCACCCAGGCTCTGGGATTCCCGATTAAGGTGATAGGTGAAGGGGTGCTTCAGGGCACCCTGAAAGGAGAAAAGGGGAGGGCCGAGGGACTGCGATCCATTGAGGGATTATTCAAGAAAAAGAAGGAGAAAGAGAGATGAGCATCCTCAAAGACCTCGGCGTTCCCGCTTTTAAAGCGGGCGGGATGCCTGCGATTGATCTTAAGAATTATTTTCTTTCCGTAGGAGGTCTGGTTAAAGAAGAAAAGCGTTTCTCATGGGCGGAGATATCTGCGATGCCGAGGAGCCTTGTCAACTGCCGTCTGACTTCTGTGTCAGGCTGGTCCGTTCGCGCCGATTGGGAAGGTGTTCAATGGAATGACTTCTTGAGATTGGTTCACATTAAATCGAAGGCGAGTTATGTCCGATTCACTTCTGCGGGAGGAGGATACGCCACAGCCGTTTCACTGAAGGACTTGGAGAATCCCAGAGTTCTCTTGGCTTATGGCGTAAACGGAAGTCAAATTGAAGCCGAGTACGGAGGGCCCTTAAGAATGGTCATCCCAAATTTATGGGGATACAAGAGCTGCAAGTGGCTAAGCGTGATTGAATTCATCCGGGAAGAAGAGGGCGGATACTGGGAGGATAGAGGATATACCTGGTCCGGCGTGATCGAGCCCGGTTTTACGCTTGACATCAATACCAAGACCCGTCGTCCCATCAAGGGAGGAGAGGTCGTCGAATTTTAATATGCGTTTGTTCAATCGCATCAGGATGATATCCTAAGAATTAGGAGTCTGTTCGAAGTCCTCATACCCGGGCAAAAATCGATGGTTCGTCTTCGCTGGATCGTTTCCGTTTTGATCACGCCGTTCGTACGGGGGCGCGGCATTCCACTAGTCCGGCCAACTCGGATCGAGTGGAACCCTTCGCTTTCTCCGCAGACCATTCAGATCAATGGCCATACGATTTTCTATACGGTGAAAGGGGAGGGAGAACCTCTCTTGTTAATTCATGGCTACGGCGCTGGGATGTGGGTATGGGAGAAGCAGATCGATGTCCTCTCCCAATCCTACCGTGTTTACGCTTTGGACCTCATCGGTCATGGCTTCTCAGACCGGCCAAAGATTTCTTACACCCCAGAGACCTACATTCATTTTTTGAAAGACTTCATGGATGGGGTGGGGATTGAGAAGGCCAGCCTGATCGGAAACTCGATGGGAGGTGGAATCGCCTGGGGAATGGCGATCCTCTATCCCGAACGAGTGAACCGACTCATATTGATCGATTGTGTTCCTCCGGATGTCCTCCACCAGGTCAAGAATGAATCCTTCCGAGCCCTGGCGGCCATCAAAGATATTCCCATCCTCGCTTATCTGGTTATTGCCGCGCGAGGCAAGCATTCGATCAAATTGGTCCTTCTGGAGTGTGTTTCGGATATCAAACGGATTACGCCGGAAGTGGTGAATCGGCAGTACCAGGTTTCCAAGATCAAAGGAACAACCTGGGTCCTTTACTCCACCTTGAGACATGCTAAGGAAGCCTTGAAGCTGATGGATCAGCTCTCCATGATCAGCCAACCTGCCTTATTCATCTGGGGGGAGAAGGATCTCATCTTTCCTCCTCAAGTGGGGGAAGTTCTCCATCAGGCCGTCAGAGGCTCGAAGCTTCTAAAGGTTGAGGGAAGCGGTCATATCCCCATGTGGGAAAATCCGGATGAAGTCAATCAAGCTATCCTTGACTTTCTTAAAGAATAGTTCGGAGTCGTTCGTTCATCCCATCCATCAACACCAGATAGGCAGGCATCCCTTCATTCCTCCTCCCCCGGCGCCCTGAAAAAAGTGGTTGACCTCGGAAAGAATTTATTATTCGAAGCAAAGGTGTGTCTGCCTTATGCATCAAAATTCTCTCGGCCTTGACAAATGGGGGGGCAATCGATGAGAATTGCAAGACAAGCTGGAAAGGAGATCGGCGTGAGGAATTATAAGAAACGCGTCGTGATCACCGGAGTGGGTCCTGTCACTCCTGTAGGGATCGGGAAAGAGGCTTACTGGGAGAGTTTGATCCAGGGGAAGTCTTTTTTCAAACGGTTTTCATTTCCGAATAAAGACATGAGTCAATACCGATGCCAGATTAGCGCCCCCATCGAAGGTTTTGAGCTCTCTCATTTTGTGGAAAGATCAAAACTTTCCAAACACCTCGGGAGATCGTCCCAATTCGCGATTGCTGCCACATGGCTTGCGCTGCAGGATGCCGGGATTGAGCTCGATAAAAACGATTTGGAGAAAGAAGGGCTGCACAAACATACGGGAGTGTATCATCCGAAAGCATTGGATCCCTTCCAGATAGGGGTGGTCATGGGAGTAGGTGTGGAAGCGATGGATTTGATGGAACACTTCCATGAGCGTTTTTTGTCGAGGGGGCTGAAGGGGATCTCCCCTTTTGCTCTTCCGAATATCTACTTGAGTGCCATCACCTCCCATGTGGCCCAATATTATTCGATCCGTGGGACTTCTTACGCCGTTTCGACGGCTTGCGCCTCTGGAACCCATGCCATGATCAATAGTTTCCTTCAGATTCAGGGTGGAGGCGAAGATCTCATGGTCACAGGGGGAGCCGATGCCTGTATTACCCCTTATGTGTTTGGAGGGTTTGATGTGTTAAGGGCGATGTCAATACGAAACGACGACCCGAACAAAGCCTCCCGGCCTTTCGACCGTGAGAGAGATGGATTTGTGATGGGCGAGGGGTGTGGCGTGCTGGTGTTCGAGGAATTAGATCACGCCAAAAAAAGAGGGGCTCACATCTACGGGGAGGTGATTGGTTGGGGGATGACAGCCGATGCCTATCATCTCACTGACCCCGATCCCGACGGAAAAGCACTGGGTAAGGCCGTCAAGGACGCTCTTGAAATGGCCGACATCCATCCGGAAGAGATTGATTACATCAATCCTCATGGTACCTCCACGGTATTGAATGACAGGGTGGAGACGAGAATGATCAAAGGCGTCTTTGGAAAACACGCTTACCGCGTTCCGATCAGTTCCACCAAATCAATTACCGGCCATCTGATGGGAGCGGCAGGAGGGGTAGAGGCCATCGCTGTTCTTCTGGCCGTCGAAAAAGGGATCATCCATCCTACCCTCAACTATGAGTTTTCAGACCCGGAATGCGACCTGGACTATGTCCCCAACCAGGCGAGAAAGAAGGAAGTCAGACTTGGCCTTTCGATATCAGCGGGCTTCGGGGGAGTCAATAGCGCCATCCTGATAAAGAAGTTTGATTAGCCTTGCCCTTTTCAAAAAATATCGAACGGCGACCTTCTGTAATTTGGTTTCAATCTTCTGTTCCTCCCACAGGCCTCATCAATCTCCCCTTTGACAAGGGGGATTTTGCAAGAATTCGCTTGACCTTCAATTCCTTCGGCATTAGAATTTATAAATTAAACAGTAACATGAGGGTAGTCATCGGCAAGCAGGCTGGGGCTTATGACTTGCCATTTAATGGAGAGTTGAATGGAGCCCATAAAAGTGGTTGCCCGATATATCAACGGGAAGAGAGTCAAAGGTTTAAGCCAGGATTTCTTCCCTAATAAAGACCGTTTCCATGTCTATCCGACGGAGAATCTTCAGGCCGAGGCGGTCGAGGTATTGCTGAAAGAATTAAAGGCTGTTTTCTTTGTGAGAGATTTCGTCGGGAATTATCAGTACAACGAACGGAAAGAGTATGTCCCGGAAGATAAGCCTTCCGGTCGAAAAATAGAAGTGACGTTTAAGGATGGCGAAGTCTTAGTTGGAACAACTTTGGGCTATGACCCAAACCGACCAGGCTTCTTTCTCTTTCCCGCAGATCCTAAAAGCAATAATGTTCGAGTATTTGCCGTCACCACCGCAGTAAAAAAGGTTCGCTACCTATAATTCCATTTCTTCACAATCACATCTTTTCGGAACAGAACGCGAGGATCATTTCTCTTAGAATCACGGAAGCCGTGATAGAGGAGATTTGGGTGGGGTCATAATCTGGTGTCAGCTCCACGATATCGAATCCAATAACATGAAGCGCTTGGAGTTTCTTAAGAAGGAAAATGAATTCCGGGAAGGTGATACCTCCGGGCTCGGGCGTTCCAACACCCGGCAGAAGGCTTGGATCGAACACATCGAGATCCAAGGTGATATATATGGGCTGGTTCCTGAGGCGCTTGATCATTGAGCTCAGAGGACCTGCTTCAATGGAGACAATGGATTTCATTTTTCTGGCTAATTTAAATTCCTCTTGCGTTCCCGACCGAATCCCGATCTGATGCAGTCTGCCCTCGCCCAAATGACCGACCACCTTCCTCATGACCGTACTGTGGGAAAGGGGTTCGCCCAAGTAATCTTCTCTTAAATCTGTGTGAGCGTCAATCTGGAGGAGATGGAGACGAGGGTAGACCGTAAGCATCTCTTCTATGATCGGAAGAGTGATCAGGTGGTCTCCTCCCAAAAGGATGGGGAATTTTTTTTCGGAAAGGATCTTGCCAAATCCATTCCGAATCAAGCCCAATGATATCTTCTTCTCTCCCAAAGGTAATTCAAGGTCTCCCATATCGTGGATGGAGCACTGGCTCAGGTCTTTTTGGAAATAGGGACTGAAGGTTTCGATTCCCCATGAGGCTCTCCGGATCGCAGAGGGTCCGAAACGGGCGCCCGGACGAAAGGAGGCAGATCCGTCATAGGGGCATCCGAGGATTACCCCTTTGCTTTTTTCGAACGGAACACTGGCGGAGATATAGGTGGTTTCTATGAAGGGGAGTTTCATCAGAATCTAAAGTGCAGAGTTCAGAATTGAGAGTTTAGAAGTTAGAGTTTAGAGTTTCAAATCATAATGCATCATTCTTAACTCATAACTGCTTTACTGCCCCCATAAGACTACAGCGGCCAGGGCCGCCCCGATTCTTTTTATTCTGTACTCTACGGCGATGGATTTCAGATCCTTGATCTTCCATCCGCGAAGCTTCATTCCCTCTACGGCCATATTCCGAACCATTTCTTCGATCTTGAGCCGCTCTCCCTTGGCCGAATATTCCATGATCAACCCGTTCTGATTTTCATCCTCTGGAAGAGCGACAGCCACGCCGGCTGAGATGATCTCTCCGGGCACATCGCTGGTCAAGGCTGCGTAGGCTGCCGGGACCAGGGCTCCAGGAGGAAGAGCGACCGGGGGCACCTGTTGACAATGGGGCGGAAGGATGCTCGACATCTTGATGATGTTGGTGTTCCCGATGCCCGCCCGGAGGAGAGCTCCGTCAAAGGCATTCAGAGGCGTAAAGCCGTCCGAGGCTCCAGAAACCATAAAATATTGCGTCGGGGTCTTAATGATCACAGTAGTCCTCCATTATCTCTCGTCTGGCCGAGGGCGTATGGGGTTTGTGCTACACTTCCTTTCCTAAAATATCGAGCTCCATAAATTACCAGTTCACTGGAAGACTGTTTTTCTAAGGTTGCTCAAAAATGCCCGGATGCAAGGCGCCCGAAATCCTGAGGAGTGAGGCGTACATTAGGTGTACGCCTCAACAACGAAGGATGAGGGCAACGGCCCAGACGGGCGTTTTTCAGCAACCTCTTAAAAGGAAGGGGGTGAGCTGATCCAAATTATCACCGCCTCCTTCGAGCTACTATTATGAAGCCAATGCTCCTTCTCTGCTGAAAGGTAAAAGCATTCCCCTTTTTTCAGCTTCAGAATTTCTCTCCCAAAACGAAGGTTAACCCTCCCCCGTAGGACAAAACCGAACTCCTCCCCTTCATGGGGCTTCTCTTTTGGCGTGGCCTCCCCTTTCCGGAGAGTCAAGAGAATAGGTTCCAACCGCCGATTCGTCGAAGCCGGGACCAAGAGCTCAAACTTCTCGATCTTCTCCTTTTCGATCGCCACCCGGTCCTTCTCCCGGTAAACGATCTTCTCCTGCGAGGCTTCCCGGAAGAAGTCAGAGATGTTTTCGTCCAGGGCCTCGAGAATCTGGATCAGACTGTCCAGAGAGATGGAGGTGAGATCCCTTTCGATCTGGGAGATAAACCCCTTGGTCAGATTGGCCCGCTCGGCCAGCTCCTCCTGGGTCAGGTTGCTCAACTGTCTTGAATTCCGAATGCGTTCTCCGATCTTCATAAATCCTGAGAGAACAGTTAAAAAAGAATTTTGTTTAGTAACCTGTAAGACACTATAGAAAGAAATTAGTTTAATAAAATAAACTTCTGGAAATTATAACGCTCTTTTTTAATTTGTCAAGCATTTTTTTCATTTTGAGAAATGTTTTTCAGGGGTTCCGCTCCGCGACGCGCGGGGGGTTTTTGCTGGGTGTTTTGAGGAGGGACGAGAAGATCACCGTCCGGAAGGCGTGAGCTGCCAATCGGAGAGGTATCAATATGGAAAGTCGGATGGGAGAGTTGAATATTCCTTGAATTTATTCGAAACAAACACGTGGTTCTATCCCTTGTCGGGAAGGGGCGTCGTGTCCCCTGATGCGTCCCAAATTATGGGCGGTGCCGTTTCTGCATCAGGCAAATCCAGGCCCTGGGTGGATTTGGACGATTCGATCCGAAATGGCCGGATGTAAGTGAAAGAATCTCAAAATAAGGCTCTACTGCCGAGACGATATCTCCTGCAGTCCGTTGAGGTGGACCAGGACCTTGCCGACGCTCATCGGCATTCCCAACAAGTGTCAGCCACAGGCCGACTTGCTCCAAATGAGCAGCGACATTTTGGGCAAATCTTCCTCGATCCTTTTCAGAACTGAATGTGTGAAAATAACCTCTGTCAAATACGAAACGAAAAGGAGCGCCTTCAATTTTGTTCTTAAGAAAATCGACACGTATGAAATCGCATTCAACGTTGGCTTTAGAAGCTTTTTCTTTTGCCTTCTCCAGAGCAATGTCCGAAGTATCCGTGCCTATAACCTGAAAGCCATTCTGTGCAAGCCATATGGAATTGTCTCCGGTTCCACAGCCGATATCCAAGGCTTTGCAGCTTGGAATACGGTGTTTGGTCACCACTTCGATCAGATTGAAATCCGGCTGGCCGATGTCCCAGGGAGTGTTCCCTGATCTGTATCTTTCTCTAAAGCTCTCTTCCATTGTCATCTGATTACGCCTTGTCACCTAACGATTAGCGCTGCAGGTTCTCGATAATGGTCGCCACAGCCAGACCACCGCCGCAGCAGGAGCCGAAGAAGCCGTACCTGCCGCCCCTGCGGATCAGTTCTTTCATCGCGAAGATGCAGATACGGGCTCCCGAAGCGCCGTTGGGATGGCCAAAGGCAATCGCGCCGCCGTTGGGGTTCCATTTGTTCATGTCAACCTTCTCGCCGGTCTGCTTCTCGAGTTCCGTGATCACCGCCAGGTTCTGCACGGCAAAGGCCTCATTGCATTCCATGACGTCCATTTGAGAAAGCTTCAGGTTGGCGCGCTTCAGGGCCTGAGGAATGGCATAGGCAGGCCCGATACCCATGATCTTGGGATCGACACCGAAATCACCGCCGCTGATCCATCTGGCCATCGGTTTGTATCCCAGCTGCTCAGCCTTCTTGCGCGTCATCATCAAAACGAAGGCGGCGCCGTCGTTACGACCGGAGGCGTTTCCGGCGGTGACGGTTCCGTCTTTGACGAATGCCGGCGGCAGGGCCGACAGGGCTTCCATGGAGGTTGTACGGGGATGTTCGTCCACTTTGAACTCCAGCGGGGGCTGTTTCTTTCCCTGGGGAACCATGACGGGAATGATCTCATCGACGAAATAACCGGCATCCATGGCCTTCTTGGCCAATACCTGGCTGCGCAGGCCGAACTCATCCTGCGCCTTGCGGGAGATGTTGTACATCTTCTGCAGGGCTTCTGCCGTCAACCCCATGTTCGAGGTTGCCGGATCCAGGGTGGGGGAAAGGGACGGCGTAATCGGCATGGGGGGGATCATCCGGAAAGGCTCGCTCGACATGGAGAATTTGGCGCATGCCTGGCTATAGGATTCCATACCGCCTGCGACCATGATATCGGCCTGATCGGCAATGATTCTCCATGCAGCGTGATTGATGGAATCGATCGCCGAACCGCATTGCATTTCCACATAGGATGCGGTCGTGCTCTCGGGAAGACCCGCAGCAAGAGAGGCCCAGCGTGCCGGGTTCAGTGCGGAGGTCGCGCCAATGGCTGATCCCGCAAAAACGGAATCCACACGGCCGCCCTTCTCGATAATCTTGGTTTTCTCAAGTAAGCCTTTGATGGCGATGCCGCCCAGTTTTTCCATCGAAAAGTCACGCAGTGTGCGTCCCAAGGTTCCGAAAGCTGTCCTTACACCGTCAACAAATACTACATCTCTTTCACTCATAACTCCTCCTTTGATATTTTTTGGTTTTACGACTGAATCGTCATAGTTGAATTGTTTTTCTTCGAGGCTTACACCGCAAAGCAGCTTTCTCCAACATTCGTTTGCAGCGTTATCACACACTCGAAAGATTACGTCAAGTCTCTTGTCAAAAGCAACTCTTTTACGATTTGCATTGCACGGAAATATTTTCCTTAACTGCCTTTCAAAATAAGAAGCAGCAAGGCATAAGAACAGTTCGTCATCAGAGACAAGAATGGGAGGTCGGTTCTAAAACTTGTTAAGCAAGGGGTGATGAACAAGTCTGGCGAAGATGCTATTCAATAGCGAAGTACAAAATGGGTCAGGTCTTGCAATCATACGTTTTCATACACGCACCACCCGTTTTATTGCCCGACTCGTAGTAGCATAGTGGAAACCCAGATGCTCGGCAATTTCCTTCCCTGTGCTATTGCAAGACCTGACCCTAACAACTACAGACTTCATTTCGAATTGAATTTAAACCGACGCTTATCGCGTCAGGTTGAACGACTTGTGAGCGGGCGCCTATTGTTGTTTGACGACCACCTTACGCTTCGAAACATCTTGCACAACGTATTGCTTGCCTTGAAAGACAAACCCAAACGAAACGGGGGATAGCCACTTACTGAATTGAATGCCACTCAGTTCGCCGAGAATTTGGAATCGTTGAGCAAATTCTTTCATGTCGAGTTGGTGCGACCAGGCAATCTTGCTGCCTGAACCTTCAGCACCGTAAGTTATTTTCTCGAAATAAATGGTGTTATAGATTTCCGAGGTTGTGATGACAATCCGATAAGCAAAACCAACCGTTTCCCCTTGTTCCCAATCACGATCCTTAGGGCTTGGTAGCCAGGTCGTCTTGCCTTGGCTCAACAAGGTTATGGCGGAGTAATAGTCGGCAGCAACCGCATCTCTAGTTGAAACTGTCTGAGTCTGAGAGTATACAGCTCCCGCCAAAACAACTGAGCACAGAAGAAGGGATATTGTTAAAGTTGTTCTCATAAAATACCTTAGGCGTCCGCTAACGTAAAGCTGACCCGCAGCGGTTTGGCGTGGATACACTGCTTTCAGGTGCAGCGTCGGGTTATGCGAAGCAGGTAACCTTGAGTTAAGCGTCTGGCTGGATACAACACTCTTTACATCAAGCAAGACGCTCTGCTGTCTCTTTGAGCTTCAAAATGCCCCATTCAATTTTGTCCGGTTCAAAAGCCGGGAAGGTCAATCTGATAAAAAGACCTTTTTTGCGCTTTTCTTCCTTACAGTTGGGAGGGAGAGCATCCCACGCAGCAGCTACACCCACACCCGCTTGTTTTGCGGATTCGATGAAGGAGGCTTCTTTATCACCTGAAATATTCCCAAGGGTGAGGGGGGCAAAAAAGCCGCCGCTGATTTCAACTGGAAACGCTCCAGGGAACTGGCTATTAAGTGCGGTATTTAATGCCTCCATTCTCGGTCTGTACAGTTTGCATAAGTATTTGACGAAATCGTCATACCGTCCCGATTCAATAAAATCGGCTATGAACGCCTGGGTCGGCAGGTTGGGGTTTATGCGTGTGTTGGCAATAATGCCGGATAGATGCCCTACATAATGATTTGGAACGATCATATACCCGCACTTAGTTCCGGGAGAAATCGTTTTCGTAAAAGAGCTTGCTAAAATGGGTCCCCATTCTGAGACTTCTATCGAGCCATTCGTTTTTCCATCATACCGAAGGGCCTGATAACAGATATCCCATACGCACGGGATACTCTGTTCCCGGCAAATGCGTTCAACATCCTTTCGGTTCTCTTCTGTGTAGTTGATCCCTGTTGGGTTTTGATGAAACGGTATTCCGTAAAAAGCCGCAACCGCGTTTTTATTAGCCACGTCTCTCAATTGGTTCAAATCGACCCCTTCCGGTGTCAATTTGACGCCAATCAAATGATGTCCATAGCACTTTGCATCGAGTAAAACTCGATCGTAACTTGCTTCTTCAACAATGATATTGCTTTCTCTGGGGAGAGACTTGAAAAAAAGCGAGATAACCTCGAGGCCGCCGTTGCCGACGATAACCCGATCCGGATTAACGCGATGCAAGCTGCCAATCAGATCCCGCAGTGGCTTGAATCCACTAAAGTGGCCGTATTGAAGCACATCCGTCCCATACCGCCTAATGACTTTTTCGTATCCCTCTGACGCCATTGGAATAAGGCGTGATAAGGCTTCTTCTGCAGGAACCCCGCGTAAGAAATTGATTGACTGTTTCTCACTCATTTTGCCCTTTGTGATCTCCTCTCATTTTTTATTAAAGCATAACTCTTAATTATGCAGAAAAAATTCTTTATAGCACCATCTGTAGTCGATTTTTACAGAATCCCCCCAAATATCGCAATGTCTAACAATAAATAAGTCTTCGAGGTCAGATCAATTATTGAGGTTTTTCCTCACTCTCTTCAGAGACAAGACATTCTTTCTTTTTGTCCTTAGATGTCAATATTTAAGTCTGACCCCACATCTCCTTACTAACACCCCGGTTAAGCTGCGGGTGCTCGGGATTTATCTCAGGCGAGCCCTCAGCCTCAAGCGGTAGTTAATTAACAAGTTGTATCCACCGGTCGACCCAACCGCACCATCAACTGATCAAACCTCCCCGGCTATCTTCCGGGTTCGATATGCATCATAATCGGGCACGAGACGGTCATAATCACCATCCATCAAGGGGGAGGAGATCATGAAATCGGCAGAGGCGCGGTTGCAAGCAATGGGAATGTTCCAGACGACCGCCATGCGCAAGAGCGCCTTGACATCCGGATCGTGGGGTTGCGGTTCGAGCGGATCCCAGAAAAAGATGAGAAAATCGATCTCACCGTCGGCTATCTTGGCGCCGATTTGCTGATCACCACCCAATGGTCCACTCTGGAGTTTGTTAACTTTGAAGCCAAACTCTTGTTCCAATATCTCGCCGGTGGTTCCTGTCGCATATATCTTGTGGTGGGCCAAGAGCACTTGATTGTATTTTGCCCATTCAACCAGATCACGCTTCTTGTTGTCGTGCGCAACAAGAGCAATCTTCTTATCATGTTCCATGGCGATTTTTTTGTGACTCATGCAAATTCCTCCTCTTCCATACAATAGATATTCATTTTCTACGTCCACCCGAGACGTTCCTCGTGTTATGGGCGATCCGGTTCACATACTATTAGGTAAAGGCTTCTCCTTCAGTCGAAGATGTACAATATGATTTAGTGTTTTCATAATCGGCACTATCTTACAACCGAAAGGAGAAGCTGATATGAGGATTTCACAAACAGCACAAAA
>Ga0326728_10011665_pt1 | contig 19909 bp, 10 predicted proteins | sample MB3enrmetagenome_FD_207602 | JGI IMG/M metagenome (GOLD analysis project Ga0326728, IMG submission 207602) | Lab enriched peat soil microbial communities from McLean, Ithaca, NY, United States - MB31MN | ecosystem: Environmental > Terrestrial > Soil > Wetlands > Peat | place: USA: New York... | reverse complement strand
GTCGCCTGAGCGACCTCGCGACGGTAATGCTGCAATTCCATGTCTTGGGTCGAGGCGGAGGAGGCGATCCGTAGCGATTTCATCGCTGCGTGATCGCCTCGGCCTCCGATTTCAGGACTTGAGCTGGACGCCGTAAACGCGATGGTAGCCGGCCACCATCTTGACCTCGTAACGGAGACCCTCGAGCTCGCGCTTGAGCGTCTTGTTGGGGACGGGCTTCTTCATTCCCTGCTCCGTCGCCCACTTCGTCATCGCCGCGCGGAAGTCATGCAGCAACACGTGACCTCCGGGGTTCGCGACGACTTCGTCTTCCAGGAAAGCGACGAGCGGGTTCGCGTGCGCCATGAATTCGCGAGCCGCTCGAATGCAATCCTCGGGAGGGGCGAACTCTCCGCGCTTGCGCAAACGCGCCAACCCCTCCAGCGCCCGGTTCAAGACGCCCGGCATCTCCTTCGCCCAAATCTTCGTGAACAGCTCCTTATCGTCGTCGTCCGGGCCAAACTGGCGGTCGAACGGAATGACCATGGCGCGCCGCCGCAGACCGCGGGAGTTATCGGCAGTGGTCGGATAATGATTGCCCGCCATGATCGGCAAGGCGAGGCAACGGAACTTGAAATGCCGTGCGCCGTAGGCGTGGCGAGCCGACATATCCTTGGCCTCCGAAATCGCCTTGAGGAGCCCGTCGTCGAGATGCGTGCCCGCGCCGATGTCGTCGTCGATGAACAGCAGCTTGCCAACCAAGGCGGCGACATTGAAGCGATCGCTCTGGAATTTCGCGATCGGCGCGTTCATGACGGCGTCAGGTCCGAGGAGCTGCTGCAACGTCTGCAGCAGCTTCGACTTGCCGTTTGCTCCGTGTCCGATCAGCAACCAGAAGCTGGCGATGTCGCGCCGCGGCTGGATCGCGTAGCCGGCAAGTTCGTTCCAGTGCCTCGCCATCTCGACGGGAGCGGCAGACTTGGCGAAAATCCCGAGCAGAGCGTCGTCGAAGGCGGGGCAGGTCGCCGGCGGATCGAAGATGACCGGCAGACAGTAGGTCAACCTGCTGCCGGGGTCATGGGGGCGCAATTCCGGCTCTCCGCTCTCGTCGAGCCACACCTCGCCATTCGCGCAGTTGACCACCGGCAGCGGATCGGCGCTGAGACCGATCAGGTCCTGGTCGTCGCCCAGCATCAAATCCAGGGTCTTCTTGGCGTTCCCGACGAGCTGCTGCATGTTGCCGCACATCGGCTGCGTCTCGACGGCCTCCCTCATCAGCGAATTGCCGATCGCCGCGTCGGTAGTCGCCCGCCAATGCCGACCGTTGAACGTCCAGTAGCCGCCGTCGGCGCTGCGCAGCAAATGGCCGCCGTCGTTGAACTTGTGCTTGAGCAGGCTTTGCGCCAGGAGGCGAGCCTTGTCGCGCGCGTTGGGGTTCGCCTCGATGAGGATGAGATCGAGCACGTTCTGCAAGGCGCTCCGGCGAACGCCGGTGCTTTCGCGGACCGCGCTGATCACCTTGTCCATTTCGATCGGAGCAAGGGCCGCCTTGACCGCTTGCCGCAGGACGGCTTCGATCTGAGCAGGAGCGCTCGACTTGTTGAGGTCGGCCGCAGCCGCGAGGGTCGCCTTGAAATTGTCGACTTTCGGCTCGATGGCCGCGTCTTTCGGATACTTGAGAATGATAGACATACTCACACTCCACACTACAACGCACTGAGCGCACGTAGGCGCAGCGAAGGCCGCAAAACCCTACCGTTCCCCGGAAACAGGCGTTCCGAGGCGATGCCGTCGCTGCGATTTCGTGCTGTCTGAGCCTGGGCTTGACCGCCCATTCGTTCAAGGCGAAACTCACCCGCCGGCGAAGTTCATGACTCACCGCGTGGTACACACGCCGGCGTCGCGGGTAGAATAAGCCTTTGATATTTCTGGACTCTGTGGCGATGGGACGATGATCCCCTCAGCTCCACCAAGCGCGCGCCAATTGGACAAGCTGAATGAGATCAGAGCGCTGCGGCGCTCAGGGGTCGATTTCCCGCCCTTCGGCGCGCTTGAGCGTCGTCGCGCGGCGGCGTCGGTCGCGCGGGCTTGCGAATCATGGGTCCGATCCTGGCGCGGCGCTCGACGCCCGCCGCGCCGAGCGTTCGGCCAACCGCGCGCGGAGAAAGCTCGCCTGAGCGGGCGTTCCCAGACCGGGGCGAGCGCCCTCGCCTCAAGAGGCGATCCAGTAAGTGAGCAGCCCGGAGACGGCCGCGCCCATCACCGTGCCGGCGGCGACGTCGGAGGCGTAATGATCGCCGGTCGCGAGCCGCGACCAGGCCATCGCCGCCCAGACGACGAGCCCGAACGGCCACATCCGCGGCGCGGCGTAGACGATCGGCGTCAGCGCCGCGGTCAGGGTCATGACGTGGCCGCTGGGGAACGAATATTTGTCGAGCGGTGGGATCGACTCGGCGAAATTCGGCGCGACGTCGCGCGGCCGCGGCCGCGCCGTCGCCCGTTTCAACAGCGGGTAGATGCAGTGCAGCACCAGGATGCTGATGGCGGCGCAGAGGATGATGGTCGCGGCCTCGTGGGGATGGAAGAAGACCACCACCGCCACGAGCGGCGCGTAGATCGGGCCGTTGCCCAAGCGCGACATCGCTTTGGCGGCGGCGACCGGCCAACGCCGGTCCGGCCGCAGCGCCAGCGCGTGCGCGATCGGCAAGTCGATGACGCCCACCCGGTCCCAGCCGGAGCGGCGTCCGCCATCAAAGTCCTCGGTATCGCTGCGCATCGGCCGCTGAGCCCATCTCCAGGACGCGCATTCGCACTCGTGGATTGCGAAGCCTACCCCGCGACAACGGCGAAGACTACCCTACGATTGTGACATCCCAAACAATGAAGGTCGTTTTGCGGCGTCGGGGGGCCTGACGCGGGCGGCCGGCCGGCGCCGTCAGCCGGCGCAGCCGCGATGCGCCGCGTAGACGTTGTCGACGAACTGGCGCGCCGAGGCGGCGAGGCTGAAGGTGAGCGCGTGGGCGCGCGCCTTTTCGCGCGGAATCGCCAAGGCGGCGCGCGCCGCCCATTCAAGGTCGTCGTCGAGCACGCCGGCGCCGCTGTCGCCGATCACGTCGAGCGGGCCGGCGACGGGAAAAGCGGCGACCGGCACGCCGGAGGCGAGCGCCTCGAGCAGAACCAAGCCGAACGTGTCGGCGACGCTGGGGAAGACGAATACGTCGGCGCTCGCATAGGCGGCGGCGAGCGCGGCGCCCTGCAGCTCGCCGGTGAAATGCGCCTGAGGAAAGCGCCGCTGCAGCTTCCGCCGCGCGGGGCCCTCGCCGACCACCACCTTGGAGCCGGGCAGGTCGAGGGCGAGGAAGGCGCCGAGGTTCTTCTCCACCGCCACCCGCGCGCAGGTGAGGAAGATCGGCCGCGGCAGATTGAAAAAGCGCGCCGCGCGCGGGCGAAAATGGTCGCAGTCGACGCCGCGCGACCAGCGCATCACCCGGGCGAAGCCGCGCGCGCTGAGCTCGCGCCCGATCGTCGGCGAAGCGACCATCATTCCCGCGCCGGCGTTGTGGAAACGCCGCAGCATCGCGTAGATGAGCGATTGCGGGGCGATGCGCCGCGCCGCGAGATATTCCGGGAAGCGAGTGTGGTAGGCGGTGGTGAAGGGCCGCCCGGCCCGGCGACAGGCGATCCAGGCGCACACGCCGAGCGGGCCCTCGGTGGCGATGTGGACGAAGTCCGGCTTCAAGGCGTCGATCCGGCGCGCGATCACCCCCGGGCGGGCCAGCGCGACGCGCAGCTGGCCGTAGGTCGGCACCGGCACGGTGCGAAATCCCACCGAGGTCAAGACGTCGATGTCAACGCCGAGGGCGGGCGCCTCGCGCTGCAACGCCTCGATGGTGCGGACGACTCCGTTGACCTGGGGCTCCCATGCGTCGGTGACGATGAGGATGCGGGTCAAACCGGGACCTCTGGTCGGCTGGCGTAACGAAGCGAGCCGGACGGCTGCGCCCGACTCGCCCGATTATCCCCGCAGCCGCGCCCAATCTCAATCGGCTCGCCGCGCCGCATCGGCGCCGCGCTCAATGCAGCCGCGGCCGCTTCATATAGTCGGCGCGGTCGGCCGAGCGGACGCGCAGCCACAGGCTGCGCTCGTCGCGCACGATGGTCAGCGGGATCTCCGCCCCCGCAGGACCGCAACGCCACATCCGGCGGTAGAAGTCGGGAAGGTCGACCACCCGCGCCTCGCCGACCGCGGCGACGATGTCGCCGCGGCGCAAGCCGGCGGCGGCGGCCGGACCGCGCTCGTCGACGGCGGCGATGATGATCCGGCCTTCGGCTTCGGCCGAATAGACGCCGAGCCACGGGCGCGGCGGCCGGTCGACGCGGCCGCGGGCGAGAAGATCGCCGAGGATCGGCGGCAAGAGGTCGATCGGCACGATCATGTTGGCTTCGCGCGGCTGGTCGGGGTCGCTCGTCTGCTCGACGTGGAGCGAGCCGACGCCGAGCAGCTTGCCGTCGAGGCTGATCAGCGCCGCGCCGCCCCAGAAAGGGTGCGCCGGCGCGGTGAAGATCGCCTCGTCGAGATAATACTCCCAGTAGCCGGCGAATTCATGCTTGCCGACCACCGAGGCGCGCAGGAAGTGCCTGCGCCCGCCCGCCGCGACGACGACGGAATCGCCGACCTTGACCTCGCTCGATCGCCCGAGCGGCAGCGCCGGCGCGTCGAACTGGTCGAGGGCCCGCGCCAGCCCGAAGCCGGTCTCCGAGTCGACCGCCAGCGCGTGGGCGGGGACGAGGCGCCCCTTGGCGCTGGTCAGCCAGACGCTCTCCGCCTCGGTGATGAGATAGCCGATGGTGAGGATGAGGCCGTCGTCGCCGATGACGACGCCGCTTCCGGCCCGCTTGGCGCCAAGCGCGGAAGCGGTGAAGCCGTCTTCCGGCGCCTCCGCCTGCAGCGACACGATGGAATCGAGCGCGCGGTCGACGTCGAACGCGAGTTCGTCCGCATCGGTTCGGCCCTGCGGCGCGTCTCTGCTGGGCTTGTCGGCCATCGACCGTGTCCTCTTGGCTAAGCGCGCCGCCCCTCCCGCATCCTAACGCATCCTACCGCGGCGACGCCGACGCGGCAATTTCGCCGCCGGCGCTTAAGCGCCTCAGGGCTTGGCGGAGGCCAGGGCGATCGTCTCGCCGTCGATCGCGAAGGCGCCGTAGCCGCGATGGTGGAGGGTCCTGGCGTCGCGCTGGGCCGGATCGATCCACGCCTGGACGACTTCGAGCACGAACAGGCCGTAGCGATTGACCAGACGCGTGTCGGCGACGCGGCACTCCAGATTGGCGATGCACTCGGGCGCCAGCGGGGGCGCGACGCGCCGCGCCGGCGCTTTCGCCAGGGCGAATTTCGCGAACTTGTCGATCGTCCGGCCCGAGCAATTGCCGATGTCGACGACCTTGCGCGCGAGCGTCGCGGCGGGAATGGCGATGACGCATTCCCGCGTCGCGCGCAGCGCCGCGAAGCTGAAGTTAGCGTCGCTGACGACGCAGGCGATCAGCGGCGGCGTGAACTCGACCATCATGTGCCAGGACATCGTCATGACGTTGTCGCGGCCGTCGCGGGAGGTGGTCACCAGCGCCACCGGGCCGGGCTCGATCAGCTTATAGACGTCGGCCAAGGGATATTCGTCCATCGTCCCTCCAATTCAGCCCGCCTCGCCGCCGCGGCGGTCAATCGAGCCAATGGATCTCGGGCGCCCGGCGCGGAACCGGCGCGGGGAAGCTCTTCGGCCAGCCGACGATGATCGGCGCGACCTGCACCCACGCCGGCGGCGCGCCGATCTCGGCCTTGCCATCCGGCGTGTTGAGGAAGCTCTGGGCGAAGCCGATCCAGCAGCTGCCGAGGCCTTCGGCGAAGGCGGCGAGCATCAGGGTCTGCGCCGCCATAGCGCAGTCTTCGACGATCCAGGGGCCTTCGCCGGTCGCGGAGACGACCACCAGCGCCGGCGCGCCGTAGAAGATGTCGAACTTCGGGTCGCTGAGCCGCGGGCGAAAGCGCTCGGCGTGGGGGCCGGGCGGCAGGGTCGCCAGCATATGCGCCTTCGCCAAGCGCGAGATGCGCGACAACCGCTCCCGCTCGCGGACCACGGTGAAGGTCCACGGTTGTTCGTTGACGGCGTTCGGCGCCTGGACGGCCGCGTCGATCAAGCGGCGGATCGTCGCCTCGTCGAGCGCCTTGTCCGCATAGTCGCGCACCGCCCGACGGCCGTAGATCGCCTGCTCCAGCTTCATCGATCCCTCCTTCTCGTCCTCCGCCATTTCATCCTCGCGCCGCAAGGCGGCGCTGTCGTTGAGGTCGATCAAGCGCGATGGGCGCGCGCCCGGAAGGCGGCGTCGCCGTCGACGTTTGGGGAGACGAGCCGCCGGCGGGCGGCGGAGGGCCGGCCGCGCCGGCTATTCCGCCGCCTCCGGCCTGCGGGCTTCGAGGCGACGAGGCGGCTCGCGCTCTTCGTGGACGGCGCTCGCCTTCGGGCGCGCGCCGCCGGAGAGCCAGTGCGACAGCCGATCGAGATAGAGATAGATGACCGGCGTGGTGAACAGCGTCAGCGCCTGGCTGACGAGCAGTCCGCCAACCATCGCGTAGCCGAGCGGTTGGCGCAGCTCCGCGCCGGTGCCGTGCCCGAGCATCAGCGGCACGCCGCCGAGCATCGCCGCCATCGTCGTCATCATGATCGGGCGAAAGCGCAACAGCGCCGCCTTGCGGATCGACTGCTCGGGGCTGAGGCCCTCGTCGCGCTCGGCGACGACCGCGAAGTCGACCATCATGATGCCGTTCTTCTTGACGATGCCGATCAGCAGAATCAAGCCGATCAAGGCGATCAAGCTGAACTCGTAGCCGGCCAGCATCAGCGTCGCCAGCGCGCCGAATCCGGCCGACGGCAGCGTCGAGAGAATCGTCAACGGGTGGATGAAGCTCTCGTAGAGCACGCCAAGGATGAGGTAGACCACCACCAGCGCCGCTAGGATCAACAGCGGCACGGTGGTCAGCGAATCCTGGAACGCCTGCGCGTTGCCCTGGAAGGTGGTGTTCAACCCGGGAGGCAGGCGCAGCTCGCGCTCCGCCGCCTGGATCGCCGCGGTCGCCTGGCCCAGCGCCACGCCGGAGGCCAGGTTGAAGCTGATGGTGATGGCGGGGAATTGTCCCTGGTGGCTGATCGACAGCGGCGCGATGGGATCGGTCGTCCATTTGGCGAAGGCGCTCATCGGCACCATCTGGCCGGTGGTCGGCGAGCGGATATATAGCTTCTCGAGGCTCTGCGGGTCGCCCTGCAGCGACGGCAAGACCTCCTCGATGACGTTGTAGGTGTTGACCTGGGTGAAATACTGGGCGACCTGCCGCTGCCCGAACGCGTCGTAGAGCGTGTCGTCGATCAGCTGCGGCTGGATGCCGAAGCGCGCCGCCATGTCGCGGTCGATCGAGATGGCGAGCGTGGTGCCAGCGATCTGCTGGTCGGTGGCGACGTCGCGCAGCTCCGGCAACGAGCTCAGCTTGGCGAGGATCTTGGGCGCCCAGGCGTTCAGTTCGTCGAGATTGACGTCCTGCACGGTGTACTGGAACTGGGTGCGGGCGCTGCGCGCGCCGACGGTGACGTCCTGCGCCACCTGGAGGAACAGCCGCGCCCCCTTCACCTGCGCCAACTTGGGCCGCAGCCGGGCGATGATCTGGAACGCGTCGGCCGTGCGCTGATCGCGCGGCTTGAGCGCGATGAACATGCGGCCGCTGTTCTCCGCATAGTTGCCGACGCCGGCGCCGACGCCCATCGCGACGTTCTCAACGTCCGGGTCGGCTTGCACGATCGCGCCGATCTGCGTCTGCAACTTCGCCATCTCGGCGAACGACGTGTCCTGCGAGGCCTCGGAGGTGCCGGAGATCTGGCCGGTGTCCTGCTGCGGGAAGAAGCCCTTGGGAATGACGATGAACAGGTGGATCGTCGCGGCGACGGTGACGAGAAAGACCATCAAGGTGATGAAGCGATGGCGCAGCACCGCGTCGAGGCCGCGCGCGTATCCTTTGGCCAACGCGGCGAAGCCGCGCTCGAACAGCATGTAGAGCCAGCTGTGATGTTCGTGCCTGTGGTCGCGCAGGAAGCGCGAGGCGAGCATCGGCGTCAGCGTCAGCGACACCGTCGCGGACACGACGATGGTCATCGCCAGCGTCACCGAGAATTCGCGGAACAGCCGGCCGATGATGCCGCTCATCAGCAGGAGGGGGATCAGCACCGCCACCAGCGACAGCGAGATCGACACCACGGTGAAGCCGATCTCGCCGGCGCCTTGGAGCGCCGCCCGCATCGGCTTCATTCCGCTCTCGATGTGGCGGGTGATGTTTTCGAGCACGACGATGGCGTCGTCGACGACGAAGCCGACGGAGATGGTCAGCGCCATCAGCGATAGGTTGTCGAGGCTGTAATTGGCCGCCCACATCAAGGCGCAGGCGCCCAGCAAGGCGAGCGGCACGGTGAAGCTGGGGATCACCGTCGCCCAGACGTTCCTGAGGAAGACGAAGATCACCATGACCACCAGGGCGATGGTCAGCATCAGGGTGAACTGCACGTCCTGCACGGAGGCGCGGATCGTGGTGGTGCGGTCGGTGAGCACGGCGATGTGCATCGAGGCGGGGATCGCCGCCTGCAGGCGCGCCATCGTCGCCTTGACCTTCTCCACGGTCTTGATGACGTTGACGCCCGGCGTCTTGAAGACGACCAGGAACACGTCGCGCTTGCCGTTGCCCCACGCCGCTTGATAGACGTCGGCCGGGCCGCGCACCGCCTGACCGACGTCGCGCACGCGCACCGGCGCGCCGTTGCGGTAGGCGATGATGACGTCGTTCCACGGGTCCGGCTCGGTGATCTGGTCGTTGTCGAAGATGGTGAACGCCTGCCGCGCGCCGTTGATCGAGCCCTTCGGGCTGTTGACGGTGGCGAGGCCGATCTGGGCGCGCACGTCCTCGAGCTGCAGGTTCTTCTCCACCAGCTTGGCCGGGTCGATCTGGATGCGGATCGCCGGCTGCTGCTGGCCGCCGATGCGCACCAGCGACACGCCGGATATCTGGCTGATCTGCTGCGCGAGGATGTTTTCCGCGACGTCGTCGACCTCGGTGATCGGCGCCACGTCCGAGGTGAGCGAGAGGATGAGGATCGGCGCGTCGGAAGGGTTGACCTTGCGATAGGTCGGCGGGCTGGGCAGAATCTTCGGCAACTGGCCGGCGGCGGCGTTGATCGCGCCTTGGATGTCGTTGGCCGCCGCGTCGATATTGCGATCAAGCTCGAACTGCACGGCGATCGCGGTGACGCCGAGGCCGCTGGTCGAGGTCATCTGGGTGACGCCGGGGATCTGGGCGATCTGGCGTTCGAGCGGCTGCGCCACCGAGGAGGCCATGGTGTCGGGCGAGGCGCCGGGGAGGGAGGCGCTGACCACGATGGTCGGGAAGTCGATCTGCGGCAGCGGCGCCACCGGCAGCAGCGGATAGGCGACCACGCCCACCAGCAGGATCGCCACCATCAACAGCGTCGTGGCGACGGGGTGGCGGATGAAGGGGCCGGAGACGCCTTCCTTCACCCCGCCGACCGGCGGCGTCGGCGCAGGCGTCGTCGCAGGCGCGCCTTCATTCATGCCGTCAACTCCCGGCGTTGGGCGACGCGTCGACGCGGACGCGCTCGCCCGGCTGCAGGGCGTACTGGCCGAGGGTGACGACGCGATCGCCGTCGCCCAAGCCCTTCGCGACGACGGCGAGCTTATCGTCCTGGTGCGAGACCGTCACCGGGCGCGCGGCGACGCGGTCGCCGTCGCCCACGACATAGGCGTAGAGGCCGTCGACGCCGTGCTGGATCGCCTCCGCGGGGACGACCACCGCGTTCTTCTCTACGCTGACCATCAGCCGCGTCGACACCGCCAGGCCGGGCCACAGCGCGCCGTCCTGGTTGGCGAATTCAGCCTTCAGGCGAATGGTGCTGGTGGTCGGGTCGACCTGGTTGTCGATCACGGTGAGCTTGCCGGTCGCGAGCAGCCGCGCGCCGTCGGAGGTGCTGACCAGCACTTGCGGCGCGCCGGCCGCGATGGCGTCCTTGATGCGCGGGAGATCGTCTTGCGGCGCGGTGAAGACGACCGCGATCGGCTGCATCTGCGCGATGGTGACGATGCCGGTCTGCTGCGCCGCGCTGACGAGGTTGCCCTGGTCGATCAGACGAAGGCCGGCGCGGCCGGCGAGCGGCGCGGCGATCGTGGTGTAATCGAGCTGCACCCGCGCCGCGTCGATCGCCGCCGCGTCGGCGGCGATCTGCGCGATCAGCTGGTCGACCAACGCGTTCTGAGTGTCGAGCTGCTGCTGGGTGGCGAAGCTCTGCTTGGCGAGCGTCGCGTAGCGTTGCAGGTCGAGCTTGGCGTTGACGAGATTGGCCTGGTCCTGGGCCTGCTTGGCGGTCGCCTGGTCGAGCGCGGCCTGGTAGGGCCGCGGGTCGATCTGGGCGACGAGATCGCCTTGCTTGAGCATTTGGCCTTCGTCGAAGGCGATCTTCACCACCTCGCCGTCGACCCGGGTGCGCACGGTGACGGTGTTGTAGGCCTGAACCTGCCCGAGGCCGTCGACATAGACGGGATAGTCGACGCGGCGGGTCGCGGCGACGGAGACGAGCGGCCCGGGCGGGGGAGCGTTCGCCGCGGCTTGCGTCGGCGGCGGCGCGCCCCGCTCGAAGACCAGCGCGTGGGCGGCGCGGGCCACGCCCCCGGCCGCGGGGAGCCATTTCTCGACCGCATCGGGCGCATAGGCGCCGACGCCGACCGCCGCCGCTGCGACGAGCGCGGCCGCCCCGGCGATTCCTCGAAACCGCATTGCGCGATTCACCTTGGTTGCGCCGCCGGAGAGAGCGGCGAACTGCGCGCCGTCCTGGCGCCGGCGCGGGCGACCCGCCCGTCGCCGACGTCGCGCCGCGGCGGTTTCGCACAATCCGAGGGGAAATTGCAATTACAATGACATGAACGGCATCAATCCTCTGTGAGGCGACGCGGAGCGCCGGCGGACGGCCGAGGGTGGGTTAACCATCTGATTAACTTGGAACGTCGACGGGGCCCAAGGGTCTGCATGGGCCAAGGACGGCTCGCGCGACGCGACGGCGTCGCGACGGACCTTGGCCGATGTCGACGCCCGGCCTCACTCGAGACGGATCACGATCGAGTCCGACGCCCCCTTGGCGTCGATCACCGAGACGCGGGCGAAGCCGGCGCCGTCGGGCCGCCAGCGCGACTGCCGGCGCAGGTCGGGTCCGCCGATCGGCGCGCCATTGACGAACCAGGTGAGCGGCGGCGCGCCGCCGAGCGCCTTGAGCGCCAGCGTCTCCGGCCGCGCCCCGTCTGTCAGCCCCAGATCGATGCGCGCGCCGTCGGGCGGAAAGGCGATCTTCAGCGCCGGCGCGGCGGTCGCGGCGATGGTCTTCGGCGCGTCGTGGCGCAAGTGGCGCAAAGGCGGCGGCAGCTCGGCGCTCGAGGCGACGCGCAGCACGCCCTTGGGCGGGCGGATCGGTTCGACCTCGCGGCCGAGCCGGGCGAAGGCGTCGAACAGGATCGGCGCGGCGGCCTGGCGGCCGATCAGGCCGGGCGTCGGCGCGTTGTCGGGCCGGCCGACCCACACCGCGATGGTGGTCCCCTTGTCGAAGCCGATCGCCAGCGCGTCGCGAAAGCCGTAGGAGGTGCCGGTCTTGAAGGCGATGCGGCCGGAAAGCGCGCTCGACGGCGGCGGCGCGCCGCGCAGGATCTCCTCGACATAGTAGGCGGCGACGGGATCGGTCACGCGCTTGGCTTCGATGATCGGCGGCGCGCCGTCGAGCCGCTCGACCAGCGCCGGCGCCTCGCCGCCGCGCGCCAGGCCCGCGTAGAGCCGCGCGAGGTCGGTGAGCGAGATCCCCAAGCCGCCAAGGCCGATCGCCAGGCCGATCGGCGAATCCTTGGGCAGCGTCGCCTCGGCGCCGGCGCCGTGCAGGCGGGCGAGGAAGTTCGCCGGGCCGAGCTCGGCGAGCAGCTCGATCGCCGGCAGGTTGAGCGACATCTGCAGCGCCTTGCGCGCCGTCACCGTCCCCTGATAGCCGAGGTCGAAGTTCTGCGGCGCGTAGGCGCCGTAGCGCGCCGGCCGGTCGAACAGCACGGTGTCGGGATGGGCGAGGCCGTCCTCGAAGGCGAGCGCGTAGATGAACGGCTTCAGCGCCGAGCCGGGCGAGCGCGGCGCGCGCGACATGTCGAGCGAGCCGTCGCGCGTCGCGTCGAGATAGTCGACCGCGCCGATTCGCGCCCGCACTTCGCCGCTCGCGTTGTCGATGACGACGATCGCGGCGGAGAGCTTGGGGCCGATCCGCGCCACGCTCTCGCGCGCCAGCGCCTCGAGCTTGGCCTGCAGCCGCGCGTCGATCGAAAGCTTCAACGTACGGGCGTTGGGGTCGGCGGCGACCGCCTCTTCGGCGGCGTGCGCCGCGAGCATCGGCAAGGGCCGGCGCGCCTCGGGGATCGGCTCGCGCTTCGCCGCCTCCGCCTCCTCGCGCGAGATGACGCCGCGCTCGGCGACGCGGTCGAGCACGCGCGCGCGGGCGACGCGCGCGGCCGCGGGGAAACGCTCGGGGCGGCGCGTCTCCGGCGATTGCGGCAGCGCCACCAGCAGCGCCGCTTCGCCGATCGACAGCTTGCGCGGCTCCTTGCCGAAATAGGCGAGCGAGGCCGCGCGCACCCCCTCGAGGTTGCCGCCGAACGGCGCCAGCGTCAGATAGCGGTCGAGGACGCCCGGCTTGGCGATGCGCCGCTCGATCTGCCAGGCGCGCGCCATCTGCCTCAGCTTGGCGGACAGCGAGCGCTCGTTGCGCGGCTCGATCAGCCGCGCAACCTGCATGGTCAGCGTCGAGCCGCCGGAGACGACGCGGCCGCGCGTCACGAGCTGGCCGGCGGCGCGCGCCATCGCCGGCCAATCGACGCCGCGATGGGCGTAGAAGCGCGCGTCCTCGTAGGCGAGCAGCATCGCCAGGTAGCGCGGGTCGACTTCGCTGCTCGCGACCGGCAGCCGCCAAAGCCCGTCGGGCAGGGTGAAGGCCCGCAACAGCCGGCCCTCGCGGTCGACCACCGTTGTCGAGCCGAGCCGGGCGGAGGCGAGATCGAGCGGGCCGAGGCCGTCGAGATAGGCGCTCCAGGCGGCCGGCAGCGCGAGGCCGAGCGCCATGACCGAGACGCCGACGATGGCGAAGAAGCGCCGCTCGCGCGCGCGGGATTTTCCCTCACCCCGACCCTCTCCCGCAAGCGGGAGAGGGGACCGAGGCGTCGCAGACTCCCTTCTCCCGCTTGCGGGAGAAGGTGGCGCGAAGCGCCGGATGAGGGTCCGCCACCGCCTCACTTCCCTGTCACCTCGACCGAGCCGAAGGCGGTGCGGCCGAAGCGGTCGGGGCTGTACATGTCCTCCGCCGTCGCCGGCGGGTAGACGTAGCGCCCCGGCGAGACCGCGCGCACGACATAGGCGAGGTCGAAGAAGGCGGACTGGCCGGCGTCGCGATCCATCTGGGCGACGAAGCGATCGTCGCGATATTCCGCGTGCGCGGGGTCCAGGTCCTTCTTCAGCCAGGAGAAGGCGTCGATCGAGCCGCTGTCGAACAGCGTCGGGTTGTCGATCTCGAGGCCGGCCGGCAGGCGGTCGACCACCAGGAGCTTGGCGTAGCGCGCCTCGCTCTCAGTGATCTTCAGCACGACGACGACGCGCTCGTTCTGCGCGATCGCGTTGAGGTCGGTCTTCGTCCCATCGAGCTTGTAGAACGCGCGCTCGATCTCGTAACCCTCGGACGCCGCCGGCTCGGGGGCGATCGGCGCGCCCGATGCGGTGACGACGAGCTGCGCCGCGGTCTTGCCGCCATTGGCGACGGTGAACAACTTCCGCCCCAAAGCGTAGCCGCTCCAGCGGCGATAGAGCGCGCCTTGCGTCGCCTGGCCGTCGACGCTGAACTGGCCGAGCGTCTGACGCTCGGCCAGCGCCTCAGCGGCAAGGACGAGCCAGTCGTTCTCCTGGGTGCTGGTCGACTTGCGCGCCGCGCGGGCGCGGTCGACCGCCGCGCCGGCGCGCGCGATCGGGTCGCCGGCGATCTCGCCGTTGGTCAGGTTCGCTTCGGCGACCAGCGCGAGAACGGCGGCGCTGTCGCGCAGCGTCGAGCCGTAGTCGGGCCGCGACAGTCCATTGTCACGCTCGACGTCGAGCGCGTCGAGCGCCGCGGCGAACACCTTGCCGGCGCGCGCGCGATCGCCGAGCATGGCGAGCGCGGCGGCGACCTGCGCCTCCGCCATCGGGGTCTTGAACGCCGCGAGCTTGGCGTCGGCGAGGTAGCGCAGATCGCCGATCACCGGCCGCCCGTTGCGCGCCAGCACGTAGAGCGCGTAGGCGAGCGGCTCGCCCGCCCCTTCGCCTGGATCGGCGGCGTTGACCGCCTCGTTGCGCAGATGGTCGAGCGCGTTGTCGAAGCCGAGCTGCGGCACGGCGAAGCCGCGTTCGCGCGCGCGGGTGAGGAAGTCGGCGACGAAGGCGTCGAGCCACAGGTCGTCGTTGTCGGCGTCGGCCGTCCACAGGCCGAAGGCGCCGCTCGAATTCTCGCGCGTCATCTCCCGTTCGATCGCGCCCTTGATCCGCCCGTCGAGGTCGGGGTCGAGCGCCAAGTGCTCGAGCGAGGCGAGCTGGTTGACGTAGAGCAACGGCATCGCCGCGCTGACTGTCTGCTCCGAGCAGCCGTAGGGATAGCGGCCGAGCGCCTGCAGCAGCGCCGGCGCGTCGATCGCGCCGAACGGCGAGGCCGCCACCGACACCGAGCCGGTGCCGGGCACGAAGTCGGCGACGAGGTTGTCGGCGATCGTCTCCTCGCCGCCGGGCGGCAACGGCCGGATCGCGCGGCGGTAGACGTCGGGCGCTCCCGTCTCGACGCCGAGCGCGAAGCGCTGCGTCGCGGCGAAGCCGGGGCCGGCGATCTTGAGATCGAGAGTCGCGACGCCCACGCCGGCCGCGGCGATCGGCATCGTCAGCGCGGCGCGCTGGCCGGCGCCGAGCTTCACCGTCCGGCTGAGCTCGCTCGCCTCCGCCGTCACCGGCCCGTGCAGGTCGAGGTCGAGCCGATAGTCGCCCGCCTGGCCCTCGACGTTGTCGAGGTCGACGTGGATCTGCGAGCGGTCGCCGAGGTTGAGGAAGCGCGGCAGCGTCGCGGTGACGACCACTGGGTCGCGCACGACCACCGTCGCCTCCGCCGAGCCGACCTTGCCCTTCGACCAGGCGACCGCCATCAGCTTGACCGAGCCGTTGAAGCCGGGGAGGTCGAAGGAGACCTGCGCCGTCCCGTCGGCCCCGACCTTGACGACGCCGGAGAACAGCGCCAGCGGCGGCTGGGTCGGCAGATTGCCCTCGAAATTGCCGGTCTGGTCGCCGCCGGTCTGCGGCGCGCCGACAACGCCCAGCATGCCGTTGATCAGCTCGCCATAGAGGTCGCGGACGTCGACGGCGAGCTTGCGCTGCCCGAAGAAATACCCGCGCGGGTCGGGCGTCTTGAAGCTCGTCAGGTTGAGGATGCCGACGTCGACGGCGGCGACCGTCACCTCCGCCTCCTCGCCGGCGGCCAAGCCGCCGATCTTGATCGGCGCGACGAGCGCCTGGCGCGGCCGCGTCTTGTCGGGCGCGCCGATGGCGACGTCAAGCTTGCGCGCCGCCTCGTCGATGGAGAACCAGGCGAGGCCGAGCGCGCGGCTCGGCATGCGCTTGGCGGCGACGTCGAGCGGACGATAGGTCAGCGCCACCGCGTAGGCGCCGGGGCCCCAGTCGCCGCCGACCGGGAAGGGAATGACGTTGTCGCCCTCGACGAGATCGACGTCGATAAAGCGTTCGAGCTTCGCGCCGACCAGCGCCACCGTCGCCTTGCCGGCGAAGCGCGAGGCGACGCGCAGCTTCGCCTCCTCGCCAGGCGCGTAGCTGGCCTTGTCGAGCGTCACGGCGACGTTGTCGGGGGCGTCGGCGGTCGCCGCGCCCGACCAGCCGACGTCGAAGGCGAGGCTGGTCTCTTCGCCCTCGGCGGACTTGAGGTCGAGCCGGTGGCTGCCCCAACCGACCTGGGCGAGAACCTTGGCCGGCGCGTCGGCGTCGATATCGATCGTCCCCGAGGCGATGCGCTGCGACGACTTGACCGGCTCGAAGCTCCAGCGCCCGTCGGAATTGAACCACTGGTAGTCGTTCGTCACCTTGTAGAGCGACCACGCGACGCCCTTGCGCGCGACGCGCGTTCCGTCGGGCGCGACGGCGATCGCCTCGAAGGCGGCGGAGTCGCCTTCGCCGATTTCGCTGAAGTCCTTCTTGACGCCGAGGGTCACGCCCTTGGCGCGCACCGGCACGGTGACGACGCGCTCGACCGTGCGTCCGCCCGCCTCGGCGACGTCGACGATCAGCTTGGCTTCGAGCGGCTTGGCGGCCGTCGCGTCGGGCAGGTCGACGGTGAGGTCGGCGTGGCCCTTGGCGTCGGTCTGCGCCTTATCGGTGAACTGGTCCTCAACGGTGGTGAACTCGTCGTCGGCGAGGCCGCCGACGTAGCCGGGATAGCCGGCGATCTCAGAGCCGTCGACCGCCTCGAGGCGGATCGCGCCGGTGATGTCGAGGCCGGCCGCCGGCGCGCCGTAGAGGAAGCGCGCGTCGAGCGACAGCTCGATTGGCTCGCCCGGCGTCGCGATCGGCTTGGCGGTCTTCAACCTGAAGTCGAGGCGTTCCGGCAGATAGTCCTCGAGCAGGAATTCGGCGTGGCCGATCGCCGGCCCCTTGGGATCGGCGTAGGCGTCGATCTCCCATTTGCCGGCCATCGCGTCGGAAGGCAGCGGCGTCGCGAGGACGCGGCCGCCGAGGCCCTGGTCCTCGACGGCGACGCGCTTGAATTCGACGCCGTCGGGACGCTTGACCAGCAGCGTCAGCGGCAGACCGAGCTTCGCCGCCCCTTGCGCGTCGCGCAGCAGCGCGCCGATGAACACGGTCTCGCCGGAGCGATAGACGCCGCGCTCGGTGTAGACGAAGGCGTCGAGCGCGGCGGGCGGCTCGCGGCCGCCGACGCCGCGGTCGGTGAGGTCGAAGGGGTTCTGGCTGAGGTCGAGGAAGCCGTAGTCGTCGCCGAGCGTCGCGACGAGGAGGCTGGGCGCCTCGCCGCCGACGCCGCGCGACAGGCCGGGATCGAAGTCGACCCGGCCGTCGGGCCCGGTCGTCTTGGTCGCCAGCACCTCGTTGTCGCGCGCCACCAGGCTGACCGTCACGCCGGCGAGCGGCGTCGCGGCGGCGAGCGAGCGCGCCGCGGCGTGGACGCCGTCGGCGCCGGAGAACGCCGACAGGCCGAGGTCGGAGACGACCATCCATTGCGTCGCCACCGTGAAGTCGTCGCCTTCCTCGCTGTCTTCGCCGTTCGTCGGCTTCGCGCCGCGCCAAGGCCGCGCGGTGATCAGGTAGACGCCGGGCTGCAGCTTGCCGACCGTCTGCTCGAGGGGAAAGTCGGTGATGACCTCTTTGTTGAGCTCGGAGGCGACGTTCATCACGCCGCTCCACACCTCGACGCCGTCCTGCGAGGCGATCTCCTGGGCGCGCGAGGCGGCGATCGGCTTGAGGAAGTCGTCGCGCGTGGTCTGCGCCAAGAGGTTGCGGTCGCCGATGCGGTAGACGTCGATCGCGACCTTCGACGTGTTCACCGTGGTCAGCGGCGCGCCGAGCTGGCCCTGGCGCGGCAGCACGTAGGCCCGGCCGGCGAAATGCGCCTGCGGCGAGCGGTCGCGCACATAGATCTCGTAATCGGCCGACTTCAAAAGCGACTCGCCGATCGCCGAGGGCAGGCCGGCGCGCAGCACCATGGCGTAGCGCTCGCCGTGCTTGAGGCCTTCGACGCAGATCTGCTGGTCCTCGCTGGAGATCGCCGGACTGGCGGCGCCCGCCACCGCGACATAGGGCGCGAAGTCGGTCTTGCGCGCCAGCGGCTCGGAGAAGTTGAAACAAACGCGCGGCGACGCGGATTCGTTGTCGACCTTGTAATCGAGCACACGGAAGCCATGCTTCTCTCTAAGGTCCTCGTAGACCTTACGGACGTCTTCGTCGTCGCGCCGATCGAGGCTGGCGCGGTAGGCGTCGAGCGCGGGCCGCCAGCTCTCGTCGCGGGCGAACAGATCGCCGAGCGCCGCCAGCGCCTCGGCCTGCTGGGCGGCGGAGGTCGCGCGCTGGAAGGCCGCGTAGGCGGCGGTCTGGCCGCGATGGACGAAATCGTAGCGGTCGTTGGCCTTTGCGTCGTCGGCCGCGGCGCCGAGCCGGGCGAGCGCCAGCCACGAGGCGGCGTCCTTCGGCTGGGCGACGATCGCCGCGCCGATGAGCGCGCTCGCCTGCTTGTAATCGCTGGCGGCGACGGCGTTGGCGGCGTCCTTGCGCAATTGCTCGACGCTTTCGCCCTTGATCTTCGCGCCGATCTGCGCCGTCTCCTTGCGCAGGGTGTCTGTCAGCCTTACGACGTCGCTGGCGAGGTCGTCGTTCGTGTAGGGCTTGGGTTCGTCGGCGAGGGCGGCCGCCGCGCCGATCAGCGGCGCGAAGGCGAAAAAGGCGAAGGCGAGGAGAGTGCGGACAGCGTTGAGCATGGGGCGATTCCGGTTGTGGAAGGCGGACGCCGGCGATCCGCCCACGGCCGTCTCGAGCGCGTCGGACGGCGCTGTCCGACGGCGGTGTCCTTGCGGCGCCGCGGATGCTAGCATGGCGCCCAGCCATCGGGGGAGCGGGGAATGACGAAATATCGCCTTTGCGCCGGCGCCGTCCTCGGCCTGCTGGCGGTCGTTCTCGTCGTCGGGCCGGGAGGCGCGGAGAGCGCGTCGCCGGCGCCGGCCGCCGGCGCCGACCCGAAGCTGGAGGCTGAGCGCGCCGCCTTTCTCGCCATGCCGGAGGCCGACCGCAAGGCGGCGCAGGAGGCGCTTGGCTGGCTCGGCCTCTATAACGGCGCGAGCGACGGCGCGTTCGGCAAGCGCACCCGCGATTCTATCGTCGCCTACCAGCAGAGCGTCGGCGCGGCGGTCGACGGCGTCGTCTCGGCGGCCGAGCTGACGGCGCTGAAGGCGGCGTCGCGGCAGGCCCGCGAGGCGGTCGGCTTCGAGCTGATCGACGACCGCGTCTCCGGCGTGCGGATCGGCGCGCCGCTTAAGCTGTTGACCAAGTTCAAGCCTTCGAGCGCGGATTCGACGCTCGAGAGCGACGACGGCGCGATCTCCCTGGCGCTGCGCTACCGGATGGCCGAGCCGGCCGCGGCCCCGCCGAAGCCGGCCGCGCCGGGCAAGGCGGAGGCCGCCCCGGACCTCGGCCTGACGACGCTCTACGCGCGCCTCTCGGCCGAGACGGCGGGCCGCAAAGTCTCCTACAAGACGATCAAGGCGGGCGACTACTTCGTCGTCGCCGGCGAGGAGAAGGGCGAGAAGTTCTATATGCGTTACGCCCAGTCGCCCGCCGACTCGCCGGACGAGCCGTCGCTTCGCGGCTTCGCCTTCTCCTATCCGAGCGAGCGCGCGAACGACCTCGACCGGGTGGCGTTGGCGATCGCCAATTCCTTCGAACCGTTCCCCGACACGCCGGCGAGCCGCGGCGCCGGGAGGGCGCAAGCGACCTCCCGGCGCGCGGCGGACGACCTCGTCCGCGTCGCCCAGCCGAAGACGCCGGTTATCGCCGCCGCGCCGTCGCCAGCCGGGCCGCGCCCGTCGCCGGCGCCGAGCGCGAGCCCGAGCGCCGCGGCGGCGGAGCTGGCGGCGACCGCGCTGGTCGTCGCGCCCGGTCAGGCGTTGACCGCGTTGCCGACCGGCGCCTGCGCCGAGCTTTCGCTTGACGGCAAGCGCGCCAAGCTCCTGCGCTTCGACGCGG
>Ga0326728_10011661_pt1 | contig 19913 bp, 30 predicted proteins | sample MB3enrmetagenome_FD_207602 | JGI IMG/M metagenome (GOLD analysis project Ga0326728, IMG submission 207602) | Lab enriched peat soil microbial communities from McLean, Ithaca, NY, United States - MB31MN | ecosystem: Environmental > Terrestrial > Soil > Wetlands > Peat | place: USA: New York... | reverse complement strand
TTCGGCGTGGATGATATCGGCCGCCGGCTTCTTCCATCACACACCTTCGGTGTGGATGAAGGGTCCTGTTCTAAGCCTGGGTCATTTCAAGCGAGCGCTACGGGACAACTTCTGGCAAGCGCCGAAGCTGGGCCTTCCGCTCGTCGGTGACAAAACAGTGACAATTGCCCAAAAATGGCAAAGATCGCAGTATAATGAGTTGACATCGACCCTAAAGCGCTGAAACTAGGCCTAATAGACACGGAGAGGTGGCTGAGTGGTCGAAAGCAGCGGTTTGCTAAACCGTCGTACGGGCCTAAACCTGTACCGGGGGTTCGAATCCCCCCCTCTCCGCCAGTATATTTTTCAACAACTTAACCTGACTTAGCTCTCGCCGTCGTGCAATGTCGTACAATGAAGCATGGCGCTCAATTTGTATCGACGCCACCGGCGCGATTGCAAATCCGGTCATCCGGAAGAATCCCTTTCTACCGATTTCGATGAGCGCAAACGCGGGTGGCGACGGTGCGAATGTCCCATAGTTGTCTCGGGAACGCTAAACAGGAAATTCCGGAGGCAGAGCACCGGGAAATGGGAATGGGTCGAGGCCAGAGAAATTGCCGCGGCCCTGGAGCTCGCGGGATCCTGGGATAAGGAAATCGTTCCGCGGCCGGCACCCCTACCGGAACACACCGACCACAGATATCCAATTTCTCAAGCCACCAAGGCCTTCCTCGACGAGCTTCGGGAAACCGCCGCCTTCGCTACGCACAAGAAATACCGCTTGCTGATGGCGCGCCTCAATAAATTCTCCGAGCAGCGCGGTTACGTCATGATCGACCAGTGGGAGCCGCTCGATGTCCGGCAGTTCCGCTCAACCTGGCCGGTCAGTCCCCAGACCGCTGTGCGACGCATGGCGATGCTGAAGCCGTTTTTTGAGTATTGCGTCAGCAACAAATGGATGGAGAGCAATCCCGCGCGGGCCGTTAAGAACCCCAGGGGCAGAGAGATGACGCGCAGTGGGCAGAAGCTTCCTTTCACGGACGACGAGATCGCGCGAATGTATGACGCGTGTCGCCAATATGGCAAGACATACCGCCACAAATGGGACGGCGAAGACATGGCCGATTTTATTTCGCTGTCGATCTACACCGGACTCCGTATTTCCGATGTGGCGCTTTTTCATATCGACCGGATGCAACCCAATGGCGAAATCCGTCTCCGGACCACGAAGGCTGGAAGTCATGTCTATACCTGGGTTCCAGAATGGCTTCAGGAGCGCATACGGGCGCGGGTCAAAAAACACGGCCCGCACATTTTCGGTTCACATACAACCAACAGCCTGGACGTTATAACCGAAGGCTGGCGCCGGAAGCTCAATCGCATTTGGGCGATGTCAGGGCCATGGAAGGAGCCGCCCACGCCCCACCGTTTCCGCCATACGTTCGCCCGCATACTTTTGCAGAAGCCGGGAGTCACCGTCAGGGATGTCGCCGAACTACTTGGGAATACCGAAGAGATGGTGAGGAAGCGCTACAGCGCCTGGGTAAGGGAACGCCAGGACCGCCTCACGAAGGTCCTGCAGGACGCCTTCGACGAAAAACCGAAGCCCAAGCTTGTGCGGATGAATACTTAGGTACTGACGTGAAGTTTAGCCCGAATCAGCCTTGTCGCCTCATCGGCTGTGTGCGTACCCAATCGAGAATTGGCTCGTTAGGTTGTGGATCGGCTCTAAGCCGCTATCGATGGCGCTTGCCCTGGGGTTTGCCTTGGCCTGTTCATCCGAAAGCGTAGAGAGGAAAGGAGCCACGAAACCAATCCTCGGTCCGGAGGCGGTGGGAAGCTATCTGTCGAAATATTCAGAGGCCGCTCGCCGACGGCTGGAGGCTGTCCTATTCAATGATCGCTTTGATGGCGTCATTGAGTCTGAAATCGTCCAGGACGTCATTCGCCTGCAGGGCGGCGTGACGACGTTCGAGGAGTTCATGGTGGATATGCTTCCGATCGCGCGGCTCTATTCCGTTCCAGCGACGTCAGGATTCCGTGTTGGTGCAGTCTGCGACGGGGCTAGTGGCAACATCTATTTCGGCGCGAACCTTGAACTGGCCACTGCGCCTTTGGGATTTACGATTCATGCAGAACAGTCGGCCATCGCGAACGCTTTTGCGCACGGAGACAAGGCTGTTCTGCGCCTGGCTGTTACTGCGGCGCCATGCGGACACTGCCGACAGTTTTTGAACGAACTGACGACTGCTTCCAGATTCCAAGTCATTATTGCCGGACAACCTCCGACGACGCTCACGTCTCTGCTTCCAAACTCGTTTGGGCCGACTGATCTTGGCGTGAAGGGAGGTCTGATGGGCCAAACGGAAACTCCACTCGTATCGCTGTCAGGAGCCAGTAGTCCTATCACGGAGGCCGCGCTTCGCGCTGCGAGTCGGAGCTATTCTCCCTATACGCTGTCCCATTCGGGCTTGGCGTTTCGCCTCAAAGACGGAACCATCATAGCGGGATCGCACGTGGAAAGCGCCGCATACAATCCGAGCTTGCCGCCGGTAATTGCAGCCGTTGACCGTCTTCGCTTCAGCGGCCGGGGATACGCTGACATCTCCGAGGCGGTATTGGTGGAACTGGAAGGTGCGAAGATCAGCCAGGAAGGAATCACGCGCTTGGTGCTCCATTTGATCGCACCGGGGACTGAACTTCGCGTTCTTAAGGCGAGAATCCCGAAGGCCACTGTGGTGATTCAAGCGCCATAAGCCATGGCCTAACGCATTCGAGTCGGTCGCGGTGGCGAGAATAAGCTGGGTCAGCTGCAATTCGGTAAGCCTCCTATGAACATCATGCAATCTCCACAGCGATTTCGTCGTTCGTCGCCTTCAATGGCTTCGACGTTGCGGTCCCCCGTTCGATGCCAGCAAGGGCATCGTGATAATCGTAAGCCACGATGATCTGGTGAAGCCTTTTTAGGTTGACCAGACGGCCGAACGCTTGAAGATATAAGCTTACGGCTTCCCCTACCCGCTTCGCCTGGTCCTCCGTGGCGAAGCAGCGCAGATCAATTCGTGAGTTTCCGATGAGCATGCGTGACGGAAGGGAGGCGATCCTGCTACGTTGAGTCAGTCGCCGGACGCGACTGATGGTGAACCGCAGATCGACATCCCCCACTCCTGAACCAATCTTACAGTTGCAGCGCCAGTTGGAAGACTTTCGGCGCAGCCGGCCAGTGCGGTCGAAGTTGCCTGAAGCACTGTGGCAGGCGGCAGTAGAGTTGGCGCGGCAATACGGTATCTACCCAGTCGCACACCCTTTACGGCTGGACTACATGGGTTTGAAGAAACGCCTGGGTGAGGTCTCGCTGCCGCATCGCCGCAAAGCCGCTCGCCCAACTTTCATCGAATTGGTGGCGGCACAACCGGCGACGCTGGAGGGATGCGTCATTGAGTTCGAGTCCCCAGGCGGGGCTAAGATGCGCATTCATTGGAAAGCCACCACACCAGCTCGATCCCGTCGCCGAAGGCTACTGCGTCCGGGAAATAGTGATTTCGTCATGCGACGAGGGTGCCCGCGCGTCCGGTGTCGGACGTGATCGACTTCGACTACACCGGCAACCTATTGCATCCGACGCAAAAGCCGGTCGCCGCGCTCGTGCCTCTCATCGGGGCGTTCTGCAAGCCTGGCGGCATAGTGCTCGATCCGTTCTGCGGCTCCGGCTCAACACTCCTGGCCGCCCGCGATCTGGGCCGCGCTTTCGTCGGCATCGAGCTGGTCTTCGCTCAGCTTGTCGTCCTCCACGAATTTCTTCGCACGTTCGAGGGCGTCCTCGGGCGAGGATGCATGGAAAATCTCGGTCGCCATGCCTGCCGCAGTGTGGAAGGTCGCCATATAAGACGTTTCCGCGTCATAGTTTTCCTTCGCTCGTTCGAGCAAGCAGCAGAAACTGATCTTCGCGAGGTCGCACCAGTGCTGGAGATCGCAGAGAAGGTCGGCAACGCATCTTCGTTATCGGTGCCCGTAATGGATTGAAAATGCCGGAGCGCGGCGGTGGCCCATTCGGCGCGATCGAGATTTGTAGGCATGTGATTTCCCTTTCCGTGTTTGGAGGCCGCCACACCGGAGCCTCGACGGCGAGCGGGACGACAGCCGGGCGGTGCCCGGCAAGCGCCGCACGGCTGTACGATTCGCCAAAAATCGAGGCCCTGGGGTGGCATGCGCGAATTCGAGGGCAGTGAAAAGTGACGGTCCTACTCGGGTATGCAGCGAGATTTATTTTGCAAACTTAACGAGATTTTAAGGCTTCAGCCATAGGTTCAATACTCGTTGTGATTGTGAACTAGTTTTGGTGGAGGCTGTGTTGAGGAAATACGAACTGCTGGCGGGCGATTGCATGAGAGTGGGGGATCGAACGGTGTACCGAATCCAGGCGCTCAGGGATTTCGGTGATGTCAGGCGCGGCGATCTCGGGGGATACATTGAAAGCGAATCAGCTCTGGCCCATGAAGGTCTTTCTTGGGTTCAGGATGCAGCTCAGGTGTATGGTCCGAACGCGAGAGTCGGGGGCAATGCGCGAGTGAAAGGGGAAGCGTGGGTTCTGGGCCAAGTCGATGGCGACGCGCAAATCTGCGACCTGGCGGTGATCGGCGAAGGCGCGCATGTCGGCGGCCGCACCATTGTGTGCAGCGATGAAATTGTGAGCGGCGAGGCCCGGCGGCCGCCGGAACCGGCGCGCTCTGCCGCAACGCGCGGCGCGGCGCCGCTGAGACCTGGGAGCTGGCCGAAATTACGCCTCACGGATAGTTGTGCGCCTTGATGGCGCGCATCTGCCGGCGTTCATGTTGCTCTGACAGGAACATGCCCTGGCCGTGGCCGGCGTGGTTGTGGCCGTCCTCGGTCGCGGATGTGCGGAAATACTCGAGAATGAAAACGCGCAGCGACGAGGTCAGAGAGCCGCACCTGCGCGCGGCCACATAGCTACATACGTCGTGCAGCGTGCAGCGTTCGCGGCGGCAGATCTCGGCCAGCGTATCCCATAACTGCGATTCGAGCCGGACGCTCGTCCGGCGTCCGCAGACGCTGACATTGCGAATCAGCAGTGCCTGTCCGGGGCTTCATTCGGAGCCGTGGAAGGGTTGGGAAAGGCAGACCCCATGGAGCCATCCGTGCATGTGTTGCTGCGCCAGATATACAACCGTGGAATGCACAACTATAACCCAGGAATTGTTAAAATCCGGTGCGGAGATGGGTTACCCGCGTATGCTTTCTTTCTGGACGGCGCGCTCACGCGCGGAAGGTGGTCGACGACGGCAAGCGCCGCGAAGATGTGGCCGCACTACTGAACGTGGACCGCACCACGCTTTACCGGGCGCTTGCCATTTGACGTTGGAGAGATAATACAGACAAAGAGGAGGTTTCTGATGCACAGAAACGCTTGGACTGTTCTCGGGGATGAAAACAAGTTTGCCATCAGCAGGCACGCTGGAGTGCCCGCGCCAACCGTCGGACACGTCCTTTTCAAAGTGGATTGGGCGATCGAAGGGGATAAGAAAGGCCGCAGATTCGCCACGCAATCCGAGGCAGCAGACACTCTGCTCTCGGAGGCCTCTTAAAAAACGTTCCGGTCGGGAGAATTAAGCCGACGAAAAGGCCTGAGGTGCGATCCTAGTGGCCCAGCAGCCCCGGCAGCGCAATGAATGTTATTGACCTCTTTGCGAGAGGGAACCAAGAGCTGTTCCATTCCGCCTTCATCGCCTGGCTCTTCGATGAGCATGGCACCCACGGCCTCGGCTCCCGGTTCCTCAGAGAATTCACGGCGGGCCTTCCTTCCCAGATCGCCGACCGGCTGACGGGACCACTAGTGGTTGAGACCGAATACCAGTCCGGAAGATCCAGGTTCGACATTCTACTGAAGCCCAGGTCACCCTCACCATCGCCAGCCGCGTTCAAGGGCCTTGTCTTGGAGAACAAGATCAAAAGCTTCGGCAACGCTATGCAACTTGACAAGTACTTGAAGCAGGGCTTCGACGTTCTCGTTCTTGCATTGCTTCGAGAGACCCTGGACGACGACGCTAAACGTAAATACACGGTCGTCACGTATTCGCTCGTCCGAGATCTCCTACAGCGGCTACCACTAGAGCCAGCGAACCACTATCATTTTTTGATCCGCGAATACCATGCGTTTCTCGCCAAGACGCTATCGACGTACGATTTGATCGCCCGATACTGCAATGGCGATGTTTCGCCAGCGGAGTTCACGGAGGCCCTGAAGACAGCCCTGGCCGGTTCCGTCCTTCGAGATAATGACATTCGCACCTACTCGTATTATTACTATCACCTGCTGGCCGAACGCATTACGTATTTCGAACCTGACCTGGCATTTGGAACACGTATGTACGCGGACGCAGAACGCCACAACGAGAGCACGAGGTGGCTGTACGAGAAGAACATGCAAGGACAGCCCTTCATGGAGGCTATTATCCGGCCCTGTGACACTGCGCCGTGGAAGCTCCACTCAGCACTCGGGTCGATCAATACGAGCAAGTCCATCCAGATAGCTCCGCGTATCGAGGTGTGGCTCGATCTCAACCGTATCGCAACGGCCGATGATCGCGATCCCGCCGTGGGGAGCTTGATGCTTGGAACGTGGGCGCCCGAGCTGAAACAGGCCCTTCGGACGCTTGAGCCGTACTCGACTAGCCTTAAGCGGCGTCCCCGCGCCGATCGCAATTTCCACCACGAGTCTCTGACTCTGTCGGATGTTCGATTCGAGAAACTTATTCCTCGAATTCGCGATGCATTGCGGTTGATCTGTGACTACACCGCATGAATGATAAAAGGCCGTTACGTTGTAGTATCAGGGAAGCAAAAACTGGCCGAATTCGATGCCGCCCGGCCCCTGCCGTTCGTCTCTGAATTTGACGGGGATATCTGCGGCCAAAAATACGCCGATTGAAGGCTCGCCGCTCTTGTCAATGCGCTCGTATAGCGAGGGGCGGTGATCCAGTACGTATTGGTGCGGCACGCGCAAGCAGTGGATGAACGTAGCACCGTCATCGCTTTGACAGACACAATACGTCACGGAAGCAGCGGATTTGAGGTCCTTCAGCGGAAATTCAAAGGCCCACGTCGCGTGCTGGCGGTGCCATGTTCCCTTTTTGACGGGTGTTGCTTTTTTGGCGGGTGGGTAGTAGCACGAGACACGAACCGTGCCAGTGCCAATCAGTTTCGGGTATGTAGCGCGGAACCATGCAAGACCGGCTGCTTTTCGCTGTGCTGGAGACATAGCAGTTCCATTGTCTCATCGCGCAAGGAACGTGGAAACTTGTTCAAGGCCAAGGGCATTAACCGGCAAGCGCCCGGTAGAGGGTCGTCCGATTCACGTTGAAACTCTCGGCAACCTTGCCCCTGTCCTCGCCGCGCTCGCGAAGAGCGAAGTAACAGTTTGCGGCTACAATCAGGCGCACGAATCCCCTGTTCGCGGTCAGCGTGTAACGCCGGCGGCGCGAAGGGAACCCTTACTTTTTCTTTTTGGCCTGCGCAAGATCGGAAGCGATCGGCCCCCGGTCTCGCTTCGGGGTCTTCGGGTTCCGTAAGTCTTTACCAGCTTGTGAGGCTGTTTTCTTCGAGGTCGGCATTTTCAAATCTCCTCTCTCTGAGCATAGAACATTCGTGGATAAATATGTTTGACGCGAACGATCTCGTCAGCGTGGCCCGGTCGACTTTCTTGCTCGACGGCGCGGGCGAAGGCGTGCCAGTCGTTGGCCGTTGTCTGGGACTGTTGATCGTGGATCGCCTGCATATGCCATCGTCGACCGATTTGGCTCATCGGCGAGTATCAGGAGTCCGGACGCGACTGCGACGAGTGCGGCAAGGGCGCGAAGTGCTTTCCGGCCGGAACGTATCTTAATCTATTACCGGAAAGCGCGCTCAGGCGTGGTGATCGCGCGGGTGATGGGCGGGGGATAGCGCAACATAAACGTTATGTTGGGTGATCCTTTTTGTGGCGGAGATCAGAACTTCCCTCAAACACCAAGCATCTTTCGAAACTCCGTTTCCAGCGCCGCTCTCGCGGATGGGATTTCCTTTGTCAATGCCTGATGCGCTTTGGTGAAAACGTCGTGCCTTTCCTGAAGGGTTTGAGGGTTTGGCTGTTTAATGGAGCCGTAGACACTAACCCTGATGGCGCTGTTCCACATGATGTCTAGAAACTCCTTCAGAGCGTTGCAAATTTCGACCGGAAGATAAATCCGGTTCTTTTCAATGAAGAGAGACGTTTCGTACATGTCGGCTTGAGCCTTACGAGCCGCTTCCTGTTGCTTCTGGGTATCAGTTTCGTAGCCATCGACCAAAACGAAACGCCCGTAGCCTTTTTCTGCTTCTATGAGCTTCTGGTACACCTGTTCAATAACGACAGCTCGTTTTTCGTGAAGCTTCGAAAACCGCACTTGATGCTCAAGTGCCGTCATCTGAAGTGAGTTTCGAAGCTTTTCAGTGGTCGCGTCAGCGTCAGCCTTCACCTGTATTTTGAATTCTTCGGCATGCCGCGCCAAACGATCAGAAATCACTGTCTTTATGACCCACGCGACAGCGCCAACCACCACGGTAGCGCTGACCAATGTCGTGCCAATGTTCGTGATTACTAGTTGCCAGTCGATTGCCATAAACTCACCTTCTCACTCACTGCAAGTCATCCCGCTAGCGCCCGGTAAAGGGTTGAGCGGTCCACGGTGAACAGCGCGGCCACGTGTTCGCGGCTGTGTTCCCCGGCGTCGATCAGCGTCCGGGCATGTGCAATCTGTTGCGGCGTCAATTTCCGCCTCCGCCCGAATTTTACGCCCCGGCGCTGCGCGGCTTTCACCCCGGCGCGGGTCCGCTCGCTTATGAGGCTGCGTTCCAGTTCCGCCAGTACGCCGATCATCTGCCACATGGCGCGGCCCGTCGGTGTGTGGGTGTCGATTGCCTCCGTCAGGGACCGAAAGGCCACGCCACGGTCTTTCAAGTCGTCGAGCATGGCGATCAGGTCGCGCAAGCTGCGGCCCAACCGGTCCAGCTTCCAGACTATGAGAGTGTCGCCGTGTTCGAGTTTCTTCAAACAGCGAAGTAGGGCAGGGCGCTTCGTGGTGGCTCCCGATATGCCCTCATCTTTGAAAACGATTTTGCATCCGGCTTTCTTTAGTGCCGCGAGTTGCAGGGCAGGGGTCTGGTCGTCTGTCGAGACGCGGGCATAGCCGTATTTCATGTGGCACCGAAAAGCGGGGCTATCAGTTCAACCGCCGCATCGAGGACCATCAGCGCCATGGCAGCGTTATAGATGTTTTGGTCCTTTGGATGCGAAGTATCGTTGCGCAAGTGCCGGATAGCGTGCCAGCGTGGCTTTTGATGCGCCGCGATGACACCATTCTCCGCAAGCCAGTTGATCTTGTTTTCAAAAGTCCTGCTCTTCTTCGCCGGTGCGGCCATCTCCTTGCATTTAAAAGAAGCTGATGCCTCTAACACACGAAACAACTGCTCTGCTCCAAGGGCCAGCAGGGGATAGAACATCAGACTATAAACCAACGTACCCCGCGCGGTCTCGAAGAGCTTGCGGATCGTCAGGGGTGCGCTAGTGGTGAGCGTAGTCTGAGAAAGATCATGGACCCACGCCTGCGCCTTATCAGGCAGCGAGGCCGACATCACGACCCCGGCCCAAGCTGGATCGACGGTCAGCCAATTCTCCACACTCAACCGTTTGAAACCAAAATCGTTTATTTCTGAAGCAGGCATGTGAACGTCATTATCTCGCAGAAGGAGCCAAAAAACGTGCTTCCTTTTGCACCAGACATTTGCAACATGCAAGCGCCTTTATTTATAGGCCTCGCCGGAATGATGCAGAACTTACCCTTAGTGAAACATGATCACGGCAGACCGAGTTTCTTCCTCAAGCCCGCTAAAACTAGCCCCACCATCACGCCCGCGACGGCCCCTGAAAGAAACGCCCAGAAACGATCCCAGCGTTTTTGTGCGAACTGGTCCAGGTAGAGCGCCCCCTTCGCCTTCAAGAAAACTCGCTCCTTGTCCGGGTCCACATTGCCGTGCGACCGGACACCCTGCAGCGACGGAACACCGTGATAGTGAACTACGCCGCTGCTGTCTTTCGGAAGGGTGAACATGTGAAGGGAAACCGCGAGAGAATACTCCCGGCTCTTTTCGGCTCCAGCTGGAGGCTGATGATCGAGCGTCGAACCAAGATAACCTTCCTCGATCAACAGCGCGAGCGGATACTGAGCAGTATGGTCCAATGGTGCTTTAGGAAACTCAATCGCGTCCTTGAGTGAAAGTTCACCACGTTTCGCGACCTTCTTGAGCAGTCGAAACACTACAGAAGTCATTGCTGTTCTTTTCTCTGCGTCTGTTTTGCTGGCTGCTCCGTCATGTCCAGCGGGTACAGGTCCATCGCTGTACACTCTTTCACCAGTGTGGTCTCCCGAACGGTGAGATCGGAAGTCTTCTTGTCGATGGTTCGGTGAAACAGTGCAGTGCAGGCATTGACGTGTTCTAACTGATTTTTCTTACGGGCTACCTCTACTATTATATCAGGTTTCCGTAAAGCTCTAGCCTATCCTGAAGTGCTTTTATGTGTGCTTGTAGTTGTTCAGCCGAATAACCGCTCGTGTCCTCTTTTGGTTCTTTCATCATGGCATCGACCTGATCGTACAGACGTTGTGTCTCTGCCAGTTGCGCCTTGACGAATTTGTGTTCTTTCGTTTCAGGTTTTGGAGCGGAAGCCGTTTTGGTAGGAGCTTTTTGGGTCGTCGTCGTTTGCGCCGTTGCGAACCCGACGAAAACGACCGACAGCGCTAGTAAAATCGTTTTCATTTTTGCTACCCCTCGGCAAGTTATTGTATTCCCAAAACAACAATCGCAATTTTAGGCCCTTCAAATTTTGCTGGTACGGAAGGTTCCGGTCGGTGGTGATCCGTGATCTTGGCTTTTCGAGAGAGAGCCGCTCGTTGCCCTGGGTGGGCGGCTGGAAATTCTGAACTTTGCTCCGGTGGGTGCCATGGTGATACGAAAGATACATGAACAAAGCTGACGTGCTGCGAAGAATAGATGCAATCCGGGAGGAATCGGACTGCATTCTAAAACTGTTCGAGAATGGCCATGTCCCGCAAGGGAAGGTCCGTGAGGCTCAGGAATTGTTCCGAGCGCTGAAGGAAAAGCTTCAGGCCGAATACAAGCGCATGGCGACGGGCAGGGGCGAGGCCGCGCTCTCCGATGTTGAGGCAAGATTTTATAAACCGGCGATAGATGACGCGTGGGCAAACACCACCATTGGCGGGGTCCGCTGGAACACCCGCCCGAATCACCGCTGGCATGATGCGCTCTGGAGCGTGAGCGACTATATGGGGTACTGGGGCGGCAACCTGAAAAGCGCTGTCGTTTAGCGTCAGGTGCCAAACCTATTTTCAGAAAAGGCCCTTGTTGTGTTTCAGAAGGGTGAGTTTAGGAACCCCGTGGCTGTGGAACGGTTCAACCCGGCTATCCGTGCTTCGACGAGATTGATGTGAGCCTTCGTTCCATGTTTCTCCAAAAGGTGCAGTAGATTAGCGCCATTCAACAGAGTGATGGGTTTGCCATTGGCGAATTCGTAGGCGTCCGGTCCATAGTCCGAGGTTGTGACCAAGATTCCTTTGGTCGCCCCTTCGTTCATTAGCGTGCCGTAGAGATCCCGCACCGCCGACACTCCGACCGTGTATGCATACCGCTTCGCCTGAATGACGATCTTTCCTCCGCGGATCGGATCAGGATCGAATGCGACGCGTCAACACCGCCATCCCGACTGGCTTGAGTCACCCGAACTTCTCCTCCTGATGAAGTGAACTCCTTCTCAAAGATCTCGCGAATAAGGTGCTCAAAATCTTCCCAGTCCATCGCGGCGAGGTTAGATCCCTCCTTCAACCTCTCGGCAACTTCATATGAGGGAATGAATCTTGCGTCTTCCCGACGAAGATTGATAATGGGCGCGACCGGAGTGATGCTATGCAACTTAGAACTACCGACGCCCTTGAGTTGGCGGAAACACGCTCTCGGGTCAACCTTCGCCAGATTGATAGCCCGGAGCGCTTCCCTGGAAGCCTGCATCGAGATAATGCAGGCGGTGACCTCATTCCCCGTCCCTTTATCGACCGCAGTGACAAATCCATTGAACACAACACTTGTCAAAGCCCCCGCCTCATCGGCTTCGAGCAGTTCATTCGATGTTCGTAACGCGACCTGGTATATAAGATCGTCATATAGTTTCGCCGCATTGACCTCAGGCAAGTTCTTCTCTGAAAAGCTGTCATTCGATTGAACGTATTTCACCTCACTCAGCGTTGGGATGTCAGAAGGGGCAGGAAGTTTGTAGTTGACGACCAGCACTCCGCTATCGTGATTGAAGTCAAGAGCGAATTCCTTTGGCAGGCAATCAGATCCGGGTGATCCTGATGACATTGCCGTTCCCTTGCTGGCGGGATCCTATGCGCTGCTCTTTCGCACTGCGCCGCTCGGAGGGCTTACGTGTCTGGTATTCGTGACACTCTTCGGGTTGCTGGCGGTAAGGACGTAACTAGGCTGTCGGCGTCCGGGCACGCACGATGTTTGGTGACCGGATGACGTTCCACGAGGAACCGGCATCGGCGTTTGACGTTCGGTCAATCATTTAGATCCTGCCGTCCCTCACGCGCGTACTCAATGCGTCGGAACACGGATTCCTCCGTACTTGTAAACAATGATGGTCCCCGTTAGGATGCAAGGGGGGAGCGGCTAACCCTATAAATTAGATATGGTTGGCTGTAACAGCCCGTTATGTCCAGAATGAAGATCGTAGAGTGAGGACTTTATAGATGGGGGAGCCGAGGAACCCGCATGAGGCCAGCGCCGCTGCAACGGGATACCTGTTCCAGTGCCGCTACGCGCTGCTGGCCGGACTTCGTGCGATACCCGACTCGCCCCAGCTATCGATCTCAATCGAGAAATTCGACGACGTTGCCTTCGAAGCGAACGGGGAACCCACCGATCTCATCCAAACCAAGCACCACATCGGCAAGACGGGCGATCTCACGGACAGCAGTGCCGATCTCTGGAAAACGCTCGGGATCTGGTTAAAGCGGGTCGCCGAAGACGTAGAGGCACCGTTTCGAATGAGATTTGTCCTCTTGACGACAGGCAGCGCTCCCGATGGTTCGGCGGCTTCATGGCTGCGCATGCGCGATCGCGACGAGAAGCAGGCCGACACGCGCCTGCTGGCCGCGGCTGCCGAGTCGAAAAACAAGGACCATACAGCGGCCTACGCCGCTTATATCGCGCTTGCCGAGCCTGTCCGGCTTAGCCTACTGCGCTCCGTCTTCATTCTGGACGGCTCTTCCAACATCATCGACGTGCGCGAGGAAATCGAACGCGAGCTTTACCACGCCGCGCCTCGTGACCAGATCGATCACCTTGTCGAGCGGCTGGAAGGCTGGTGGTTCGGAACCGTGATCCGTGCGCTGACATACCCGGCCCGGACGGCAATACCCGTCCTCGCCATTGAGCAGCGCGTTGACGAGCTCCGGGAGGAATTCAAGCGCAACGCGCTGCCGGTTGATTTCAAGACAGCGCTGCCGCCTCAGACCGTTGTCGCCGACCTGGACAAGCGCCCGTTCGTCAAACAGCTGAGGAAAATCGAGATCGGCCCGGCGCGGATCGAATTCGCTATTCGGGATTACTATCGCGCCTCGGAACAACGCTCCCGTTGGGCGCGCGAAGATCTTCTGATCGACGATGAACTGGAAAACTACGAGCGGGAGCTGATCGAGGCCTGGGAACCGCGTCACGCGGCCGTGCGTGACGAAGCCGCAGTTCCTTGTTCTCCGGGCAAGAAAGTGATGCTGGGCCAGACGGTGTTCAAGTGGGTCGAGCAGGACGCGAATTTTCCGCTGCGAACGGTGCGGGAGCGGTTCTTGACGCATGGCAGCTATCACATTCTCGCGAACCGGTACGCGGTGGGATGGCACCCCGAATTCAAAGGCGATGAACCGTCTGACGAGAAGGAGAGCGGATAATGCAGCCCTGGTCAAAGCGTGTCGTCGAGGAGGCGAACCTCTTCAACCCGGCGTTCGGCGCGGTGCTCCTCGCCAAGACAGCGGACGAGTTTGCCAAGAAGGCACACAGGCCGTTTCCCTTTGCCCTCGCATTTCTCGTTCTGCCAATTGTGCTTCACCGGGGAACGCGGTCGGCGCTTCCGGGATCGACGATCACGTCGCTCCTGCCATGGGTTCAGGACAATCGTGACCAACTCGTCAACTTCGCCCTCCGCGTCCAGGCCTTGCGCTCCATCACGCGGGAAGCAATCTTGTTCGGGACTCAGAATGAAACGCTGACGATTACGGAGTCAGGTGGCATTGCCGTTGGCGCAAGGAGACAGGCGGCAACCGAGCGACGGACGCGCTTGTTCACAGATGAGGCGCGCGACTGCGTTGACCGCTCCGGCTTTCTGGGGCGGTGGTTTGCGGCTGCTGGCACAACGCCGACGATCTATGCCGCGTGGGGGGTTACCCCGTGAGCCTGCAAATCTCGAAACTGATTCTTTACAGCCGCGCGGGACAGGTACGCGAGATCGTTTTTCGCACAGGCGGGCTCAACGTTTTGACCGGCGCGTCGAAAACAGGCAAGTCGGCGATCATCGACATCATCGACTACTGCACCGGCCGCAGCGAATGCAACGTCGCCGAAGGCGTGATCCGTCGATACGTCGGATGGTATGCAATTCTGTTTCAGCTCAACGGCGGACAGATCTTCATAGCCCGGCGAAATCCGCCCGTCGGCGAACGCACAAGCGGCGATATCTACATGGATCGCGGCTCCGCTATTGACACGCCGCCGGAGTCCGTCTTGTCGAAGAACACCACGGTGGATGCCGTGGAGAAATTTCTCGGGGCTGCCATCGGTATCAGCGAGAATGAGCACCGCCCGCCCGCACCCACGCGAGATGCGCTTGAGGCGAACTTCCGCCATGCGCTGCTCCTCTCTTTCCAGGACCAGAACGACATCGACAGCAAGCAGCGCCTGTTCCACCGTCAGGGTGACGACTTCGTCGGACAGGCGATCCGGGATACTCTCCCCTACTTCCTGGGAGCCATCGATGAGGATCGCCTCCTTAAGCAATCGCAACTTGACCAGGCGCGGCGCCACCTCCGGCAGCTTGAGCGGCAGCTTCGCGACGCCGAGGCAATTGACAGCGGCAGCTACCCGCGCGCTCAGGCCCTCCTGGATGAGGCCAAACAGGTTGGCTTGGTGGATGAGAGGACTGTGGCCGCGACCTACGACGGTGTGTTCGCCATCCTGCAGCGCGTAACCCGCGAAGCGCAGATTCAGGGCGACGCCGTGATGGGTGACGGCGAGGATCTCCTCTCCAGCCTGCGCGCCGAACGCCAGGGCCTGCGCAACGAACTTGAACGGGTTAACGCCGAGATTCGCTCGACCCGCACCTTTACCCTAGAGACGAGCGGTTATGAACGCGAGGCCAAGGAACAGCGCGCCCGCCTGAGTGCCGTCGGGCTCATCAGAGCGAATGGCCAGCGCTCCGACCATTGCCCTCTTTGCGAGAGTCAGCTTGCGAGCCCCACGCCGACAGTGGTGCAGATCGAGCGCTCTCTGCGGGAGCTAAGCGAACAGCTTGAGGCGGTGGAAGCCGAAAACCCCCGCCTCCAGGCCCGGCTCGCTTCGTTGTTAAGCGAAGAGGCTGCTCTCGAAGAACGGCTGCGCGACAACCAGCACCGGATTGCGGTTCGCACGCGCGAAAACGAGATACTGCGGGTCCAGCAGGAAAACTTTATCCTTCAGGCCCGCGCCCTCGGAAAAATCAGCCAGTATGTTGAGACCGCAAGCAACGCCGACAACGGCTCAAGTCTGAGAAGCGCGATCGATGTGGCGCAGGCGCGCGTGGCGGTCCTTGAAAATGAACTCGACCCCGAAGCGATTCGCGAGAAGCTGAATGCCTTTATCAATATCATCGGCCGGTATATGAGCGCCTACTCCGATGCGCTCGAACTTGAGCATCGAGGCAGCCAGCTCCGGCTTGACATCCGTAATCTGACGGTCGTCGCCGACACGCTCGATGGACCGGTGTCGCTTTTGCGCATGGGTAGCGGCGAGAACTGGGTGGGCTACCATGTGCTCGCCCATCTGGCTTTGCACAAGTGGTTCAGGCAAAAGAACCGGCCTGTTCCCGGTTTCATCATATTCGATCAACCCTCTCAGGCTCACTATCCTCCCGAGCGGGATGCAGAGGGTTCACTGGACGTGCTGGGAGACGAGGATCAGACGGCGGTGCTGCAGCTATTCAAATTGATCTCGGATGCCGCCGCCGAACTCGCGCCGCAGCTACAAATTATTGTTATGGACCACGCTGATCTGAAGCGGGACTGGTTCCAGAGTGCCGTCGTCGAGCGCTGGCGAAAGGGCGAAAAACTGGTGCCGCAATCTTGGACACAATAGCAGCCATGGTCGCTGCTGGCTCCTTAGAATCGACATAGTATGTCAGGCAGAGATTTTTCCATGTCAGGCGAGATTCCTGTCCCGCAACGGCGCATCGATAACGATGCACCGCATCAGATGCGGACGGAGTTGCTGAATTCAGTCTTTGACCTGGCCGACGATGCCGTCGGTCCTTCCGAGCGGGCCCTCTACAACGCAATTACGGGAGCCCTCGGCATCGTCGCCGCGGTGCAGCCCTACGGCGGCTTGCCCCGCCGCGCCTCCGAGCATCTAAATCAGGCCGACTGGCCAAGGTTTTACGACATCATCCTGCGCCTTGTCCCTGAGTTCACGCGGCCGGGACGCCTCGCCGAATACCGCAACGCCGTGAACACTACGCTCGCCGCACACGGCATCGTCTGGGACCTGGGCGAAGACGGCCGCCTCGTTCGTGTCCTGCCCGTCGAGGTTGCCAACCAGGTAGCAGCGACTGTCCTGGAACTTGCCGACGCGCGGTTTCAGGCTGCGCGCGAACTACTCGCCGCCGCGCAGGACGCTTTCAACGCGATTCCGCGGCGGGACCGTGACGCCTGCGCCAATGTCTTCGACGCGATGGAGTCGGTGGGCCGGACGCGGTTCGGCGGCGCGACCTTCGGTGATGTCCTGGGCAATCTCCGTACGCGTGGCGGTATCGATCAGTTCATGCTGAGGAACTTGCAATCGCTCGAAATAGTCCGTCACAACCACTTTGGCCATGGGGGCCAAACTGCGTTCGGTCTGCAGCCTGCAGAAGTCGACTTCATCTATATCACCTGCATAGCCGGTATCTCCTTGCTTGTCCGGATCTAGCGGCCCAACGCGAACGAGCCATGTGCGCAGTCCGCGCGAAATGAGTTGCCCTGATTTCCGGGCCATAAAAACACCTCCTGCTCGGAAACGGGCACACAGGTGCCGGCGCAGATCAATATTTATTGAGGTTTGGAGAGGTGCTACTGATCCAAGTCTCAGTACCCAACTTGCGTGAAAGCAGCCTGGTGCTTAGCAGAGTCCCTGCGCGCGGCTGATCCCAGAGAAGCTGCGCACCTGCTTGCCAGGCAGGTGTGCAGATTTGCAACTCAGCAGGGACTGGCAGTTGATCCGTTGATCCTTTGCTCCGGAGGCAAACGCAGTCCATAATAGAATCAATTAGATGAGCCCATCCTGTGGACATTGAATGGACAGAATTCCCGCTCATACGACCGGCCCGGCCTCCTGCTCCATCAGCTTCGCCCGCGTTTCGGCTGACGGATCCGCCAAGATCTTCGCAGCCATGATATCCACCACGCGCCGGCGCCGCTCCAGCGATTCCTTGGTGTAGAGAACAGTCATGCGTGCGTCGGAGTGTCCCATCTGAGCCATCCGGTCCTGGAACTCCATGCCTAACTCTTTCCCGAGGGTCGTGTGGCTTCGCCGGAAGACGTGCCACGAGAGCCAGGGCATCTCGAGCCGGGTGCCCAGCTTCTTCAGGCGACGGGCTGCTACGTTGTGCTCATCGATCGGCGTGCCCGCGCGGGAGATCAACACGAAATCATCCGGGCCAATGAATTTGCCACGATCGCGCAGTTGCTCCAAAACAGGAATTAAGTCCGCGGGAATCGGCAGGTCGCGAACACGGCTTTTCTTTTTCAGGGATGTCAGCTCGCCGCGGTACCACTGCTTTCGGACGGCGATAGTCAGCGGCGGGATCGCGTCGCCGTCGGTCGAAATCCAGTCTTCGGACAGGTTGACGCGCTTCCACTGGAGGCCGCAGATTTCGGCGATGTTCATGCTCGTCAGAGTGGCGAGCAACGCCATTTCGCGCTCGGGGTATGCGGCCTCTCTCACGAACAACTGAACCTGCTTCAGGCTGAGCGCGTGCGCCTCACGGCGGACCATTTCCGGCAGCTTCACGAGAGCGGCTGGATTTTCGCCCGCATACCACTCTTCTTCTTTTGCGTGAGTAAAAATCGCGGATGCGACGTTGCGCACATGCTTCGCCGTCTGCACCGAGCGATGGCGCGCGAGTATCGCGGATACGATCCGCTGCACGTGGTCGCGGCGCACGTCGCGGAGCCGTAGGTCTCCGAGGTACGGCCAGCCAGGAACCGACTTCATGGTGCGCTCGGCACGCTTTGCCTCGATCTGGAACATGCGCTCGACATCCTCGGGCCGGATGACGTGTTTCAGGATTGCCCGATAATGAGTCCAACCGGCGGTCTTGAGCATGGCGACGTGTTCGGGAATAAACTTCCGCTCCACGAATTGGGCGACCGTCATGATGGATTGCGGGACGCGGTTGTTCTGATCAAGCCGGGATAGAAAATTATCCCAGGCGACTCGCTGAGCCTGTTTCTCGGTGAAGCGTCCTGGGCCTTCAGACGGCCCAATCCACACAGGCTTGCTCCACGTCCGCTTGGTCTCGCCATTTGACCCGATCACGTCTTCGCGCCACCGAAGTTTCCAAAACCCGCCCTGTTGATACAGATCGCCATTCCTTTGCAGCCTTCGGCGTGCCATGTCTACCTCCGGACAGGTAGTGTACATGGGTGCGAGACGCAACGGGGCAGGTGCTGCTGTTTCAGTGGCTACGTCTGGATTCTCGGCCGGATCTAACCGATCGATGGGGCGGTTGGGAGTAACGTTCCTGATCGTGGGCGTGAGTCGCCGATATCCACGCACACGACAACTTTACGGTCGATACCTCTGCCGTGTACACGCACATCTTGTCCAGGTTACAAAATGTTCCAATTTGTGCAGGGGTGGGCGACTACGGGGCCTTTTTCGACGCCCAACGCCTCAGTTCTTCGTGGTCTATCTCTGTGGCTTCCGCAAGTATCCTTAGCGTTCCGGCACGTGGCTTGTTCTTGAATTCGTCTCTCTTCAGCCGGCCAACGTGCTGTCGGGTCAGCCGTCCGCCGCTCTTACTCGCGACGTCGCCATCACTGAGACCGCGTTGCTCCAATTCTTGCGTAAGAAATTGGCCGAATGTTTGGGGGCCGGACGGCGACCGTTGTTCCGATTCATGCGAACTGCCGGGCGAGCCCCTGGCTTCGCTCGTTCGTAGCGGTTCATCCAAATCGTCGGCACCTAAAAGCCGCAACTCCTCCGCCCACTCTGCGGACACGGCCGGTGACTGCTCGGCCTCCACTCGTGCGCCAGAAGCCTCGAACATCTTCGCCGCAAGTGTTTCCATGAGGTCGCCGGCTTTTCTTTTCATAGCAGGTAACAGGTCGTCCAGGTTTGCTCGGCGAACCAAGCAGCCGTCAGGCTGAGTTCATAATGCATCCCTTGGTTACTAAGTACTATATTCCATAAATAAACTAACGTATATTACGGCTTGAAATCGCATCCGCGGCGTGGCATCCTTATTCGTAAGGTGTTCTGTCATGCCAAGATCAAGCCCCTTTGCGATCACCCTTTCCTCTGCCGAGGAGGTAGAGCTGCGC
>Ga0326728_10011660_pt1 | contig 19913 bp, 13 predicted proteins | sample MB3enrmetagenome_FD_207602 | JGI IMG/M metagenome (GOLD analysis project Ga0326728, IMG submission 207602) | Lab enriched peat soil microbial communities from McLean, Ithaca, NY, United States - MB31MN | ecosystem: Environmental > Terrestrial > Soil > Wetlands > Peat | place: USA: New York... | reverse complement strand
GAGTGATAAGTACATTTAGGCGCCTTTCTCCTCCTTCTCTGTTAAGGGGGCCGAAGTTCAGGGAAAGTTTTCTGCTATTATCAAATCCGAAACCCACACTCAGTAGAATGACATCTCTCTCATCACCTTGGATGGTTTCAAGGTTTTTCACAAAAAAATGTTCTCCTCTCTCATTTCCTGGATTCAAATCAAATCCCGGGTTTGCTTTCAGAAGAGTCTCAATCTCTTCCTGGATAGCTTCCTGCTGTTTTACATTAAAGGTCCCGACCCCGAGGCTTTTATCTGGGTACTTGCTAAAGTGTTCGAAAACCGCCTTGGCAACACCCCTTGCTTCTATCCTGTTGACTCCACTTTTCCCCCTATCATAAATCGCATCTTTAAGATGCACAAATTTCAACCCAAGATATTCATCTTTCTGCATGGGGGAGGGGTAAACATAAAGTCGATTGCTATAGAATTCCTGGTTTGAAACAGCAATTAGAGACTCATGCCTACTCCTGTAGTGCCAGCGAAGAGTCTTGATTGGGAAACTACGCTTGCAAACATTTAGAATACTTTCAAGATCCCCTGCTGCAGCGTAATCTTCAGGATCCCTTTCCGGAGATTCAAAAATACCCTCGAAAAAGTCGGTAGGTGGAAGCTGTTTTGAATCGCCCATTACTACAACCTGCTTTCCGCGCAGTAGAGCTCCAACCGCGTCTTCTGGCTTGACCTGGCTTGCTTCGTCAAAAATGATCACATCAAAGTGGGTGCTTCTTGGATCGAGATACTGACCAATTGAAAGCGGGCTCATCATAAAACAAGGCTTAATTTTCTGTACCAGACCACCTGCTTTTTTCATGAGTGTACGGATAGGCATATGACCACGTTTTCTATTAAACTCATTGAGCAGAATTCCGGCTTCCGAAGCTCTTGATGCTCCATAAGTTAACTTTGGAGTTTCGTCATAAACAGAACATATAATTCTTTTTCTATTTTCCAGAAGGACCTTTTTGTCAAGTTCTATGAATTTATTAATCTTGCTTTCATGCAGCTCCCTAATAAAAGTAGAAAGTGCCTGCCTTTTTCTAAAAGTATGGTGCAGGAGATTCTCGGCATAGTTACCTTCGAAAGCAGGGATCATATCACAAACTTCTATTTTTCCTGCTTCAAGATCTCCCATCATAGGGGCTGCTTTTGTTTCCATGCAGACTTTCTTGTATCCAAGGTACTGACTCCAGAATACCAGAGATGAAATTTCTGCTTTCCAGATGGTTACATGGGATTTTAACTGATTGAGCTTTATGGCTTCCAGATTTTTTCCGAACATTTTCCCAAAATCTGCGCCTATGAGGATACCAATTTTTTCAATTAACCTAAAAAAGGATTTTTTTGCTTCCATAATCCCTTTTATTGCAGATTCAAGAGCAGCTCTGTCAACCCCGTTTACTACAAGTCCGAAAATTTTGTCAGTGAAAATGCCTTCAGTTATATTTTTTCGGAAGGAAGTAATCCACCTTCCATACTCATCCAGAATAGCAGGATCACTTTCAAGACCTTTCCAATATTCTGAAAAATATCTTTCACCCTTTGCCCCACTACTTTCAAGCTCCAGTCTGCAGGATCTATATTCAGAAAGGCAGGCAAGATCAAGAAGAATTCTATCGTTTTGAGATGGCACACCTGAAATGTAGCAGGAAGAAATTTCTGTTTTTAGTTTTCGGTAACTGGGATATATAACCTTTAGAAATTTGCGGGATAATTTCTCGAATTCCGATGTATCAAGGTTGAAAATTGAAGGATAAAAGGTATTGTCTACAAAAATTTTTAGCTCTCTGTACTGCCTGAGTCTCGCAATTAGAGTCTCAGCTATAACTCTTGAGGACTCAGAGTCCCACTCTAGATTCTGTAGCATCTTTTCAGGCCAGGGTTTTGAGCTCTCGAGGAGTTTTGCAGCTTCAATTATTTTTGTAATGTCTTCAAGGGTATGGGGCCTGGAGGTTGCAGAAAAGTCGTTGAGAGTTTTTATAGCTGCTTCCAAGTAACCAAAAGAAGTAACGCATTCGCTTATGAGGGACCCTATTTCCAAAATATCAGAGGGAAGCACAAGCCCTGGATCACAGCTATACCAGGGATTTTTCTTGGGTGTCCCGAGGCAAGGGATTACTTGACTCAATTTTTCTAAAATAGACTTTGCTTCTGCCCAATCTTCAGATTCCCAATTTTCAGGATCCTGAAATTCGTAAAGGGGCATTTTCAAACCTTTTGCCTCAAAATAAGCTCTTGTCTTCTCCCTTATCCCGTAGAGTATATATAAGCTTGGATAGAGCTTTCCTGCAGGTTCTTCGAGAGACAGAGCATACTCATTGAGTTCTTTTTTCATTTTTTCGAGTTTGCTGATGTCTCTTTCAGGATTAACGGGTGCCGGAGCTGGCCGGTTCATGCTTTTTTCCAGCTCTTCAAGCACTACCTTTTTTCGTGTTTTGTTGCTGTGGATATCCAGACAGAGTTCTCCAAGCCCTGCAGAATCCAGTCTACTTTTTACAACATGAAGTGCAGCCATCTTTTCACTCACGAAAAGTATGCTTTTTCCATGGACCATCAGCTCTGCAATTGTATTTGCAATTGTCTGGGATTTACCGGTTCCTGGAGGTCCCTCCACGACAAGATTTTTTCCCGCTTTCACATCCTCAATGACCGCAATCTGCGAAGAGTCGGCATCCATTATGTGGTAAGTATCTTTTGCTGATAACTTCATGTCGACATCTTTTTCTAGGAAGCCAGAATCCTCACACTCGGGATCTTGAGGGTTAAAAATTTTCTGAATAAGAGGATGAGCTGCAGGGGATATGCCCTCAGGCCAGGTTGTAGGGTCAAGATCCTTATACATAACAAACTTTTTAAAGTTGAAAAGGTCAAGGCAAATTTCAGGCAGAATTTTCCAGTCCTTTTTTTCGCGGATTGCTGCAGATACGGCATTGAAATATTCTTCGATTCCTGTTGCCTTCTCTGGCATCTCAAAATCCGGAATCTGGATTCCAAATTCTTTCATTTTTGCCTGTAGGGTAATTGAAGTGAGGATCTCGTCTCCTGTCCATTGGATACCAAAGTTTCGGCCCTTTCCTATTCTTTTGAGCTCAATAGGAATCAAGAGGATAGGAGCAGTTGGATTTTTTATGCTCGACTTGCTATCACTCCATTGCAGGAAGTTTATTGCAAGGTAAAGCACAGGATATCCCTGTTCCTCAAAGATGGAATTTGATTGGTTAAATCCATAAAAAAGTTTCCGACCTAGAGTTTCGCTATCATCAGTAGTTTCCAGAAAATGTTCGGAGCAGGAATTTTTGTGTTCATTTTTTTCTCCAGAATCAAGAATTTTCCCTATTGTTCTCAAAAGCATGCTATCGTTTTCGTAGGTATCTCCTTCTCTTTCCTCCCCATTTTCAACTTTACTTATTTTTCTAGACCTAATTTTAGACTTAAATTTCATTAATTTTTCCTGGAGAACGAATAGCTCATAAATTTCCTCGGGATTTCTGCCTGCAATCGAGATGGTCCTTTTTCGGGAAGAGCGGTAATTTAGAAGGTTATTGCGGAGGGACAGATCAAGTAAATTTTGCCTTAATGTTTCCAATTCCTTAACTACCTCTACCATAAAATACCAGGCCTTATCAAATAACTATCAAAATATATAATTATTAGTATGAATATATATACATTATTAATAAATTTTATCATGTTTTATCGAAAACAAAGTCCAAAATGGATTATAAATATAGTTATAGAGGGTTTAAACATTATTTAGTGAAATCATACATTTTAGAATAATTAATTATTAAAATGATTCCCTTATATATGAGAATTATTTCTTTCTTATTTGAGTTTTTCTCTAATATCAGGGAAAATTTCGATAAATCCCAAAATTTTGTCGTATGTTCATAAACTTTATATTAATGACTCGTGAAAATCAGAGGTTTCTCGAAATCTCCTATGAATTGTTCCTTTTAATTTTGGCAATTAGATTGTTAATCTGTTATGTAATATACATTTCTTTGATTTTCAGGCCGTAAAGCTATGATATTACGATTTACTTACTCTTTGTCTTCGTTAGAGGATTCCGATAGGCATCTGATCTTCACAAGTCATTTATATAAAGTTTATGCACATATGACAAAATTTAAGATGTAGCAAAATTTTCTTTATTTAATTTTCTTTATTTATAAGTACATTCAGTCTCATTACTGCAATTTTCATATTCTATTCTTTAGTTAGAAGTTCCCAAAACTCAGGTATTGGTACAGAATACATAATTGGATTCTCTTCTCATATGTTTAACTATTCCGCTAACATATATTCACAGAATAAAATATTAGGTAATTCCCCCATTTATTATGCTATGAAGTTTATATCAAAATGTGACTTATCATCTTTTTTTGTCTAAGTTTAATTTCTGAATTTTCTTATTTTTGCTTTATTTTCTCGATATTTATCCAATTTTGTATGGCCAGGATCTGAATGTATAAAAGCAGCGTCCTGAATAATTTCCTTTTTTATTTTCAAACGAAGGTAATAAAGTTAACTTGGCAACTGTCTCTAGATTTTTCTTTCTTTGCATTTATAAATAATTGTTTTTCAGAATTGTCAAACTGTGATACTATCTGGTATGTACTCAGAAAAACTACAAAATTTAATGAAGAAAGCTCGGTCAATGCATTGATTACCAAGTTCAAAATTGGAAAGATCATTCTATTGCTGTAAGACAAGAATTTAAAAAATAATTATTACTTTAGCTTCCGGTTTACTTAGGAAGTTGTTTTATAAAAATATATGGACTCTCAATTGATACGAAAAGATTTCCAATCAATTAAAGAATCAATTTCAGCAATTTTGTCTCCAACTGATTGAAGAAATTCATATTCCCATAAGAGTAAATTAGTAAGAATTATAATAAATAATAATTAATTTTAAGCGATTAAAAATATTCAATAACCAAATGTATAGGAGTTTATCGAAATTATCTATAGTTTGTGTACATATTTACCCATTATTTTTCATTGAAAGTTAGATTAGTTTTTAAGCACTTTCAGGTTGGGAAAATAGATTGCATTCTTGTCTACATCTGTGGAAAATAGGATATAGTCCCATTTTATGTTTTCTTTAATTTTGCGTGAATGCGGAATCTGAAATTAGTTGGACCTTTATTTAATAAGCGAATTCAACTCTCGCATAAAAAAAAAGAGCAGATTAAGTCGTATATTCAGCATTGATTCGGACATAGTTATAGCTCAGATCGCAGCCCCAGGCAATTGCGTTCTCCTTTCCAGCATTAAGGTTAAGATTAATGACTATTTCATCATTTCCCATTATTCTCTTCAAAAGTGTTAGGTCAGAAGGTTCGAAAATCTCGCCAAATTTGACAAGCTCGATCTCTTCTCCTCCTCCTGAGAAAGAAAGAGAGAGCCTCTCTTGCTCAAGTTCAGCACCTGAATAACCTGCAGCAGCCACAACCCTGCCCCAGTTAGGATCCTTTCCAAAGACTGCGGACTTGACCAAGGGGGAACGAACAATTGCTTTTGCAGCAAGCCTGGCATCTTCATACTTTTTTGCTCCCACAACCCTAGCTTCAATAAGTTTAGTGGCGCCCTCTCCATCCATTGCTATTTTTTTTGCAAGATCCGTAAATAAATAAATTAGACTTTCTTGAAAATCATCGAGGCAACTCATGGAGGGCTTGATTCCTGACTTACAGGTAGAGGTAAAAAGTACCATATCATTAGTGCTTGTATCTCCATCCACCACAACCATATTGAAAGTTTTTTGTACGGCTATTTTGAGAGCCGCATCCAGAACATCTGCAGGTACTTTTGCATCTGTATAAGCAAAACACAGCATGGTTCCCATATTTGGCTCGATCATTCCGGAACCTTTAGCAATTGCACCGATTCTTATTCCACAGTCAAGCTCAATAGCTGACTCTTTTATAGCTGTATCAGTTGTCATGATTGCCTTTGCAGCTGCCTTACTGCATTCAGGAGAATTGCCAAGTCCTTTAATTGCTTTTCGGAGATTTTTTCTGATTTCTGAGACATCAAGCCTTCTGCCAATTATTCCTGTTGAGGCAACAGCAACTGTATCAACATCAATGTCAAGCTTTTCGGCAAGCATCGATGCCATTTCCATGGCATCAAGAAAGCCGTCATCACCTGTAAAGGCATTGGCATTGCCACTATTTGCAATCACCGCCGAAAGCCAATGCTTGGTATCAATTACTCCTTTACTCAAAATAACTGGAGCTGCAACCACTTTATTTTTTGTAAAGACCCCTGCTGCAGGGCCTTCCGCAAGAATAACCATGATTCCAGTTCTCCCGGCTTTGATTCCGTTTGCAGATACCCCCCTTACAGCACATATTCCACCTTCTATTTTCTTCATGAAAAATTCTCCCTATCTATCAGAGTTTTGCAAGACCTTCGATGATATCTCCGCGAGTAATAATTCCTACCACGTGATTATTCACAGTTATAGGCAACCTGTTAATTTTGTGCCTGACCATATGTTCGGAAGCTTCTTCCACTGATGCCTCGGGAGAGATCGTGTGCACATTCTTAGTCATGATCTCTTCTATCCTTATGGAACCAACATCTGAAAGCATCTTTTTTGTATCATCCCAACTGAGAAGTTCCCTGAGAGGAACCTCTATAACTTCAAAAGGACTTGGAAGCCATAGCTCTCCTTTTTCTGGGATTATCAGCAGTTTAAGCAGGTCGCCTTCACTTATGATTCCTACAAGCTCATCGCTTTCCAGGATAGGAGCTCCACTGATATTGTTTTCTCTCAAGATTTTTGCAGTTTCACGGACTGTATTGTCAGGCTTACAGAAGACAACGTTAGGATTCATGATATCTTTTACCTTCATCTAAATACCTCTTGAGACAAATTCTATTCCTTACTTTAGTCAGTTACCAGTTATATGTTCTCTCTTGCCTTTCAGCTTGTAGGTTTTTTCTCTATACTAGTATCTGAAAAAGTGAGATTTTGGATTTTCGGATAAATAGGTTAGTTAGTTGTCAAATATAACAAAAACAACAGAAACGAACAATTCTGAGTTTTTGCGGGATTGAAAAGAATTTTGATGAATCTCTAATTTTCACGAGTCATTCATATATCATTTATAAGCATATGAGAAAATCTAGTGGTTTATAAAAATCTCTTAAAAGATTCTTATGCTCACAGTTTTCAGTAACTTGCTCCTTAACCAGTTTTAGGTCAAGTGTTTACGGAGCTGCCGCAGGCAACCAGAGTCCACGCGTTTCATCCAGCCCGAACATTATATTCATGTTCTGGATTGCCTGTCCTGATGCACCTTTGACAAGGTTATCGATTGCTGATAACACTATAATCCTATTGTTCTCCTTATCAACTTCAAAGCCTATATCGCAGAAGTTAGAACCCCGTACCGCAGTAAGGGAGGGAACTCCAGAGGGGAACCTGATAAAGGGCTTATCCCTATAAAATCCTTCATAAATCGCCTTTAAGTCGTCTGTTGAGAGAAGCTCATTTGTGAAAAAATGAGCAGTTGTAAAGATGCCCCTAATAGAAGGAATCACATGTGGAGTAAAATTGATATTTAGAAGTTTTCGGTCCAGCAGGTTTAGTTCTTGAAGTATTTCAGCCCTGTGTCTGTGGGTTGTGAGCTTATAAGCAGTGATATTTTCCGCAAGGTTCGGATAATGGGAAACCTCTGTCGGTGAGATGCCAGCTCCTGAAATCCCTGTTTTGGAATCAAAGACTGCAATATCAATAAGTCCTGCTGCAGCTAATGGAGCTGCAGCAAGTATTGCTCCTGTAGGGAAACACCCAGGGTTTGCCACAAGATCCTCTCCTGCAGCTTCAGCATGAAGCTCTACAAGCCCATATACTGCTTTCCTCGGGTCACTGTGCGTAGTCTCGTAAATCTTTTCAAAGACTGAGGTTTCAAGTCTGTAGTCCGCGCTAAGATCAACAACCTTTGTGTCACCGTCAAGCAGCTCAGGGACATAACTCATTGCAGATCCATGCGGTACTGCTAAAAAAACAACGTCACAGCATTCCCTGATATTTTCAGAATTGGGATTTTCATATATGAGGTCCAGAAAACCTTCCAGATGCCTGTGAGTGCTTGTTATGGGTTTCCCTTCAAGACTTCTAGAAGTTGCCAGCTCTACCTTAACATTGGGGTGATTCACTAGCAAGCGCAGGAGTTCTCCTCCTGTATATCCTGACGCTCCTATTATTCCAGCCTTGATCATAAATATTCACTACCTGTATAATATCAATACAATATAATTAAACTTGTTATCTAAAAATAAATATGAAATTCTTCGAATAACAGGTTCAAATAAACGAAAGCATCCTCATTTTTATTTTTTTTGAACATTAAAACCGTAGTTATTTTAGGAAGTAGGTTTGTTCTAATTTCGGTCTTATATTCGGCTTCACAGCAAACTTGTACAAAAAGAACAAATTTAAAAAATGAAGTCCATGCTATTCCTCCTTCTTGAATGTTTCATATAAGTGAAGTCTTGACAGATATTTTTGGCAAAAACAGTGTATCAATTCTATCAGAAATTTCATTAGACAAGGCAGTCGATTGAATAATATAAAATCTTTCTCCAAATGTTCGAATAAGGGTATTCTGTTAAAAGAGAATCTTGACAAAGAAATATCTTAAAGTGCTGTCTTCAGGCTTCAAAAATGTCTGAATTTTATAAAACATTTGTCGATGAAACCAAAACTTTGTGGAGGAAAAATTTCAACTATTCTTATGGGAAGCACAAAATGAGATGGAAATTTTAATATCGTTTTCAAGTATTGGAGAAGTGGGGTAGCAACTCTAATTGCTGAAATAGGCAAATTTAAGAGTTTTTCTGTAGTAGCTAAGTTTTTTTCGTGGCTTTAAGTTGTTCCAAATGTATACCAATCAGCTGATAAATTTTACAATGCTGGCATCACAAAAGAGGATCAAAGGTAGCAAAGTGGATTTGAATATAGATTTCAGCAGCGGCAAGAAAGAAAAATAGCAATTTAAGAGAATTTTTTAACCAGAAAAATAAATCAATTGCAAATGAAAAGGCAATTATTGCTCTAGCAAGGGAAATTGCCACAAAGATATGGGATTTTATTACAAACGATGAGATATAAAAAGATGAAACAGAGTATAGAAGAGGGAAAAATTCAAAAAAAGAAAGTTTTTAAGACTGAAAAGCTATCGTTTGTAGAACATATTTAAATAATTATTTAAATAAAAATAATTATAAGAAAAAAACTGGAGAAGCACTTGAGGAAGATAACCTCATGTACTTTCATGCCAAATATAACCAAGATGGCTCAAGCAAAATGAATTAGAAAAAAGAAAAATAAGTATTGCTCCTAATTAATAGTCATTATTTTTTTGATTCGAACATATATTTCAAGGTGGTTTATTAAGTGGATGTACAAGAATGGGAACAGCGTCATAAAGAAGCTTTTTCTAATGTAAAAGAAACAATTCCTTATCTGGAAGGGATGTTTGTAGCTTATAATAGCAATATCGACTTTATCAAACACCTTACTGAAGAAGATCTTTCCAGGCTGATCGGACTTTTTAAGGGGACTGAAATTATTGAAAGGATTGAAACATATCCTAGGGAAATTAAAGACCCTCTAGATTTCATTGCACGCTTGCTCATGTCCATGCGAGAAGGGAAAGCTGCCGAAATCCCTACTCATAACTCAGATATCCACGAATGGCTGAAGGAACATCTGAGTTTTGACTATGCGGGGATGGGTGGCCAAGCCGGGATCATTTCAAATCTTCTTTCTTCCTTGGGGCTGAAAAAAGTGGTGGCATATATTCCCTGGCTTTCTCAAGAGCAAGCAGAATACTTTGTAGATACTGACAATCTTTTTCACCCGAAGGTAGAAAATGGAAAAGTCTTTTTAAAGCACCCGCGAGAAGCTTTCAAAACTAATATTGGGTCAAAAGTCAACTGGATCCTTGAGTACTCCAAAAATCTTAAAGTAAGCTGTGATGAAATAAACTTCAATGTGCCTAGAGATAACCGCTTAATTATTTCTTCTCGGCCCAAATGGCTCCGCCTGTATGTGGACAAAGAAATCTATGAACAGCTTGATTCCATTTTTCCGATTGATGGGGCAATACTTTCAGGTTATCAGATGATAACGGATGAGTATGAGGATGGGTCAACATATAAAGATTATGTTACAAGTTCTGTTCAGGTTATTGAAAAACTGAAATCCTTAAACCCTGAACTCCGTATCCATGTAGAACTCACATCTATCCAGAACAGGGTGACAAGAAAGGCTATTTTGACAGAGATTGTTGCCAAACACGTTCATTCTCTCGGCCTTGATACTGTTGAGGTAGCAAATGCTTTGAATGTGCTTGGCCATGAAGAACTTTCTTATTCAGTTATCATGAAACAGGAATATGGGATAACATCTCTTTACCAGGGAGCTGTCCAACTTTTAAGGGACTTATCACTTGAAAGAGTACATGTACATTCTCTTGGATTTTATATCTGTATATTGGTGAAAGGTCACCCTCTCACGCTTAAAGAACATAGGGACACTCTTCTATTTTCCTCAATCTTGGCAGCTGCTAAGGCCACCATGGGAAATATTGGAAACTTTATGGAAGCAGAGATTGGGTTGGATGTTCCGATTTCAAGTGATGGAATCGAAGATCTGGAAAACTTCAAACTTTATTGCGTGGGCCGAAAGCTATGCAGTCTGGAAGAATCTGAGTATGGATATCTCTACGGTCCAGACCATGATGCTGTCATTATTCCCACGAAGGTCGTTGACAATCCGAAGGCAACAGTAGGAATAGGGGATGCAATTTCAGCAGGAGCTTTTGCTGCCATGCTTGCAAAAATAAAGCAAAAAAGATCATAAATCTTCGATCTGTTTAAGATGTGAGCTATTCATGTTGTGGAAATTAAAATGGAACTGATTAAATGGAAATACTTTGTGGATACAATGTCAACGTAGACTCTGTATATAGAATAAGTGGAGCCGAAATTTCGGAACTACTGGAAAATCTCGAAATGACTGAGATTCTTGAAAAAATAGACAAACCTCCTGGAAAAATATTTTCAAAATCGGATTTTGTAGCCGGGCTTGCCTATTGTATGAAAAATGGATGCGGAGGTGAGTGGCTCATTTTTGAGCAGGCTGTTTTCGAGTTTCTTAAAACCCGTTACTTTGAAAAATCTCTTCTTAAAATGGGTGGAAACGCTGGAATTATGGCAAATACACTCTCCCAGCTCGGAGCTTCTATGGTAATTCCGAATGTCGCTGTACCCTCAAGAATTCAACTTTCTTTGTTTTCAAAAAAATCAATTTATTTTCCCAACTATCCCCTACAGAGAAAGAACAGTTCAGGGGCTGAATCCGAAGGAGATATGGAGATTGTTTCCAGCAATCAGGATGCTATTCATTTCGTGTTTGATTTTTCAGAAGGGGATACTTTTTCCCTATATGAAACACAGATCAGAGTTCCAAGGGAAAATCGTTTCATAGCAACCTATGACCATTTAAACTTCAGGCTCTTTGTAAATCCTGCATTTGAGAAATATGCCCTTGAACATGCTTGCGAGATTGATGGTGCACTTATATCAGGTTTTCATCTCCTCCTTGAAACCTATTCTGATGGCAGCAGCTACAAAACGATTCTTGAAAATACTCTATGTAAGATCAAACGCTGGAAGGCCGTAAATTATAAACTTCGGGTTTCCCTTGAGTTCGGACACTTTACAAGCAAAGATATCGTAAATTCGGTCTTCCTGGAGTTTGCATCTATTTGCGATAGTATTGGAATGAACGAAGATGAACTTGCGATGCTCCGTCATTTGCACGGCGTCCCCGAGAAAGAACTTTTGCACATGGAGGCAGAAGCTGTGGGAAATGCGACATTTGAGCTGGCTTCGCGGTACGAGCTTAAAAAACTTATAATCCACACAAGGGAATTTGTGTTGACCGCATTTAAACAGAATTCTGAACCGAATTTTAAATCTATCTCAGAAAAATCTGTAAATTTTCAGGCTTCAGAAAAATTGATAGATTTCGAAAGTTTAAGCCTACACAAAATGGCTCGACAAAAAATTGAGACCTTGATGTTCGGAGTAAGCTGTGCAGGAGCATATGCAAACTCAGGAAGGCTCGAAGGAAGGAAATTTGTGTACGAGGAAGCTTCAAAACTTCAAGAAAGCACTATTGGGAGAGAGCAACTTGATCTTTTCCTTAAAGCCTTCAAAGGACAGGCTTTTGACAAAGGAGCTTATGCATTTAAGGGAGAGTATATTCTCTGCATGCTTCCTACACTGCTTTCTAAGTTTCCGGTAACTACTGTAGGACTTGGGGATACATTCACGGCGGGGATCTTTTTGAGGGAGCTGGAGCTGGATGTACAGGCTTAAACCTAAAATTTTTGACCTGAACTATACTCTTGACTGCGGACAAGTTTTTCGCTGGGAGCGAGATGGAGACTGGTGGACAGGGGTTTTTGGAGACCATGTTGTTAGGATTTCTCAGAACGATGGAAAACTGATTGTCGATTCAAAACTTTCTCCTAAATTTTTTGTAAATTATTTCCGTCTCGACGACGACCTACTTTCAATCTACAAAAGCATAGACAAGGACCTCCTGATAAACAAGGCAATCATGAAATATAGAGGATTGAGATTGATCAGGCAGGATCCCTGGGAATGCTTGATTTCTTATATGCTTGCTACAGCTTCAAACATTCCTATGATCCAGAAAAGGATTAATCTGCTTAGCTACTTCTTCGGGCAGGAAATCGAAGAAGGATACTTCAGTTTTCCAGATCCACAAACCCTTGCAAATGCTGACCTTTCTGTGCTTGGTAAATGTAAACTGGGTTTCAGAACCGAGCGTATTAAAGATGCAGCTCGAGAAGTGTGTTCAGGAGAGCTTGATCTAGATGTCCTTTCCCGTCTAGAATACAGGTATAGTAGAGATCGCCTTATGAGGCTTCGAGGTATAGGGGAAAAAGTAGCTGACTGTGTTCTTCTATTCGGTTTCGAGGAAATGGAAAGCTTTCCGGTAGATACTCACATTAGGCAGATCATCCAGCAGTATCATATATACAACAAATTCTTTAAGAATTACTCTAGCCTGAGCAAAATGGGGGATTGGGGTCGGGAATACTTTGGATCATATTGTGGATATGCCCAGCAGTACCTCTTTTACCAGAAAAGACAATCTATAAGGAAATCTGTTTATTTTTAAGGTTTTTATATTGTCATATGGATTAATCTATTCCTTTTTTCATCTTTAACAGACAATCTGCTTTCAAACAATTAAAGTAGCAAGAAATAGGAATCAAATATTCACTAAAAGATTTAGCCTACATCCATAAATACATAGCAATATTATTTGTTTTATTTTATCTATTTTTATATGACAAAACAGATGGTATATGTATAAAAACGAAAGTGGAGAAAATGATACCCAAATGTTTTAAAAATTGTTTGAATTTTATTACGATAAGAATTCTTATTATGAGTATGATTCCAGGAGCTATTGCTCTTCCTGTAAATAATAATCCGCATATAATGGACTCTAATCCAGCTTCGATCACTGAATTATATGTTGGAGCTACCCATGAAATGCCAAATCAAAAATATGTTAAAATTACAAATAATGGAAATGAAGCAGTGAATATGAAAGGTTGGAAGATCAAAGACGAATGTGAAAAGCATACCTACATTTTCTCAGATTTCATATTGAAGCCTAAGTCCACGGTAACTGTTAGGAGCGGGAGTGGGACAAACACCTCAGATACATTATATTGAAATAAGTACTCATTTATTTGGAATAACAGCGAAGATACAGCATATTTGTACAATGCTCAAGGAGAATTATTTGATAAGGAAGTTGGACATAGTCCATCAGTGAGATGAAAAAATTTCATTTTATTTTATTTTATTTGATAATGCTCGGATAAACCGAAATTACCAGAATTACAACATTGGCTTTTTAGGGTATTAGCTACAAAATATCCAAGTTCTGCCATGATTACAACTTTTTATTATAAAATACTGTTATTTAAAAACATGGAAATAGGTTTTAACTAAAACCTATAAAATAATCATTAAGCAATTGATTTTTTACAGTTTTGTTTTCAGAATTTTTATTGTGAATTTATTTCAAATGTTGCTGCTTGTAAATATTGTATCCGGCATCGTACCCTGAAAGGAACTTCGTATCGTATCCGGTATTGTATCCACCAGCATATCCGATATCTTGGGAAGTAGTGCTTTTTGGTGCAAAATTTATGTGTCCTGTTTTAGTATATTTCAAGCCTTTAATTCCGAGATAATATCCACGATTGTATCCATTTATAACTCCAATCGTATATCCTTCACGGTATCCATTCAAATAATGCTGTTTATCCTTTGATCCCCAATTTGGGTTCAAAGGTACGCTTACTGACTCAGTAATTTCATTTTTGGCTTTTGTATTTGTGCTTACTGACTCAGTAGTTATATATGCTGGCTTTATTATTTCATTGGATTTATTCAAATTATATAGAGCAAGTCCTTTGCCTTTCCAAGCATCGGAATTATGTGGGTTAATTTCAATCGCTTTATCATATGCTTTTATCGCTTCATCAGATCTATTTAATTCATATAGAGCAAATCCTTTATTGTTCCAAGCAAACTCATTATGCTGGTCAATTTCAATTGCTTTGTCATATGCTTTTATTGCTTCATCATATTTATTTAATTTAGATAGAGCAATTCCTTTATTGTACCAAGCTATTGAATCATGTGGATTAATTTCAATTGCTTTTTCATAGGCTTTTATTGCTTCATCTGTTGCATTTAATTTATTTAGAACATTTCCTTTATTGTACCAAGCTATTGAATCCTGCGGATTAATTTCAATTGCTTTGTCGTATGCTTTTATTGCTTTATCGGTTGCATCTAATTTATTTAGAGCTTTTCCTTTATTATTCCAAGCTTCTGAACTCTGCGGATTAATTTCAATTGCTTTGTCATATGCTGTTATGGCTTCATCGAATTTATTTAGATCAGAAAGGACGTTTCCTTTATAGACCCAAGCATTGGAATCTTGTGGATTAATTTCAATTGCTTTTTCATAGGCTTTTATGGCTTCATTAGAGTTGTTTGAATTAGATACATTGTTGTTGGTTGAGTTTGAAATATCTGCAAATAGCGCCGCGTCTGCGATACTCACTAGAATTAAAAGCGTCAGCAAAATAATTTCAAAAACCATTATGATTAGATATCCTTTACTTGCTTTTCCATATCTCTTTTTTTCCATATTCAGCCTCTTGGTTTGGATTTAGATATTAATGCTAATGAAAATTACACAAATATAAATGGATATTATTTCACTTTGAAAAGTAAACTTTTCGAATGAAATATTATATTTATGAATATATCAGTATAGTTTTATACTATATTTAATTGTTAAACTTATAAAATTTATCAAAAAAATCATCAAAACAACCATATTTTAACTGCAAGATAGTCATTTAGAATAAATAATTTTTAGTTTGAATTCCGATATAAACTCAAAAAACTTCATTATAAGTTGCAGGTATTCTCAAAGGTCAATACTTTTCAATGCAACAAAGTTTTTAATTATGGAAAGAGTATGAGAATAACATCTTGTTGGAAAAAAATGAATTTTTTGATGACGAAAAAACGTTTTTCTTACTGGATTGACAGGATCTTATCCTTCACCAAAGTTCACAAGAAAATAATATACCTTATAATTTTACGAAATATTCTAAAGTAAATAGAAAGAAACAGACCAAACATTCCAATAAATATACCCCAAAATGTACTCCCAACCATGCATCTACCCACAAGATGTATTGCTTGCTTTACCTTGATTTTGTCATCAAGCATGCAAACGACAACCACATCATCGTCGACAGCCATCAATTACTTAATTTTTTTATTTATTTAAGTGATCAGGCTGATTATATATCAGAAAGTTGATCTTGTGACCTGCAGGGAGGATATGCCTGCAGCCCATAGAAGGTTTATTCGAGGTACTGGAAAACCTTTAAATTGTAACTAAATTTAATTTGTTATATATTTTTTGCATATATTCTATAATTGTATTAACTAAAACGAATTCGTACTAAAATTATGTAATTCTGATCTCATGAATTATAACATAGATAAACCTTTCCACGCCAGTCAGAATTGACTTAATCTCAACTCCTGTCACAAGTTGTTTGAGTATTCCTTGAGATACCCTTACCAGACTCAAGAAAATGTTTTAAATCGCCCTACATTCGGCCATTTTTGACTTTAATATCAAAATCCTGGCTCATGTATAAAATAGCGAAGGAAATACTAAAAATAAGATTGAATAGAGCTTGAAATGAGCTCAATAATTAAAATGGGAGTTATTGCAGCTCCCCTGTATTTTTATCTTTTTTGGCTCCACTACTTCCTGCAATTATTGATTTCCCTCACTGGAACGATCATAAAACGAATTCATAGTAACATCCAAAAAAGACGATATTTTTATTCATTCATTTTCTAAAAAGTTACAAACTTGTTCAATTATAGGCATGTAATTTGCATTTTATTAAAAATTGTATAGGGATTAAAATCATCCCTACTTTTTTTATATTTTAGTATAATTTTCAAGGATCTCTATATGTTATAGTAATCATTGCCAAGCCTTGGGCTGAATTTACCGGCAGAACTCCTTCTATTAATTTCGTACCATGTTTGTCGTAAACATCCAATTTTATTGTGTATGTAGTCGGATTTTGGCTTATAACATTATTTGGGACAGCCACCCCTATATTTATTCCGTCTTCCATTTAATATCCCCCCAATAACTCAAAATATCTGTAATGATAACATGATATCTATTTTATTTATAAATATTGATGACGTATTATCTAAAAACTTGACATATAAAGATATCAATTATAACTATATTTATGTACATTATTGTAAATATATTAAGATAATACGATCTATTTACATAATACGATTGAATAAAAGTATATACAATTATTGGATGACAAAAACGTAACAAACTCTGCAAGATCAGGATACACTATAATTGTTGAAATAATCATAAAGTTAGTTGGAGAGTTTGAGGATAATTATCATGGATACAAGCGAATACTTGGTTTACAGGTGGTATTAAACACCGCTAACATCTCGATACATGGGAATGAACGTAATTGTTTTGCTTGTGGAACATTTAAATAATATTAAGTAAGTGAAGGTGTTATAAACTTCGTTGTTTGTGGCACAAATAATGACTTAATTTCAGCCCCTAAAGTAGGTTTTTTGGAGTAGTATAGATTATACTTGAGCTTTTAGTGATGGTACAATTTACGATCGCATTAAACCCACTTTCTGCGGATGTACACAAGAACGCCATCTATTTTCTAAATATGAAAGTAAATTAAAAACTAATCTAACTTTCAATGAATAATAATTGGCGGACACAAGAGATATATCATAAAAAGATACAAATTATACTGTTCTCTCAGCCTATATTTAGAGGGAGGCGCAGTGACAAGGTTGAAAATTAATTTATACCCTAAAGGAGCTTTCTGGGCAGGATTTCGCTTCTTGAAAAAACACATATTTAGTGCATCTTATAAGCGATATGAAAGTAGGCTCGAAAAAAAAATTCAGAATTTCGAAATCCCTCATCATATAGCCGTTATTATGGATGGGAATCGTAGATATGCAGGAAATATGGGGAAAAGTCGAAGTTTTGGGCACTCAATGGGGGCAAAAGTTAGTGAAAAGGTAATTGATTGGTGCTATGATATAAAGGTAAAACAGCTTACTCTTTATGCTCTATCTACGGAAAATTTCCAGCGTCCTGAAGATGAGATAGACGGCTTATTTAATCTTATCAACGAAAAATTTTTGAAACTTTATGCCGACCCAAATACTTATGAAAAAAAAATTCGTGTCCGTATCATAGGTGATAGGTCGAAATTGCCTGATTTTCTGAATAATTCAATTGAAAAGCTAGAAAAAGCTACGGAACATTGTAATAAATTTCATCTGAACGTGGCAATTGCCTACGGAGGTCGGCAAGATATTATTCAGGCTGTCCGGGATATTGCAAGTTGTGTTTCCAGTGGGAAGCTTTCTCTTGAAGAAGTGAATGAAAATCTCATTTCAAAACACCTATATCCTTCTCCGGGATTCTCAGTTCCGAATGTGGACCTGATAATCCGTACAGGTGGCGATGAGAGAGTTTCTAATTTTCTTTCTTGGCAGGCTAACGGAAGCGAGTGTGCAGCATATTTTTGCGTTCCTTTCTGGCCCGAATTCAGGAAAATCGATCTTCTTAGATCTGTTAGGGTTTATCAGGCTCGAAAAGCCGAAAACGAACAGGAGCACTCATATAGAGTCTCAAAAATCATAACTTTCCTGAAGATAAGGAAATATGGAGAAAAATGCGAAGACCTCAGAAAGCTTGAGTCAGCAAAAAAACAAGGAATCTCCTGAAACCTCCTCTATTTCTTATAATTGCAATTAGGTGTAATATCACGAATTTGCTGTGACTTCTAAATTTAATTTTTGTACACTGTGTGTAATTGGTTTCTCATGATATGGAATTGTTCTACTCAATAACTTATTGAGATTTGTGATTTTACAGAAAATTAGACATGCTGTCCAATTAAGTGAATACAATTCAAAGAATGATACATTTTTGGAAAAGTTTGTTATAAATTTCGGTCTTGTCTGTGGTTTATCGAAAAGCTTGAGCTCAGGACTTTCTCTATATTTTTCTCAAATTCGGGAGATTTACTTGTTTTTTGAGAATTAATCAAGGACTTACGGATAAGACCTAAATTTCTTTTATGGGAACTAAATTGCTTGTGTCCACTCTACCCATAAAAATGTAGGATCCTTCGAGATGCACACTCCGTTTGTCAAAATCCAGGAACTCTTGATGTTTTTATGACCATCTTTCTTTAATCCAGTTGAATTTAACTTTGCTTTCGCTTCTTCTACCATTCCTTAATATAATGAGGATTTCGATAAACTCCTAAATTTCTTCATATGCTGATAAATGACTCGTGAAAATCAGAGGTTTATCGAATTACTCTAATGTTTTATTTTAGTCGAATACCCGCAGTTTTTGCTGCAGGAAGGAAAATTCCTACGAACCTTATTAACTAACTGAGTTATATTTTTAGCTCCCTTTGTACCATAAAATGTAACTATGTAATCCATACCATTTGGTTTATAAAATAAGATATAACATGGTTTTTTTGTATGAATTATCGTACAAAATTTCATTTAGACAGTAAAGTCCTAATCTTATTTATAAAGTAATTCGATAAACTTCTGATTTTCACGAGCTATCCTATTGTAGCTTGTTATGGTTATGCCTATTTTAATAATGTATCAAGAGAAGTCCATAATTTAAAACCGAGATCATTAATACTCCCTCTACTGCTTAACTCGCTATAAATGACATACCACTCCATTATAATATCATCGTCCGTAGATAGTTGGAAATAAAGACTAGTCCATTGGGTAGAGCTGCATTGGTGGATAATTAATTTCAGCAAGTTTGTCTTCAACTAACTGAAGAAGCTTGTATTCTTTTTTAAGAGCTAAATAGATAAGAGTTTTCATAAGTAAAAATTAATTCTAAGATATTTAAAATCCTCAATTCTCAAATGGCTAGATGTTTATCGAAATTCTCTACAGTAAACTTACGAATTGAGTCCATTAAAAAAAATATAATTATAAATGTAAATATCCATCCTTAAGTTACTTGGCGCTGTATAACCATGGAAAGCACGGTAAAAATAAAGTGTAGTCGGAGATTGTACTTTTCTTTCCGTTTTTTCCTTTTTATTTCCTTTCGTTCAACTTTGAAGT
>Ga0326728_10011658_pt1 | contig 19919 bp, 25 predicted proteins | sample MB3enrmetagenome_FD_207602 | JGI IMG/M metagenome (GOLD analysis project Ga0326728, IMG submission 207602) | Lab enriched peat soil microbial communities from McLean, Ithaca, NY, United States - MB31MN | ecosystem: Environmental > Terrestrial > Soil > Wetlands > Peat | place: USA: New York... | reverse complement strand
CCACGAATCCTCGTGGGCTAATCGTCGTGCCGGGTGCGCCTGGAGCATTGAATCCCCTCATCCGCAAGGCGTCTCGCTCCAAGATCCCCGTGGTGTGTGTCAACACGGATGCGCCTGGCAGCGGGAGGCTGACCTCGATTACTATGGACCCGGTTTTCAGTGGGGCGACATCGGCGGAGTTGATCGGACGCTTCACTCAGGGGAAAGGCAACGTGGCGCTTGTGACCGGTTCGCTAGAAACCACCGTGCATCACCGCCAGGTCGAAGCCTTCCAGCACACACTTGCCAGCATGTACCCCGCCATGCGGATCGCCGGCGTTGTTGAAGCTCACGACAACGAGGAGGAAGCTTACGAGAAGATGGTTAATTTGACCTCTTCGGATCGTATGATTTCGGCGGTCTACGTTAGCACGGCCAACTCGCTGGGAGTCCTGCGCGCTCTTCACGCCTTGGGACGGTTCGGCTCCACCGTTGTAGTGACGACCGACCTATTCCCGCTGCTCGCAAAGCACATCCTGTCGGGCGCCGTCGCCGCTACTATTTGGCAGCGTCCGAGGAGCCAGGGACGCATGGCAGTCGAGGCGCTGTTCCGTTTCCTCGTGGAAGGCAGATGCCCCCGGCCCCGGGTCGAATTGACCCCCCACATCGTGCTGAGGAGCAACCTGAAGCACTTCCTCCACACGCTAGATTTCAGCGACGCCGGCTGGCTTCTTGCGATGCCCTCGTCGTCTGAAGCCAGCACCGCTGGTTCCAAAGCGACGGAGCCGGCGACGTTGCAACGAATGACTGGAGACGCAACATGACTGATGGGCAACAAAGGGTTCAGATGAGGAGTAACCGGCCATGGCCCCTCCGCTAATCTGCGGTCCAATTCCGGAACCGTTAACAAAGACGATGGGTTGCGTGCAACGAGACGGAGCGGCCAGACTGCAATCACATCTCGTTGCCATGCCCCTGGCAAGTTCTCCTGGTGCCGATCGGCGGATCCCACATAACTGGCAATTGGCGCCAAGGGTGGGAAGGAAGGCCAATGAAACACCGCGATAGGGTATTCATGGCCCTCAATCACGAGGAAGCGGACAGGTGTCCGATGCAGATCAGTTTTACCCCGGAGTTCGCAAGCCGGCTGCGAGCGGAATTGCATTTCCAGGACTCCTCCGTATACAACCCGCATGGCGGAGGCAATACTTACGCGCTCGAGCGCTGGCTCGGAGAAGATATGCTACTGACCTCCGTGGGCTGGGCTAATTGCTATTACCAGCAGCCGGGCGATTATGTTGACGAATGGGGGGTGGGGTGGAAGCAGTGCGGGTACACCACTCGCTACGGCAAGGGCAGCTACACGGAGATGTGCCATCATCCCCTCGCCGATGAGAAGGCGCTTGGGACGTATCGCCCCCCGGATCCTAACCGCGCAGAACTTTATGAAGACGCCCCCCGAACGATCCGCAACTTCAAAGATGAATACTGGATCGTGGGAGTGACAGTGACCACGATCTTCGAAACCGCCTGGGCCTTACGCGGACTGGAACAAATGCTGATGGACTTCGCGCTTAATCCTGAACTCGCGGAGAGGATTCTCGAGATTCCCTATCAATATCATCTCGCCGCCGCCAAGCGACTGGTACAAATGGGCGTGGACATGATCTGGACCGGCGACGATATGGGCGGGCAAAAGGCCATGATCATTTCACCGGCCTGCTGGCGGAAATTTCTTAAACCCCGCATGGCGAATTTCATCGCCGAACTCAAGGCCATCAACCCGCAGGTGAAAGTCGCTTATCACTCCGACGGGATGATTGCTCCCATCATTCCCGAACTGATCGAGATCGGAGTGGATGTTTTGAATCCAATTCAACCGGCCTCCATGAATCCGGCGGAGATCAAACGCGAATTCGGAGACAAGCTGTGCTTCTGGGGATCCATCGACGAGCAATACACCCTTCCATTCGGAAGTCCGGACGAGATTCGCCGGGAGGTCAAGGAAAGGCTCAGAACGATTGGCAAGAAGGGCGGGCTGATTCTGGCCCCCACTCATCACGTTCAACTCGACACGCCTATGGAGAACTTCCTGGCCATGCAGCGGACCATCACCGAAACGTGCTATTCAGATATCAACATGTAGCTTGAAGTGTCAAAGCACCTTGTTAACAGGTGTGTTGCTCAAACAACATGTGCGTGTGATTCCGTGCTCGTACCCGATGTTCGAGTTCTGCAACGAAGCCACACGCGTCCCGTCTGGATTTGATAATGACGTGGCACGCGCAAAACGCCTGTAGGTCTACTGCTGTAGATTTAACCGAAGCTATGGCTTCAGACTCGGGTGTCGAAATCCTACTGCATGGTCTCTTCCGGAAACCGTGCGCGTCTTCTCCTTAATCCCATCGGCCTTTGGCGTCTAAGGCCGCGTACAATTGGCACACAGGCGCGGTCGAGGTTCGGCATTTATGCGGGTTTTGAAAGGGTGCTGCTTATCCGGGAAGTCAGTGGCGCCTTCTCCTCAATTTCCCAAGGCAGGAGGTTGACTCTCCGGAAGGGGGACTTCGGACGTGATCATAGCTGATTTGTGTCTGCGAAGTATCGTGACTAACCGGCCGCGTGCAGGGTGCAATGACCAAGTCAAATGTCGCTGAAAAGGGTTTGGTGTTATCGCCGAATTCGGCTAGGGGTCGCTTGGTCGCACGCCAAGAGGTCGCTTGACAATCGATCGGATTGTAACAGACGGCAAAAAAAGCAGTTAAGTCGGGGCGCCCAGATTTGAACTGGGGACCTCTTGGTCCCGAAGCTAGTTAAGTAAGTCTATCTCATTGATTTTGCGGCACGCTTGGCAACGCAAAAGCACCCAAAAGCACGGCAAAAACGCTCAAGTGGTACTGGTTTGATACTCGTTTGGTCGTTACGGAGGTTGACGGATCGCGCGCCCTGGTTCTGCAACCGCGAAAGCCTCCGATAGGCACACGCCCGCCTACCGTTTCTTGGCATACCGCTGGAGCAATGGGTTCAGAACCTCAGGCGACACGTAAAAACTTGTTTGCCGCAATTGGGCAATCGTCTCCGAAAAGTCTATCAGCCCACGGTCGGCGGCTTCCGTCAAAACCCCGAGCGTTCCGATCACAATCAAATTCCGCTGGGTTGCGACCCGGCGCGTGGCGCGGTCATCCATGATGAGCCGGTCAGCGTGGAGTTGTTCGGCCAGCGCGATGGCTTCACACTCTCCCGCACCCAAGTTTTCGATTGCCGGATCAGAGGTTCTCTCGACAGGCCGAATTTGGAGCCAAACGGGCGGGTGGGCAATCCAAGCACGCACGGGCTGCGGCGTTTCCGGCCTCTGAAACTCCTCCCACACCGCCAGAGGAATAAGAACACGACCGTAGGGCTGCGGCAGAATCTCGACTCGGTCAATCAGCACCAGGTAATTCAGGGGCGTGGTATCGGCAATGACAATCATTCCGCCCGCGCTGATTCTTTTTCGTGGACTTGGCGCAAAGTCTGCAAATCCTGCTCCAGGTCCTCCAGGCCGTAATTCAGATAAACGTCGTGTTCCTTCAGGAACTCGTGAACCTGCATGCGGGTGCTGTAGCCGAGAATCCTCCGCACCTGCTCTTCGGTGAGTTCGCCGGACCGATAGCCATCAATCGCAAGCGCTTCCAGGGTCCGGCGCGACAAATCGCCACTCTCGTGCCCAAGCGAGCGCGCCAAATCTTCCGGGATGTGAATGGTAATTTCCATGCATGTAGTTTAGCGAATTGACAGGACGCTTGTGCAGCCCAACACGCATCGGGCGTTGACTCCGACCTCGCGTTACGCAGGGTTCAAGAAACGTCCGAGAGCAGCACCACTTCCTCGTGGGCCACGCTCGCCGCGCCGTAGGCAATCGCCGCCCGGATGTCCTTGAGGGTTAGGTGGGGATAATCTTCGAGTAGCTCGGCTGCGCTCGCTCCCTCAGCAAGCTTGTGCAGGATCAGCTCAACCGTGATCCGCGTCCCCTGAATCACCGGTTTGCCCATCATCACCGCCGGGTTGATCTGGATTCGGTTAGTCGTCATCGCCTTGCCCTCTTACGATCATCCTTGCGCGTCAGTAAATCGTTCCCAAGCCAGTATTTGCAGGGCGGTCCCGTTCATCTCCCCGATAAGCATACACTGGTGCTTGGGTCTCGTCCAGCGTGGCGAGTCGGAGGTTTCAGGGTTTGGTGGTTCCAGTCACCGACGCACGTGGGTTGCCACCTATCTTTCGCCGGTCGACAAACGTGAGAACCGACCCCTATGTTGTGCGAGGCTCAGTCGTATTGCCCACCACGCTTTTTTGAAAGCTCCCATGCTTGCGTGATCGTCCGGCAGGTGAACAGAGTATCGAGCATGCACCTAACTCGAGTGGCGTGGAGAATTCTGTCACCCGTGGGCACTTCGTGCTCGGGCCGGAACGCTGGTCCAAGGTAATAGAGAACGGCCGGGCCGTGTTCGCGATCTTCGATCTCGGGAATTCGCGTCACGAGGTTCGTTACCGTTTCGTACTTTTCAATGCAATGTTTGGACTTTGACGGATAACGGAGGAATTGACGGCGGCGGGCGTATTGCACCAGTTGACGGCGGATCGGAAGGTTTACTCTGCGCTTAGCTTCAATAATCACGCAGAACTTGCCACGGAATTCAATTTCGATGTCGGTGAACCCTCTTCCTGATTGCACGGGCTGGGCACAAGACCGGCAGTCCAAAAAGAACTCTTGCGCCATGCCGATATTCAAACCACGTTGAACATCTACACGCAGGCTGTTTCGGCAGAGAAGCGGGAAGCGGCATCGAAGGTGGTGAATGCCCTATGGAAAGAGTAAGTGTGGTACGAACTGGTACTTTCGAGAAATCTCTTTGGGTGCTAAGTCCTTTAGAAAGATGGTCGGGGCGCCCAGATTTGAACTGGGGACCTCTTGGTCCCGAACCAAGCGCGCTACCAGGCTACGCTACGCCCCGTCATACAGTTATGTCCCTACTTTCAACTATTTACACGGTACAACCTGCACTGACTAACTGCCCGAATTTGGGACTAAATGGGAACAACTAAGCAACTCCCGTACCAACCGACGCCGCTACTTGTTGGCGATAGGAATCCACAAAGTGCGTGTACCGGCTGGTCATCTCCAGCGAACTATGGCCGACCCACTCCTTGACTAAATCGCCCGGCACCCCGGCTGACTGAAGCACACTAACCCGGCCATGCCGGAAAGCATAGGTAGACCCGGCAGGCAGACCCAACCGCTTGATTAACGCCTGTACCCGACGCCTTATCAGCGCATGAGTCAGCGCCGTACCCCTCCGAGTAGAAAACACCCGGCCCGTGGTCCGACCGCCCAAGAACTCCCGTAGGCACTCAACAAGCGGAGCATCAATACACACCACCCGGAAACCTCGTTTAGTCTTAGGGGTCTGCTCGTCCTGGCCGTACATACCCCTCCGAATAAACACCCGCCCCACAGCTAGGTCCAAATCCTCCACATGTAGCCCACACGCCTCGGAGGGCCGCATGCCCGTCCCGGCCAACAGCGTAAACAGCACCCGCCACTGACCAGAACTAGTCTGTACCAACTGCCGCATCTCGTCAATCGTAAAGAATCGCTGTGGCCTTACCGGGATCTCAGGTAGAGTTAACCGCCAGTCGCGCCACACCCGCTCCCCGAGGATCTGTTTTACCACCCCCACGATGTTACGGATGGATTTGGGAGCGAGTGGCCGAGACACCCCGGCAGGGCTGATATACGTCGCCTGCGACAGACTAGCAATAAACTCCTGCACCTTACGCTCAGTGACCAGATCGAGCGGCAAGGCACCGAAGAACGGCAGGATGTATTTATCCAGATGGCACCCCACCGTATCGCGGAATGATGGTTTACAGAGCGATAGCCGATTATCGCGCCACCACCCCGCCTCCGCAGTGAACATCCTGGCCCCGTGGCTCGCCCGCTCCAGGTGTGTAGCCGTATTAACCCCAAGCTCGCCCAACTTAATAATCAGCGCCCGGCGAGCCTCTGACTTAGTCATCTCCGTCACCAACCCGAGCGGAATAGAACGATGCACCCGCGCATCCTGCCCTGGCACATCCTCATAATACCGCCCGTGATACATATTACCCTTCTTGACAATACAACCTGACTGCCCGAATCGACGGCTCATGCATTTCCCCCTTCGATTCGGCAGCACTTGCTCCGCTTTCGACTGTACCTCTCCCAGGACCGCCATGTCAAACTCCGACCATAAATCCTCCAGTCCCGCAACGCGGAAGCTGTCGAAAGTGTCCTGTGAGTTTTCCTGGGAAGTTTTAGAGGTCCTGAGAAAGGGCCAGAGGGGTCAGCTACGTAACACCCGACCCATGGCAATCCACCACCAACATCGCACATATAAAAGCATAAGTCAAGCGAAAAACGGTAGTGGTACAGTTTGAAAATCACGTGGAAAAGTTTAGCATAGGAATTGCCTATCAACTTTTATCCAGACACAGGTGGTATGCGCCACTGTTCCGGGGTTCTGTTGAATCAAGAAACTTCGCTTATGACGTATGAGCCACCGACACCTGCTCGGCCCAAAAGCTCACGGATTGCGGCATCGTGTGCCGTATTCCTAGGGAAAAGGTCAGATATTAGATTTTTACCTTCAAAGGTGCTGTCCCACCCCTTTCCTGTGCGCTCAATTGGAAGCACACTTACAATAATGTGCTTTTCAGACACGGTATTAGGTGAAACAAATGCCAAAGCTAGCAACCCGTCGTTCGATAATACGCGATATTTTGACACCATAGCTTCCTCCATTCTTTGCCCCTATCATGCCACGGTCAGGGACGGAGTCAAGCCCGAAGCGGCGCATACCCGGCACACCGGCCCAACACTCAGGGACACCGCCCGAACCCCCGTAAAATCGAACGTGTGGCCCAAAAACAAGGGGTTTAACGGCCCTTCCCGGCAGCCCGCGGTCAATTGCTTAGAGGAGATCAATCAGAAGGTAGAGATCACCGGCAAACTCGAACCAACCCTCAGCCGCACAGCGGAGCAGGTATGCGTCCCGCGTTTCACCGGGATCTGGCATCGGAGGCGCATGCAACCCGGCCCGGAACACAAACGTCAAATCCGGCCCGTCCAAGTCGGGGTTGTAATCGACCAGAAGAATCACGGCATCCTCCAAACACAAACGCCCGGCCCCACCGCGAGGGCAGGACCGGGCACCGATACAACATGGCAGTCCGTGACCTACTCGGCCACCGGAACCGGAACAGCCGGAGCCTCGGCAACTTTAGACGTTTTCGCAACCTCACCCTGAATCTGCGCCGCAGCATCGGCCAACTTAACAGCGTGCTCTTTAGCCATCACGTTCAGCGCCTTATGCTTACGGCTGACATGCTTCTTCTTCGCGGGTTTATCCTTGCCCTCCAGCCGCGCCTCCTGAATCGCCGTCATCTTCGGAGCCTTGCCCATCGCCTTGAGCGCCGCCAATGACGCCTGTGGCACGGGATTCTTAGCTGGATCATGCTCGCCAGTCGCAGGCACAAACCCGCCGAACACCGGCCAACTGCGATCGCCATACTTCTTAACCGATGCCAGATGGCCCTTGCACAACACCTCGCCGTCAACGGCATCCCTACCACACGGCTTCAGAGCCATTGTTTTAACCACGCATTTAGCCATACTCAAATCTCCTTAGAACTGATAGGTCCGACCGCTTGGCTCGTGCTGCGACCGGCCCCGCGCATGACCTCGTTATTCCCAATAGCTGCCCCCCAGGGCACCGCGCACCCGAACCAAACCCAAACTGCGCATAACATCGTCCTTGGCCCGCCGTGCCGCGATACGCTTCGCCCGCCGAATTGCTTCCACCACCGGCAGCCGACCTTCCCGCACTTGCCACCGCAACCGGGAAGAAACCTTCAACCCGACCGGAAACCCGTCCTCATCCACCCCTTGCCGTACCGCGTCGTTAACCATTGGCTTGCACCTCACGCCCTAGTACTGTGCAGTTGACAGTCCACCGCCCGCATCATACTAACTCGCATATTGTCCTACGTTGTATTACCGTAGAGTGAAATGGCTCACGCGGTGGGTGGGTCAAACGACGCTTAGAAGTGGGAAACGTGAACCGACGCGAAAACGTCCCTGGAGGTTGGTAAACACGCCGGTTCACGCCATTTTAGGAGTCAGCGTACTTACTCGGGAAGAAAACCCGAGTGCCGGATCATCGCCAGTACCAGCAAGCTCCCCGGCTATTTCAGTTACCGTGCGTACACACGGTTCTGAATCTCAATCAAAAATCGCGGGGAGCGAAGGACGCAGGAAGGGGAATCAAGCTATCCTTCGCTCCTCAGGGCGCTGCGAGACAGATCGGAGGAACCATCCCGCATGTTCCCGCTGGGGGACGGGAATCTCTTCCAAAATCTCCGGGCGTAGGCCGTGATTCCTGGGGTTGCAGGTGGTCCCGGTAAGCTACGCCCCGCCGCAATGGTTAGACGGCGTTTGGATTCTCAATCACAAACTTACTCATCACCGGCTAGTGCATTAGCATCAGTGCTCGCCGTAGATGGCGGAGTTGTTTCCCAATCATCCGGGTAGCTTACGGCCACAACCGGTGGAATGACCTGTGGCTCATCGCACGGTAATTGCGGAGAAACCGGATTGCCGTTGAGCGTGTTATATACCATGTCGACCTCGGCTAGAAAAATGGCAAGGATGATACATGACCGCAACCCTGAGAAACGGCGTGTGCAGATTCCCTGCACCTCCACAGTCCTTGCCGAGATTTAGACCAGGGCCGTCTCCGGCGAAGGATGGACCGGCCCTGGGCCAGGAGATAACCGATGCTCTGGCGAAGCACCGGCCATGGCAATCTTAGAACTTATTAACGCCCATCTGAGCGAGATCGGGCACCGGGTATTCGCGCCTGCCTTTGAAATGCGGATTCCCCGCCGCATTTTTGTTCACCGGGTAGACGCGCCCGCTCGGAGTCTTCGAGCCGATGACAGCTAGCGCCTTGCGCATTTCCGAATCCGTCATTGCCTTCTGGCTCGTGCCAGTCGTAAGCTTCTCGGCCAGATGATCAATCTCGCCCTCGCTAGACAGGTCGGTCAAATTCGTGGGACCATTCGCCTTGTCCTGATTCGGATTAAACGTATGGTAAGACGCCCCGCTCACCGTAGAGATCGCGTCCAGCGCCCGCTGCCCCGCTGCCTGCAACGCGGCATGAGTACCCGTCGCAACCGCCACCGCTGCCTTATGCAATTCAGCGCATTTCCGTAGATGACCCAAATGGCCCAACACGGCGTGGCTCCCACCGGCCTTCTCAGCGATCCCGGCATGACACTTTTCCAAATCGGCGTGAAGGGTGTCCATACTAGATGCGTAGTCTTGATGCGCCGTCTGAGCGGATTGTAATGCCTTATGCAGCCGAACCAAATGTGACTTCATATTAACTCCTTGATTAACCCCTGCCTTGCATTGCCATCCCCGGAAACGCCGTGTTAGCCGCTGCCACGTTCGGATTGACCCGGCTCTTGCGATAGGTCGACGTGGCACCCACAGCATCCGCTTTGGCTAGCTCCTGCGCCACCCGAAGCATGAGCATCTTGCCTAGCATGACGCGCTTCCACGGTTCCAGCGGTGGCCGAAATCGTTTCTGCATGACAGAACCATCCGCCCGCGTCACCGTGAGCAGCGCCGAAGGTGAGCACGGCTTGTCACACAAACTTAGCTCGGAGAGTTCAGGGATGTACTCCACCGTGCCGTCACGCAACGGCTTCTTAGAAGCATACCGCCCACCAATGCTGAGCCCGGTGTAAATACCCTCTTGGAGTTTGTCCTTCGCCACCGGATCAACAACCATGCCACGCACCAAAATACGCTTACGTGCCTCGTCAAAGATCGGAGGCTCGGTGAGCTTGCCGATCACCATGTTGCTGTGCTGGTCGCGGATATTCCCAAAGTTTTTGCCACCAGACACATCGGCCATACCCGTAGACCACTCCGCTACCGCCTTCTTAGTGCCTGGCCAGTTGATGATCTCACCGTCGTGGTCCCGCTCCAGGCAAGCCATGACGCCTTCAAATTCGCCTCGGAAGCTAGCTTTGTCGAGTTGGAAAAAGTAATCCATAACGTGCTCCTAATGTGTACGCTGCCTCCTGAATTTTTGGCTGGAGCCAACCGGAGCCAAACTTTATTCAATTTTTTCAACGGGAATCGTGGTGTAGGGGGGTGGTCAAGCCTACTCCCCAACGCTGCGATTGACAAGGGCAGTTGAAATTCTCTTGAATGCGCTGGACCGCTGCGGAGACTGCGAAGGGTCGCGTGCGACACTCGGCGCACCAACCGGAGTAGCGATTACCGCGCCGACATCCGGTTGCCGTTTTTGTTTAGTCTCCAAATAGAGCGTAGCCGCAGGGTCTTTGACCGCGCCGTCAATCACAGAGCCGTGCCCATCACGCGCAATCTTGAACGTAGCAGGTGCTCGATCAGGCGTCTTGACCAGATCCATACACTCAGCCGATGGCCTCGGGACCGCTGGCCTATCCATGTGGAATTGCGGTCGCCCGCCGTCGAAAATTACAGGAAGTTTATCAGACATATGTTTTCTCCTTGAATGAATACCGCCCGCAGCGTCTCATGACACAGTGGGTCGGGGTAACGTAAAGATATTCCCGCACGACTTGCATTTGATCAGGCTAGCAACAAATAATCGAGTTGAGCCGCACGCAGGGCAAGTAGGCCGTGGCCGCGCAGGTGTAGAAACTATCACTTCACTTGTAACGGGAGGTTGCTTGCAGATAGCCATGCCGTGCTGCTGGCGGAAATCGTCATATTGCTGTTTGAGGGTCGGCGCAGGGCTACCCGCGTAGGCATTGGCATCGTTAGATGAACCGCCCGCCATTTCGCGCTCGGCCCTCTGCGCCATAGCTTTAAGCCATCCGCAAGGATCGCCGTGGTCATGACGCCAATTTAAGAATTGCGAAAGTGAATCAGCATCATCCCAAGGCGCGTTGGGTACTTTTGCACACAACTCTTGAATACGTAGGCCATCCGCATTTTTAGGCAGGTAGACACACCCGGCCTGGATCTGTATAGACGCGGCTGATAGCCTCGCAACCTTATCTTTAGTAGGAGTGAACGAGAGAATAATAAAACCTTTATCCCGGAGTTGGGATATTACAGCAGGACCAACGGCAGTTGCCTCTATGAGTAGCCTTCGCGTTTTCCACTTGGTGGCCATGACTTCAATAGTAGATACTAGGCCAGCGAAGTGAACCTTCTCCGTGCGCCGATCAATCAAATAGGAGTCGGTAGCACCTACGCAGGCCCATGCCTGCACCGCCGCATCGCAAGATATTTCAGAAACTTTTAGATTAGGGTCAACCGAGATTACAATGAAATCGGATGAGGCAGCTATCCGGTCCACCTGATCCGGCAAATACCATTTCCACCAATCCACGGAGATTATGCCACCCTTTAAAGGGGCAGGTTTTTGTAGATACTGGCCTGCGTAGGCATATGGTCCCAGGGATCGCTCCAACGATTGCAACACCGGCTTAGGCAGCCGCTCGGGATCGAGGATATCGCCCACCGGCCTAATCTTTTCCCGCTTAGATATTGGGAAATAAACCCGCTCGGGTTTTTCCAGCACCTCAGCCGATAACGATAGGCTCGTAAAATCGCCAGTTGCCATCAGGGTAGCCGTGGTGTCCTGCGTATGTAGACGCTGCTGAACGAGCACCACCCGACCAGTTATCTGTGAATCGAGTCGGGTAAGCAATCCTTCCGTAACAATACGATTTTGCCTTTCCCTTTCCACGTCAGATCTTGCTTCCTCAGCGCTAAGAGGATCATCGAGTATAAGCAACTCGCCACCAACGCCCGTGCCTGCCGTAGTTAAGACTTCCATAGAACCACGGCGATCGTTTTCAAAATGGGATTTGGTAGACTGGTCGCCCGCTAGCCTAAACCGATCACCCCACCGCGTCGAGAACCAATCCGATTGGATTACCGCCCGCCTATTCACACTAAACGATACGGCCAAATCTTCGCGGTAAGAATAGAAGCACATCCGCATGGACGGGGAGTTCAGCCAAAGGTGGACCGGCCACAACGTGCTGACAATCGTAGACTTACCAGAACGAGGAGGAACGTTAATGCACAACTTACGCAACGCGCCCACCCGGCACGCGTCCAGATGTTCGCACAACGCGCCAATGTACCAGGAGTCGATAAACGGGGTATCCGGGTTTAACAACGGCCACGTCGCCAAAAGAAAATGGTGGAAGTCGCGCTCGCACAACGCTTTATCGGCATCCGCTAATAGGAACAATTCGCTATCGGTCATTTTGACTCCACCCTACCAAATACCAGGACCGCCCGGACCAACGGCCCACTTTTAAGCCCCGCTATGAGGCGCTAAGGGCGTTTCCCGGCGTTTTAAACCGCCTCCTGGCCCAACCGTACCAACACACCCGGCAACCCGAACCGGCGCAATGTAGACAGTTTGACCCGTTACTTTACCCCGGCTCCTGATGCCATGAACCTCATGCCGTTTTCCAACCCACCGTTTTCCCGCACCTTATTGCAACTGAGTGGCAAGTAAATCCGGCAGTTCTCGACTAAAACCCATACAAAACACCCAAGAAACCGACAACGTCCTATAACTATTAAATGGTCAACCTGTAAATCCTTTGTTTTCAATAAAACCACTTCTCGGGGTAACGTCCAACCGACCCGTTACAACCCGGCCCACGGGCACCTAACCCGCCTCCTCCACCGGCAAACCGCCGTCTATAAGCACAGGCAACAGCCGAGACACCAACGCCCGCACTAACTTATCCCTAGAGTCCCGCGACAACCCCTGAATAGAAACATACAAAGGGTCGAGAGCCACCCCCGACCCCGAGTCACCCCGGTCACCGCGTTTTATTTCTTCCAACACGAACCGGGCATCGCCCTTTACGATCCCCTCGTGGTAACGCGCTTGCGCCACAGCATGAGTATCAGCTGGGTCTGGCACAACACCCGGCAACGGCCCACCAGGAACGGTAGACACCGGCCCCGATTTTAAAACCGGCAACGGCCCACCACCGGCTGCTGCTAATGCTTTAGCGGCGCGATACCGTGCCCACCTTAGCCGAGTTGCGGCCCCACATTTTTGCCGACCTGCATCGGATATTGGTCCCACAGCTACTAGCCTCCAACGAGCTAAACCAACGCAAAGCTACACCTAGTGAGCCAACTCCTCGTTTGATGTTCTGGTGATATCCGGGCAAGCGGAATGCGTAGATGATTAAGCTACACCAAACCTACTGAACTAATCCCAGGTGCTGTTCAATCAACTACACCGCTGGCTAAGTTATGAGGAGCTGGCTTGCCGTGAAAAACACCGGCTGATGTTATAAAGCTATTTTGATTTGGGAATGCAATGACTTCAGTTACACGCTTCCCAAACTGGAACACCAATGGGTGATGAATGGGAATCGAGGAGGGCTACACTGCGCACACCGGGTTCATTACTTCCTGGGGGTGCTGCTGGCGGTCCTGTTAGAATCGGATGCCATTTTTAGGCGACCTAGGTGGGGCTCACTCCTGCATTGATGGTGGTGGGCAAGACATAAATGGTAGGCTATCCTGGATTGCCGCGATGGGTTAGGTCGCGTGTTAAGTTCCACATTTCCGAACCGGCATCGGGAAAATCCAAATCCTTCCCGGCCAGGGCCTGCTTGTTAATATCAGGCCGTGCCACGGCTGCTCCGGGGGTGGTCCCATCCGACCGCTCCACTTTATAGACCGCACCTTTAGATGGTTTTAGGGCAGCCTCGGGAATAGGCACACTGAACACCCGATCAAGAAATGCACCGGCCCTCTCCAATAGACTAGCCATGACTGACCTCCTCGATAGAGAATACCGCCCCGGCCACCTGAGAAACCAGTCGAGGGCGAGGCCATGCGCCTGCCCACCCGATTGTAATCACCTGGGTAGATTACCTGACCGCACTAACATGTAATCACCCGGCAAGTTCCCTGGCCGTGCGCCATTTCGTATGAGTAAGCCGATACCGCTCCCGTCTGCGTAGATTGCGACACAACCGACAATGCGCCCGGCCACGGTAGTAGTACGTAGTCCACCGATTACGCACGTGGCCCCGCTCGCATCTTGTAATCACCTGGGAAGCAACCGGCTCGGCTATTTTTGTAATCACCTGCCGATCACTAGCTACTGGGTAGATGGTGGGCTCATCCACATCACACAGATCAACCGAAGTACCCGGACGATGCGGAGGCTCTGGCCTACGGCCTGACAACGGCTGTGGAGTAGTACCCGATAAGGGCATTACCGCCCGCAACGAATCGTCCATACTGCTGTATAACTCGGCTAGTTGATCCGGGATAAGCATCCGGGCATCACCCCTACCGGACGGATAAGCGAGTCGCCCCGCCTACCCGCCCGGCCTTCCCAATGCCCCTCTCTGATGAGAATCCAATAACTCTTCTCACCCTTACTACTTGGCCTGGAATCATCAATGTCATTGTAAATGTAAATGGCAAGTTGAATAGCCATGGAAAGTGGAATAAGTTTGAAATTGTTATTGTCCTTATACAAAAAGGGAACATTGTTTTTACGCTGACCGTTTCCGGGCAGTACACCGCTTGGCCGATCACGTTGAATCGGTATGAGTAAAACCCGGCCTCCGCGACATCTCGAAGTTTGGCTTGACTGGCTGATCACAATAACCTCCGTCACCGTTACATACCGCACAACCCACACAAACCAAAGGGGGAAGTTGTTAGGTGGAAGCAAAATCTTCCTTTCACCGTCTTAACACGATGAGATTGGCGAGTCCACCTAGACAGACATAATGCCTGAGTTTACGCCCTGGCCTACTCGTTTCTAAGCCGTTCTGAAGCCGTTATGAAACCGTTCTTAGGCCGTTCTTGAAGCCGTTTGAACACCGTACTCACAATCCAATATCCTCGTCTCCAAATCCTGCACCGCATCCCGCACATTCCCATGCGCATACGTGGCTAGCTGCTTAAAGTTAGGTGGCGTCGCTCCTGGTGGAGCCTCTAGGCTCCAGAGCCGCGACAATAGACTAGGTATCTTGACTCCCATACCCTGGGACTGAAACTCAAGCTGCCGACACCTTGAACGAAACTTAGGCTCTAACTTGTCATGTATTACTTCATGCTTTACGTCATCGTCGTCGACGGTCTCAATCTTCTCGGGAGAATTCGCAGTAAACACAAATATCCCGTAAGGCCAGATCGGTCCAGGCGGGTCCAAGATAGTAAGGAACACTTGATAAGCCGCCTCCGTCATCTGGTCCGCTTCGTCGATCAAGTAGAAATCCCACCGCCCAGGTTTCCAGGAAGGTCTCACATACTCGACATCCCGCAAGATTCTTTTAGCAAACTCAACATCGCACGTCGATGCGTTTCTCGTAATCACGTCGTCAGCGTCCAGACCAAGTGCCCGAGCAAGCGCCAGAGCCATGGAGGTCTTCCCTATACCACTAGGTCCACGGAAAAGCCAATTAGACGGATATGGCTTTGCGGCAAACGAAAGCAGCACCCGCTTCACGTTGTCCAACCCGATGAAGTCCTGAATTTGCTGAGGCCGATACTTTCTCACTAAAGGTTGTGTTATCCCCATAGCTAGTACACCTCCACGGGGAAGCGTAGACGCACGCCCGGCCCGGCGTCGATGGTACAAAGATACCGGCTGTTATAGGGCGGATTGCCGGTCGTGGTCAATTTAATTGCCTGTTTGCACGCATGCCACTTCAGGGGAGCCTATCTTAACGGTAGTTTCTGTGCCTGGTTTTACCGTCAGAGGGTGAGTTTCCCAAACTGCGTCGTTGAAACCAGCGTGCCCATCAATGAACAAATCATAGTCGCCCGGACGAGGAACTGAAATTCTAAAATTACCCTCCTCATCAGCCTGTCCAGTGACAATCTGCCATTCCTTCTTATTGGTGGATACCCAATCCAGTGTCTCGGTAAGTGCGCGCGAGTATTCAGTTAATTTGCCGAGGCATTCTACCGCTTCATTGTAATGGTAGCCAGGAGCCGCAGACTTTTCCTTTAAGCCATTGACGCCATCTTCCAGTGCCTTATTGTAAGCTTTCATCCACGCCATCGCTGCCGAGTTTTGGTCTTCCTCGTGTGCCTCTGCGTACGCCACGCTTCGATACATGTAAAGCAAATATACCTTGGCCATTCGTGCCGGTTTCAGATCACCGGCGACCGTAATGAGAAAAACGCGGCCAGAAACGACCCCTGGTTTGACGGTAGATTTGGTTTGAGGTTTTGCTTGTGCGCCAGTCAGTGTAGCACTACTCGCGATAAGTAAGCATAGGAAAGAGCCTGATATTACATGATGTGCTCTCATTTCTTTCCTCCACGTCTTGAGACTGTCATGCCGGTTAGCTAGGACTCCATACTTCAATTTTGCGCATCCGAATCCTCCAATTACCAGCTATGTAATCGGCAAAGAATCGCTTAGCGCCATCGCCTTGTCAAGTGGACAATTCCAGAGATAGGTAGCGTCTGAATAATGCCTTGCTGGCCCAGGAGCTTGGCGTGCCTATAACCTTTCAACATTGCTCACATAGGGGCGGGCGCGCCGCGTAAAGGCTTCATGGCACGCCTTCCGAAAGAGTTTCCAATCGTCTTTCGAGAGCGAGAGGCACTCGTCCCAAGTAACCCGCAACCAAACGTATTCAGGAATCCGCTTCGATCGCCAATCAGACGCATGACGAAATCTTGAAGGTGACATGGCGCTGGGCTGATCCTTCTTTGGCCAAATGAGGATGAAGTTCTCTTCGCATCGCTCATTGTCGCAGCCCCAAGCTGGCGCACGAATCACAAGGGTACTGTTCGCAATCACGCTGATGAACCTAGACCCTCGCGGAAGGCGGACGGAGCACTGCTTACGGTCGTTCGCCCTCATTGCCCGCAACGCCCTTTTGAAGCACCGATTCATCAGCATTGCCTCCGTGCCATCCATTCCGTTGCGTTGAATTACAGCATCCATTGCCATTTTGAGCGGCACCGGCGGTGTGAGAATTCCGCCCTTGACGACCCTCAACCGCCAGCGACGAATGCGGCGTGCTAGTTCGAGAAGCTCTCTCCTGTGAATTCCGGGTTGCCCAAGCCCGTATGCGTGAGCTTCGAGCGAGCGGTCGCCCGTAGCAAGCCAGTGGACAATACGGTGGCAATTCGAGCAGAGCGTGATGAGATTGCTTAGGGTGTCGCGTCCGCGAAACTCTACCGGGATGATGTGGTGGGCCGTCAAGGTCGGGAGCGCCGATGTGCCGCAGGCTTGGCAGCGTCTCCGGTCCCCTGGCCGTGCCTTCGTTACGAGGCGATTCAATCCGTTTCCCATGCCCTCACGTTAAGCCGACCGTGTATTATATTGCAAGCCTTATTTGGCTGGCATCAACGCGCCTTTCAGACACTACAGTCCCGTGACACCGCTTGGCAATCTGCCATCACAGTAGTAGACCTTCCCCACTATGTACTGCCCCCACTGCGGCAAGAGCATTCTCGATGAATCGGCATTTTGCTCATTTTGCGCCAAGCCCGTTAGCGCCCGCCCCAGATTCCCCCAAATGACTCGCCGTCTGTAGTTTTCAGAAAATAAGAATGTGAACTTGGGACTAAGTGGGACTAACTGAGACGGGGTTCACTAGCCTCGTGTTATGGAGCAAGCGCCGCCGATTCAATGATTTAGCGCTGGTCCGTCGTTTTATCCCGAACCAAGCGCGCTACCAGGCTACGCTACGCCCCGATACTACAGTGACGAGTGACAAGTGACGAGCAGGAAGAGCTGACTTGTCACTCGCCACTTTTGACTCGTCACTGCTTTATTGGTCGGGACGGCCAGATTTGAACTGGCGACCCCTTGCACCCCAAGCAAGTGCGCTACCAGGCTGCGCTACGTCCCGAAAAAAACAGGGTAGAGAGAACAGGTGACAGGTCATAGCAAGAAACTGCTACCTGCCATCTGCTCGATGTTCCCTCCATGACGCTATCATTTGCGCGAAAGCATTGTCAAGATGGACTGGAGTTCGTGGCGAATGGCGCGGAGGTGCGCGGGATCAGGAGCCGGCTGAAAGAGAGGACGTTGTTGCTCGAGGCGACCTTTGGAGTCGATGGCCAGATACTTTCGCGCCCCGGAGATTGTGAAGCCGTTGCCGTAAAGCAAACGCCTGATCTCGAGCACGAGTTCGACGTCCTGGCGGCGGTAGAGCCGGTGCCCGGATTTGCTCTTCATGGGTTTGAGAGTCGGGAACTCAGTTTCCCAGAACCTCAGGACATAGGCCTTGATACGCGTAAGCTTGCTCACCTCGCCGATTCGGAAATAGAGCTTGTCAGGGATGAAGACCTCGGGAAGCGAGGCGTCGGCGGAGCGGCGGGCGCGCGGTGAACGGGTTCGAGGCATTCCTACCCTCAAGTACTGGTTGAAGGTCAACTCTAAGCCATCTTAGAGAAGTGCGGGGAGGGCGTCAAGAAGTACAGGGAGCAGGGAATAGGGAATAGTAAATTGTAAATGGTGAATTGGGGAAGGGCGTTTAATTCGCGCCGCCGCATGCCGCGGCCTGCGAAGCCGTGATCATTCCCGCGAAAGCGGGAATCCACTCAGTAAATCTCAGGAAATGCGTCTACGGACTGGATTCCCGCTCCCCCGCCTCCGCGGAGGACAAGCTTCGCGGGAATGACTGTCATCACGTGGGTTGCTGCTCCAGATGACACCAGTACCGGCACTCAGCGGAATGGAAAAACAGCGAAGCGTGAGGGCGGAACATGGAGTATACTGGCGTCGTTTCCCATGCGCGTGCGGAATTGATTCGGAGGGAGTGGATACGTATTCTGAACTGGAGACGGTCCGTTATGGCGAAGCTGATCGTGGGTATCGACGTTGGGGGAACTAAGGTAGCAGGGGGGCTGGTGTCCTTAAAGGGCAAACTGGTGAAAGCCCTGGTTGTGCCAACCCGTGCGGAGAAGGGGTTCAAGACCAGCTACGGCCAGATCGTACATTTGATCGAGCGGCTGATCGAACTCGCTGGGGGCAGCCTCAATATAGGTGGGGTGGGTGTGTGCGCTCCCGGTCCACTCAATCCGAAGCGGGGCATCATTATCAACCCTCCGAACCTCCCGGGCTGGCGCAATATCCGGCTGGCGGATATGCTCGAAAAACACTTCCGCCTTCCTGCCAAAGTGGAAAACGACGCCAATGCCGCAGGACTTGCAGAAGTCCTTTTCGGAGCGGCAGTGGGATATCAGGACGTGTTCTACGTGACCGTCAGCACCGGCATTGGAACCGGGGTCATCATTAACAAGAAGATCTATCATGGCAAGAATGGAGTGGGGGGAGAAGGCGGACACGTCTCCATTGATTACCGCAGTCCCTACCGCTGCGGTTGCGGGACGCTGGGCTGCATCGAGGCGTTGGCGGCCGGACCTGCCATGGCCCGCCGCGCGCGCGTTTTTCTCGAACAGGAGCATAGCCGGCCAAGCCTGCTGCGCGCACTCTCGGGTGGGGACCTGGGAAAGATCACACCCGTCATGATTCAGGAAGCGGCGCGCAAAGGGGATGAAGTGGCTGGGTCCATCATCGACGAAACAGGATTCCTTCTGGGCGCGTGGCTGGGAGGCATGATGTCATTGTTCGATCCGGAAGCGATCATCATTGGGGGAGGAGTGGCGCAGATCGGCAAGCCCCTATTCGAGAAAATCCGGCAAACCATGCCCCATTACACGATTAACCGTCGCTTCGTCGACAAGCTCCCAATCCTGCCGGCTAAGCTGCAAAAGAACGTTGGCATTTACGGCGCCGCTAGCGTCTTTCTCCCTGCCGGCGAAGAAGCGGAGGCCGCTCGCTAGCCAGAAGGTGTGAAAAAATCGATTGTGCTAAAAC
>Ga0326728_10011657_pt1 | contig 19920 bp, 19 predicted proteins | sample MB3enrmetagenome_FD_207602 | JGI IMG/M metagenome (GOLD analysis project Ga0326728, IMG submission 207602) | Lab enriched peat soil microbial communities from McLean, Ithaca, NY, United States - MB31MN | ecosystem: Environmental > Terrestrial > Soil > Wetlands > Peat | place: USA: New York... | reverse complement strand
CTGTGTTTATGGACAGCGGCCTAAAGGCCGAACCCATTCGGGACCGGCGCAGCCAGTCCACATTACCACGCCCACAGGGCGTGGGTTTTTACGTTGAACTAAATAGCGGCAGATTGGTCCAGGCCGCCCATCATGATCTTATGAAATCATGGGATCATGGGACTATACTATCATGAGACCGGCCAATTTCTCCAACCGATGATTGGAGTTTTGCGGAGGCCATGCCGTCCCCTTCCCCCCGTCTTCATGCCGCCCTTTTCTGCCACCAAGGGTGTCAGTTTTTCATTCGTTTGGTATGTGAGCTAAAATCTCGCATTCTCCAAATCTTGCGGGCGCCAAATCCTACATCATTCATAGGTCCCACTTCCAATGCTACGCATGTAGCTCGTCGCTCGCTTTCATCCTGCCGTGATGCTCGGGAATCCTTTTCAGGCCATCGCCTATTTCCTGCGCCGCGAGCCGCAGCTCGTAGTTCTTTTGAAGGTTCATCCAGATATCCGGCCCCGTGCCGAACCATTTGCCGAGCCGCAAGGCCGTGTCGGCGGAAATTCCACGTTTGCCGGCAATGATCTGCGTGAGCCGGTTCGTCGGTACCCCCAATTCTTTTGCCAGCTCGTTGGCGCTCATGTTGAGCGCCTTCAGTTCGTCAGCCAGATGTTCCCCCGGATGAATGAGTAGCCGTGCCATGTTACACCTCCTAATGATAGTCCACGATTTCCACGTTCAGAGGTCCCGGCGACTCTTCCGGCCATTCAAAGCAAATCCGCCATTGGGTCGTTCACGCGGATGCCGTACCGGCCCCTGCGATCCCCTTTCAGTCCTTCCAGGCGGTTGCCTGGCGTATTGAGCGCCATCAAGCGGTCCGCCGCATGCAACCGTTCGAGCCGCAGCATCGCCTGCCGCTCGATCCCGTGAAACGCCTTGACCCGCTCGCCCTCGAAAAACATGCGGGTCCGCTTGTCTCGGAAACTTAAGATCATTCCATACTCTACAATATTGTACGTTATACGTCAACCGTCCAATTACAAGCCTCTTTTTGCTTAAAACCCCCTTTTTGTCAAGCCCATTCGCACCGAAGCGTTCTACAGGCCTGACGTTCCGGCGGCCAGTGGTCGCCCCCCTGCCCTCTTTTCCATGCCGCGTCCCCGATCGTGCGCCCTGCCCTTCCCTTAAGGCTCCGACTTTCACAGCAACAGGGTCCCCTGCCCCATTACGGCCGTGGGGCTACGCCCTTTTGACCCCGGCGCCTATGCGGGCCCGTCCCTTTCAACCGCACAAGGGCGCGCATCGTGCGCGGTCGGACAGTAGGAAAGGAGATCATCATGACCAGCAACACCAAAACCGGGCAGAAGCCAACCCACGAACTGCTTGCCGAGGAAAACGGCGCGGAAGGCCAAAAGGCCTTCTGGACGAAGATCGGGGCCGCCTGGCCGCACAAGGACGCCGAGGGGGCCGAGCGCGTAATCGGACATTTCGTGACTTGCAGCCCGTGACCTGCAAATTGCAACTCGCCGCCTAAGGGCATGTCCGTAAATTTCCCTTCATTTTTCCAGAATCTGTGAGTCATCTGTGGGTAACACAGTTGTATGATCTCTATCTCACAGCAGGTAGCCCTGTTTTGAATTCGGTCGCAATCTCGATCATCTTCAACGCAGCAGTTAATGCACCTTGGATGGCAGATGAGCGACTTGTGGTTTTGTGAAAGCCACAAACCGCCGCCATTCTTCAAACACAACTGCCGGGGCTTTCTCTTCACATGGAGGGTGTGAAAATGAGGATAGAAAAGGGATTCATACGTTGGATGGTTATCGGCGTCGCGGTTTTGATCTGCATGGTCGGCTGCTCACTGGGCCTCGCTCATGCAGGTTCGACCATTACAGACAACTTTTTCGTCCTGCACAATTTCGCAGGATATCCAAACGATGCGGCCGGTCCTTACGGCGATCTGACGCTTGTGTGGTCCACGCTCTACGGGATGACCTGGAAAGGAGGCGCCGGCAACTCCGGCACGATCTTCAGGATAAACACGGACGGCTCCGGGTACCAGATCCTGCACAGCTTCAGCGGTAGCACTCTTCTAATAGATGGGGCTAATCCTACCGGCGATCTCACGCTTGTGGGGTCCACGCTCTACGGGATGACCAGTGGAGGAGGCGCCAACGGCGTCGGCACGATTTTCAAAATAAATATAGACGGCACCGGGTACCAGATGCTGTACAGCTTCCAGGGTGGTACAACCGATGGGGCTAATCCTAACGGCTCTCTCACGCTCTCGGGAACTACGCTCTACGGGATGACCCTCTATGGAGGCGCCAACGACACCGGCACGATTTTTAAGATAAACACGGACGGCTCCGGGTGCGAGTTGCTGTACAGCTTCCTGGGTCCTTATACCGATGGGGCTTTTCCTATCGGCTCCCTCACTCTTGTGGGGTCCACGCTCTACGGGATGACCTCGAATGGAGGCGCCAGCGACCACGGCACGATTTTTCAGATAAGCACGAGCGACTCCCTTAACTACCAGATGCTGTACAGCTTCCAGGGTGGTACAACCGATGGGGCTAATCCTGCCGGCTCCCTCACGCTCACGGGGTCCACGCTCTACGGGATGACCGCCTATGGAGGCGCCAGCGGCGCCGGCACGATTTTTCAGATAAACACGAGCTCACCGTACCAGGAGCAGGTGCTGTACAGCTTCGGCGGTGTTACAAACGATGGGACTAATCCTAGCGGCTCCCTCATGCTCTCGGGGTCCACGCTCTACGGGGTGACCCCCTTTGGAGGCGCCGGCTACGGCTACGGCACGATTTTTCAGATAAACACGAGCGGCGCCGGGTACCAGGTGATGTACTGCTTCGGCAACGGGGCGAATCCTTACGGCTCCCTCACGCTCTTGGGGTCTACGCTCTACGGGATGACCTACCTGGGAGGCGCCGGCGGCAACGGCACGATTTTTTCCATCAACGACACGCCCGCAGTTCCCGACGCGCCGACAGGGGTAATGGCGGCGGCCGGCAGCGGCCAGGCAGCGGTCAGCTTCACCGCCCCAAACGGCAGTCCCCCCATTAACTCCTACACGGTGACCTCATCCCCCGGCGGCATAACAGCCACGGGCGCGGGAAGCCCGATAATCGTGCCGGGCCTGACCGACGGCGCTGCCTATACATTCACGGTGACGGCGACAAACACGGTCGGGACCGGTCCGCCCTCAAGCGCCTCCAACAGCGTAACGCCTTACGTAGACTCATCTCCGCCCCAATCTATCGCCGTCCTTGCCGGTACCTGGAACTTTAACACTTTTGCTTCAGGTCCTGTCGCACCCTGGTGGGAAAGAGGCACAGTGAGCGTCAACCCGGACGGGACATTCACCTTCGATTCCACGCCGCAAACCAATAACGGTTCTGCTAACCCAGGCAACGGCCCTTTCGCTTTCTGGAGTTCTCCCGGCGGGTACTTTTTCACCAACGGTAAGGAGCCAAACAACATCCTGTGCCAGATAGATTACGGCAATACCGTCCTCGCATGCACGCAAACCTGGTCCGATTACTCCACCAGCCTCATGATTTTCACAAAACAAGCCGCTTCATATTCATTGACCGATTTGACGGATCGGACGGGTGCGTGGGAAGGCAATTTTCTAACAACTACAGGGCCAAGGACTGGCGCGGCGCAAACGGATTCTATTACGGTCACCTCGAATGGAAACAATGCAACATGGACGGATTTAACCGCCAGCACAACGGGGACTTGGTCGATTTCATCATCAACCGGGGTGATAACCGATCCCCTCGATACAACATTTAGCGGGGTCATGGGCGCAGACAAAACGGTCATAGTCGCAACAAGCGGCGCCTCCCCTGCCTTACTCAAAGTTTACGCCCAGCAAGCCGCTTCATATTTGCCGGCTGACTTGACCGGCACGTGGCAAGGCAACCTTTTGACAACAACCGGGTGGGCAAGGGACACTCTAACGGTCAACCAGGACGGCACGTTTACAATATCCGAAACTGCAAGTGACGGTTCAGCACAGAACCTTACCGGGACCGTTACACTTTCATCCGAAGGGGCGGTAACCTTTATCGTCGATACTGAAACTTCAGTACTCTCCATATATGGAGACATGGCCGCAGACAAGACGGTCATGGTGACTACGCAACCAAACGGCAGTATTGAGATCTTTACGAAAAATACCGCCCTGACGGTTACGATCAGCCCGAATGACGCGGTGAGCGCCGGCGCGATGTGGAACGTAGACGGGGGAAGCTGGCAGGCAAGCGGAGCGACGGTATTTAACCTGAGCGCGGGATCGCACACGGTGGCTTTTAATGAGATTTATGACTGGACCACACCTGCCAGCCAGACGTTCAACATCTCAAGCGGTCAGACCGCCTCTCTTATCGGCACTTATGCGCAAATACAGAGCGGCTCTTTGACGGTCACGATCAGCCCGGCCGGCGCGGTAAGCGCCGGAGCGATGTGGAACGTAGACGGGGGAAGCCGACAGGCAAGCGGCGCCACTGTATCCAGCCTCAGCGTGGGTGTGCATACGGTGGCTTTCAATAGTATTACAGGCTGGACAACGCCTTCCAACGTGACGTGTAACATCTCGAACGGTCAGACCACCTCTTTAAGCGGCACCTACGTTCAACAGACCGGCTCTTTGACGGTCACAATCAGCCCGGCCGGCGCGGTGAGCGCCGGGGCAATGTGGAACGTAGACGGGGGAAGCTGGCAAGGGAGCGGGACAACCATTTTAGGAATCACGGTTGGATCGCACACGGTAGCTTTCAATAATATCATCGGCTGGACCACGCCTTCGGCTCAGACGGCAAACATCTCAAACGGTCAGACCACCTCTCTTATCGGCGCCTACGCGCAGCAAACCGGCTCTTTGACGGTTACGATCAACCCGGCCGGCGCGGTGAGCGCCGGAGCGATGTGGAACGTGGACGGGGGGACCTGGCAGGCGAGCGGCGCCACCGTATCCAGCCTTAGCGTGGGATCGCACACGGTCGGCTTTAAAGACGCGCAGGGCTGGACAACTCCTTCGGCTCAGACGGCAAACATCACGAACGGGCAGACCGCGTCTCTTAGCGGCGCCTACGCGCAGACCGGGTCTCTTACCGTGACGATAGGCCCTGCCGGCGCGGTGGCCGAAGGCGCGATGTGGAACGTGGACGGGGGAGGCTGGCAGGCAAGCGGAGCGACGGTATCAAACCTCTGCGCGGGATCGCACACGGTCGCCTTTAATAATTTGCAGGGCTGGACAACCCCTTCGGCTCAGACGGCAAGCATCACGAGCGGGCAGACCGCTTCGGCAACCGGTAAATATACACCCGTCTTCGCAGCCATTTTTACTGCAAAAACTACCAGTGGCAAAGCACCTTTGACAGTACATTTTATCGACGGCTCTGTTGGAAGGATCAAAAGCCGGCTCTGGAACTTTGGGGACGGCACGACGAGCGACAGCAAAAATCCGACCCATACCTACAAGGCCGGCACCTACACGGTGACGCTTATCGTGACAGGAGCCGGGGGGACAAACGTCTGTTCAGAGCCTCACTACATCACGGTCTACGCTGCACCCAAGGCAAACTTTTCCGCCGCGCCCACTTCGGGAAAAGCCCCCCTGCAGGTGAGTTTTACAGATGAGTCTACCGGTCTTATCACGAGCCGGTTATGGCACTTCGGAGACGGCACGACGAGCACAGAGGAGAGCCCGGACCACACCTACAGCAAGCCTGGGACCTACAATGCAAAGCTTACCGTGACCGGACCCGGGGGAAGCAGCACCAAGACCCTGAGCATACGAGTAACGAAGTGACAGGACGGTCTGCACGCGGGCAGGCGGGAAATTTCAGCCCAGGATTACGACCCCCGGCATAAGGGGCTGTTATCCGTTAGCCGGTGGGGTGGTTTTCAATAATCTGGACAATTTATAATAAATTGGCCGTTCAAGAAATAATGGCCACCTGCGCCGGGCACTTTATCCAAGCCTCGCAGCTTCAGCGGCAACATGGCCGGCAAGAGCTGTGACAAAGGTTTTCAGGCCGGTCATGGCCGACATTTCAGAAAACTCGCCTGTTGTAACAGCTTTATGTGGGGATGCGATGACGGCGGCCGTCGTATAAAGTCGCTCCTGGACAAGTTTCCGGCATAAGAGGTCGTATCGTTTAAGGTATGAGGCTCCCTTGAATTCCTCGAAAATTGAAAAATGCGGCGAGTCAACCCTGACCGGCGCTCGAGACTGGGGAGCGTCTTCAACCATCATCAGCCAACCGACAAAGGGCCGCGGCTGCTTTCCGAGAGCCTGTTCCCGGTAGGCGGTCCAAAAGCAATGCGCCGTGCCTATGGCCTCTTCGGTGCGGTTATTGAAATTGTTCCCGAGGGACGGACCTACCTGGCTTTTCAGTTCGAGCGCCGCAATCAGCTCGCCTTTGTGCATCACGAGAAGATCCCATAGCTTTGTTGGCCGAAAGTACCCCGGCAGAGTCAAAACGGAGCGCCTTTTATGAACATCGGCCTGAGCAAGGCCGTTCGCCCGCACGATATCGAGAACCAAAGCGACAAACCCGTCCATATTCTTGCCAGCCGTGACCCCTGCCCTCTCACCCTGGTCGGCTTTTCCGGATTCGATTTGTTTTAGCCGGGCGGCCTCACGGTTTCCCCAAAAGGCTTGCACGGCTTCGCGGGCCTTGCGTTCACAGTCGACAAGATCAAGAGCCATTTATTCCCCATTGCCTCAAAGTGCCGCCCGTTCTTCAGAACTCAAAGCGAAAAGCTTAAAGGCGGCCAGGTTACAGGCCTGCAAATCGAGTTTTTGCGCCGCCTCCATAAGTTCCTTCCGCAGTCCTTCGGGCACATTATGCCAATACGGAATACGTATGCGTCTGAGATATTGGGCTTGAAACCGCAGGAATCCGCCGAGCATTTACGTCGAGCAGGCCGCTACAAAAAGCCTAGCAACACTCGAAAGAAGCACGGCTTGCAAAGCACGAAGCTCCCACGCTTCGGACGTGACATAGTACAGGTTATGGTGAGGGTATAGCCTGCCGTGCTCAAAAACTATGTGCGCTTGGCCTTTAATGTCGGGGATGAGAAGCTTTTGTTTTTCAGCAATTGACGGGGTAATGCGGTCAATCGTTCGGTACCAATTCGACGGGGTTTTTTTCGCGCAGTGACGGCCGGCTATCATGTCCCTGCGTGCTTCGAGATACCGCCGCAGGCGCGGGTAGTGTCGAAGATCCACTAGGCGGCCGTCATCTCTAAACGGATTGATGACCCCCTGCCCGCGCCAGTGCACTTCGCCGGAGAGAATATCGCGGGTCATTACCAGGGGTAACTTGCGGTCCGACTCAACGTCGAGCTCCGCAAAATTACCGATAAAGGCTTTATCGGCGCCGGTAGCAACGCCAATTCCTACCTTGCAAGCCGCCTGCTCAAGTGTCGGATAATGTTTTTCGAGGCGGCGGATAAGCGCCATTTGATCCGGCGATTCAAGCAGCCATGGTTCAGCCCTGTTGGTTATGCACGGCAGTTCACGCGCTGTGGTGCTATTTTACGGCAGGTTTTTTGCCTTCAGCTCTTCAGCGAGCATTGCCAGTGTTGCACTGTCAATCGGAGGACGATGCGCGATGCGTGTGGCACCCGGTTTTTCCCGACTAATGACCGTGATCGCCGGATAGGCGATCACCTCTTTATGAAACGCGGGGGTGTCCACCATATCGACATAGACCTTTAAGTGAAACTTCTCCGAGACGAGATCCCGCAGAGGCCCGCCGTAGCGGTTCTTCATCCAACGGTCGGCACAGATGAAGCCCAGGCTTCCACCTTCGGCGAGCATCAACAGCGAGCGTTCAATAAATGGAATGTAGAGATCTGCCCGGTCGTACATTGTCTGGTAGCGATGCCGGTACTCGGCCAGCAGGGGGGCAGGAATCAGCTCCTGACGTACGTAGGGCGGGTTGCCCACGATGAAATCAAATTGCCCCTCAGGTGGATTAAGAAGGAAATCACACTGCAAAAGCCATCTGTCTGCAAGCGCGGTCGCGGTCTGCAAGGCAATTCCCTCGCGCTTTATCTGTTCGATAAGTGCCTGACGTGTCGAGGCGAATGTTTGGCGGTGCAACTCTACGGCTCGGACGGAGTCACCCAAGGCGTCAATGATTGATTCCTTGTCGCTCGTCGAGGCGCGCCAAGCGGCAAGCAGCCGGCCCACGACCGGGAGCAGGAAATCCCCTGCCCCGCACGACGGCTCCAGAAGACGCTTGAGGTGAAGTGGCTCATCCTCAGTGTAGCCAATGAGATCAAGAATGAAATTGACAACTTCCACCCGAGTGAAGATGGCACCCCGCGCTTCGATTCCTCCCTGTGTAGCCAGGATTTCCACAGCGGCAGAAACTTTTGGGGAATTTGGTGTATCCATTCTAAGCTGCACGGGATAATAGCCCTTCACGGGTTGAGAGGTTTCCCCGAACCTTTTTAGCGGCCCAACATTTATACTAACACTCTGTTCACCAGTAATGAGTTGCGTAATGTGCGTTTTCAATTTTGCCTCCCTACCAAATACGACATTTCAGGATGTTTTTCCAGTAAATCAAATACCGGTCAGCAGACGCTCCCAAGCCGGTCCAGGTGTTACTCCCGTTTCACCTTTCCGTGCTCGCTGAGTTCAGCAACCCCGTTCAGGTCTCAGCCCCGCACATGCAAAATTCGCCTGCGAGACTGCTCTCGCGTTTCTTAAAAACAATGAGGTTATAGGGCCAACTATTCGTGCAACAAGAGATCGCGATTTCTCTCAGCGCAGGGGTAGGAGCCCTAAACGGAAAACACAAATACCACGATAAAAGCCTTGCCTAAGGCTGACTGGGAAAGTTTCGACATGTTCAACATGATTAATGAAGAACGTTGTGCGACTGGCGGCAAAACCGAAGAGAGGCCGAAACGGCGCCTAAAGCCCACCTTGCCCTAAGGGCAAGGGTTTCTGCGTTGGACTAAACGAACCCATAACGATAATTGGTCTCACCCGCTCATCGTGATCCTATGAAATCATGGGGTCATGAAACCATGCGTTTATACGACCGACCAATTTCTCGCACCAATGGTGAGAGTTTTGCGGAGTCTGTGCCCTCCCCTTTCCCCTGTTTCCCGGTCGCCAGCTCCGACTAGGCTTAAGACGCCTTGGAGGGAAAAAGTTTTTTGGAAACGTCTTTTTTTTGTCGATTGCAATATAACCGGTTTGGATTTATATCTATTAGCGAACCCGCCGGCAGCGTGCTGTCGGCCCAAGGGCCGCAGGGAGAAATCCTGGGCGGCCTTTGCTTTTTCTGCTTCGAAAAGTTCGTCGCGGCTGGAAGCCGCTCCTACGAAAAATTGTGATTTTCATGGTTTCAGGGTGTCCCAATAGGGACATGAGCTACTGTGTGCAATGGGGAAAACAGTCAGAAAGCGTTGGAAAAGCGGAAAAAAGACCCTGGTTCCCGGCTTTCGCCGGGAAGAGGAGCTCTGATTGACGCCAGATTTCCACCTTTGAGTGGGAATCTCTTAAGAGCCCAACAATTGTGACACAGTCTCTTTCGCCGGGAAGACGGGCTCTGATTGACGCCAGATTTCCACCTTTAAGTGGGAATCTCCTACGAGCCCAACAATTGTGACACAGTCTCCCTTTTGACCCCGCCGCTTATCCGGCCCGTCCTTTCAGCCGCACAAGGCCGCGCATCGTGCGCGGCCGGACAATAGGGAAGGAGATCATCATGACCGGCAAGACCAAAACCGGGCAGAAGCCAACCCAAGAAGTGTTTGCCGTGGAAAACGGCGAGGAAGGCCAAAGGGCCTTCCGGACGAAGATCGGGGCCGTCTGGCCGCACGAGGACGGCAAGGGGTTCTCCCTCAAGTTCGCCGAAGGTGGCGGCAATGCGTGAACTCCCGCTCATATAACCAGCGGGTTCGAACTAAGGATTTCCCGAGGAAGATTTACTGAAAAATAAAAAAGTAACAATCTCGACATGATTACGTAAAGAATATCGGTTGTAATTGCCGGTATAGTCGACTCCACAGGGAAGGGGCAAACTTCCAGATCGGTGTCACAGTCCGGTTGACCCATCGTCCTTGCCCCCAAGGATCCAAGAATCGTGAAGTGCCTCTTCCCCCTCCTCTCATCAAATCGCCGTGTCCCAGTTCACATCGGCTGAGTTTGCGGCTGGGGGACGACCTCCGGCAGTTCACCGGCCCTCCTGATTTGTCTGCCCCCGGCGAGAAATACGAAGAGCCACAGGATGAAAGTCACCGCCAGAGTAAGAACGCCCAGCAGGGGCATCAGGTAGACTCGGGCCTGAGATATAAAGGCAGTAAAGCCGCCAAGAGCCATGCGGAGTTCCTCCGTCAGAGCAGGAGCACCCTCCCCGGTAATGGGTAAAACCCATTGATTCAGCGCATCAAGGCATTTGACCGACATATAGAAAATCAGCGCCCCAAAGGCGAGATTAATAAAAAAGCACAAGAAAAAGGATTGAAGCGCCCAGGCCGTTTTGATCTTCATTAGCACTCCGTGAATAGTGACCAGTTTTTAGTTTTTAGTTTTTAGTTTTTAGTTGCGAGGGCCGAGAGCGGCGCGCCATAAAATATTTTTCAGCTAAAGACCAAAGGCTAAAAGCCAGGCATTAAGGGCTTGTCCGTAAATACCGCAACCAGACCGCGTCAGCGGGATGTCTCTCCACGATTGAGGCTCCGAAGCATCCGTTCGGCAACCATAATCGCGTTTTCCCGGAGGTCCCTTCCGATGCATCCTTTCCCGGCAAGAATATCGAGCTTTTCCCTGTCAATGGCAAAGGCTTTTTCCCCCGCCCTGCGGATCACGTCCACTTCCAGATCGACATACCTGGCGCCGTACGGGTAGAACTCCGTCGGGGTATTTATATTGAAGTATTCTCCGATGGGAAGATGACCTTTGGAAAAGTAGCTGTGTTTAACATGCCATTCACGCTCCCTGACTTCAGTAAGGCAGTAGTCACCCTCGCCAATGGGCAGGTCGAGGCCGTCGTATCGGCCCATTGAGAGATTGCGCTTGAAAACCATCCTGTTTCCGCCCAGTGATTGAAGATTTCCTATCCGCGGCCGCATCGGCCTGCCGGATGGTCTTATGTGTTCGAGCCTTACCAGGCCTTCCTTAATCATGGGGTCGAGGATTGCCTGTTTTAAAAGCCTGTTTTCCAGGTCAGCCCTATGCTCCGGACACCTGGCAAATTCAGCTTCCGCAGATTCGAGCAGGATCGAGTTAATTATCTTCAATTTATGGTGGTGCTTGAGGGTTGGCAGCACGTCCGAACGAAGCCGGTCCAGCTTTTCCTTGGCCATTCCCGGCAACTCCAAGTTTGCAACCACGATGGGTTCCGAATCGTCGGTCGGCAGAAAGCTGACAATAACGGCATCCAAAAACGATTTCTGCATGAGGATCAGCAGTTCGCACAAACGATCTGCTTCGCCTCTCATTTCGATTCCCTGGAGATCCTCTCTGTCCTGTATCAGAATTTCATATCCGCCGCTTCCGGCGGAGGGCATTTGAAACCGTTGTCTGACCTTTTCAGACGGCTCAGCGATCCGGAATCCGGCATCGAGCGCAAATTTTGTGAGCGCCGTGCTGTAGATTCCACGGATCTTGACTCGGCTGGACATTCCGAATCTCCTTCAGTTGAGATTATTTTCCGAAAAAACCGATTCCGTCAATGCAAATCAGGTTTCCTTCAAATCCGGTCTTCGCGCCCAGGATCTTCTCTATCAACCAGAGATTCGATTCCATGTGATCCGTTTATAAGCATCTTCATAGCGATTGAAAGGCAGCAAGGAAGGCAATTCTCAGAATCCAGCGGCTTTCGCTTTTGACTGTTCAGAACTGATAACTATTTTCAGTAAGAAGTTGCCGGATGCACATGGGGTCGCCATAATCAGCGCCGACCAGCTCAAAAATGATCTCACAAGACCCGACGTCATTGTAATCGACGTCAGGGTCGAAGCCGAATGGAATTCGAGCCAGTTTAAGATACAGAATGCGGTGCGCGAATCGCCAAGAGAGGTAAGTTCCTGGATGACAAAATACCCTAAGGACAAGACCATCGTCTTATATTGCGACTGAGCGAACGAAGCCACAAGCGCCCGTGTGGCGCATCAGCCCGCAGACTCAGGTTTCAAGAAAGTCGATGTCCTGAAGGGCGGCTGGAAACAGTGGAATGAAAACAAGTATCCGGTCGAAAAGAAGTAGCGGGTTGACGATATCCAAGTCCGGCCATTATAAGGCTAAGGAAATTTTGGCGGTCGGCCCCGAAATCAATTTCGATTCGGGCTATGGCGAGGGCATCCCTGTACGGGGAGGGTATCCTTACGGCGTCCTTTTCAGTTGTGATAATTAATTCCGCACCATGGCGGGAAGCAGCGCGGAATATCCTTGAAAGATCATCCGCAGTATATCTGTGGTGGTCCGGAAAACTCAGCGCCCCGCAGATGCTTATCCCAACCTGACGAAGCTGCCCGAAAAAACCTTCCGGCCCGGCTATTCCAGCAAAAGCAAAAGCAATACGCCCGGCGAACCTATCGACGTGAAAAACGGGGCCGCTTTTCATAAGGCTGATACCACTCAACATGTGCCTGCAAGAAAAAACGGGTATTCCGGGGAATAAATTATGGAGCCTGTCCTTGAGTGGCGAAGCATCCATGTCTTTGGCCACATGACTGATCACCAAAGCATCCGCCCTTCCAAGATTGGGAATTGGCTCGCGAAGCGGGCCCGCGGGCAGGACATGCCCGTTTCCAAAAGGGTGGCGGCAATCGAGCAGGACAAGATCCAGATCGCGCTCGAGCGCCAGATGCTGGAAACCGTCATCCAACACAAAAACGTCAACTCCCCCGTGCGCCAGGGCGGCACTGCCGGAAGCCGCCCGATCCTCGCCCACCCAGACTCGACCCGGCAGGTATTCGGATATCATCACCGGCTCGTCGCCAAAAAGGTCTGCCATCTTTACGTTATTATCCGACTGTTGGACAAGCCCGGGGGCGCCCGCACTCCTTCCATATCCCCTGGTCAAAACCACGGGGCGAAGCCCTGAGTCAACCAAGGTTCTGCATATCCAGATCGTGAGAGGTGTCTTCCCGGTCCCTCCAACGGATAAATTGCCGATGCTGATGACCGGGACAGGCAGCCCGACTCGTTTCCGCCTCATTCTTGCCTGATCGATCCGAACTCCCTTTTCATACAGGTAAGAAGCGGCCTTGAGAATTCCGGGCGGACCAGTTGATGTGGCAGCTCCGGCCGCGGCCGAATGAGTCGAAGCGTGAACGGGATACCAGATGCTCGACGTCAGCCGGTTAACCGCCTTATGCAGGTTTGTCCTGAATTCCGATATTACCTTCATGAATCCACGAGTCATTTGTTCGTGTCTTTGGCGGGATGTTCACCAGTTTTTCCGGCGATCGCCCTCATGTCGGCCGCTCGTTCCCTCACTTCGACCAGGGCCCTCTGCAACGAACTCCATCCAAACCACGAGGAATAAACCGGGCTGGAGTGAAACGCCCCCTGGAATGTCCTCATCCGGTATTCATGGAACATTGAGAAGAGCTTTTGCTCTATCAGCGTAGGGGCATTTTGCATCATGAGCAGATCCGGAAAGGCGTACGAGTAATAATCCGGCTTCTTCAGAAGTCCATCCTCATAGAGAGCCGCGACTATTCGTATGCCTTCGGCCATCAAAGCGTCGGCCTCACGAATCATACGATCGCCCTTCTCAAAATCGGCCTTTACGAAATTTATCGAATGACAGTCATTACAATATTTGACGGCTTTTTCGCGCTCAGCCTGCCAGTCTCCTTCGGTGAACCTGATGACCTTATAGGATTCGAAAAGGGCCAGCCTCGGCGTTGCCTTTCCAGCGGGGTCCAATACCCCGAGACCCTGCAGTATTGCGGCACGGTCTCCGGCCCATTGGTCCGCCGAGTCCGGAGGATATGGCAGGCGCAACGCCAGATACCCCCAGGCAGTCCTGTTGGCATGGTTTCCGTCCTGGAAATGACAACTCTGACATGTTGGAGCGGCGACATCTTCCGGCAGCATCCTGCTCTGTTTTAACAGAAACCGCTCACCGTGTTTTGACGAAGAATACATCTCCCATTGAGAATGGTCCGGTCCCATGTGGCAGGTCATGCACACCTGGGGCGAACGGGCTTCATCGACCGAGAAAAGATGTCTGGAATGACACACATCACACGAACTCGCCCCGAACCCCGACCCTTTCTCCAACAGAGCCCTGGCCTCGCCTTCCGTTTTGAGGCCGACGCGGTGGCAGGACCCACAACCCTTGAGCCCCTCCACCTGCGCCATCGGCTGCCAGTGAAGATTAGGCATTGCCTTCATCGCGCCCCAGGCCAAAGCATGCTTTCCATCCCTGAACTGTTCCACCTGGGGCGCGTGGCAGTTTGAGCAGACTTCCGGACCGGCAATCCCCGCATTGCCGGCATCGGTCATGGAATTGTGCCGTTCACCATGACAAGCGGCGCAACCGACGTTGTTAGTGCTATGCTTGCTTAATTGCCAGTCTACCACGATGCCGGGAGTGATATTGATATGGCATTCGGAACATTGGTCATTGGTTTGCGCGGGCACCTGAACCTGAACATCCTGGTTATCTCCCTGAGCACCCGGCGAGCGGGCGGCCCAAAGACCGAAAATAACCAGAACAGCCAAAGACAGGGATACAAGGAAAAAACGCCGCATTGAAACCTCCGCGGGAATGTGAGGCCCCTTCAGAAAAGAGGGCACTTCGCACTTATCGGCCGTGTGCCCTGCATCGATATCAACCATTCGTTCGGAAGCTTATATCACAACCTCTCAGGATTAAACAGAACCGGAGGGAAGAAAGAAATCGGGAGCAACAACGGAAGCGATAGCGCGTCCGGCGACTCACGTGCTTGGGCCTGTTCGGTGGGCTCTCTTTGTGTTACTCTATAGACACTATAGGAGGGAGGTATTGTTTCGCTTGAAAATCGAGGACCCGGGCGTTTTAAGGGAATCGTTCCCGAGGGCCGCTCCAGCGCCCTTTGGGGGCGAGGCGCTTGCGCCGGTACTGGAAAGACTTTACGGGCAATATAATAATTTCGGCTACATTCACCCCGATCCCCTGGAGTTCGTTTACCATTATGTAGATAAACCCGACAGGGAACTGAGTGGATTTATAGCTTCGGCACTGGCATACGGCAGAGTGCGGCAGATACTCCAGAGTGTGTCCGCAGTTCTCGATGCAATGGGTCCAAGTCCTTCCCGTTTTCTGCTCGAAACGCCATCTGCCAGTATCCGCAAGGTATTTGAGTCTTTCAGGCACCGCTTCACTTCAGGCGACATGTTATCCTGCCTGCTCACGGGTGTAAGAGAACTTATCCTCGAATACGGGTCTCTCGAGTCCTGTTTTCAGACGGGATTTCGCCGCACCGACTCAAGTATCCTTCCAGCCCTCGCCGGATTCGTGGAAAAACTCGAATGGGCAAGTGGACGAAAGCTGCCCATGTTATTACCTTCCCCCGAAGGGGGCAGCGCCTGTAAAAGACTCAATCTGTTTTTGAGGTGGATGGTGAGAAAGGACAACGTTGATCCGGGGATATGGCAAAGTATTCCCGAGTCTTTTCTGATCGTGCCACTCGACACTCACATGCACAGGATCGCCACGGCCCTGGGGCTGACATCCAGAAAACAGGCCGATGTCAGATGCGCCGTCGAGATCACCGCTGCTTTCCGCTCGATTCGGCCTGCCGACCCGGTGCGATACGATTTTGCACTTACCCGGCTCGGTATAAATGCGGGGACTCCGTCTTCGGATTTTTTTACATCACTGCTTCAATTGGAGGGAGGCAATGGCAAATCAAAACATTAAGCTTTACGCGCTCAGCACATGCATTCACTGTCGGGATGCGAAATCATTTCTCGATAAATGCGGTATCGACTACGATTGTGTGCATGTCGATAAACTTGATGGCGAAGAGAAGAAGCAGCTCATAGAGGAAATCAAGAAGACCAACCCGGCTTGCGCCTTCCCGATGCTGCTGGTCGGCGACAAGGTCATAATCGGATTTAAAAAAGAAGAGATTCGGGAGGCACTGAACCTGGATGAACGTTGAACAACTTTATGAAGTCCTCAGAAAGGCGCAGGAACCGAAAGGTTACTTCTTTAATAAGGATCGGCCCAGGGTTTTTGAGCTGCTGGAGGGACTGGTGGCAAACAGGAACGCTTACGGGTACATGTGCTGCCCCTGCAGGCTTGCCGCCGATAACCGCGACCTGGACCGGGATATAATCTGCCCCTGCGCATACAGGGAATCCGATGTTGCGGAATACGGGAGCTGCTATTGTTCGCTCTACGTATCAAAAGAGTGGAATGAGGATAAAATCCCTCATTTGTATGTTCCTGAAAGAAGGCCGCCGGAAAAAGTTCCATTTTAGCGGCAACAATCCGATTTATTAAATATAGCGACAGCCTCTGAGCGGATTTTATTCGCACAGAGGCTATTTTTTGTGTAAATGGCTTTTCAAAGCCATTATGCACGATCTACACACATTCGGGGACAAACGTGATAAATTATGAGGGCATAACGGGCCGAACCGCAAAGCGGGAATCATCTGCAAAGACATATACTTATTGTGTTGAATGAGGATGGGGCAACTATGACTGGGTCCGAGCCTTTGCTGCGTAGCGTTCACTGCTTCCTGGCCCTGTGCGCGTTCGCTTTGCTATTCCACCTGGAGGGTTGTGGTCATCCGGATTCCGACAAAGCGCAAGGCTATGTGGAGGGAGAATACGTATATGTGGCTTCATCGCTCCCAGGCACGCTGGAATCTTTGAATGTCCAGCGCGGAACAAAAGTAAAGGGGGCAGAGCCCCTGTTTTCGCTGGACCGGACACCGGAAGCGGCAGCCAGGGATGAAGCGCAAAGACGGGTAGCGCAGGCGAGAGCAAACCTGGAGGATGTGAAAAAAGGCAAACGGCCATCGGAAATAGAATCCCTGAAGGAGCAGCTAAAGCAGGCCAAAGCGGCGCTGGCGCTTTCAGAAAAAGAACTCGCACGCCGTGAGCATCTTTTTGCCGGCCAGGTTGTTTCAGCGCAGGAATTGGATCGCGCCCGGTCTACGAACGATCAGAACCGCCACCGAGCCTCCCAGATCGAGGCCGATATAATAACCGCACAACTCGGCTCGCGCAGCGACCAGATTTCGGCCGCTGAAGCCGCGCTGAGAGCACAGGAAGCAGTGCTCGCCAGGGCCCAGTGGGAGTACGAACAAAAAAGCCTTCGCGCACCGAAAGACGGCCTGGTTTTTGACACTCTATACCGGGTAGGCGAATGGGTACCCGCCGGACATCCCGTCGTTGTGTTACTGCCCCCGGAGAACATAAAAGTTCGTGCGTTCATCCCCGAAACCCGGATCGGAGCAATCCACCTCGGCGATAATGTCCGGGTCACGGTGGACGGAGTTCGCGAGCCGCTTGCCGGAAAGGTGAGTTTTATTTCACCGAAGGCGGAGTACACGCCTCCGGTCATTTACAGCAGGCAAGCCCGCAGCAAGCTGGTGTTTATGATCGAAGCCGTTTTCGACCCCGGAATTGCCGAAAATCTTCATCCGGGACAACCCGTGGACGTGCAGTTCGGTTTGTAATCATGCCTGAAGATCTGGTCATCGATGTGACCGGAATGACTAAAATTTTCGACAACCGAGCGGTTGTCGGGAACGTGGACCTCCAGGTCCGCTCGGGAGAAGTCTGCGGTTTTCTCGGCCCGAACGGCAGCGGGAAAACAACGTTCATCCGTATGCTCTGTGGGCTGCTTCGCCCGGATGCGGGCCAGGGCACCTGCCTGGGCTTCAACGTTATCGATGAAAGTGAAGCCATCAAGAACCATGTCGGCTACATGACCCAGCGATTCAGCCTGTACGAAGACCTGACAATTTCGGAGAACCTTGATTTCGTTGCGCGAATGTATTCCGTCAAAGACCGGCGCAAAGCCGTGCGCGACACCATCGAGCAGCTCGGCCTGGCTGAACAGGGACGCAAGCTGGCCGGAGAACTTTCCGGGGGATGGAAACAGCGTTTGGCCTTGGCTGCCTGTCTTATCCATCGACCCAAATTGCTTTTGCTCGATGAGCCGACAGCAGGCGTGGACCCACAGGCTCGCCGTGATTTCTGGGAACAAATCCATCAGCTTGCCGACCAGGGGCTGACCTTTCTAATCTCCACACACTATATGGATGAGGCCGAGCGCTGCCATCGGCTTGCCTATATTTTGAACGGCACTCTGCTAGCATACGGCACGATGGCTGAAATAATTGCCGGGACACACCTGACTACGTGGGCGGCCAGCGGACCCGATCTATTGGAGGTGGCCGAAGCGCTTCGCAAAAAACCGGGGGTGGAGCAGGCCGTTGCCTTCGGAAGCATTCTCCACGTCAGCGGCACCGACGCCAAGGCACTTGAGCGAGCAATCGCACCGTTTCATACCGGGCGGCATGAATGGCGACGGATAACTCCCGGGATGGAAGATATCTTCGTTCACCTGATGAAAAAGTCAAAGGACGATACTTCGTGATGAAACATTCAGCCGCTTTCAGAAGGCCCCTGTTTTCACCGGCCCGCTTTTGGGCGGTGGTGGTAAAGGAATTCGTCCAGATGCGCCGGGACCGGCTGACTTTCGGCATGATGGTCGGTATTCCGCTGCTCCAGATTGTCCTTTTCGGCTACGCCATCAACGTGGATCCCAAGCACCTGCCTGCTGCCGTGCTTTTGGCCGATAACGGTCCTCAGGGACGAACGTTGCTCCATGCAATCAAGAATTGTTCTTATCTTGATTTCGTACGAGAACTGAAATCCGAAAAAGAAGCAAACGAGGCGCTGGATCGGGGCGAAGTGCAGTTTGTCATCAATATCCCCGAGGACTTCACCCGCGACCTGCTTCGTGAAAACCGGCCATCCATCCTCATCGAAGCGGACGCGACCGATCCCGCCGCCACCAGCAATGCCATCGGGTCCCTGCGAATTCTTCTCAATACCGCGCTGCAGAATGATTTGAAAGGCCCCACCGCCTTCCTGGCCGGTTCGACCGCCCCGGTCGATCTGCGCATTCACGCCCGTTACAACCCGGAATCCCTCACGCCGTATAACATCGTTCCCGGCCTGATGGGGGTCGCGCTTGCGATGACGATGACCGTCGTGACCGGGTTGGCGATTACCCGCGAACGGGAACGAGGCACCATGGAAAACCTTCTCTCCATGCCGACGCGCCCGATCGAGGTCATGACAGGCAAAATCATTCCTTACATTCTGGTGGGCTATATTCAGGTAATCCTTATCCTGCTGGCGGCCTACTTTCTCTTTGACGTTCCCATGGTAGGCAACCTGGGATTGCTGTTCGCGGTCTCATTGATATTCATCGTAGCCCATCTGGCCGTTGGCATCACATTTTCAACCGTGGCCAAAAACCAGCTCCAGGCAGTCCAGATGGGCTACTTCTTCTTTTTGCCCTCGCTTTTACTCTCGGGGTTCATGTTTCCCTTTCGGGGCATGCCGGCCTGGGCTCAGATTATCGGTGAAATTTTCCCTCTGACCCATTTTCTCCGCATCGCCCGGGGTATTCTGTTAAAAGGCAATGGACTAATGGACATACTTCCACACCTCTGGCAAATTGTGCTCTTCATAGCCATAGTCATGACAATCGCCGTAAAGCGCTACCGGCGCACGCTTGATTAACAAGCGCCGGGACCGCCATTTAGGGCTTGGCCGTAAATAAATCCTTTGTGCCCGCATCCGGCTTTTGGATCGCTTCGGCCGCTCCTCAATCGCAAAATCCTCAACGTAGGTCGGCTACGCCTGCGGTTTTGCTCAATCGTCGCGACCAAAATCGGTC
>Ga0326728_10011655_pt1 | contig 19923 bp, 14 predicted proteins | sample MB3enrmetagenome_FD_207602 | JGI IMG/M metagenome (GOLD analysis project Ga0326728, IMG submission 207602) | Lab enriched peat soil microbial communities from McLean, Ithaca, NY, United States - MB31MN | ecosystem: Environmental > Terrestrial > Soil > Wetlands > Peat | place: USA: New York... | reverse complement strand
CCTGGGCGGAGCTGGCGGTAAAAGGCTTTTCGACGAATACGTGTTTGCCGTTTTCCAGAGCCTTCCTGGCCAATTCAAAATGAGTGGAAACCGGCGTCACGATGGCAACTGCGTCTATATCCGGAGCCTGAACAAGGGCACGCAGGTCGGAAGTGACTTCTACGCCGGGGTACGTCTTTTGGGCACGATTTCGGGATTCCTCTCCGGAATCACAAATTCTTACGATTCGGCAACCTTCAATACTATTGAAATTGCGGGCGATGTTTGGTCCCCAGTATCCGAACCCCACTATGCCGATCCTTATCATGCTATCTCCCTTCGCCATCAGTAGGCGCCTCTACTGGTCAAAACAGCCAGCGGGGTTTTGAACAGGAGCCTTAAATCCAACCAGATGCTCCAGTTGCTCAAGTAGTAAATATCGAGCCTTACCATGTCGTTAAAAGTCGTTCTGCTCCTTCCTTCCACCTGCCACATGCCGGTTATGCCCGGCTTCATGTCGAGCAGCCGTCTCCTGTGCCAGAGATCGTAAGCCTCTATCTCATAAGGGATCGGAGGACGCGGCCCGACAAGCGACATATCGCCCATCAGCACGTTTATGAATTGAGGCAGCTCATCGAGGCTCGTCTTCCTGAGGAACTTGCCTATCGGCGTAATTCGGGGATCGTCTTGAATCTTGAATATTTCCGTCTCGTTCGAACCGACTCCGCACGACGATTTTTCTTCGGTACCGGCGATCAGTTTCTTCACGTACTCCCTGTGAATCGACGGGTCGTTATTCAAAAACATGGACCTGAACTTCAGGAACGTGAAGGTCTTGCCATATTGGCCAACTCGCTCCTGGCGAAACAGAACCGGCCCGTCCGAAGTCAGTTTGATCAGCACGGAAATGATGAGAAAAAGAGGCGCTGACACTATCAGCCCGATGAGGCTCCCCATGATATCAATGAGCCTTTTGACAAGGAGAGTGTTCTTGCGTGAATTCCTCTTCCGCTCGATATCGGGGTAAAGCGTAAGCTGAGACGCTGATTGCTCGGAACCGAATTCTTCCGGGAAAATATAGAGGGACACATCGATTTTTGCGATTTCATCCAGATCAAGATTCGAAGCCAGATTAGATCTGATTCTTTCCGTAATGCTCCACGACACTTCTCCATTGCTGGACTTGCCAAGCTCGGTAAAAATAATGCCGACAATGGATTGGGACCTGTACCATCCCAGAACGTCTATGTCCCTCTTGCTCGCTGACAGACACGAGAGTATCCTGCGACGAGGGTCGTTTCCGTTTTCGCCGGCGGGGACCCTGTCAAGGGACAAAAGCATCAACATGAAAGGTCTCCCCGACCTCTCGGACCTTTTGCGCTCCAGAGCAAGAATTCTGTTGAAAGACTCCTCATCGAATTCAAGCGAAGGCGAATCAACATCGACCTGCAAATGACACTCACAGGCTATGCTCTGTGGTGGTGATTGAGAATTAGGAGCCTTCGTAACCGGTGCCTGTTTCATAGCTGTCTTGCTCTCGCCTCCCTTATTCATGTCGAGCATGTGATTAGCAACAATATAATTAGATAATTGAATACGGGAAGCGTTTAGTAAAGGGCGATTTACAGGGGGATAAATTGGGTAGCCGAGGTGCTCAATGTATGAATAAGTTCTAATTAATACGATGATTTACTTATTTATCTATTGGCCGGAAAATTCCGTGAAAATATCTGCCCTTTGTGAAAATTTATTTTCGGAAGCACCACTGATCTCGGGCGCGAGGCGCGGCAATTTCGTGCGGCAAAGGGGAGAAAAGCACAGCGGCAGAGCCTGCACACGCTGCTTTTGCCCTACAAATACTTGTAGATAGATTGTGGTATGTAGAAGCGCCTTTTGTTGAGGACGACACCCAATATATTCCCCCCGACCCTTGAGATATTGTCTCTTAGCTGTTTTGCGGTCGGCCATCTTGTTTTTTCGGCCTCAACCACCAGTACCACTCCGTCAACCTTCGAGGCGATGGCCAGACCGTCGGGGGAAACCGCCAGGGGCGACGAATCAATGACGATCAGGTCGAACTGTGCCCTGAAGTTCTGGCATAGACCCTCGAACCGGGTGTCGAAGACCTCAGGGGTGAAGCTTGCGGAGTTACATGAAGGACTGACGAACAGGCTGGAATCTCCGACACGGTAAAACGAATCTCCGGGAGGCCTCGCTCCCTTAAGAACATCGAGCCAGCAGCAGGTTTGCTGGATATTATAATAACGATCATGGCTCGGGTGATGACGGTCGGCGTCCAGCAGCAGCACGGAATTCCCTACGAGGTCAGCGGCCACTCCGGCGAACTCTCGAACAATCGTCGAGGTCCCCTCTCCTTCTTTGGCGCCGATGAACAGGAGTACCCGTGATTTGCCCGCTGGCAGGATGGTATCGACAATCTTATAAAGACTGAGCATCTCGTCTTCCATCCCAAACCTCGCCGGCGCCGGCAGCGCAAAAGGAATGGGGACGGGCTGAAGTGGCGCTTTACCGGATTTTTTTGCCCGCTGGGCATTCTGCAATGCTTCATATATCTTACTCATGGCTGATTGGCATCCTTGTTATTCGGCAATTTCGGCAGAATAATTTCTTCACCTTCTCTGATTTTATCGATGTTGGTGATCTGTGGATTGGCCCGCTTGAAGGTCTTCAGCAACGCATTGTCTACCCTGCCGTAGGCATCTACGAGGAGCTTGCCCACGCTGTCCCCTCTTTTGACCACCAAGGGACGCGAACTATTATCAGAAGGCCGGGCCACAGGTGCAAGCGAAATCGGAGGCTGATCGGAAGGCCGGGCATGCGCCGTCGTGTCTTCTGGCTCCGCTTGTTGAAGCGTATCGCCGGCAGGCGATGTATTCGGCGGTTCCTCTTCTTTCGAAGCTTCTCCGGGACCTTGATCCGCAGCAGGCTCGGAGGATAAAGCGGGTTCTTGATCTCCGAGATGCTCAGACGCCTTCTTCACGGCATCGCTTGCCTCAGTCCCTGAAGCGACAGGCGCCGGTTTGGCTTCGGGAGCGCTTTCAAGTTTGTCGCCGGTAAATACCTCCTTTATGGGAGCCTGATTGATTTGCGGGGGCTGATTTGCCGGCTCGGGCACAGGCTGAGGCGTGGGAAGAGTTGTACTGAGAATTTCAGTTTTAGCGGCAGGAACTTCTTCGCGCTTAATGAGGTTGTGCGAAGCAAACGCGATCAATCCGAGGGAAACGGCCAGGGAGACCCAGGCTATTTTCCACTTGAGGGCGACTCCGGATTTGGATCGGCCGCCTCTAAGATCCTTGATTACCTCTTTGACGATCTTGTCATCAACGGGCTTGACCTGATATCCAAAGGCCGTAATCAGCGAATTATCACAGAGCACGTTAATCACGCGTGGAATTCCTTTGGCCTCTTTGACAATGCGCTTCATGGCGCCTTTCGTGAAGACCTCGTTGTGAAACTGCGATGCCCTCATCAACCTGTGCTGTATATAAGCAAGGCTTTCGTCAGTCTTAAGAGGCTCAATACGGGACCGGATAGCCACTCTCTGCCTGAGCTGTCTCAATTCAGGCAGATTCAGCTTCTCCTCGAACTCCGGTTGCCCCACAAGGATGATTTGCAGCAGCTTATCCTGTGAAGTCTCGAGATTCGAAAGCATCCGAAGCCGCTCCAGGGTTTCAACCGGCATGTTCTGTGCTTCGTCGATTATCAGCACTACATTGCGGTCTTTCTTGTATTCCTCGATGAGATGCCGAAGGAGGCTGTCAACAAGTCCGGACTGGGTTTCATCGACAACCGCAACGCCCAGTTCCGAAACAATTTGTTTCAAAAGCTTTCCAAATGAAATCGTGGCGTTGAAAACATAGACGATCTTGATTCTTTCATGGTCCGTTCCCTCAAGATACGACCTCAAAATCGTCGTCTTCCCTACTCCCACCTCTCCTGTCACCGCCACGAATCCCTTACGCTCTTCGATGCCGTAGTAAATCGCAGCGGAGGCCTCCCTATGGCTCGGACTCAGAAAGAGAAAATCCGGATCGGGAGTTATATGAAAAGGATTCTTCTTGAATTGGAAAAATTCGAGGTACATCCTGTCCTCTACTGCTTGATCGGAATGGTAACCAGAACCGGGAGATCCAGTCTTTTCTCAGCCTCCATGGCCGTACTCATCACCTGCCTGCAGATTTCCCGGACGAAGGCGATACCCAGGCTTGCGCCCAGGGCGGCTGCAAGGGCAATAGCGATCAACGAGGCGAGAGGCCGCGGGTTCACCGAAACGATCGGGACCTCGGCCGGTTCAAGCACACTCACGCTTGTCATTTTTTGACGGTCGAGCTCGTCATATAACTTAGCTTCTTCAAGCCTTTGCCGGTAACCGTGATATTTTTCTTCGTTAGCCGAAACCTCTCTTCCCAATTCTTTATTTTTGCTTTCAAGGCCTTCCAAGGATTGAATTTCAGCATTGAGTTCAACGAGTTGCTTCTCTGCGTCGGTATATCTGACCTTTAAAGCGCTCAGCTCGGCCTTGTTAGCCAAAATCTGTTTCTGGACATCCTGATACAACGGATCGACAGGGGCCATATTTTCAGTTTTCTTTTCCAGATATTTCTTTACCATTGCGATCTGTTCGCGGACATTGACAACCAGAGGAGTGTCTTCCTTATATTTAAGGACCAGCTCTTTTTCCTGAAGTTCAAGATTGAGCAGCCTCATTTGTGCGTCTCTGGTAGGATCGCTGTTTTGGCTTATTGTCGTTTTTGGGAGCCCGCTCAACTGCTTGTCGAGCTCTGTAATCTTTTCCTGGGCTTCCTTTATTCCACCTGCCGCATTGTACAAAGCCGCGTCCAGATCCGCACGCTGCTTTAGTAGAATACTGCGCTGTTCGTCGAAAGAAATGATCTTGGTTTCATCGTGAAAAGCCTTAAGTTTGTCCTCCGATTCCGCCAACTTTTGCCTGTATTCATCAGCCTTTTTCTCGAGAAACAGAACCGATTTGGGATCTCTGTAAATCTCACTGCGTTTATCGATATAGTAATTCACCAAGTGATTGACTACAGCAGCGGCCCTGTCGGGATCGCTTCCATTGAAAACGACGTCGATGACGTTGGCGCTGGCGACACTGTTGCCCCTCCTGGCGGGGTTCACAGAAAGCTGCTTTTCAAACAGCACCAACGCCGCTTCATTGTTGCTGAGACCCTGATAAGGGGTCTTGGCAAGCTGGGGAAAGATATAATCGGGTTTCAAAGAATTGATGACTCTCTCCTTCAATTCTCTGGACTCGAGAATACGGATCTCCGAGCCAAGAATTTCGGCTTGATTTACGGATGGGGTTTGCCTTTTTTCCAGAGACAGGTCCGGAGAAAAATTCTCCCAGCCGAACTTGACCAAAAGAGAGGACCTCGCCTCAAATCTGGGATCGAAGAACCATTCTTTGTACGCAACAGCCGTAGCGCATCCGATTGCGCTCAACAGCAGAAAAGTAACAATTATGTTCGTTTTATGTCTAAATATAATAGACAGGTAGTCGCGCAAATTATTTTTTGCGCCCGACTCTCTGACGAGGAGCATGCGTTCGAGCAGCACCGCATGGCTCGCGGAATCGGAGGGCACGAGCGAGTTCTGGTTTGGAGAATCCTGTCTGGTCATCTTTTCATCTCCAGGCAAAGGGTAAATCTTCGCCTTCTATTTGGTGAGAATATAGTAGCTATAGAATGGAGCACCTAGAGATCCTACTGTCAACCCTATGTACTGTTGGACCCAAAGGTCTACGTCGGCGATATTGCTCCTGGGCACTATAACCAAATCATATGGCTGCACGTAAATATCTTGAGCCAAATCGACGCCCTTCATCGCTTTTCGGGTATCCAGGGCAATGCTAAAAGGTTTGTTATTCTCGTCGCGCCGCACGACTATGACCTCATCGGTTCGGGCGGAATCCTTGAAGCCGCCGGCCATAGCTATAGCCTGCAAAACAGTTGTAGGCCCGACGAGCTCCTTGACCCCGGCCTGCAGGACCTCTCCTCCCACGAACACCCTCTGACCTGCAAACGCGCTTACGACCACGGCAACCTCGGGCTGCTGAAGATATCTGCCGTAATTTTCGGTCAATTGTGTCGTCAGTTCGGACGTAGTAAGGCCAACCGCATTTATCTCGTGCACGAGCATCAGCGAGATTTTGCCATCCGGCCTCACCGTCACTTCCTGATTGAGGTCCGGATTGTAGAATAATTTGACATTGATCTTGTCGCCGATGCTGATTCGATATTCCTGCGGCATGGGTGGTAGAATCGTCCCGGGCGCTCCCACCGTTACAGCATTTTTGCTATAAGGCCCACAGCAAACGAGCGTAAATGAAACAACTAGAAGAATAAGAGATCTTGTTTTCATTTCACCTGCTGTTCCTATGAGGTAAGGTTCAGATCCACCACCAAGCGGCTTAAATATAAGCTCAGTGCGCACTTCCTTCAAATAAAAATACAAAATCTCATTTATGCGTTTCTTTTGACGCCGCCACGCCTCGTTCGTAAATTTGCTTCCGTTGGGCGCTCCTCCACTCCCACGGCGCGATTGCAGGCGGTTGTGCCCAAAGTCCGATAAAATTCATTTGTGCAAATCCCTCCTGCTTTTTCCACTGTTCGCATAGTCTGGATTTCTGATCGCAAGGCCTCACCCATGCAAGTCCATACCCGATGAGCTGGTTGTTGAGAAAGTCCTTGGCTCCTTCTATCCGAATCAATACGTTCTCTATGCCGTCGGCGTCCCTGTAAACGGACGTGACCTCGACACTTCTTTGAAGCGATAGGTTTTGGACCAGAAATCGCGCCCTGTCGTGGAAGGGCTGCCCGAAGGCAGGGCAAGCAATGCCGTAGAGGCGGACTTTTTGCGCTGAACTGTCCATTGCAACCAACAACAGATCCCCTTCGGGAACGTCAACAACCCTTCCATGGTATGCACAGCACTCCGGAATAAACAGAAAACCACTCATTAATGATGCCAAAAGCACCATCGCTTTCTTGCGCCAGCCGGCTCTATCCACGGGGCACGTGTCCTCCTGTGCAGGGTGTGACTATAGCTCCGCCAACTCGGTTACGTTTGCCGCCTGAAAGAGGAAATCGGCAGAATAGGGGAGAGACTATACCGGAATCGACCGCTACATTCTATATTATTGGCTCCCAGCCGTCAGTAAAGGGTGAATTGTGAAGGTAGGAATGGGGTATGCTGAATACCTAATAATGGATAAAAAATAACTATATCCACTACCTATATTGTGGAGAGATCAGGACGCCCGGGGCATATAAAACTCGAAAGTGGGAGTCTGGAAACTCCCACTTTCAAGCATACCCCGGACCTATGACAACACGCTTCGAGTCGGCCTGTCTATCAGGCTCTATCGCGGCTGAACAGTTACGGCGCATTTGGATGTGCCGATCAACCCGTCATAAGCGTCAGTGACGGTGAGCATGAATAGCATCTCATCATTTTGAGCGCCGGTTTGGGCCGGCACAAGAAAAGTCGGGCGTACGGCCGTGGGATCGGAGAGCATAACCGGTACTCCGCTTAGTTGCTTCCATCTGTATGAATAGTTCGAGCTGGTCGCATCATGCGAGCCGGAGCCGTCGAGCGCTACGGTTTTTGACACTGCGGCTTTCAGAGCCGGACCCGTTTTGGCAGCGGGCGGGGTGTCGGCGGTCACTACGTTTACCGTGGTCTGATCTCTCGCCTCTAATCCGAAATTATCCGTTACCAGCAGGCTGAAAACCAGGGAAACGCCAAGCGGACCTGGATCCGGGGCTATGAACGAAGCGTTAGGCGTATCGAAGTTTATTATTGGAACCGGGGGTCCCTGAATTTGCAACCATTTGTACGAAGTTATTTTGCCGTCAGGATCATAGGTCCCTGACGCATTCAGGTTCACAATGGCATATGGATTAACGGAACTGTTCGGGCCGGCATTGGCGACGGGCGCCGCGTCGGATGCGCTCACGTTTACAAGACAGGAATCGTTGCTGGTCATGCCCGCCGTATTCGTGACCGCAAGATTGAAAGCAAGAGACGTCCCGATCGTTGTCTGGGGTGCCTTGAAGGTACATTGCCGCCCGCTGGAGGCACATGAGATATTCACGTGAGGTCCGGACATTTGAGTCCATACATAGGAGGCGATCTTGCTTCCCGAATCGGTCGAATTGGAGCCGTCCAGCCTGACTGTGGAGCCGCTCATTACATCCTGGTCGGGTCCAGCGTCGGCAACCGGCGCAAAGGTCATTCCCGATTCAGATATGGGCTTTCCGTTCAGCCCATTGGAGTTCGTAGACACGAAATTTGCCCTGATTTGATGACTGGCTCCGATATTGGAAAATGTATACTGGGAAGTCAAGGGAACCGGCGTTCCGTCCACCTTGACCGAGGAGAGTTTATAATTGGCGAACGGCATAATTGTAAACGTCTGGTTGGCTCCGTGAGGCACTCTTCTCCACCCGGCAGGAGAAATGAAGCCGCCGTTACTGGTCGAAGCTGCTATGGTGTATAAGGGATTGGTGAATGTGGCCGAGATGGTGTGATTATCCATTACGTTGTTGAAATTGTAGCTTGTCAAAGCTCCCTGGTTTACCCCATCGACGACCACTTCCGAGACTACATAGCCGGCGTTGGGGGTGATGGCGAAGGTTATGTTCCCGCTTGGAGCTACGGGCCGGGCGCCGGACGGCGAGATAAATCCTCCTGCTCCTGCGGAGGACGTTATGGTGAAGGCGGTGGGCGTGAAAAGGGCTGAAATGGTATGTGGCCCCGTCACATCACTGAAGGTATAGCTCGAAAGCGCTCCAACCTGGACATTGTCGGCCAGAACGCCGGAAATCTTATACCCTGTCAAGGGGGTGATCGAAAATGTCTGTGAAGACCCCGCCATCAATGCCACGGCCCCACTTGGCGAAATCTGCCCGTATGCCGGCGTTGCGGGCGTTATGAAATTCACCACCAACTCCGGCGAATAGTCGCTCTCAGCATGCGCGGAATAAGTCGTTGCGGCAAAATAATAGGTCTGGGAATTGGAAAGCCCCGTTATGGTAGTGCCGAGACTGTTTCCGGCATCGACAACCCAGCTGTAGTTCTTGCTTTGGGTCCCATAGTGCACCTTATATCCGATAACCGCAAGATCACTAGACCGGTTCCATGCCAATTGAACCTGCGCTGCAAAGGCGTTGGAAGAAAAACAAACAAAAAGAAAAAATAAAACCGCCATGCATTTCAAGTATCCAAATCGCCAATTCATTTGACCTCCTCAGGCCGACTGCAAGCAAATTCAGCCTCCTGAAGAGGTGCTGCATCCGCTCAGCGGCCCTGCCGCCATATCTCCGGTGAGACCGAGACTTAGGCCAGTGACTTTGCGCCCTGCGCTTTCACGCAGTTTGCCCTTTGTGAGTGGCGTCAACAAAAAACCAACCTGCACCGAAATCGAGCAAATCTGATGCCAAAACACCCGGCGGGCGCCGGGAACGGGCCTGCTCAGGCCGCACCATACCTTTGATGAAATATGAGACTAAGGTTTGGAGGCAAAATAATGGTGTTGAAAGATGGTGTTATGAGTTACACTTGACTTTAAATTACGGTTTAGTAATTACAGCCCAGTTTAGCTACTACACTCCTGTCCGAAAGGGGAGGGATCTCAATGGATGTTCAAAAACCCATTTTAGTGACCGGCGCAGCCGGTTTCATAGGCTTCAGCATAGCCTTGAAGCTGCTCGAGGCGGGCCGGGTAGTTGCGGGGCTGGACAATATCAACGACTATTATGACGTAAGACTCAAGCAAGACCGCCTTTCCATACTTGATAAACACGCCGGCTTCAAGTTTTTCAAACTCGACCTCGAAAATCATAAGGCTATCGAAGCGCTTTTCAGCACGCATTCATTCGATATAGTAGTTCACATGGCCGCTCAGGCCGGAGTCCGCTATTCGCTGGTCAATCCGCGCGCTTATACCCAAAGCAATATCGACGGTTTCTTAAACGTGCTCGAAGGCAGCCGGCGGACAGGAGTCAAGCATCTGGTCTTTGCCTCCTCCAGCTCCGTCTATGGCGCAAACCGAAAGGTCCCCTTTTCGGTCCATGATAACGTCGACCACCCAGTCTCTCTCTATGCGGCCACCAAGAAGGCGAACGAATTGATGGCCCATTCCTACGCCCATCTCTACGGAGTCCCGTCTACCGGTCTGCGCTTCTTTACCGTCTACGGTCCCTGGGGCCGTCCCGATATGGCCCTATTCCTTTTCACACGTGCAATACTCGCCGGGCAACCCATAAAAATATTCAATGACGGTCTTATGAGCCGGGATTTTACATATATCGACGACGTTGTGGAAGCAATCCTGCGGCTTATCGATCATCCTCCCGCCGCCGACCCTCAATGGGATGGACTCAGGCCGGACCCCGGCGCGAGCTTCGCTCCATATCGAATCTATAACATTGGAAATAACAATCCGGTTGAACTTCTGGAATTCGTATCGGCAATAGAGGATTGCCTTCAAATGCAGGCCCAAAAGCAGTTTCTTCCCATGCAGCCCGGTGATGTTCAAATGACTTTTGCCGACATTCAGGACATCGCCCGCGATTTCGGCTTTCATCCCCGGACACCGTTGCGTGAAGGGATATCCTCTTTCGTCGCCTGGTATAGGCAGTACTACGGGGACCGAAGAGAATAAACCCCTTCCAAGCGTCGGAATACTTTACATGGGCGAAACTGAGCTTCTGTGCCGATCTACGTTGTTTCTTGATCGCTGCTGTAAAAATCATTTACACTTGGGACCGTATACAGCCTGTTGTTTTTCCGATAGATATATCATTAAATCAAGTACTTACCTGCACCATTAAAGAAGTGCACGAAAATTGCATCCCCTCTGTGGAAGTCCGTCGGCTCAGTAAGAATAAGCACTGCCGACCTCCGTTCGGCCAATTCAGGGGATTTCATATGCCCAAAAACAATAGACGACACAAGCGATTCAAAGCCCGAGACGAGGTTTTTGCGGCGTTTGTTACGCCGGGCGAACCGATCATTATGGGAAAAGTCTTGGACTTGAGTTCGGGGGGCGTGGGGGTTCAGTATCTTGGTATCGGCAGACTGGGAAAAGGACCGACCAGGATCAAGATATTTCGTTTGAATTCGGCCCACATGCTGCACATAAATTCAATCGTGGTCTACGACCTGGGAGCGTCTGCGGAATCGCAGAGTTTCCCTGAGGTACACCGCTGTGGAGTAAAATTCGAAGGACGACGGCAAAATGATTATGCTAAGTTGAAAGTGCTCTGCAAGACTCACCAGTGGTGTTGCGACCCAAAGCAAGGCATTGCATCCGCATCTCTCGGGATGTAGCTTGCCGGTCTCCGCGTGCGTCTGGCCGTTTACAAATCGAACTCCTGCCCCTTTACGACAAATCCTTTAAACCCTTCCTGCTCCGGCTTCTGGGTCGGATTGGGCTGATAATGATAGAGCCACATTTTCTGTTTAAGGCCAAGAGACAATGTGCGTAGATCGTTAAAATGGGCATGCACCCCTGAATGGACGCGCTGAGTTTCGCAATCATGGAACATCAGATCGACGTTCTCTGAAATTCTTGCGAGCAAATCCGGCTGAAAGCGGGCATCCGTAGAAATAAAGACACTTCTCGGCCCATCTTTTATCACGAGGCCGAAGCTATACGGGTTCCTGCATCTTTCGCTGATGTGAATCATCTTGACCAGGGAGAAACTGATTCCCTGCCACTGGAAAGGTCCGTTTTCCGCTATCGGAGCACAGACAAAGTAGTCGTCGAGGCGCATTTCTCTGTCCTGCACGCACTGGAGACCTCCCTTCAGGCAGTTTTCCCAGAGGTCCTGCTCCAGGCTCTCTGGAATGAAAAGCGTGCATCCGGGGCTTATTTCGTCAAAAAACGTGTTGTAAGCCACCCCTTCCAGCCCCCCTATATGGTCGGCATGGAGGTGCGAGATATAAATGGCGTCAATGTCCTTGGCGAACCACTTAAAGCGAATGCCGCATTCACTGAGGGAAAATCGTATGTCGCCGCCGCAATCAATGAGCATTCTTCTCCCGTTGCGGGCGGTGAGTAACATATTTGACTGGTAATAATCGGCAGTAGTAAAGGCGGATCCTACCCCCAAAAACTTGATCTTCATTATCTGTCCGATATTGCATTAACGAAAATAGAAACCGTGACTCGGCGCATGCAGATAATAGTGTTTTCCCTTTTAGAAAAAAACACGAAATAAAGACCGATCACGCGAAACGACCTTCAACAGGCGCGGGACTCCGCAACCGGAGTTACGCCAAAGTGCCTTCGAAAGGCCTTATACTATATGAGGTGAAGGGATTACCAGAGTTACTCGGCAAGCACCTCGACGAATGCTTCGAGGTTCCCGTGAATATCTGAGAGTGACGGCAAGTCTCACTTGACGCTCAAACCGGCCGCGGCCGGGTTCATCGCCCCGTGGAAGATCAACCGGAATGTGGCCCCTTCCCCGGGAGTGGAATCCACTTCCATGAGGGCGCCGTGTTTTTCGATTATCTGTCTGGAAATGCTGAGGCCCATCCCGGTCCCCTCAGGCTTTCGCGTAAAGAACGGGTCAAAAATGCGGCCTTTATCTTCTTCCATTATCCCGGTCCCGGAATCGTGAATCTCAAAGACCTGGCTGTGATCCTTTCGCAAAGAGGTGCTTATACTCAACTTCCCGCCTTCGGGCATAGCCTCGATAGAGTTGATTATCAGGTTCATCAACACTTGGCAGATCTGGTTGAAGTCCATGACTATCGGGGGCAGGTCGGGCTGAAGGTCGATGGAGACTTCAACCCGGGTTTTTATAATGTACATCTTTGTCATATCAAGGCAGCGGTTCACAACTTCATTCAGGCCGGCCGGCAGGAACTGGGGATCGCTGGGCCTGGCGAAATGAAGCACCTGCTGAATGATGCGGTCCATCCTGCGAATCTGCTCGAATATGTCTTCGAACATTTCGCTCTGGGCCGGTCTCAGCACCAGCTCGCGCCTCAGCATCTGGGTATTGAAGTTTATGGTGGCCAGAGGATTTCGGATCTCATGAGCGATCCCCGCAGCGAGCGTTCCGAGCGCCTTGAGCCTTTCTGACTGCTGAAGACGCTCATCGAGTTTTTTGGCTTCAGTGGCGTCTTTTTCAAAATAGATCACCCTCTCGAGGTCTCCGGCAACGTTGAAGACAGGAAAGGCATGAAACTGGTAATAGCCGCCCCAGCGCCGGTGAGGTCCTTCCCTTCGAATGGGCACAGCACCTGTCAGACACGCCTTTATTGGACAATCTGCATGGGGCAGATCGGTCCCATAGATCACCTCCGGGTAATATTTCCCGATCAGGTTCGGCCCATAAACCATCACGCTGGTGCGGTTCACCCGGTAGACACGCTCTCTCTTGTTCACCAGGAAAATGGCGTCCTGGATGGCGTCAAAACTGATCTCGAGCTCTCGTTTGGCGCGCTCGATCGAGTCGAAAAGCGTCGCATTCTGGATGCAAATCCCGAGTTGGTTACCGATGGCCCTGAGTAGTTCGGTCTGCTCCACCCCCAACTTATATGCTCCGTCATTGGAGACGTAGAGCAGTCCCACCACGTCCTCGTGCGACATGAGGGAGATACCGATCATCTCGTCGACACCCACCTCCTTCATGTGCTCGCACAGCGAAGGGAAAAGGATCTTCGAGACCGGAAACCATCGGACCGGGGCTTCCCCGTTGTAGCTGCTCATGGTCTTTGCAGACATGGCGAGGTTCTGAATGGACTTGACTGTGGCCGGCGAGAACCCCAGGTGAGAGTAGTGCGCGGAAAGCTCGAGCAGGCACTTTTCTCCCGTTGATTCCTTTACGAGGTAGAGCATCCCCACTTTGAACTTCAGAGTCTCAAGAATATTGGAAAGAGCGCGTTTTAGAACGTCCTGAAGGTGAGGCGAACTGTACAGGGCGGAGAAGATATCATAGAGAATCTGGAGTTCGAGATGCCTCGTCAGATCCTGACGGCTGTTCTTGGCGGACCTGGCGCAGATTAACTTCGTATTCTTGGATTTCATTCTAGTTTCCGTCCGGATCGAGCAAAAATCAACCGGCCGATTTACTCGGCTGCTGTTTAAATATATCAATTAGGCCGTTGTAAGCAAAGGCTATTTGGTTGGGTCGCGTAAAGCGGTATTTCCACCAGGGCCGACTGCAGACATTACTATAGAGCGCTCTTGCAAGCAGCCGCAAGCGGGTGGCGCCCGATGGCACGGGGACCGGCGGATCTGGAAGCCAAAGGCAGGGGGAAAGGGCGGGAAGCCGCAAAACGACCGCAGGCTTCCCGCTTTTCAAATCAGATTTCAAGCCAGGAATCGGAGTAAAGTGTCTGGCCCAGAATAACTTTGGCCGTCTTCACGTACTTTTGCTCCTCATCCGAGAGCGCGGCCATGTCGATGGGCTGGCCGTCTTCCACTTTGTAGACGAGAGCTTCCAGGTTCGGATGCTTGCCGCGGGCAACCTCATGGAGCTTCGTGTCAAAGGTGTCAACGATTGCCGAATAGAGCCCATGCCGCTTCAAAATGATCAGCATTACCTGGTTCAGGATCGGACGCAGATGGTCTGGCGGACCGTTGGACACGTTTGAAAGCCCGATAGTGCTTCTGCACCCGGGAGCTATATCCGCAAACATCTTCATGAACTCCAGAACGCTCATGATCTGGATTTGCTGCACGTTGACCGGAGTCTGGATAGGATCGATATAGATGCGTTCCGGATTGATGCCGAATTCACCCGTGGCCTTGAACACTAATTCTGCGCAAAGGGCCCCGCGTTCGTTTTCATCCCTGGGCATACCTTCGGGCCCCCAGAGAAGTCCGACGAATTCGGCGTCGTACTTGGCGGCCAGAGGCAGAAGGGCTTCCATCCTCTCGGGCCGAACCATGATCGAATTGATGAGCGGCCTGTTCTTCTTGCATGCTTTGAGGCCGGCCTCAATTGCCTTGATGTTGGAAGTATCCAGAGCAAGCGGGACGTCCACTACCTCTTCGATAGCAGGCACGAGCCAACTCATCAGTTCTTCACCCGTCTTTCCCGCCGGACCTATATTGAGGTCAATATAGTCCATTCCGAATTTGGCCTGCTCAACGGCAAGCTGTTGGAGCGGTTTGGCCTCTCTGGCCTTCAGAGCAGACCCATACTTGACGCTCATGATATTGAGGTTTTCACCTATCAGCTTCATACCTTCATCTCCCGTCTATGCCTGCCGGCTCTTGAGGAATTTTGGGATTTGACTGGCTTCCCTGGGGCCGACTGAAATGGTCCAGCCCGCGCCGAGTTCTTCCTCCAGTTCACCTAATATACCGGCCGCGTAACCTGGGATAATGATGTTTTTATGTTTTACCTTATCCTTTATCCCACATTTGTTGATGAAGGAGCCGACGGATTCACCCGAAAACTTCCCGGCTGCCCATGCAGTCATAACCGAAAGTCCTTCGGTGTCCTGAACACAGAGCCACGAAGGCACCCTGCTGGACTCGACCTCACCGGTTACGATGAAGTATGTCAGAGAGAAGTTGCAAGTCACCAGCACCGGCGAATTCTCGTCGGGGTTATTGATCGGGTATATTCCCTGCTCGGCTGTCATTGGCCGTTGCGGGTCGGTGTAAATATTGAGCCGCTCGAGAAGAAGCGGGAAAATCACGTGCGGCTGGAGGTCGCTCATAACCATTACGGCCCCGTATTTGGCCACGAAGGTGGCCGCAACGAGGGCTTCTTCCATAATCCCGTCGCCCATTTCATTGGCCATGATGATCGTCGGGAAACCGAGCGAGCGGAACCTGTCCTTGAGTGCAGCGCGGCGGATAAGTATTTGCTCTTCGAAAGCCTTTTTAACGTTTCGAGTCCCGGTGTCGATCACGATGTCCTTGACGCCCATCGCCGAGAGCTGATCGGTGAGCGCGATTACGCTATCCAGGGAGCCGTCTCCCTTGACAGCTACCGGACACCCCGCCGCTTTGGCAAGGTTTCCAAGAGCTTCGGCGTTGGCCGGCGTAGCAGCATAGAGCAACGGCTTCTTTTCTTTGAACGAATCGGCAGCCGCTGTCAGGACGTCAACCGAGTCGGAGATGAAAATCATCGCCGCTCCCGTCCCGTCAGAGACCTTCTTGGCAAGGGCGCTAAACTTGGCGGCGTCTCCGCCGACATCCTTGATCGCGAACATCTCAGCTCGAAGCTTCAGCCCGACCCGGTCCCATTGGGCTTTTTTGAACCGGTCGATCTTGCCGGCAACCGAGGCTTCATCTTCGTTGGTTGAAACCAGAACGGCAAAGCCCGGCGGATTGACAAAAGTCTTCTCATGCCGGAAAAGCACTGTTTCGCCGCCGACCTTCACGGCGTACTCGCCGGCTCCGATTGTAAGAGGTCGAATTGGAGGCGCCGATTCAGAGGCAAGTTTTTCCTTAGCTTCTTCCGAAACATAGGGACACGATTCAAGTTCAGCCTTGCCAGCGGCAAGGTTCATCGCAAAAGCCAGACAGGTCGGAACCCCGCACTCACCACAATTTGTCTTGGGCAGCAGCTTAAAGATTTGAATCCCGGTAAGGCCCATGTGCTTTATCTCCTGATAAGGGGTTTAGTCCGGAGCCGGAAGCAAGGAGCGGAATGAAAACCGTTTGATCGGTCCCGCTTCCTGCTTCCTGCTTCCTGCTTTCATCATATTAGACCGGGTGCAGACCCTCAACGTCCGCGCCCGAATCCTCTGTCAGCCAAGGATGCTTTCCATCGTCAGAGCGGGATGCCCGACCTGCTCCAGGAAGGCGTAAACCTCGTCTTCGGTAGTGCCGTTTTCCTCAGTAGCGATCATGTCGATGAAATTGGCAATGCCCAATTCCTCGCCGCGCTTCAGGAGCCTGTCCCTGATTTCCTCTTTGAAGATCTTCGGCATCCATACGAGCCGCTCGAGGCCCCCGTCACCCTTGATGAACTTGCGCTGAGTGACGTTGTACTTGCTGTGGCCCACGAACCCCGGCGTAACATTGCCGCCGCCGATGGTGCCTGCAAGGGTGGTGAATTTCATGCCGCTCGGGGTCATGCCGGCGTAATCGCGGTTTACCGTCATTATCCCGTTGCACATGGGCAGAACCGCCGAAATACACTCGCAGCATCCGCACGTGGTCATCGGGTCGTACACCAGACTGTAAAAATTATAGCTGGATATCGACTGCCTGGAGGCCTTGTAGACGAAATCGTTTACACCCTTCCAATTGCCCAGCTTGGGATCCATGGTTTCACCCTTCTGGATAGGCTGATTAGGCCCGGTGGGGTTGATCTCGTTGGAAGCCTTGCAATCGAGCCAGTTGTATGCGCCACAGAGACCCGTGCGCTCCGGGCTGATTACACAAACGTGAGTCGGCGCGAAGGACTGGCACAGCGTACAGGAGTAGTATGTTTCGGTTCCCTCGTCCGTCATGCCCTCGATTCGCTCGTCCCTGGTCCTGTACGCATGCTGCGAGATGGGCAGCATTTCCTCGACCTTTGCAGGATCGGTATATATCTTGACCTGGCACTTGTCGAAAATGGCGCCGAAATCCTGATGGTATTTGGCATGCAGGATCTTCCCTATATGTTCGAGGGTAAATCCCTTATCCACCGCAGGCTTGCCGATTCTGTACCAGGCTATATCGCGCTGGCCGATATGCATGATGCCCTGGGCGTAGTTTACGAGGTGGTGAATCTGCCGCTCCAGGATCGGTTCATAGTCTTCCTGCATCTTGCGGCCGGCAACCTCGACCAGCACCGCAAGGGGCAGCGTCGAACCCGGGGTTACATCCTTGATGTCCGGACCGATAACATCGACTCTGCGACCTCGTCCATGTTGGCGATTTTGACCAATTCGCAGCAATGAGTCTTCCCGCCTCCGCATTCGAGGTAGATGTCGTCCTTGCGCACGCGCTCGCCTTCGAAAGCGGGCCCGTAGGAAATGGGAATCGGTATCTCAGTGATGGCGACCTTGAGCCCGCGGACTTCGATCGACTTTGAAGTGATCTGATCGTAGGGAATGCTGGAGACTACGTGTTCATAGGTGCACACACCAGTGGGCAGGATCTCGGGAATGTCAGTGTCTGCGATTGTGGGGAAGCCCCAGTTAATACACCCTGCCGCGTTGGCCGCCCACTCGGCGTTCACTTCACCAAAAGCGTTTACGAACGCGAAGACGCGGTCCTTGTTATATTTCAAAACGGTCTTGTAATCTCCGGGTTTGACCCCGCCGAATGCCATGGCCGCACGGTTTGCAAAACCCAGAGCGAAGACGGCTGCGGAGATGTCGGGGCCGAAAGGCACCAGGCGCGTGTTCCAGCCGATTTCCACCCCTGCCTCGACGAGCTGCTGGGAAAAGGTGGTCCCCGTCTGATTGGCGCACATGAAGATGTAGAGATTCTTCTTCTGATAGTCTTCGGCGATCATTTTGGCGATTTCAGGATTGGGGGCGGCGCCGACGATGGCGGCAAACCCGGGAGCGCTGCCGTCAACGAACTCGATGCCTCTTTTTCTCATGATGGTGTCGTCGGCGGCGCCAAGCCAGATTTTCCCGCTCTCTATGTCGCATTCTTCACCCTGATGATAAAAATCGGGGTCATCTACATACCTGATGGCTTCAACCACTTCTTCAGCCAGAATGGCGGCCATTCCGGAGTCCAGAGTCCCTCCAAGGTAAGGAAGGTTGATTCCGTGCTGAGCTTTGATGTGCGGGGGCAGAAGCTCCCGGCAAAATTTGATTACGGACTCGGCATCGCCCAGTTTTTCAATCTTGGTGCCGAGGATCGAGTAAATGATGGGAAGATAGTAGGCCGTATTCGGAAAACCTATTGGCTGGTTCGCCCCGTACTTATCCATGGCCTGCTGAAATTTGCCCTCTGCTTTGGAAACTATATTGTAAGCTCCCTGAATCGCAGCAAAAGAGACTAACCTGGACATAACTTAACTCCTTATTTTGTTTTTCCTAGCAACGCAACCGGCTTCAAACCGGAATTAACATACGGATCTATTCACAGGACCGGCCCAGGCTTAACCTTCAGCAGCTCTGCGGTCATCCATGCTGAACAGTTTCCGTTCGCGTTGCTCGGTCAGGCCAAGCGCGGCCCTCCTATCGTCGATATGGTCGATCATCAAGTGGGCTATTTCGTAAGGATCGGTCGCAAAACCCCACTTCCCGAATCCCTGTTCCTGGAGACCGTTGAAAAGCAGATCGTGGAACTTTGTGCCCTCGATCGTCGGGAAGGTGACTCCAAAGACCGTGTAGACGCCCGAAGCCACGAAGTACTGTCCGATGCAAATGGCTTTTTCGCTCATGTACTCGGGAGCGCAGCCAGCCACCGGCAGGTCGGAGATCTTGTCGCCGAGGCCGCCGATGCGAACCATTTCCGAGACGGCAATCAGTATGCGGCTGTTGTCGACGCAGGACCCGAGGCTCAGTACAGGCGGGATACCCACGGTTTCGCAGACTTCCTGCAACCCGGCGCCGGCAAGCACCGCGGCGTCCGGTTTCATGAGACCGGCCTTGGCGAGCGCTATCTGGGAGCATCCTGTCTGGACAACCAGGACGTTATTCTTAATCAGTTCCTTAACCAGTTCGACATGCACGTAGTCCTGCTTGACGCGCGGGTTGGTGCAGCCGACAACGCCCGCTACGCCACGAATCCGGCCGTTGATGATATTGTCGTTCAACGGTACATAGGACTCACGGAACCTGCCGCCCAGCATGTAATTGACATACTCATGCGAGAAGCCGTGCACGCCCCAGTCCTGCCGCTGCGGGATGACGACCTTGGCGGTCCGGTTGGAGTAACGATCGATCGCCAGTTCTATGATTTGATTCGGAGCGCCCATAGGATCATTTTCATGGAACTGGATGTGGGTCGCGCCCTCTATTTTG
>Ga0326728_10011654_pt1 | contig 19924 bp, 18 predicted proteins | sample MB3enrmetagenome_FD_207602 | JGI IMG/M metagenome (GOLD analysis project Ga0326728, IMG submission 207602) | Lab enriched peat soil microbial communities from McLean, Ithaca, NY, United States - MB31MN | ecosystem: Environmental > Terrestrial > Soil > Wetlands > Peat | place: USA: New York... | reverse complement strand
GGCCCACGAAATCGAGCTCATCACTCAGGAGCTGAACGGCGTCGTAGCTGCGGAGCGGTACGATGCGAGGCGGCATCGACTGTCCGTGGACGTGCGTGGTGGCGCGCACACAGCCGGGTCGTTGCTGCTCGACCATGAACCGCGCTTCGCCGCCGGCTGCCAGCTCCAGCCGCTGCACCGTTTGGCCGTCGGCGCCGCCGCTGCGAACCTCCGCCTGCACACCACCGCCGCGCGAGTCGAACATGCAGGCGCAACCTTGGTCCAACGCTCGCGCGCCGGCGGGAGTCCATCCGAGTCTGCTCGCCAACCAGCCGAGCCACAGCAGGCCTTCGGGAGCCAGCACCCCGCCGCCGATCTCGACGGCGACGCGATCCAGCCGGTCGAGATACGGCCGTTGCTGCGGCGCATCGAAGAACTGCGCCGTCAACTCGCGCCAGCACGTGAGGCGGCTCCAGGCCAGATCTGCCACTGCCACCGGGCGTTGTTTGAGCGTCTGCACTAACCGCGTTAGCGCCACGGGAGGTCTGTCGAACTCGGCAGTGTCGACAACCATCCGATCGGCGGTGTCCTTGAGCTTTGCAAAGAGGGGCAGATCGAGCGACAGGCCGCCGCGCCACCACACCACCAACGGCACGTCGGGAATCAGCAGCCCGAGGATCAACGGTGCGAGCCCCCGTACGGCGTCGCCCCGCGCCGCCACCGTGACCTGCTCGCAGCAGATGTGGCGGCCGCCGGGTGCAGCGAGGTGGCACAACGCCGACACGGACGCCTCCAGCTTGCTCGCTTCGGCCTGAGGCTCCGCGCTCACCAGAAAAATTCGAGACGGGTGCCGCAGCGTGAGTACCGCGGCAGCGTCGACTGCCTGCTGGATCAGCTCGGCGCGCGGCAACACCACGGCGACGTTCAAGGTGCAGGAGCGGATCAGTGCGTGCTGCCCGGTGTCCCGCAGCTGTTCGTCGGCACGCTTCCAGAGATCCGTCAGGCCGTGTGCAATCGCGTTCGGTTCCACTGTGGCGGGAGCGCCGAGTGCGAAGGGCTGCTGTGGTTCCATGTCACAACCGGCGCCAGACTCGCCCATCACGCGCCAGCAGCACATCGGCTTCTTGGGGCCCCCAACTGCCGGCCTCGTAGTTGGGGAAATCCGTCGGGGCCGCCGCCCACGTCTCGATGATCGGCGTCACGTAGGCCCAGGCACGTTCGACCCATTCACCGCGGGCGAAGAGCGTGGGATCGCCGCGCAGGCATTCGAGCAGCAGGGTTTCGTAGGCCGAGGGCGGCTCGACGCCGAACGCGGCGCCGTAGCGGAAATCCATGTTCACCGGCCGCACGTGCAACCCCTGGCCCGGGCTCTTGGCGACGAACTTCAACGAGATGCCCTCGTCGGGTTGGATGCGCAACGCCAGCACGTTCGCCTCGAGGCGATCCGCCGGGCTGCGGCCGAAGAGCAGATGCGGCGCGGAGCGAAACTGAATGGCGATCTCGGTCACGCGTTTGGGCAAGCGCTTGCCGGAGCGCACGTAGAATGGGACGTCGGCCCAACGCCAGTTGTCGATGAGGAACTTGACCGCGGCGTAGGTCTCCGTTTGCGACGCCGGCGACACCCCCGGTTCTTGCCGATAGCCGACGACGTTCGTACCGCCCACCGAACCGGGGCCGTACTGTCCGCGCGCGGCGAATTGCTCGATGTCATTGGTCGACAGCAGCGGCCGCAGCGCCTGCAGCACTTTGAGTTTTTCGTTCCGCACCGCCTCGGCATCGAAGACCACCGGCGACTCCATCGCTACCAGGCAGAGCAGCTGCAGCATGTGGTTCTGGATCATGTCACGTGTCACGCCGGCTTCTTCGTAGTAGGCGCCGCGGCCTTCCACGCCCAACTCCTCCGCGGCGGTGATCTGCACGTGATCGATGTAGCGGCGGTTCCAGATGGGCTCGAAGATGCCGTTGCCAAAGCGGAACACCAGTAAATTCTGCACGATTTCCTTGCCGAGGTAGTGATCGATGCGAAAGACCTGTTCTTCGGAGAACACCTGCAGCACTTCCCGGTCGAGCGCGCGGGCCGAGTCCAAGTCACGGCCGAATGGCTTCTCCACGATGATGCGCTTCCAACCTTGGGGCGGTGCTGTGGGTCCCGCCAGCCCGCGCTCAGCGAGGGAGCGGATGATCCCGATGTACGCGCTCGGCGGGGTGGCGAGATAGAAGAGGCGGTTGGCCGGGATGCCGCGTTGGCGATCGACCTCTGCCAAACGCTCAGCAACGGCGGAGTGACCCTGGAGGTCGGTGAAGTCCTCGCTGCTATAGAAGAGGTTCTGGGCGAAGCCGGCCCATACCGGCCCCGTGGCCGCTTCGCCGCCGAACTCGCTGACCGCCTGCTGCACGCGCCGGCGGAACGTTTCGTCGTTCATCAGCGTGCGTCCCACGCCGACGACGGCAAAGCCCGCGGGCAGCTGGTTGCGGCGCGCCAGATTGAACAGCGCCGGCATGAGCATGCGCGCCGCCAGGTCGCCGGATGCCCCGAAGATGACGATGGCGCAGTTCTCCAGCGGCCTCTGCAGGCGCTGCCCTTCGCGCAAGGGGTTCGTCAGCAGCGATGTGCCGTGGTCGTTCAATTTATTCCGACTTGCGCAGCGCCACGAAGAAGCTCTGGCCCTGACGATTCACCAACAGCAGCAGTTCGTCCTTCTTCCCCGCCACCGCCTTGTGGTAATCCTTCAGATTGTGTACCGGCTGGCGGTTGGCTTGGGTGATGACGTCGCCCGGCTGCACCCCGGCGTCACCCGCCGGACTGTCGGGATCGACCTCGGTGACGACCACACCTTTGGTGGTTTCGAGGTCGAGTTGCTGCGCCACATCGGGCGTGATGTTGGACACCGTCAGTCCCCAGTCCTGCTCCGTTTCGCCTTCGCTGCCGCCCGGGGCGGTCGCCGTGCTGGCCGGCATTTCCGCAACCGTGGCATGCAGGGTCTTCTTCTCGCCGTTGCGCAACACCGTGATCGACACGCTCTTGCCGACCTTGGTGTCGGCGACCAGCACCGGCAGTTGATGCGCCTCGTCGATATCCGTGCCCTCGTAGTTGATGATGATGTCGCCGCGCTCGAGCCCGGCGCGCGCGGCGGGGCCATCCGGCGTCACGTCGGCGACCAGCGCGCCCTGCGCTTTCTCCAGCCCGAACGACTGAGCCAGGTCGGGCGTGATGTCCTGGATGGCGACCCCGAGCCAGCCGCGGATCACCTTGCCGTGTGTCTTGAGCTGCTCGAGCACGCTCTTCACGGAGCTAATCGGAATGGCGAAGCCGATGCCGATGTTGCCGCCGCTCTGGCTGAAGATCGCTGCGTTGATGCCGACGACCTGACCGTGCACGTCGATCAGCGGGCCGCCGGAATTGCCGGGGTTGATAGAGGCGTCGGTCTGGATGAAGTTGTCGTACGGACCCTGTCCGATCACGCGCCCCAGGGCGCTGACGATGCCGGCGGTGACGGTTTCCGACAAGCCGAACGGGTTGCCGATGGCCAGCACCCAATCGCCCACCTGGAGCGCATCGGAATCGCCGAGCGGCGCCACCGTCAGGTCGTGAGGCGATGCAATTTTCAGCAGCGCCACATCCATCTTGTCATCGATGCCCACGCGACGGGCGTCGAACTCCCGCTTATCATCGAGCTTGATGACGATCTTGTCCGCATTCTTGACGACGTGGGCGTTGGTGACGATGTACCCATCCTCATCGATGATCACACCAGAGCCGAGGCTGCGCTGCGTGAAATTGCGCGGCATCTCGGGGAAGAAATGCCGGAAGAACTCGGAGAACGGATCTTGCGGGTTCATTCCCGGTGGACGAAAGCCCTGCCCTTGCGAACGCAGCGTCTGCGTGGTCGACACGTTGACCACCGCCGGCTTCACCGCCCGGACGATCGGCGCGAACGAGAACGGTGGCGCAAGGGAGCCCGAGAATCGCTCTGGGGCCGGCGTGGCCGGAGGCAACTCCGTTCTGCCGTGCCCGAAAAGACCAAACGGGTTGGGAAAGCCGGTGGCGGTGGCGGCGCCGGAGACCAGCAACGGGATGAAGAGCAACCAGGGCAACGCGCGGGTCGGTTTCATACCCTAGACGATGCCCCAGCGCCGAGGAAACTTCAATCCGCTGTGCGCTGAACCCAGGGCCCCGCCACAGCCGCTCGCACCTGTGTGCGCTCGGCCGAGCCCCTCGCCCTTCCCCCTTCACTTGTGCCGCCAATCCGGGCTCGCTCACACGCTGTGAATACCCCAAACGTCGGTCGCATATTCGCGGATGGTGCGGCCACTGGAGAACTTGCCCATGCGCGCGACGCCCAGAATCGCCTTGCGCACCCACAGCTCGCGGCAGCCGAACCCCTCGGCAACCTAACGGCGCTCCTTCCACGGTCGGCCTATCCGTGATTTTGAGCTGCCTCGGCTGTCGGGCAATCTCGGACGGCCGAGACTCGGTAGACCTGGCAGAAGAAGATACCTAGCCGGGCCCGGGGCGATAGAAAGGGGGGAGTGAGTTGTGCGGGCGAGGCGATCAGCCCACCAGCAGCCACAGAAGCCAGAGCACCCAGGCGACAATGGCGCCCAGCAACAGGCCACCGCCGGTATAACTCACCTCGGGCCGCAGCGCTTGCCGCTGCGGGCGCCGGCGAAGCGGCATGGGGATGGCCTGTGGGCGAAGACTCACGAGCCGCCAACGATTGAATCCGGCCCTCTGCAGCCGCTCTTCCACTGTACGCCTGGCAGCCGGCGCATCCGGCTCCATCACGTCGAGAATCCGTACTACCGCCTCAAACCGCGCTCTTGGAGCGCCGGCGTCTTTCTCGCGGGCACTCCCCTCACCTTCGCGATCGGGATTCTCTGTCGCGGATGGCGTCTCCGCCACCCCTTTGTATTCTGTTGCTTGCACCGGCACAGCTGGTTCTTGACGTCTGGGTCAAGGCGCAAAAGCTGCTCGCGCCTATCAGATATTGGCCGCCGAAGCAAAGGTTTCTGGGCTACTGTACGCTGCTGTCGGTTCCGTGAAAAACAGCGGGCTTATCGCTGCCGAAACTTCGCCAGCAGGCCCGCGAGCAGGTGCTCACGGCCCTTGAGGGCTTGCTTCCAGTCGGTGGCTTCGGTCTTGTAGACCTCTTCGCGCAAGTTGCCGTTTTCACGCTCCAGCAGCTCGCCGAGGAAGTCAAATTCCTGCTGGCTCAGGTCGATTTGCATGTCCTCACCTCCGTGGCGGCATCCAGTAGCGTTCGGTTGGATTGTACGCCTTCGCGGGCGCAGCGGCTACTTCCTTGGGGAGGCCAGTGCGCCGCGCGGAGATACCAGGCACCGTGGGGACTCGCCTGTCCTTCGAGTCGGAGGAAGAGGCGGTCGGCCTCGAACGGCCGTGTGCGGACCGGGCCCTCATGTGGCCGTGCCAGGCCACATCATCGCGGCACGCTGCGCTTCCGTCTCGCGATCGATGTCGCGCTCCAGGCCCTCGACGTCTTCGGGCGACAAGCTGAAGTACTTCGCCTGCGGGTGGTGGAAGACCAGGGCGCTCACTGAGCCCTCCGGTTCCATCATATAACCCTCGGTGAGACGGATGCCGATCCGCTGCTCCACGTCGAGCAAGCGGAAGAGCTTCTCCTGATCTTCGAGTCGCGGGCAGGCGGGATATCCGAAGGACACTCGCACCCCACGGTAGCGCGCTTTGAAGAGATCGCTCATAGTGATGTTCGGCGGATCGGGGAAGCCCCACATCTCGCGGATCTTCTGGTGCAACAGCTCGGCGAAGGCCTCGGCACCTTCGAGCGCCAACACCTGCAGGACATGCGATTTCAGGTACTCCCCGCGCTCCTTCCATTGCTCGGCCAAGTGACGCACGCCCGGGCCAACCGTGGTCGCGAACAGGCACACGTAATCGCGTCTGCCCGCATCCGCCGGCAAGGTGAAATCGGTGAGACATAGGTGCGGCTCCACGGACTGGCGGCCGAAATGAAAGGTCTCCAGCACTGTGCGGCCGTCCGCGGCGTAGATCCGTAACCGGTCGCCATCGGCATGCGCCCGAAAGAAGCGGTACACCGCCTTGGCCGTGATGTCCGCCCGCGCCAGCATGACCTCCTCAACCGCCGCCACTTGCTCACGCAGCTCTTTGGCTTTGGGATCGCCGGCCGCCAGCGCTTCCTCGAACTTGCCTTTGAGGCCGAGGTGGCGCGTGTAGAGCATCGCCGGGTTGATGTAGCGGAAGATCGCATCGAGATCGTAATCGTGGATGACGTGCAGCCGCAGATCCGGTGGCACCGGCACCTCTTCGACCGGCAGCACCGGCGATCGGCGTACCGCCGCGGTGCCCTCGGCTTGCGCCTGGTAGCGCTTCGGCCCCATCGCCTGCAGCTGCCGCGTCTCCTGCTCCAGCTTGGTCGCGAGCAGCCGCCGCCCTTTTGGATCCATGAGTTGCTTGGCGAGGGCGAGGCCAGTCATTGCGTCCTTCGCATACGCCACGACGCCGTCGTACTCCGGCGCGATCTTCAGCCGCGTAAAGCGATTCGACAACGCGGCGCCACCGACCAGGAGCGGGCAGTTCACGCCGGCCGCTTTCAAGTCCTGCGCCGTCACCACCATCATCTGCGCCGACTTCACCAGCAATCCGGACAGACCGATGGCGTCGGGCTGGTGGTGCCGATACGCCTCGATCAGCTGCTCGGGTGGAATCTTGATGCCGAGGTTGATGATGTTGAATCCGTTGTTGCCGAGGATGATGTCAGCCAGGTTCTTGCCGATGTCGTGCACATCACCTTTCACCGTAGCGAGCAGGATGTTCCCTCTCGCGGCGGTATCCGCTTTCTCCATGTGCGGTTCGAGGTAGGCGACCGCGGCTTTCATCGCTTCCGCAGACTGCAGCACCTCGGCGACGATCATCTCGTTGGCGCCGAACAAGCGGCCGACCTCGTCCATGCCGGCCATGAGCGGGCCGTTGATGAGCTCCAGCGGCTTGCGATGGCGCAACGCCTCATCGAGGTCGGCGAACAAACCATCTCTGGAGCCTTCAAGGATGTACAACGCCAGCCGATCATCGAGCGGCAAATCGCGCCGCTGCTCGGCCGTCTCGCGCGGCGTCTTGGCACGGAAATGCGCGCTGAACGCCGCGATGGGATCGTCGCCGCGCCACCAGATCAGATCCTCCGCCAGCCGGCGCTCTTCTTCGGGAATCGACGGATAGCGTTCCACCTTTTCCGAGTTCACGATCGCCATGTCGAGACCGGCTTGCACGCAGTGGTACAGGAACACCGAGTTCAACACTTCGCGACCGGCCGGCGGCAGGCCGAAGGAGACGTTAGAGATCCCGAGGAGCGTCTTGCAGTCAGGCAACGCGTCCTTGATCAGGCGGATGCCCTCGATGGTCTCGACGCCCGCGCCGATGTAGTTTTTGTCGCCGGTGCCGACTGGAAACACCAGGGCGTCGAAGATGATGTCCTGCGGCGGCACCCCGTACTTCGCTGTCAGCAGCTCGTACGAGCGTTGCGCGATCTGCAGCTTGCGCTCGCGGGTGGTCGCTTGCGCCTGCTGCTTGTCTTCGTCGATGCAGCCCACGATCAGCGCCGCGCCGTAACGGCGCGCCAGCGGGACGACTTTGCGGAAGCGCTCTTCGCCCTCTTCCAGGTTGATGGAGTTGATGATCGACTTGCCCTGCGTGCGTCTGAGCGCCTGTTCGATCGCCGCCGCGTCGGTGGAGTCGATCATGATTGGGACCTTGACTTTCTTCACCAGGGTTTCGAGGAAGGCGGTGAGGTCGGCGGCCTCGTTGCGATCGGGATCTTGCAGGCAGACGTCGAGCACCTGCGCGCCCTTGCGCACCTGCGCGCGCCCGACTTCCGCAGCCTGGTCGAACTCGCCGGCCGCGATCAGGTCCTTGAATTTGCGGCTCCCGAGGACGTTGGTGCGCTCGCCGACAATGACCGGGCGCGTGTCCTCGTCGATGGTGAGCGTCTCGATGCCCGAGACCACGGAGCAACGCACGGTGACCGGCTGGCGCGGCGCATGGCGGGCGGCAACCTCGGCCAGCAAGCGCACGTGTTCCGCCGTCGTGCCGCAGCAGCCGCCGATGATGTTGACCCAGCCCGCGGCGCAGAAGCGCTCGATCTTCTGCGCCAACGCCGCCGGCAGCTCGTTGTAGCGACCCTCCTCATCCGGGAGGCCGGCGTTGGGAAACACCGAGATCGGGAATCGCGACAGCTCCGCCAGCGTGCGCAGGTGGTCGGTCATGAAGTCGGGGCCGGTGGCGCAGTTCATGCCGATGGCGAGCAGGTCGCGATGCGCCATCGAGACGTACAACGCTTCGATCGATTGTCCGGCCAGCATCGTTCCCATGGTCTCGATCGAGACAGAGAGGACGACGGGAACGGCTCGGCCCAGGCGGGCCAAGGCGTGGTCGATGCCGAGCAGCGCAGCCTTGACGTTGAGCGAGTCTTGCTGCGTTTCCAGGAAGAGCACGTCCACCCCGCCTTCGACTAACGCTGCCGCTTGGTCGGCGTACGCGGATTGCACTTCGTCGAACGTAATGCCGCCGGTGACAGAGATGGTCTTCGTGCCCGGTCCCATGGAGCCGGCGACGAAGCGTTGCCGTCTCGGCGTCGCCGCCGCATCAGCCGCAGCGCGCGCAAGCCGGGCGGCCGTGTAGTTGATCTCGTACACCTGGTCTGCCAACCCATATTCCGAGAGCACGATACGCGTGCCGCCGAAGGTGTCGGTTTCGATGATGTCGGCGCCGGCCTCGAGGTAGGCGTGGTGGATCCTGGCGATCGCATCCGGTCGCGTCAGCACCAGATACTCGTTGCAGCCTTCCTGCTGTGGTCCGCCGAAGTCTTCGGCCGCCAGATTCATCGCCTGGATGGCCGTTCCCATCGCTCCGTCCAGGACGAAGATGCGTTGCTCCAACGCGGCGCGCAGCGCCTCGATGCGATCCGTCGCTGACATAGATGTACTCACTTGTTTAGCGACCCGAGACGCCAATGCCAAGATCACCCGGTCCGGCTCCCCTTCACAATCGTGCAGGCCTGGTCATGGCGTGATTTGGAGGCCGAAGAAGACCTGGGCGGCCGCCAGCAGCATGGCGGCAACGCCGAACCAGGGGTGGAGTCCGCGCACCGCAGCGCGATGCATCCAACGCGAACTCAAGAAGCCAGCGGAGAGCGCCAAGGCGATCGCCACGCCGATACCGAAATGCGGGCTGGCGGCCAATGCCAAATCGGGACGCAGCAACCACGTCGACAAGAGGCCGCCAACCCAGCTCAGCAGGGTCAAGGCGTACGCCATTGGTCCGAGCCGCGCGTGCGGTGCCAGGTATCGGCGCGCGTGGCCGCGGTCGCTGCGGGCGCGCAATCCCAGGGAGCCCACGTAGGCGAGGAGCGCGACGATCAAAGCGCTGGCGATGGGGTGGATGTAGGGGAGCACGTTGTGCGAGCCCGGATCTCGCGCCAGGGAAAACGCGGCGGCGGCGTGCGCAGGTCGTGCATCCGCACCTCCTCTAATGTGGAAGCCGGCCGCGGCGATCATCGCCACCGTATCGCGGTTGATGTTGCAGCCATCAACAAGCCACCGCCACAGCGGATTGAAGATGTCCTGCACCGCGGCACCGAGGACACGCGGGCTGCGGACGTGCTCGAACAGCCGCACGGGCGCCTGCGGCCGTAGCACTCGCTGCAGTTCGCACAGGCCCTTCTGTTCGTCGGCAACGGAACAGAAGACCATGGTCGCCAGGGCTGCATCGAAACTCGCGTCAGGGAAGGGCAGGGTTTGTGCTTCGCCTTCCTGCACCGTGATCCGTGCCGAGGCCGTCTTGGCGCGTTCGGCGGCGAAGGCGCGATACTCCTCGAAGGGTTCGACGGCGGTCACCCCTGCCGCGGCGGGATAATACGCGAAGTTCAAGCCCGTGCCGCAGCCGACCTCCAGCACCCGACCAGTGAGGTCGCCAGCCAGCTGGGCGCGAATCTGCGACAACCCGGCAGCTTCCAGCGGCGCCGTGAACCACTCGTACAGCGACGGCATACCACCGTAGCGGCGGGCGATCCACTGGGTGATCAGCCTCATGCGCTGATGGTTAGCAGGCGGTCGCGGAAGTGAAAAGCTGGGCCTGCCCGCCTAAGACTGTTCACGGAACGAGTTTGACTTTGTGCAGTGGCACCGGTAGAAGCCGGGCCGACTGCTTTTGTAGAATTAGGTCTATTTCATGCCGTTGGACCTGACACCGAGGGCACCAAGCTCGCGTTTGGTGGCATGCTCGAAGGGGCCTGCGCTCGCGGCGATGAAAGTGATAGTGTCGCACCGCTGCCCGCTGTGGCGAGCCGTTGGAATCGTGCCGAACGGAAAGGAGACAGCCATGGACGATGCACTCCTGAGCAAGAGACGCGAAGAGGAAGAAGAGGAAGAGGAGTGGGACGAGGACGAGGAAGACGAGGACGAGGACGTCGACGACGAGGATGATGACGACGAGTGGGACGTGGACGAGTGATGCAAGGCGCCCCCCGTGCGCGCTGTGATCCAGCGGGTCTCTGTCGCGCGGGTGACGGTGGGTGACGACCTCGTCGGCGCGATCGGACCCGGGTTGCTGGTGTTGCTGGGGATCGCGAGCCGCGATACCGAGGCGGAAGCGGATTGGCTGCTCGACAAGCTGCTGGATTTGCGCATCTTTGAGGACGAGAGTGGGAAATTCAATCGATCGTTGCGCGACCTGAACGGTGAGCTGCTGGTGGTCTCGCAATTCACGTTGCTCGCCGACACCCGCAAGGGAAGGCGGCCCTCGTTCACCGCCGCCGCCCGCCCCGAGCAGGCCGTTCCCTTATACGAGCACATAATCCGCCGTGCCCATGACCGAGGAGTCATGGTGGCCACCGGCCGCTTCGGGGCGCGCATGCGGGTGGAGCTGGTGAATGAGGGCCCGGTAACGATTATACTGGACTCAAACGATCGCTGACGGGGTAGGCCATGCCCGGCGCTGGGTTTTATGCCATTTCCTACGCAAAGCTGAAGTTCGGCAGCGATGGCCGCTGGTACGTTGACGGTGAACCGGTCGTCCACGAGCGGCTGGCGTTACTCTTCAGCCGTTACCTGCGTTGCAAAACGACAGGCGGTTTCGAGATCTGGATCGACGAAAGATATCATGCCGACGTCGAGGTTGAAGACACTCCATACGTCGTCACCGACGTCGGCCTGGCGAGCATCCCCGGTTCGGCGGGGTTCACGCTGCGACTGAGCGACGGCAGCAGCGAGCCCCTGGACCCCGGCAGCTTGCAGGTCGGTGCTGGAAATGTGTTGTATTGCGGGGTGAAAGGCGGCAGCGAACGGGCTCGGTTCTTACGCCCGGCCTACTATCAACTTGCGCAATTCATCGAGGAGGCCGGTGACGGACGATTCCGGCTCCGTTGTGGTCACACCACGTACGCCATTACCCAGCTCTGAAACCGCAGCGACTCTGCACGTGGTTTTGGTCGCGCCGGAGATTCCCCCCAACACCGGCAGCATCGCGCGCCTGTGCGCCGCAACCTATACTGGGTTACATCTGATTCGGCCGCTCGGCTTTTCGCTGGACGACCGCTACCTCAAGAGAGCCGGGCTCGACTACTGGCCGTACGTCGACGTGCACGCGTACGACGATTGGCAGCAGTTCCGCCGTCAGCACCCCGGCGCGCGCATGCATTTCTTCTCGGCCCGGGCCGCTCGCAGCTACCTGGAGGTCGCTTACGCCGAGGGCGACTACCTCGTATTCGGCTGCGAAACCAAGGGGCTGCCGGCGGCATTGCTGGCGGCGCATCGGAACGAGACCTACGTGATTCCCATCTCCAGCCCACACGTGCGCAGCTTGAATCTTTCCAACGCCGTTTCGATCGTGGTCTACGAAGCGCTACGCCAGCTGGGGGGAATCCCACTCGGCTGAGGCCGTGGACGTTTACGCAAGTCCGCTGGCCGTTGCCCGATTTTGGCGGTTCCGCGATGAGGAGGGGAATCCGTGGTAATCTTTGCACTGCACCCTTGTAAAAGCTTCTGCCCGGCCTCTTGCTGCGCCGATGCGGCGATGTCCGAGCCCGGAACCGCGACGCCCAACACATGGCATAAATTCCGCTGCCGAAACGGAACATATGGAACCCGGCATCTTCGTGGATGAATTACTGAAACCTGAGGCAACCATGCCGGTGCAGTTCCAGGAGATGTGGCATGGCGGCAAGCCGATCACTCCGGAACGGGCACTGGTGATCGTGGTTCTGTGGCAGGCGGCCAGCGATCTGCAGAAGTTCAGATTCGCCAAGGCCCGCAGGCAGCAACGGCTGTACATGGAAGCGTACAAGTGGGTGGCGTCCGACGACCGCAGCTGGCCGTACTCCTTCGTGAATCTCTGCGAGGCGCTGAAGTTGTCGCCGGAATACCTGCGGGCGGGCATGCTCGATGGGCGTCTGGCTGCCAAGAAGACCGAGGGCGCCTCTGTACCGATGGAGGAACTCGCCGCCTAGCCAAGCTGGTGTGCTCTCTGGTATGAGAGCATGCCATCGCTCGGGTGGCACTCATCGCCGGCCTCGCGCTGGTAGCGGCTTCTTTGTTTCCTGCGCAACAGGTGCGCGCCCTCGAAGAGTTGGAAGCGGAAGAAAGCATCTCGGATTTCCTCCCGCAGGTGTACCCGCTGCCGGAGCGAGAGACCGTTCGGACCCGCCGCTGGGCGATCCTCCCCGAGCTCGGTTACGCGCCCGACACCGGCCCGCTGGTGGGAGCCAAATACTCTGACCGCGATGTGTACGAGGGGACGACGCTCGATTTCGAGGGAACATACGCGCTCAACCAGCAGCGCTTGCTGGCGCTGTCGGTTGGCTCTCCGCACCTGCTTGATGACCGACTGCTCATTCTACTTCGCGCCAAGTACTACTTCGATCCGCAGCGCGAGTTCTTTGGGCTCGGCAATAATGATTACCGCGAAGACCCGGAGTTGCTGGCGACCTACGAGTTCCAAGAGCTCGCGGCCGGGCTGACCATCGGCTGGCGCCCGTTCCAGCGCCTGGCGTTCAACTTTGCCCTCGGATTGCGGCACATCGACATCGAGCGGGGCGAACGCGATGACCACAGGCCCTTTGTGCAGGACACAAGCTTCCGGGATATGACCGGCATCAAAGGCGGTTTGGCGAATCGATTGGGCTTGTCGCTGGTGTGGAACAACCGCGACGATGTGCTGCGACCGACCCGCGGTTGGCGCATCATCCTCAAGGTGGACAACACCAACAAAGCAGTGCTGAGCGATTTCGAGTTCACCCGCTACGTTGCGGATGTCGGCTACCTGTATTCGTTCTTTGACCGGCGCCTAATCGCCGGGATGCGCGTCAATGGCGCCTACATCGATGGGCCGACGCACGAGATTCCCTTTTGGGAGCTGGAGGAGCTCGGCGGCCAGGACACGATGCGCGGCTTTTTCCCGCATCGGTTCTTGGGCAAGGAACGCGTCCTGTTGAACGGCGAGATGCGCTTTCTGATCACCGAGTTCGACTTCTATAAGCTCTGGCATGTGAAGCTGGACGGGGTGGTGTTTGGCGACGGCGGTCGGGTATTTCTCGACACTTCGGAGATCCGCCACGAATTCAGTCTCAACGGCGCGATCTTCCACCGCGTGCTAGGCGATTTCCAGTACAGCTACGGCGCTGGCGTCCGCATCGCGTTGTCGAACGCCCTGGTGGCGCGCATCGATGTCGGCTTCAGCAACGAGGAAACCGGACTCGTCTACCTCTCCTTCGGACAGACCTTCTGACCGCTGGCCGCGCATCAGGCGTGCACGCTACGCGCCCAGAGAGCGCGGACCTGCTCGCGTAACTCCTCGATCGACCCGGTGTTGCGGATAATGACGTGCGCGTAGCGCTGGCGCTCGGCGTCGCTCAGCTGCGCGCCGACCCGCATCCCTACCTCTTCCGGGGGCAGGCTCCGCTGTCTTGCGAGTCGATCAATTACCGCCTCTCGGTCGGCTACGACAAGCCAGACCTCGTCGACCAGCGAGAGCCAGTTGGCCTCGATCAATACGGCAGCTTCCACCACGACCGGCGCAGCCGACCCGGCCGCGCGGTACGCTTCGACGCGCCGCCGGATCTCGGCCGCGATCAGCGGATGGACAATGCCGTTGAGCCGAGCCCGTGCATGCGCATCACTGAAGATGATGGCGCCGAGCTTCTTGCGATCGATGGTTCCATCCGGTGCCAGTATGCTCCGGCCAAACGCTTCGCTGACGCGCTGCCACCCTTCCGTGTGCGGCCGATAGACTTCGTGCCCGACGGTGTCGGCGTGGATGACTCTGGCGCCCAACGCCTCGAGGATGTCGGCAACCGTGCTCTTTCCAGAGCCGATGCCGCCGGTCAGTCCGATGGTCCTCACAGGAACGGCATACAAGATCGGCGCGCAGCGGTCCACCGACCGCGCCACGGGCCAGCCGTCACCGTGGCGCGCCGGTTGTGGCCGGCAATTTCGGCGTCGTCAGTGTGGCGGTCGAGTGCCCCGCTCACGCTCGCTGGCCGGCCCGGGAGTGCAATGCAGAATCAACCAACAGCAGCAAAGCGGCTCTCGGCACTTGAGTCGGCGCTGGTATCGCGCACGGGGTGGCGGCCGAAGGCTAACGCGCGTTGGCGCCACTGTTGGACGCCTTGGCGCAGGTATGCAGGATTGATTTCCAACGTTTCACAGATGTTTTCGAACGAGAAGTACCAGTTGCGGTCCTCGCAGCAGATCCATTCCTCGGCCTCAGCAAACAGCTGATGGCCGTGAACATCCTTCGTGAACGCGTATTTCTGGTAGCATTCCAGCGCATCTTGCAACACGGCCAACATGAGCCGCTTCTCACCACGAACAGCCGAGCAGCCGCGGAAGGCGGCGTAGAACTGCGCCGGCAACAGTGCGTCCGGTTCAAACAAGCCCAAGGATCGATCAGTCATACGCTCCCCCTACAGGGCGATGCACACATCCTAGTGGTGCTCCAGATCTCAGCCAAATGAAAAGCGCTACCGCCGGCCCTCAAGAAGTCTTATTCCGCCGCGCCGCGGATACACCAAACCCCGTCCACAGCGTGGACCAGGTTGGGCGATTCTAAGGCTCACGGACCCGGCGCCTCGGACCGGTCCGATTTTATTTCTTCCCGAGGACCGCTTCCTTGAAGGTCTTCGCGACGGAGAAGCGAACCTTCTTGCGTGCCGGGATCTTGATCTGCTCGCCGGTTTGCGGATTGCGGCCCATGCGCGCCTTGGTCTGCACCTTGCGGAAGGTGCCGAGACCGGGAATCTTGACGGGATCGCCCTTGCGTACGGAACTGACCGTCACATCAACCAGCTTCTGCAGCACGGCATCGGCCTGCTTCTTATTGAGCTCTGTAGCCTCAGCCAACCTCTGAACCAGTTGCGATTTCGTCATCGCCCTTCCTCCCCTCGCTGCTCGACGCTGCCACTGCCGAGCTAGTCAGCGCGTATAACTGCTACGAGCGGGCGGTCGCTGTCAAGTAAATTCCGCCTGCGAACCCCTTTTTTCCCTCATTTTTGGCCTTTGGGGCGGCCAAGGGCTTGAGCCAGGGGCGCGCATGGCTTCTGCCGAGCCCCGTGGACCGTGCAGCCGGCAGGGCCTAATCGTAGTATTCCAACCCCAGATGCGTGATCAGCTCCTCGCCGCGCAGGAAACGCAGCGTGTTCTTGAGCTTCATGAGCTGGATGAAAAGGTCATGCTCGGGATACAACCCGGGCGCCGTCTGGGGACTCTTGAAATAGAACGACAACCATTCCTGGACACCTTTCATACCGGCCCGTTGTGCCAGGTCGAGAAACAGCGCCAGATCGAGGACGAGCGGCGCCGCCAGGATCGAATCGCGGCACAGGAAATTGATCTTGATCTGCATCGGATAGCCGAGCCAACCGAAGATGTCGATATTGTCCCAGCCCTCCTTGTTGTCGCCGCGCGGCGGGTAATAATGGATGTTCACCCGATGGATGTAGTCTTTGTACAGCTCGGGGTAGAGTTGCTCCTGCAGGATCACGTCGAGGACCGAGAGCTTGCTCTCCTCTTTGGTCTTGAACGAGGACGGCTCGTCCAAGACCTCGCCGTCACGGTTGCCGAGGATGTTGGTGGAAAACCACCCGGTCAGGCCAAGCATACGGGCCTTCAGGCCCGGCGCGATGATCGTCTTCATCAACGTCTGGCCGGTCTTGAAATCCTTGCCGCAAAGGGGGACGCGGTTGCGGTCGGCGAGCTCGGTCATGGCGGGGATATCGATGGTGACTTTCGGCCCACACTGGGCGACTGGGACGCCGCGCGACAGGGCGGCGTAGGCGTAGACCATGCTCGGGGCGATCGCCGGGTCGTTGCGGCGCAAGCCCTCCTCGAACCGCGCCAGCGAGCTGTGCACCGGCCCCGGCCGCAGGAAGCTCTCGGTACTGCCGCACCAGATCATTACCAGACGCGCCGCGCCGCGCGCGGCACGGAAGGCACGGATGTCTTCCATCACCTGGTCGGCGAGATCGAGTTTGTTAGCGCCGCGCTTCAGGTACGTGCCGTCGAGTCGCTTGACGTATTCGCGGTCGAACACGCCGGGCCACGGTGCCACGCCTTCGATTTCCGGCCGCACGAGGTCGGCCAGCGCGGGCTCGATCACCCGCGCCCGCAGGGCCGCCTGGTAGGCGTTGTCCGGGAAAATGTCCCAAGCGCCAAACACCAGATCTTCGAGCCCCGCCAGCGGCACGAAGTCGCGAATGCGCGGCGTACGTTTGTCCGTGCGCTTGCCGAGTCGGATGGTGCCGAGCTGCGTGAGCGAACCGACCGGCTTGCCCACGCCCTTCTTCAACAGCTCGACTCCGGCGATGAAAGTGCTGCTGACCGCGCCGAGCCCCACCAGCAGCACGCCGAGCTTGCCCTCGGCTTTTTCTATTTCGGTTTGGGTGACTGCCATCGCGGGTCAACACATACGGGAGAGAGCTCCGGCGCGCAAGGCAGAAGCGCTCTTGATTTTTAGAAGGGACTGGCCCGCCGCCGAGCAGTCGTGTCCCAATTCGGGCGATGGACCCGCTTCATAGCACGCCAAAAGGCTCCCTCTCCCGGATCCGGGAGAGGGAATTGCCGGTCGCCTCGGGCCCTTGACGGTTCCGCCGAGTATGTGTATGAATTACGCAAAGTGGAGGTCCGATGCAAGTAGCTACGGAGAAAGCGCCTGCCCAGCTCGAAGCGGAATTCGCCTGCCTGAACGAACCGCGCGTCTACAACAAGGAGACTTGCGCGCAGCTGGCGGACACCATCCACCGCATTCACGTGCTCAAGGCCGAACGCAACGCGGTGGTGCTGGCCCACAACTACCAGCGCCCGGAGATCTTCGAGGTGGCCGACTTCATGGGAGACTCGCTCGAACTGGCGCGCCAGGCGAGCACGACGGACGCCGACGTGATCGTGTTTTGCGGGGTCCACTTCATGGCCGAGACGGCCAAGATCTTGAACCTGGAGAAGACCGTGTTGCTGCCGGACCTGCGCGCCGGCTGCTCGCTCGCCGACAGCGTCGCCTCCGATGAGCTGGCGGAGCGCCGTGACGAGTTACGTAAAGTCTATCCGGATCTGCAGGTAGTGGCCTACGTGAACACCACGGCGGAGGTGAAGGCCGTAGCCGACGCGTGCTGCACCTCCGCCAATGCCGTGAAGATCGTCAACGCCCTGCCGACGCAGCACGTCCTGTTCGTGCCCGATGAGCATCTGGGGGACTACGTCCAGAGCCAGTCGACCAAGACGGTAATCTCGTGGAACGGCAACTGTTACGTGCACCACCAGATCACCCCCGAGAGCATCCGTGCCGTGAAGGAAGCCTTGCCGAACGCGCGCATCCTCGTCCATCCCGAGTGCCGGGCCGACGTCATCGCGCTCGCCGATGCCGTGCTCAGCACCAGCGGCATGGTGCGCTACGCCAAGGCGAGCGAGGCGCAGGAGTTTCTCGTGGTCACGGAATGTGGCCTGTCGGATCGCCTGCTCGTCGAGGTGCCAGAGAAGAAGTTCTACAAGGCCTGCAAGCTCTGCCAGTTCATGAAGATGATCACCATTGAGGACACCCTGCGCGCGCTCGAACGCATGCAGCACGAGGTCGTCGTCGACGAAGAGGTGCGTGCCGGCGCCGAGCGTTCGCTCCGCCGCATGCTCGAGCTGAGCAACTGATGGGATTGTCTCATTGTGTCACTGGTTCATTGATGCATTGATTCGTCGGATCAATTTGACTCCTCGGTTTCAATAACCCAATGGCTCGATGACTCAATGATTCAATCTCTCAATGACCCAATGGCGCAATGAATCAATCTCTCGATGAGGCTCTCCCCGCTGGTTGCTGTCGACGTCGTCATCTTCACCATCGCGGAGCGTGAGCTGCAGGCGCTGCTGGTCGAGGTGAAGTCGGGCCCGTTTGCCGGGCGCTGGGCCTTTCCGGGCGGCCTGGTGCCGGTGGGCGAAGCGCCTGAGGTCACGGCAACCCGCGAGTTGCTGGCACAGACCGGGATCGGCGACGTCTACCTCGAGCAACTGCGCACCTTCGGCGATCCGGGGCGGGATCCGCACGCGCACGTCGTGTCGGTCGCCTATTTCGCCCTGGTCACCGGCAAGGGTGAGGCCCAGGCGGATAATCCAAAGTACCGGCGCATGCAGTGGTGTCCGGTGCGCGACTTGCCGGCGCTGGCGTACGACCACAATCTGCTGGCGCACTGCGCGCTGGCGCGCCTGCGCTCGAAGCTCGCCTACACCAACATCGTGTACAGTCTGCTGCCGCGAGAGTTTACCCTGGGCGAACTGCAGGAAATCTACGAGATCATCATCGGGCGACCGCTCGACCGCCGCAATTTCCGCAAGAAGATCCTCGCCCTCGGCCTGCTGCGCCCGCTCCGCCGCCAGCGCCGTGGGCGCCACCGGCCGGCGCAGCTCTACGCCTTCACCCGCCGCGAGCCGATGAACGTCGAGATGTTGTAACCCATGGTGAGTTGATGCACCGGTGAGTCGGTGCGCCAGTCACGGGAAGCTAACCGCTCGCGCTGAGGAGGTCGCTCCTGAGTAGGCCTCGAAGGAGGCCGTATCGAAGGGTTCTCAGCGGTCGTCTCGAAGCCTGTCCTGAGCGCCGTCGAAGGGGGCGCCCGCCAAGCCGGCCCTTCCTCAACTCAGCGGCATTGCGGCTAAGGTCGGCGAGAGCCGCAACTGCGCCGTGGCCTCACGTTCGAGCCGCGACCACTCGCTCACGATCGGCAACAACTCGCCGTCCGCCCAGCGCTGGTGTTGGTCTGCGAAGTGCGGGCTGGCCGGGTGGCCCGATGCGCCCAGCGGCACGATCCAGCCGCCGGCGTCACGATCGGCCAAATCGAAGACGTACCGCGCGGTGGAGCCCACGATGACCATGTCGAAAATGCCGATCGGGCTGCCGGTGGCAAACACGCAGTCAAGGTCGCCGCCGAGCGCGGCAGCCGGAGCCGCGAGCAGGGTGTCCAGATCGGCCGACCACTTGCGCAGCGGATGTGCGAAGAAGGGCCGATGGCGCTCTCCCCAGCGAGCCTCCGGCGCAGTCTCGGCCGCAGCGCCTTCGAGCGCTTGATGCAACAACGCCCCCGAGGGCGCACCGGTGCCGAACATGTGCTCCGGGTCGTGTTGCAGCAGCGTGCCCAACGCGAGCGCGATGCGGAATTCGAGCGGCCAGACCACCGGTGGCTCGTCGCGGAATCCCGACATGCGCAACCGGGCAAAGCGCTCGTGGTTGGCGATCAGACGCACCAGCTGAGTACGGATCTCGGCCACGTAAGCTGCCTCAACGCTGTCAGGCGCCATGCTTCCGTCCCAGGCGGCGATACGGTCGCGCATGTCTCGGGCACGCTCGGACAGACCAGAGCTGTCGAGCGCCGTCATCCGGTCCCGCAGCAACAGGCACGACAGGCTCACGATGTCGCGGTGGATGGCT
>Ga0326728_10011651_pt1 | contig 19926 bp, 16 predicted proteins | sample MB3enrmetagenome_FD_207602 | JGI IMG/M metagenome (GOLD analysis project Ga0326728, IMG submission 207602) | Lab enriched peat soil microbial communities from McLean, Ithaca, NY, United States - MB31MN | ecosystem: Environmental > Terrestrial > Soil > Wetlands > Peat | place: USA: New York... | reverse complement strand
TGTTTAGCGAGAGTTCCCGGCGCAAGCGGTTGATTTCAAGGCAGTTATTTGTAGATTCCTGACAGCAAAGAAGTTGCGGGCAAGAAAACCGTGGTCGGTGGTCAGAGATCCGTGTTCAGAGACCCGAGGCCGGAGATCAGATTGGCGCCTGCGGCGGCCCCAAATCGCTTTTGGTGATCCTGAGACGATGTTAGCGATTTGCACGAATTAATCCGCAAACTTGGCGTGCGATTTTTACGCCTTGTTTTCAATGGTTTACTGGTGAATCGCCGGTGGCCGGGGCTTGACATCTCGCGACCTTCCCTGGCCCTTATGCCGGCTCAAGCCGCAACGCTGCGAAGTCGCGTCCCAGCATTGCGCACAGAGCCTCGACGACCAGGGTATGATCGTCGCGCTGCGGGAGCCCGGAGACGGTGACGCTGCCCACCACGCCCGCTCCCTCTACGGCCAACGGAAACGATCCGCCATCCGCCGCATAATCCGCCACCGGCAGACCGTAGCACTCGTGCAGGGTGGTACCCTTCACTTTCAGATTCAGCCCAACTCCATACGAACTGCGATGAAATCGCGCCACCGTGTTGCTCTTGCGACGCACCCATTCGGCGTTGTCGGGAGCCGTGCCGTCGAGCGCGGCATAGAAAAGCGGCTGCCCGAAGCGGCGCACGTCGATCACCAGCGTGAGGCCGCGTTCCAGCGCCATGGTTCGTATTCGCGATCCGAGATCCCACGCGATGCGAGCATCCAGACGCGGCAACCGAAGTTCCTGCTCCTGCAAGGTAATCCTCTCCAAATCCTCAGTCAGTCCCATGCAACCTTGTCTCCTGTGTTGAACTATCTTGCCACGGTCAGCTTCACCGTTGTGTCCTGATCTACGCGCGCTCCTGCGCCGGGCGATTGCGCCAGCACCTCGCCGGGTCTTACCGGCAGCCTGGGCGGAGCATCGCCGCTGCCCACCGGAGGCACCGCCAAATCGACAAAGCCGGGCGGCGCGGTCTTGATGCCCACCTTCGCCAACGTGGCTTGCGCACTCACGGCCGGCCATCCGGTGAGGTCGGGCATCACATATCCGTCCGGCGCTTCCTGGTCCGGCGCAGCCACGAGCAAGTTGACGCTGGGCTGCTCAATACCCAACGCATGCGCGGGCGGATCCTGAGCCAGCACGGTGCCCTCGGGGGCGGCGGCGTAGGGCAGGCGCGCGATCTCGCCAACCTCCAGGCCGGCGCGGCGCAACTCGAGCGCGGCCACCCGCTCATTGGCGCCGACCGTGTCGGGAACGTCCACTTTCTGCGGCCCAAGGCTCTCGGCCACTCGCACCCGCCACTCGCGGCGCACCATCGTTCCCGGAACAGGCGACTGCGACACAATGTGTCCGGCGGCGACATCGCCCGAGTAGTAGCGATTGTCCACGTCGAGGTTCAGACCCAGGCCCGCTGCCACGCTGCGCGCATCGGCGACCGTCATCCCTTTGAGCGCGGGCACCTGGACCTCGGCGCCGTGAATGGCAAAGTGCATGGTGGTGATGGCGGCCAGCAGCGCCACGGCCACGAGCAAAATCAACAACGAGGCAATGCGAAAGAATCTGGCGATTGGACCGGTGTTCATGAATGCTGTCCACACTCGAAGGTTACGATTTGCGCCCTACCGCGTATTATCCGTCACTGGCTCGGGATGGATGGTCACGCGATACACTTCAGGGCACTCCAATTTGAAACGATCCTCGAGCTCGGTGATCACCTCGTGGACGCGTTGCATGGGAAGCTCGTCGGGCAACGTGCAGTGGCAGGTGAGAGAGATATGATCTCGCGTGCGCCCCACGGCGATCGCGTGAACGTCAACGATCTCAGAAAGTGCGGCGGCCGCGGAGCGCAGCGCCTGCTCGATCTTGCGATCCTCGATCACCGACTCTTCCGGCTGCTCGATGGTGGCCGGCTCGCTTTCAATGTGCGTGAGCACCGAATCGATTTCCGGAACGTTGCGCAGAATCTCCGCTTCAAGAGTCGTAACGAAGCTGTGCGCCTCGCGGAGCGCGAGGTGCTCTTCGAGCTCCACGTGCAGCTCGACCTGCAAGCGCCCATGATGCGACTGAATGCTGAGCTCATGCACCGACACGTTGTTACGCGCGGCCACGGCCCGCACCCGGTCGAAGATGCTTTCTGCCTTGGTTTCTCGGGGAATGGTGTGGATGACTACATCCGCTTTGGGCAGGGCTCGATGTACAGCGGCCGTGGCTGCCTCCACCAACTCCCCGGTGTGCTCAAAGGTAAATCGCCGCGGCAGGGCCAGGGTGAGGTCGGCAAAGTAGCCGGCGCCGGCTCGGCGCACGCGCGCCCGTTCCACAGCCAGCACCCCATCCACGCGCTCGACTTCGCGCACCAGCCGGCGGCGGGTTTCAGCAGGGATCTCGTCCATGAGCGCGTCAACCGCCTCGTGGCCCAGCCGCACGGTCATGCGCAGAATCATGAGTGCAACCACCAAGGCTGCAATCGGGTCCGCGTAGTGCAACGCACCAATCCCGAATCGCGCTCCCACCCAAGTGGCGCCCAGTCCGGCCAGTACCGCCAATGTAGCCCAAATGTCCGAGGCGAAGTGGAAGGCATCAGTGGCCAGGGCCGGCGAACCGGTCCGCCTGGCAACCGCGCGCAACTGCCGCGACCGCCAGAAATCCACGCCGATGGAGGCGAGCAGCACCAGCACGGGCCAGAGCGAGTGATGCAGCTCCACCGCGCGATAAAAGATCCGCTGCACAGCCTCCCAGATGATCCACGCGCAGGAGACGGCCATGAGGCTCGCCTCGCCGAAGGCGGAGAGATTCTCAATTTTGCCGTGGCCGTAGGTGTGATCTTCGTCGGCCGGCTTATCGCTGACGTGCACGGAGAAGAAGGTCAACGCCGCGCCGATCAGATCGAGTCCCGAATGTGCCGCGTCGGAAAGCACACCCAGCGAGCCGGAAAGCAGCCCGGCGCCGAGTTTGAGCAGCGTCATCGCCGCCGCGGCCGCCATGGAGCGCAGCGCAACACGCTGCTTTTCCGCGGAGATTGCCGCGAGATCCGCCAACAGAGGCTCGGTCACCTGCGAATTGGAGACGGCGGAGACCATCGCGTTCCTAGAGTACAGGGGGTCGCACGGCGGTGTACAACCCGGCAATTCCGAACGTATAAGGCTGCCACGCGCAATCCTGAAAGCCGGCTGATCGCAGCATCTCCAGCATTTCATGGGGACGCGGGAAATCGCCGACAGAGGTTGGCAGGTAGCTGTAGGGGCCAACTTTTCCGCAGATCAAGCGCCCGATTGCGGGCAGCACGCGCCGGAAGTAGAACGCATATGCCTTGCCCAAGGGGCCTCCCGGCTCGCCGAACTCGAGGATTCCCAACTGCCCACCCGGTTTCAAAGCACGATGAAACTCCTTCAGGCCAGCTTCGTAGTTGGCCAGGTTCCGGAATCCGAATGCTGTCACGATCAGGTCGAGCGACTCGGCACGGAGCGGCAGATGCAGCGCATCGGCCTGGAGCGGGACAGCGTAAGGCGTTGCGGCCGATTGCGCACCTTGGCCCGACCTGCGGAACTCCGGCGGGCCAAACTTCTGCGCCCCGCGACGCAGCATGGCAGGCGCGAAATCGCCGGCCAGAATTGGCCGCGCTCCGCGCGGGCGCAGCCTGAGGAGCGCCATGGTCAAATCGCCCGTGCCACAACAGATATCGAGGATCGCCGCATCAGTGCGAGCCAGCACTGCCCGGAACCTGTGCGCCGTTCTCCGCCACCACAGCCGGTCGATGTTGGCTGAGAGCAGATGGTTCAGCAGGTCGTAGCGAGGCGCGATCGAGTCGAACATCTGCCGCACGGCGAGTGCCGCGCCAGCTTCGTCCGCCGCGCCCGCGGGTCTGGCTCCCGTTGCGGGCATGTTCCGGATTCCTTCGACGATGGCGAGAAGTTGCGAGCCGAGCCGGAGCACGCTCGCTCTCTTATGCTATCGCTTCGATCAAACCGAGCGCCCCGCCGGCGATTGCATCGAGGGCACTTCAAGCCGCTGCGAAAAGGGTATAGGCTTGAAGTTACCGATGGCTGCTCCTTCCCTATCCCCATGCCAGGCGCCGACGCCGCACCCACCGCTCATGGATAGCCACGGGCGCGTGATTCACGACCTGCGTGTCTCCATTACCGACCGCTGCAACTACAAATGTGTGTACTGCCGCACTGGCGAGGTGGGCCCGCAGTATCCGGAGCTGGCGATTGATGAGTACCTGCGGCTGATCGGGATCTTTGTCGGCCTCGGCATCACGAAGGTGCGTCTTACGGGCGGAGAGCCGCTCTTGCGGCGCGGAGTGGTCGATTTGGTGCGGGAGCTGGCGCGGATGCGCACGCTCGAGGGCGAGCCGCTGGATCTGGCTCTGACCACCAACGGCCATTTGCTGGAGTCGCTTGCCGAACCGCTTAAAGCGGCCGGGTTGAACCGGGTGACGGTGAGCATGGACGCAGTGGATGCAGCCACCTTCGAGCGCATCACGCGAGTTGAAGGGAGCTTTTCCAGCGTTCTGGCGGGCGTTCGCGCTGCCCGAGCCGCCGGGCTTACTCCGCTCAAGATTAACTGTGTGCTGCTGCGCGGCTTCAACGATGACCAGATCGAAGGATTCGCGCGATTCGCCCGCGAAGAGCATGTCGTGGTGCGGTTCATAGAGTTCATGCCTCTCGAGGAAGGGCGGCTTTGGTCACCGGAGATCGTGGTGACGCTGCGCGAGATTGTGGAACGGATCGGGCGGAGCATGCCGCTGGTTGAACTCCCCGCCCGCGAGGCCAGCGAGACGGCGCGGCGCTACACGTTTGCTGACGGGGTGGGAGAGATCGGCATTATCGCGCCCGTGAGCCAGGCCTTTTGCGGCGCGTGCAGCCGTGTGCGGCTCACCTCCGACGGAAAGATCCGCACTTGCTTATTCTCGCAAGTGGAACACGATCTCTATGGGCGTTTGCGGGCCGGGGCCGGCGATGAGGAACTGCGCGCTTACATTGTTCGTACTGTACAAGGGAAGGAAGCCCGTCATCACATCGGTGAGCCGGGATTTCTGAAACCGTCCCGGTCGATGGTGCATATCGGCGGCTGAGTGGACGGCAAGCGGCAATTTAGAGTGAAATGAATCTGCGACCGTCAAGGGGTAGACGGACCGCATCTAGCCTTCTAAAACCTTTTAACTGGGAGCGCTGAAATCGCTCCCGGATGGGGCCTCTGCATGCCGAACGAGACGGTAGGACGCATTCCGCTCGCCGATCTGCTTGTTTTTCACCAACTAGCGCGATCGCTTACTTCGAGCTTCGACCTGGATACGATTTTGCGCACCATCCTCAAACAGATGGAGCGGATGGTAGAGGCGGAGCTGTGGGCGGTGCTGATGCTGGATGAAACCCGCCAGGATCTCTACTACGCAATTGCCGCGGGCCAGGAGCGGGAGGCGTTGCGCGGCCTTCGCGTTAAGGTGGGCGAGGGCGTGGCAGGGTGGGTGGTGCAGCACGGAGAGACGTTGATCGTTCCCGAGGCGGTTGACGATCCGCGGGTGAAGCAGTCCGAAACTCCCGGATTGCGCGCCGTCAGTTCCGTGATTGCTATGCCATTACGCGGACGCACGGGCACGCAGGGCGTGATCGAGATCTTCAATCCGCGCGGCGAGATGTCCGACTACAGCATCGCGTTTCTGCATATTCTGGCTGACCACGCGGCCATCGCAATCGAAAACGCGCGCGACGTGTCGCGCATTCAGCATTTAACCATCGCCGACGACACCACCGGGCTCTACAACGTGCGCTACCTGTACGATGTGCTGGAACGCGAGCTGAAGCGGTCGAAAAAGCTGAAGCTGGCGCTGAGCCTGGCGTTCCTGGATCTGGATCGGTTCAAGCTGGTCAACGATGCGCACGGGCACCTGATCGGCAGCGAGCTGCTGGCCCAGGTTGGACGCCGGCTCCAGGAACTAAGCCGCGAGCGGGACTTGTGCTTTCGCTACGGCGGTGACGAATTCGTGATCTTGATGCCGGATACGGACGCCGACGCCGCACTGGAGGTGACGAAGGCATTGCACGCGGCGCTAATGGAAACCCAGTTCCGGCTGAAGAACGGTCTCAAGCTGAGCGTAAGCGCCAGCGTGGGCCTTGCCTCCTCGCCCGACGACGGCCTTGCCGTGCATGAAATCATTGGCACCGCCGACGCGCGCATGTATGCAGTCAAACAGCACGGGCGCGGACAGGTGCGCGGGGCGTGACCTCCGTCGTTCTCTTTTTTGAATTCCAATTCAGAAGGATGGGCACGCCGTTTCCGCAGTGCGCTGCTACTTCTTCGTGTCCCCGCCGATCTGGATGACGACGTATCTGGCGGGACCGTTGCTTAGGTTTTTCACGGCGTGCAGCGTTCCGAAGGCTACGTAGATGATGCTGCCTGGACCGGCGCGCTCGGCCTTGCCGTCGTGCTGGAACTCAAGGGTCCCCTCTTGGACCACAATCAGCTCGGAGTGCTGAATGCGGTGCGCGGGATTGGGTTGGGTTCCAGCGGGCTGCATGGTCTCATGCACGGCGACAGCTTCGCCGGTGGCCAGAGTGCCGGTGAAGACGTTACGGCCGACGGCTCCGTTGGGAGCTGTTTTGGGGACCATGTCCTCGTAGGGGAAGACGCGCGAGGCAGCCAGCGGGTTGGAGCCGGCCTGCTGCGCGGCGACTGCGGCGGCCGAGGCAACGCCCGCGGCGGCGCTCGCCAGGATGAGGAGAGCCATCGTGATTCGTTTCATGAGTAATCCTTATACTCTGCGGCTGGCCCGGTGGTCAGCGTGTCGCGGAGTTAACGGAACTCGCGACGACGGCAGCCGCTGGAGGGGGGCGGCCGGAGTTTGAAAGGATGCGGAGCGCGCTGCGAGCGATAGAGGCCGGGGGGAGGCCGACGGGGAAAGAGGCGAGGAGCCGGGGTGAGCGGCCGCTCGCGCGGGTTGAGGGTGGCACCCCGACTCCCCCCCATCTTTTAAGCCAAGTACGTCATGGCAAATGGCTTGCGAGGCGGCCTTGCCTCTAAGTACTTGATTCTAAAGAGCCGACTTTCATAAAGACGTCATATTATTGGCGTTACCTGCGTTTTTTCCGAGTCTTTCGGCACCCTCGCCGATGTTTCATGCGAAATCCGGCATGAAAATGCGAGTGCGGCGGAGAGTCTCCGACGCGCAGATTGGCCTGGTTCAACACCAATAGAACGATTATGCGCCGAAGGGGGGAAATTATCTGCAAAGTGCGGGCGGAAAAGAATTGGCACGGAATCAGGGGGATGCGGGGGTTGGGGGCGGCGGGCGCACTTGACACGGAGCTGGGGAGGGGATCGGGGGCGGCCGGGTCGCCAAGCTCGCGTGGGAAATCAGTGAATCCCGGTAAACGCCCTTTGCGACTGCGATCCTCAGACGACGCTGGGCTGGGGACCGGGTGGAGCGCCGACTTTCCGGGAGAGGCCTTCGCGGCGAAGATTTGAGGTTTCCCAGGTCTCAGAAGCGAGACCTGGGGCACCCCAACATGTGCGGGAAGGTTGCCGAAACTTGGGCCACCCGCCAACGCGAAGACAAATGCAGGTCCCCGTTCGACTTCGATCGCGTTTGCGATCTCCGCTCAGGGCAGGCTTTCGACTACGTTTGGCGCAGAGTGCGCGCCAAACTCCGCTCAGGATGACGGTTCTGTGGTGGAGTGGGCGTTTGGAGCGCGGTGAGGATGTGCCGGCGAGGTGGGACAGGTTCGGCAAGTGGCGGTCGCGAAAGCCGAGTCGCTACAGCATGTTTCATTCATGTCGGTCGTGCCGAGTTCGTAATCCCTCAGGGGTTAAAACCCCCGTTTTTATATGCCCTTTTCGGCCCGACTGAAGTCGTGCCCTTGTTACAAAGCTGATTTTTGAAACGCGCCGTAATCAGATGTCGAGGTTCTTGGCGTCGAGGACCTTTTTCGGCACGCAACCCACCCACTGGGTGGGTGCCCCGGCCGTGCCCTTTCAAGACAACCGGGCCTGAAGGCCGGATTGTCGCAGGGGCCGCATTCAGGGGCCTAAAGGCCCCTGCTCCCTCCGGAATCGCCCCCACCCAGCGTTCCGCGGGGGCTAAAGCCCGGGTCATTTCGGTTAATTTATGTACGGGCTAAAGCCCGTACCCTTCAACCTGAGCCACTACTCAGATGTCGAGGTTCTTCACGTCGAGGGCGTTGTCTTCAATGAATTTGCGGCGGGCTTCGACGTCTTCGCCCATCAGCGTGGTGAAGATGGCCTCGGTTTCGGCGATGTCTTCGAGCTTGACGACGAGCAGGGTGCGGCGCTCCGGGTCCATGGTGGTTTCCCAGAGCTGCGTGGCAGTCATTTCGCCCAGGCCCTTGTAGCGCTGCACCTGGTAGTCCTTCTTGCCCTGCTCGACGATGTAGGCGAAAAGCTCGCGGGCGGTCTGCTTTTCGACCGGCTCGCGCAAGATGCGGGAGGGGCGGCCAGCGGCCTTGGTCTCTGCCTTGGAGTCAACACTGCCCGGCGAGGGTGGGCCCTCAGACTCATCCTCTTCGCCGGAGGCGGCGGCAGCGGATTTGGCGGCGTACTCGACCAGGAACGGCGGCTCGAGAAACTCCTTGATGAGCGAGTATTTGGACATCATCTGGCGGAACTCGGGGCTGGAGGCCAACTCCCAGTTGATGTGGCGTTCGGCGCCCTGCGCGTCGATAAACTTGATCGACCAGGTGTGGTGCTCCTCGTCTTCGACGGGCTTGCCTACCTTGAATTGGAACTCATCGGCGAGTTCGACGAGTTGCGCATGGAGCGTGGCGAGCTTCTCAGGAACATCGCCGCCGTTCTTGGAGGCAAAGTCGGGGCGATGGGTCAATTCCGCGCGGGCCAGCATCTCGGTGAGCTTTTCGTTGCGGATGCGCTTGTCGACCTTCTCGACATAGCCGAGATACTCATTGAGCGTGGCCATGAAGCGGGTGAGTTCGGCGCCTTCGATGCGGCCCGCGGACTCGCCGTGGCGGACGACCATGCCCTCGGCGGCGCGGTTGACCATGACTTTTACAAAGTCGCGGTCGTCCTTGATGTACTGCTCGAAGCGGCCCTTCTTGATCTTGTAAAGCGGGGGCTGCGCGATGAAGACATGATCGCGCTTGATGAGCTCGGTCATGTGGCGGAAGAAGAAGGTGAGCAGTAGGGTGCGGATGTGGGAGCCGTCGACGTCGGCGTCGGTCATGAGGATGATTTTGCCGTAGCGGATCTTGGTGGCGTCGAAGTCGTCTTTGCCGATGCCGCAGCCCAGCGCGGTGATCATGGCGCGAATCTCCTCGTGGCCGAGCATCTTGTCGTAGCGCGCCTTCTCGACGTTGAGGATTTTGCCTTTGAGGGGAAGGATGGCCTGGAACTTTCGATCGCGGCCCTGCTTGGCGGTGCCGCCGGCGCTCTCGCCCTCGACGAGATAGAGCTCGCAGCGCTCGGGGTTGCGCTCACTGCAATCGGCCAGCTTGCCGGGAAGGCCGCCACCGTCGAGCGCGCCCTTGCGGCGGGTGAGGTCGCGAGCCTTGCGGGCCGCTTCACGGGCGCGGGCAGCTTCAATGGCTTTATTGATGATGCGGCGGGCGACCGGGGGGTTCTGCTCGAGATACATGCCGAGGCGCTCGTTGACGAAAGCCTGCACCGTGCCTGCGATGTCGGAGTTGAGCTTGCCCTTGGTCTGGCCTTCAAACTGCGGCTGCGACAGCTTGACGCTGACCACGGCGACGAGACCTTCGCGCACATCGTCGCCGCTGAGCGACTCCTTCATATCTTTGAACAAGCCCATCTGCTGGCCGATGAAGTTGATGGTGCGGGTGAGCGCGGCGCGAAAGCCGGAGAGGTGCGTGCCGCCGTCGACAGTGTTGATGTTGTTGGCGAAGCTGAAGACGGATTCGGAGTAGCCGTCGTTGTACTGCAGCGCGATGTCGATGTCGACGCCGTCGCGCAGAGCCTCCATGACGATGGGCTTGTCGTGCAGCACACTTTTGCCGCGATTGAGGTGCTTGACGAATTCGGCGATGCCGCCGGCGTAGCGGAACTCGGTGCGGCGGGCTTCGCCGGTCTTGGCGTCGGCAGTGCGCTCATCAGTAAGCGTGATTTCAAGGCCCTTGTTCAGGAATGCCATCTCACGCAAGCGCTGCGCGAGCGTGTCGTAATTGAATTCGGTGGTGGTGAAGATGGATTTGTCGGGAAGGAAATGCACGCGCGTGCCGCGGCGCTTGCTGGTGCCGGTTTTTTGCAGCTTGGAAGTGGGAATGCCCCTGGCGTAGCTCTGCTCGTAAGTGAAGCTTGGATCGCCGGGTTTTTCCGGGCGCCATATTTCAACTTCGAGTTCCTCGCTCAAGGCGTTGACGACGCTGACGCCGACGCCGTGCAGGCCGCCGGAAACCTTGTACGTCGAAGAGTCGAATTTGCCGCCGGCATGGAGCTTGGTGAGGACGACCTGCGCGGCGGGCATGTGCTCACCGCCAGGCAGATCCATCATGTCGACGGGAATGCCGCGCCCGTCGTCGACCACGGTGATGGAGTTGTCGACGTGGATGACGACGTCGATTTTCTTGCAATAGCCAGCGAGAGCTTCGTCTACCGAATTGTCGACGACTTCGTAGACAAGGTGGTGCAACCCCATCTCACCGGTTGAGCCGATGTACATGGCAGGACGGAGACGGACGGCCTCAAGGCCTTCCAGGACTTTAATGTTTTCGCCGGTGTAGCTGTCGTTGTCGCCATGCATGGGGGTGCTGCTGAGAACTTCAGTCGCCATAGGATTCCGATCGCAAGGTCTTCCGTCAGGTCGAGGGTGGCCGGGGATGATCCCGGACGCTGGAGCGGGACTAACCGCTTGAAAAAAGAGGGGCTATCAAGCGCGCCCACCTGAGGTAATTTTACCATGTAAGAAGGTGCGGCGGCGGTGTGGAGTGTTGATGTGGAAATGGTTACCAACGACACAAAACCCGACGCACGAACTGACGTTGGTAACCAATCGGGGTTCTAATATAGTATCCATATGAAAAAGATGGACTTGTGCCAACGTATGCGGTACAGTCAGCTCTGAAAAGGGGGGTGGATTCTCCTTTCGAATGGGACTTGAGAGGTTACCAAAGATGAAATTTGCTCTTCGCATGTTCGGTCTGTTCGTTGCCTTCGCGGGCCTCGTTGCCGCATCCATCGCTCCAACCACCACGCAGAAGCTGACCACGCGGCACTTGATGACCGCAACTGATCCTGGGCCAATGGGTCTTCCCGCTCCTCTTCCCTGCCAGCTTGCCGGCACATGCTTTGTGCCTGGCACCACAAACCGGTAACCGGGGTTACAGCAGGGAAAACCCGGTAGCACGAAAGTGCCATCGGCGCGTTACCCTTTTGTGTTTGGGCCATAAGGCATATTGGCGATATCCTGAGGGCGTTCGAATGATCGCAGAAAAGCCTATATGCCACTGAGTCACGCAATGTTGGCTATGAGCGCGGCCGAATCTGTCCTTTGGGCCGCGCTTGCCATTCTCTTTTGGGTCAAGGGACTGCATCGCCGCTTTTCGGCGATGAGTTACTACCTGATATTGCGTGCAATTTCGACGCCACTTTTATTGCTCGTGCTTGAAGCGCAATCGCAACCGTGGGGGCGGGAATTTCACGCCGGCCGAATCTACGGTCTCGGCTTCTTTGCGACCTATTTTGCGAGCGCGGTGCTGCTGTTTTTCATCTGCATCGAGGTCTTCCGATCGGCGCTGTCGGCATTTCCTGGAATCTCGAAGCTGGCGGTTGTGATCTTCCGCTGGGCCGCCGTGGTTTCAGTGATTGTGAGCCTGACTTCTATTTCCTACGCGCAACGAGGAATTTACCTCATCGCCGATGTCTCTTATGGCCTGATGCACTCGGTAAGCGTTCTGGAGCTGTGCTTGCTGGCCTTCCTTTGTTTGAGCATGAATGCGTTGCGACTGACGGTGCGTGATTTGTCCTTTGGCATCGCCCTGGGCTTTGGCCTGATGTGCTCGGGCGACTTCATTGTCGCATCGTGGAGCTCCCGCATTGCTTCGCTGGCTGACCCGCTCCAGTTCCTCTACGAGTCGGTGATTCTGTTGACGCTGGCTGTCTGGTTGATTTACTGCATCCTGCCGGAGCCGACTCGCAAGCCGGTGTTGATGCCGGCGAGTTCGACCATTTACCGGTGGAATGAGATCGCGTCGGCGCTGGGACACACGGGGACCAAGGTTGCCGTGCAGCAGCCCGCGAACAGCTTCTTCCTCTCGGATGTGGAGCGCGTGGTGGAGAAGGTGTTGGCCCGGAACATGAAGGGACGCGAAATAGAGACGTAAACGCAGCAGTGAGAGATCAGGGTTTTGAAATGACAAAGGCCACGGCAAACGCCGTGGCCTTTTGATTTCGGATGAGGTTGGAGTCGATCTCCGTTGGGTGGCGGCTACTCCACGGCGACGGGCTCGATGGAGGCGAAGCGACCGCGGCTGCCGCGGTCAGTGAATTTTACGCGGCCAGTGACCTTGGCGAAGAGCGTGTCGTCAGAGCCAATGCCCACATTCGCGCCGGGCTTGATGCGGGTGCCGCGCTGGCGTGTGATGATGGAGCCACCGGTGACCAACTGACCGGCAAATGCCTTTACGCCGAGCCGCTGCGCGTTTGAGTCGCGTCCGTTTGTGGAGCTGCCTCCACCTTTTTTATGTGCCATGATCGAATCCCCTTTTAAAGACAGCTAACAGCTTTCAGCCGTCAGCTATCAGCTCGTTCATCTCAAAAATCGACTGCTCCGGCTCCCGCGAAAAAACTGAAAGCTGAAGGCTGAGAGCTGAAAGCTATTTTGTCGCGTCGTAGGTGACGCCGTCGGCCTCGATGGCCTTGATGCGCACCTCGGTGAAATTCTGCCGGTGTCCCTGGAGCTTCTTGTATTGCTTCTTGCGTTTGAAGTGAAAGACCAGAACTTTGTCGCCCCGGCCCTCGCCGACAACTTCGGCCGTCACCTTGGCGGCGGCAGGCTTGGCCAGGGTTCCGGGCTCTCCGGAAACGGCAAGCACGTCGGTGAACTCGACGCTCGGACTGCCGGATGCGACGCTCTCGATCTTCAAAACATCACCGGGCGCGACGCGGTACTGCTTGCCTCCGGTGCGAATGACTGCGTACATAACAGATCCTCCAGCGCCACGGCTCCCACAGCCAGGCGCAATGCGCAAAATCGTGTGCTCGTCGGGGGCGGATACAGGCGGGTGACTGCATCGGGCACCGGGCCGGGCCAACTTAAGGCAAGGAACCCGGCAACTTCCCGCGCACCCTTTTAACGGGGGTGCATCGCCAAACTCTTCGATTTTATCGTCAAAGCGGAGTTTGGGTCAATGCGCGGGCGAGTGAGGTAGCGAGGTCACAGCGTGGAGGTGAGCCCTGGCGGGCACTTGCCGGGCAGCCCCCAGCGCGCAGGGCGCAAGAGGAGATGCCAGAGGAAGAGATACCAGTATGTCGCGGCCTTCAGGCGGAGCTTGCGATTGAGCATAAGAGTGAGTGCACAGGCGACTGAGCAAGCGAGGGCGTTGACGAGGGTGCGCACGACAAGAAATGTGGAGACCACGAAGTAGGCCGCAGGATTGAAGGTCTTGCGAAAGAATGTCAGCTTGGAGCGTTGGTATTCAACTCGAGCCGGGCCACGAAAGCGATTGGCCGTTGCTCCGCCGACGTGCCTGGCCCTTGCAGAGGGCAGATACCAGACCTCAAAACTCATCCGCCGGGCGCGCCGGCACCATTCGATCTCTTCGTAGAAGAAGAAGTAATCTTCGTCGAGCAGGCCAAGACCGGGTAGCACAGCGGCCCGAACGCACAGGCAGGCGCCAAAGACGGATTCGACGGCGATGGGTTGAGTCTCAGGGGTCTTTCGCCGGAAGCGACGGGGCGCGAGAAGCCGGAGGAGCGGAAGGGGCAGGAGTTCCTCGGCAACCGAGGGTAGCGGAGCGAAGGCGCTCTGCAACCGGCCAGCGGGATCATGAAGCTGGCCGCCAGCGATTGCTAGCTTAGGCCGCTGATCGAAGCCCGCGGCAAACGCTGTGAGAGCACCGCTTTCGAGTTGCGCGTCGTTGTTGAGCAGAAGCACGAATTCGGAAGCAGCTTGGCGGATGCCTTGATTCACCGCGCGAGCAAATCCCGCGTTGCAGGAGTTGCGAACGAGGTTAAGGCCGGCGATTTGCTTTCCGAGATCTTCGATCGATCCGTCGCGGCTGCCGTTGTCGATGACGACGATCCGGGACGGCGGAATCCCTTCACGCAGGCAGGAGCGCACGCACTCAGAAAGCATGACGCCGCCGTCGTAGTTGACGATGACCGCGGCAAAGCGGCGGCCCGCGTCAGATGGATCCGTGTTCATGCGTGCCGCCCAGTGCGCAGAGATGCCGCGCGCTCAGAGATGTGCCTGCGATGGTTCACGGAATCGAATCATAGAGACGCGCCTGCAGAGTGTCAAAGAACGGGGATGGGCCGCGCAGGCACAACGTAAAAGAGAATGGCGAAGTAATGGGCTACGCTGCCGGCCAAGACGAAGATGTGCCACGCGGCGTGGAAGTAAGGGAAACGGTCGAGGGCGAAGAAGATGATGCCAAGCGTATACGCCAGGCCGCCGGCGAAGAGCCAGAGGATTCCATGCCAGCCGATGGCTTGGACGAGCGAGCCTACCACGAAGACCGCGAGCCAGCCCTGCAACAGGTAAACAAGTGTTGAAGCCACGGCGAACCGGTCGACCGCGAAGCTTTTGAAAACCACTCCGGCCACCGCGAGCGACCAGACGATGGTGAAGAGAACCCACCCCACCGGCCCGCGCAGCGAGACGAGCGTAAAGGGCGTGTAGGTGCCGGCGATGAGCACGTAAATGGCCGAGTGGTCGAGGACATGGAAGACATGGCGGGCCCGGGTGCGTACCAGCGAGTGGTAGAGCGTGGAGCAGAGATAAACCAGCACGAGCGCGCCGGAGAAGATGGAGCAACTGACAATGAGCCGCGCCGAGCCGCGCGTGGAGGCGACGATGAGGTAGACGGCTCCTGCCACGGCGAGCCCGGCGCCGATGCCATGGGTGATGGCGTTGGCGAGGATGTCGCCCAGATTCGAGCGCAGGGGCACAGATCGATGATAGTCCGGGCCGAGGCGGTCTAACAGACTGGGCTGCACGTTCCGAATCAGGGCTCGCTACAAGATCGGGAATCTTTGCGGCGGCCTGGTTCGATTGCAGGCGCTCCGCGCTTGAGTGCACATCTTCGGCGGTCTAAGTTTCAAGACATGCGGTGCTCGATTGAGGGTTTGCCGGCGGCGAGGCGGACGGCAGAGGCGGCGGAAACGGCTGAAACTCCGCGCAGAGAGGAGCGGCGCGGCAGAACAGAAAGTCGGGCGGAAAGCCGGCGGGCAGCGGCAGGGCTGACGGGACGCCTGCCCGAGATTGCGCGCGAATATCAGCGCGCGCTGGAACGCAATCCGCGGCAGCCGGAGGCGCTGGTGGGCATGAGCCTGGTGGCGCTTGCCAGCCGACAGACGGAGGCCGCAGTGAAGATGGCTGCCGCAGGCGTGGCTACCGCGCCGGGAATGAACGCGGCGTGGGTTGCGCTGGGACAGGCGCTGAAGGCCGCTGAACGGCTGGAAGAAGCAGAGCGAGCGTACGCAGAGGCGATCCGGCTGGATGGAATGGATCCGCTGGCGCGGATGGGAATGGGCGAGCTGAAGATCGCGGCGGGACGGGCGAGTGAGGCGATTCGGGAGTTCGAGCTGGCGCTGCGGCGTCGCCCAGCGCTGGTGGCGGCGCAGTTGGGGTTAGGCAATGCGCTCGCGTTGTCAGGGCGGAATGAAGAGGCGCTGAAGCGGTACGAAGCGGCGCTTACCGTGCGGCCTCGGCTACCGGAGGGGGAGTTTGCCGCCGGATTTGCCCTGACGCGCCTGGGACGCGCGACGGAGGCCGAGACGCGTTACCGGCGGGCGCTCGCGGCGCGGCCGGACTTTGCCGCGGCATGGATCAATCTTGGGAGCCTGCTGCGGGAGCAGGGCCGAGAGGGACAAGCCGAGGCAGCGCTGCGGCGCGCGGTGGAGTTGCGGCCGGATCTGATCTCGGGATGGGTGAATCTGGCGATTCTGGAGCGGGACAGGCGCGGGCCGGAGGCAGCGGAGGTTTGCCTGCGCCGGGCGTTCGCGCTGAACCCGAACCAAGTGGAGACGCTCGTGGCGTGGTGCCAGTTTCGCGCGGCGGAAAGGGACGTTGGCGGCGCGTGGAGTTGGCTGCGATGGGCGATGGCGCAGAATGCGGAGTTCGATGAGGCCGTGAACATGCACGGCATTTTGCTGCATCTGGAGGGGCGGTTCGAGGAGGCCGTGCCAGTCTTCGAACAGGCTGAGGCGCTGGGCAATCGCGCAGCAGCGTCGAATCGCGGGAACTCGCTGCTCGATCTGGGCCGGATGGTGGAAGCGCTGAAGGCGCATGAGACGGCGGTCGAGCGCGATCCCGAGAATGCCGGAGCAGAATACAACCTGGCGCTGACACAGTTGCGGCTTGGCGACTGGGAGCGCGGCTGGGCGGGATACGAAGCGCGCTGGCGATTTCGCGAGGTGCATGGGGCGCCGCGAAGATTCAAGCAGCCACGATGGAGTGGCGAAGAGTTGCGCGGAGAGCGCGTGTTGCTTCATGCGGAGCAGGGACTGGGCGACACGATTCAGTTCTGCCGCTATGCAGCGCTGGTGGCGGCGCGAGGCGGAGTGCCGATTCTCGAGGTGCAGCCGGCGGCCGAGCGGCTGATGCGATCAATTTCCGCGGTGGGGGCCGTGGCGCGCGAGGGAATGGCGGAGACAGCGGTGATGGGAACGGAGCGGCCGGAGTTCGATCTGGAGTGTCCTCTGATGAGTTTGCCGGCTGTGTTTGGGACGACGTTGGACACGGTTCCGTGGACGGGAGCGTATTTGGGCGCCGATGAGGAGCTGGTGAACGAGAAGTGGGCGCGGTTTGCGGCGAAGCGGGCCAATGTGCGAAGCGGGCTGCGCGTGGGATTGGCGTGGGCGGGAAATCCAAAGTACAAGGCGGACGGCGCGCGATCGATGAGACTGAAGACGCTCGTGCCGCTGCTGCGCGCGGTGGACGCGAACTGGATTTCCTTGCAAAAGGGCGAAGCAGCGGAGCAATTGGCGAGTTTGCCGGATGATGTGTTCGTGCAGGACGGGTCGAGCGGCGAACGCGATCTGGCGGAGACGGCGGCGCTTGTAGCTTCGCTCGATCTGGTGATCACGACGGATTCGTGTATCGCGCACCTGGCCGGCGCGATGGGGAAGCCGGTTTGGATTTTGCTGCCGTACCTGGCGGATTGGCGGTGGATGCAGGAGACGGAGCGAACGCCGTGGTATCCGACGGCACGGCTGTTCCGGCAGCGAGCGGCCGGCGATTGGGGTGAAGTGTTGGAGCGAGTGAGCAAGGCGGCAAGGGACCTGCGCTTGGGATGACGCGGGTTGAGGTGGAAGTATCTGTTCAATCAATTAGTTAGCTGAGAGATGTGGAGGGTCCGCGGGGGCGCGGAAGAATTTACTTGACAAGCGATACTCTATATTGTAGAGTACTCCTTATCAGAGACAACTCTGAGGCTTTGGAGATCGAGAGAGGAGAAGGACATGATGGATGAAATGGATGAGAAGGACCTGGCAGGGCGGTTGAAGCTGATCGAGAGCATGATGGCCGAAGGGCGGCGAGGGACCGAGAGGTGGGGCTGGAGCTTCCTGCTATGGGGGGTGGCGTATTTCGTGGCCACGGCGTGGTCTTCAGGGTTTTTGGGAGGGCCCATCTGGGGCCAGCACTATCTGGCCTGGCCGGTGACGATGATCGCGGCCGGCATCGCGACTGGAGTGGCAATTTCCAGGACGAAGAAGGGCCAGCCGGGAACCACGCTGGGCAGGGCGGTTAGCGCGGTGTGGAGGGCGATGGGCATCTCGCTTTTTGTGGTCCTGATGTCGCTGGGACTGAGCGGAAGGTACGAGACGCATGTGTTCGTGGCGATTATCGGCGGGATGCTCTGCGTGGCCAATCTGGCCTCGGCCATGATTTTGAAGTGGAAGATGCAATTGGCGTGCGCGGTGGTGTGGCTGGGGTCGGCGGTGGCAGGATGTTTTGGAACGGAAATCCAAGCCGGAATTGCGTTTCTCGCGGCTACTTTCTTCTGCCAGATTGTGTTTGGCGTGTATGCAATGATCTGCGAGTCGCGGCGGCAGCAGAGAGGCGTGGCCCATGCCTGAGCTGCCGGAGTTGAATCCTGTGATTCACGGGAAGCTGCGCCTGGCGCTGCTCTCGCTGCTTTCGGGGGTCGACGAGGCGGAGTTCACGTGGCTGCGCGCCAAGACGGGCTCAACGGACGGGAACCTGGGCGCGCAGTTGATGAAGCTGGAAGAGGCCGGATACGTTGCGGTGGAGAAGCGGTTTGTGCTGCGCAAGCCGCAGACGATCTACCGGATGACGGAGGCCGGGCGCGTGGCGCTAAGCGAATATGTGCGGGCGCTGAAGGAACTGTTGGGGGCGGGGGCAGCTTCTAGCTTCTAGCTTCTAGCTGTTTACGCTTAGCTCTGAGTTTTAACCATCGGCATTTGCATGCAGGTCCGTGCCGTCAAGGTTTCAGGCTTCTGCGCCGATTTGACAGTCGCCCGCGATCATCGCGGTTCCGTTGAAGATCATCAGCGGGTTCTGCCGCCCCTACGGGGCTTGAAGAACTTCCTATGCTCGATTCCCAGGGCTGCCCCTTCGTTCGCTGCGGCGAACTCAGGGTTGCCCTGGGCTATCTTCTTTCGCTCCCTTCGGGAGCTGCTATGGCGCCAGCACTGACGGATTTTCATCCCCATCGCCAGCTTCGATGGATTTTCATCCGCTTCGCCAGCACTGACAGAATCTCCTCGGCTTCACCAGCACTGACGGATTTTCATCTGCTTCATTGGGTTAGGAGGCGCATCAACAACTTCACCGGAACAAGATTGCATCACAACTTCAAGCGCGGCATGCTCGCGGCGGGCGCGGATTCGAGAGATGCGCGGACGCGGGCCATGATGGCGAGGTAGTAGGCGAGATTGTGGATGGTGTTGAGCGTGGCGGAGAGCGGCTCGCCGGCCTGCATGAGATGGCGCAGGTAGGCGCGCGAGTAGCGGCGGCAGACGGGGCACGAGCAGGCGGGGTCGGGCGGGGACTGGTCTTCAGCATATTGTTTGTTCTTGATGTTGAGCCGGCCCTCGCTGGTGAAGAGCAGGGCGTGGCGGGCGGCGCGGGTAGGAAGGACGCAATCCATCATGTCGACACCCATGCGGGCGTACTGCTCGATCTCGTCGGGATAGCCGACGCCCATGACGTAGCGCGGCTTGTCTTTGGGTAGAAGCGGCAGGACTTCAGAGATCATTTCGAGGGTGAGTGCGCGGGGCTCGCCGACGCTGAGGCCCCCGATGGCGTATCCGTCGAAGTCCATTTCGATGAGGCGCTCGGCGCACTGGCGGCGGAGGTCACGGACCATGCCGCCCTGGACGATGCCGAAGAGGGATTGGGTGTGGCCTTCTGAGTGGGGGGCATCGTTCCCAGGTCCCCAAGTGCGAGGGACCTGGGGCACCCCGGTTTGTAGGTTGGACCAGGGAGCTTCGTGCTTGTGGGCGCGGAAGTGATCGAGGGAGCGGCGCGCCCAAGTCAAGGTGAAGCGGAGGCTCTCTTCGGCCCGGGTGCGATCGGCCGGGTACTCGGTGCACTCGTCAAAGGCCATGCAAATGTCGGCGCCGAGGGCGATCTGCACGTCCATGGCGTGCTCGGGCGTGAAGAAGTGGCTGCTGCCGTCGAGATGCGAGCGGAAACGAACGCCATCTTCAGTGACTTTGCGGAGCGAGTTGAGCGAGAAGACCTGAAAGCCGCCGGAGTCAGTGAGCAGAGCGCGCGGCCAGCTCATGAACTTGTG
>Ga0326728_10011649_pt1 | contig 19928 bp, 15 predicted proteins | sample MB3enrmetagenome_FD_207602 | JGI IMG/M metagenome (GOLD analysis project Ga0326728, IMG submission 207602) | Lab enriched peat soil microbial communities from McLean, Ithaca, NY, United States - MB31MN | ecosystem: Environmental > Terrestrial > Soil > Wetlands > Peat | place: USA: New York... | reverse complement strand
CTAAGCGTCTCGGCAACCCTTCGTCCTCCAAGCGAAGTATCTACTTCTATTACCGGACATTCCCTCGAATAATCATCAACTACCGTCAGAGCACGAAACCTCCTTCCGTCATTAAGACTGTCCGACACGAAATCCATGGACCAGCGCTGATTGACCCTTTCGGGCCTCGGCAATTCCACCCGAAGTCCAGAAGCAACCTTTTTGCGTTTCTGCCGGCGTAACGACAGGCCCTCCTGTTTATAAATGCGCTCGGTGCGCTTGTGATTGACTACCAACCCCTCGCGATTGAGCAAAACATGCAGCCTGGGGCATCCGAAGCGCCTTCTTTGCTGTGCTAATTCCTTGAGCCGGGCACGCAAACCATCGTCGCTTGCGTTCTTCGGTCGATAGGCATAAGTGCTGCGCCAAAGTTCTATGATTTCGCAGGCCCGTCTTTCACTGAGCCCAAGGCTTTCGACAAGATGCTGTGCCGCCCTGCGTTTTGCCTTGGACCCTAGAATTTTTTTGACAGCAGTTCCTTCATCGCGCGATTATCCAGCGCTTGGTCGGCGACTATTTGTTTTAAACGACGATTTTCATCCTCTAGCTGGCGCAGGCGTTTGGCTTCGCTGACCGTCATGCCGCCATATTTTGCTTTCCAGTTATAAAATGTGGCATCGCTCATGCCGTATTTGCGGCAGAGATCTGTTGTTTTTGCACCAGCATCCGCTTCACGCAAAATGCCGATTATTTGCTCTTCGGTGTATTTCCTGCGGTTCATTTTAGCCCTCCAATGGCTGTTGTAGCACTTGGAGAACTAACTTTCAACTGGCCGTCTTTTCGGGGGGAACGTCAACATGTGGACATTCATTATAGCGGGTGTCCATCATTTCATAAATAAAGAGTATCCAGAAATACAATTTAAAAAGAAAAACACACTGGCTTGGCTGTGGCAGGGCTTGTGTGTTGCTGCGGTTTTACTAGTCATTGGGAAACTTGTTTCGATAACAAGTGGAATTTTGTCCTCTGGAGTTAAGTAATATGGAGATACGACATACTGACGTATTATGCCCACAGTGTAAAGTTGGGAAATTGGAAGCTGTAGAATTAGAGGAACACCAGATTGTTGGATATAGCTGTTTGCGTTGTGGCGCCAATTATGATACCGATGTTTGGCACGATTTCAATAAACAACAACATTATTGGATTGGGAAATTGCGAAATCCAAAATATTGGCAATTAAACAATGCTACGTTTGAAGATGGTCTTATTGAACTGGAAAGACGCGAAAAATCAGGTATCCCAATGTATCTTGGAACATACCGCATGGAAGAAATAATATTCCCAAAAAAATAATAAGCCTCTCCTATTTATTATGACAGATTAGTAACGCCATCCGAAGAATGTTCCATTTTCGAACGTAGAATGCGTATTCATCCCAGTAGCTGTATGCTATGGCAACTGTTGCAAAATTCACAACAGTTTAAGCTTATTGGATTAGGCGAAAGTAAGGCAAAATTGCTATAGTTGTTGACCTTACCTCAATGTCTGTACAGATATTTAAAAAGTAGGGTCCGGTTTCATTTCCCGGGAAAACCATAGCCCGTTTGGAAAATCTATAATGTAGCGTTGTGTATTTTCACCTCTGTTCGCGGCAGGGTGCAGTTTGAGCAAACATCAAGGAGAGCATGCATGAAGTTTATTGTCATCGGGATAGCGGCGGGTTGCTTTATTTTCGGGGGCGGGCAGGCGCAGGCGCAGGTGGCGCAGTCAGGCAACCTGTATGAATTCGGCGACAGCTTTCAGGACTCCCAATACCAGTGCAGCAGTTGGAATTCGCCGTTGGGCACATGCTCCAATTACCGCAACACACCTATGCAACTGTCCGCAATTTCCGGCTACACATTTTCCAAAAGCAACGATTTTGCGATAGGCGGCACCGGAACCGGCACGGGCGGCACCACGGTACCGAACACTTATCCCGCCTATCCCGGCTACGCGGCGGGCAGCTATCCAAACATGATAGGCCAGATTGCGCAATTCCAGTCGCTAGGCCACACCATCGGCGCTAACGATCTGGTAAGCCTCTCATACGCCGGGAACGATATAGTTGCGCCATACGCCACCACCGTCGGCGCAAGCCTCGGTTATACCGTGGCGGGATTTATTTCACAGAACGTCTCCAGCCTTATCGCGCTGGGCGGACGCAATTTCATATTGTTCGGCGGCATGCCTTTCGACAAGATGACTCTCGGCGGCTACACGCTCGCACAACTCGCCGGAACGACCAACAGCGCAGACAACGCCTATTACACCACGCTGAACTCAATACTGCCGTCCACGCTTGCGCAGTATGAAAGCGACAGTGTGCACCTGCGCATACTCGATGTAAACACGCTGGCCAACCGCGCGCTCAGCACACCGTCGATGTACGGGTTTATCGCGGGGGATTGTTACGATAACACCAGCTGCCAGACTGCGTCGCTTGCCGTGCAGGACCAGTACGCTTTTTACAAGGGGCATCCGTCGGACTCTTTTGCGCTTGTCATAGCGGAGTACATACAAAACCTGCTGACCGCGCCGTATCAGGCGCCCGCGGCGGCGGATCTGGCTACGGCCAGCGCGCAGTCTTTTTCAGCAAACCTGCTGGCGCGGCTTAACACCGAGCATATGCTGGCCGGTAACGACGCAGCAAAGCCGGGCGAGCTGACACTTGGCAAAACGTCGTTCTTCTTCTCCGGCGATTACACTTCCGGGAAAACCAACAACACTCCCGGCGACTACGGAATGGACTGGCATCAGGGCGACGGTGCGGCCGGAGCGGAATACCGCGCCGGGGATAATTTGCGCCTAGGTCTGGCGGCGGGCTATGCAAGGCCGGTTTCCAGCATGAACGACATAACGGGCAGCATCGCGCTTAATTCCTATCAACTTGCCGCCTACGCATCCATAACCAATCCGCACTGGTTCGCCGACGCGGTGCTGGGCGGGGAAATGAACCGCTACGACCTTGGCCGTCAGGGAGTGATAGACACGCTTACAGCCTCGCCCTCCGGGGCTGGCTTTACCGCCGACGCGCGCGGGGGCTACCTTTTCGACTTAAAATCCGTGCAGGCGGGGCCGATAGGCGGCCTGACATACAGCCATATATCGGTAAACTCTTATAATGAAAACGGCGACCTTGTGCTGGCGCAGTCCGTGGGCAGCCAGCAGGATAACTCGCTTAGCGGCCGCGCCGGGCTGGAACTGCGCGCGCTGACGCACGCAACGGCGGCGTTTTTCGACATCACGGCGGACCACGATTTTCCGACCGGCTCGCGCGTGATAACCACCACCAGCGAGGACGCCAATTCCGCCGTACCGGTATACACCCCGCTATCCAACACGATAGAAACCTACGGCAGCATGACGCTGGGCGTAAACACGCTGCTGTGGCGCAATATCGCGCTGAACCTTACGGGCAACGAAACCTTCTCCCGCCCGGACGGCAACCAGCGCGGAATAAACGCCGCGCTTTCAATGGCGTTTTAACCGTCTATAAAACCCGGTGGCCGGAGCGATGAATGATCGACTGTAACGCCATCCTCAGCAAACTGACGGAATTTGTTACGCGTAACAACCGCAACTCCATGCCTGCGCATGGGGGGATGCGGATGTATGATGCGCCGCTTGTCGGCATAGCCTCCGCCGGGGATGAGTTGTTCGAGCGGTTTAGCGAACCGGGGATTATAGGTCCAAACTTTATCCGGCCGGACGGCTGGCTGCCGGGTGCGAAATCCGCAGTATCCTATTTCCTGCCGTTCACAAAAGAGGTGCGCGACACCAACCGCAAGCCGGGACTCCCGTCGGAAGAATGGGTTTCCGCGCGCATAGACGGCGAAGCGTTCAACAACATTGTGAGGACTTTTCTGGCGGATATTCTGCGCGAGGCGGGAGAAAAAACAGTAGCGCCCTGCATGGATTTGCGGTTTAAAGTTGTGGAGCGCAAAGCCAACTGGTCGGAACGCCATGCGGCGTTCGTCGCCGGTCTCGGCACCTTCGGGCTGCACCGGGCTTTGATTACCGCCAAAGGTTCCGCCGGGCGTTTTGGCAGCGTGATAACCACGCTGGATATTGCGCCCACGCAGCGACCTTACACCCGCTTTGACGAATACTGCCTGTTCCTGACGCGCGGCACATGTGGCGCATGTATTAAAAGATGCCCGCCGCAGGCCATCAGCGTAAAGGGGAAAGACCATAAGATCTGCGCCGAGCATATAGATCGCGAAGTCTTGTCGCGTTTTGCGCCGCGTTACGGCTGCGCGAAATGCAATGTTGCGGTACCCTGCGAAAGCGGCATCCCGCCGCGCGGATAATAGAGCGCGACGCTGCTTAATCCGGATTAAATAAACGATGTATTTTTAAAACAAACTGGCTATAATAACTGGCATGGGGAAAACAAAAGGGATAATCGCTACATTGCGCGGCTGGTGCGCTCTATTCCGCCCCGGCACGGACAGCGACGTATTGAACGCCCCGGACATGGAGCCGGAGTACCGGCTCCTGCTGGACAACCTGCCGCAAAAAGTCTTCCGCAAAGACATCAACTCCGTATATATCTCGGCCAACAAAACCTACGCCGAAGAAATAAAACTGCCGCCGGAGGAAATCCGGGGCAAAACGGATTTTGATCTTTTCCCTAAAGAGCTGGCCGAAAAATACCGCGCCGACGACCGGCTGACAATGGAATCCGGCGAACGCCGCGAATTTTTGGAAACCTATATGCAGGACGGCGAACCGCGCACCGTGCAAACGCTCAAAATCCCCACCCATGACCGCAACGGCGGGCTCACCGGCCTGATGGGGATATCATGGGACATAACCGAGCGAAAGAAAATGGAAGCTGCGCTAAAGGCAAGCGAACAGCAAAAGCGCGCCGTTTTCGACCAGACTTTCGAGTTCATAGGCCTGATGACGCCGGACGGGCTGCTTATAGAGGCCAACCGGGCCGCGCTGGAATTCGCGGGCATATCGGAAAAGGATGTGATACATAAGCCTTTCCTGGAAACCCCGTGGTGGACGCACTCGACGGAGCAGCAGGAAAAGCTGCGCCGGGCCATAGAAGCCGTCAACCGGGGGGAATTCGTACGCTTCGAGGCGACGCATACCGACAAGGACAATCGCCTGCACTATATCGATTTTTCACTCAAGCCGGTGAAGGACCCGTCAGGGAAAGTTATTTTCATGATCCCCGAAGGCCGCGACATCACGGAACACAAGCTCACGGAACTGTCTTTGCGCGAACGCGACAAGCAGTATCACGCGCTTATCGAAACCACCGCCACAGGTTTTCTCGTCATCGACCAAAAAGGCGCGGTCATCGACGCGAACGCGGAATATGTGCGCCTGACCGGACACCGGGACCTCAAGGAAATAAAAGGACGCTGCGTACTGGAATGGACCGCCGAGTCCGGGAAAATTAAAAATACCGACGCGCTGGCGCTGTTTTTCCGTGAAGGGAAAATCCGCAATCTGGAAATAGAGTACCGCGCCCCGGACGGGACGATAACCCCGGTGGAGATAAACGCCACGATTATCGAGATGGACGGCGTGCGCTACGGACTTTCGCTGTGCCGCGACATCACGGAACGCCGCCGCCGGGAAAAAGCGATACGCGAACTGACGGTGGAAAAGCAGGCCGCCGAGGCGGCCAGCCGGGCTAAGTCGTCATTCCTGTCGACGATGAGCCACGAATTGCGCACTCCGCTAAACATCATTATAACCTCTTCCGGAGTGCTGCATGCCGGGATGCTGGGAGAACTGGCGCCGAAACAGAAGGAATATCTGGGCAATGTGCTTTCCAGCGGCAGGCATCTGCTGGGGCTCATTACCGATATGCTGGACCTCAACGAAATCGAAAACGAAAAAATGGAAATGACGTTCACCCTGCTGGACGCAAAAACGGCCATAAAAGAGATAGTAGGGGCTTTCCGCCAGTCCGGGCTTTACGAGGGCGTGACCATAAACGAAAGTCTGGAACTGGAACCGGGAACGCAGGTGCTGGCGGACGCGCAGCGGCTGCGCCAGATAATGGCAAACCTGCTGGCCAACGCCATTAAGTTTACCGAGGCAACCGGTTCGGTTGCCGTAGAGGCGGGCATAGCGGACGGCAGGCAGTTGAAAGCCGCAGGCGGAGCGCCGCAGAATCTGCCGGACACGGACAAATATTTGCTTGTATGCGTCCGGGACACCGGCATAGGAATAAAACCGCAGGACATGGCCAAACTTTTCAAGCCGTTCTCGCAGGTGGATTCGTCGGACAACCGCAAATACGAGGGCACCGGGCTGGGTCTGGTGCTGGCAAAAAAACTGGTGGAACTGCACAAGGGCGCAATCTGGGCGGAAAGCGTATACGGCAAGGGCAGCGCATTTTTCTTTGTATTACCGCTGGAGAAATATTCCGCTTAGCGCCGCGCATATACGCAGCGCCGGCCAAATCCCGCTTGTTGGCAACAGCGTTCCATAATCAAATACCGGAACAACCGCAAACACCTTTACCTGAAAAATCAGCGGGCGGATTGCAGCTTTTTGTGGCGCGCGCGGATGGCTTCAAGCAACGGCTGTTCAAAAGGCAGCAGGGCATTTGCATCCTCTGCTTTTTTGTATAGTTCCAGCGCTTTTTGACGCTCGCCGTTATGCTCGTAAATGCCGCCCAGTTGCGGATAGGCGGGCAGATAATGCGGGTTCAGTTCAAGGCAGCGTTCCAAAAGCACTCTCGCGCGCGCAGGGTCATCCGGCAGCGCGGTCATGCCCTTGCCGCAGCTTTGCATCGCGATATCGGGGAACCCGCAAAACTTTCCGGCTAAAATCTTTTCCGGGTCCAGCCCGACGCGCGGCAGGCGGGCAGCCAGCAGCGCCATGCGTTCGTAGGGCAGCGAAACCAGCATGTCGCCAAGAACAGCCTCTGTATGTTCACGCACGCGGGAATGCATCATTTCCAGCATGCGGGTTTCGTATTCGCCGGAGGGGGACCTTACGTATTCGTTATTTTTTTCATAACCGGCAAACGCCGCCGAGGCGTCGCCGTAGCGTCCGGCGGCAAGGTCGGCAAGCATCAGCCAAAGCAGCGCATTGCCGCCCATGCCGCGCAGGCGCTGCGCGGCAATGTCGCCCGGCGGCTCGCCGCCGCAGGACAGCAATATGGATATATAACGCCCCGGCACCGCCGGAGAAAGCGCGTATAACGGTTTCATGAGCGTGCATGCGCCGCCAAGGTCGCCGACGCCCAGGCTAAACGCGGCGGCGCGTTCCAAAACCCAGGCATTTTCCGGCTCGCGCCGCGCGGCGGAGGCAAAATCCACAGCATCCGCCTTGCGGACAAAAGGATGACGCAAGACCAGCCAAAACGCAGCCAGCGCCGCTGCCGCGCAAATGCAAACCGAAACGCAAAAGATAAAGCGCGCGGCATGCGTCCGCCGCTCCCCGGCAAAAATAATCACTCCGTCCGCAAGCCCCGCAGCGAACGCGGCGCATAAAAACAGCGCCGGGGCAAAATACCTTGGCTCCACGGACATAAGGCAATGCGCGGTCAGGAAATATGCGGCCAGCAAAACCGTCAGGCGCATATTTTGGTTGCGCCGCCGAAACCATATTCCGGCGGCGGCAAGAATCAGCAGCAGCGGGTGCAGCGTAATCAGCAGCCAAAAGCGTTGTGCCACTCCGGAAAGATAACGCAACGGATGCGCGGCAATGGTATGCGCCGCCCAGAGAGCCACGCTGTCGCTTTTCTCAAGTCCGGCAAGCGAGCGGATGTCGCCCTCCGCCGTGCCGGTAAGACCGAGCAAGCCGGTTACAAAATTAGCGTTCCCGCGCGGGCTGTCGAGCAGGACAAAAGAGCGGTTCTCCGCATAATTTGCGCCGCCCCACAACAAAGCCGCCAGCAAAGTGCCGCAAAAAAGCAAAGCGGCGCGCCGGGCGAGGAGCCCGATGCGCTGCCCACGGCAGGTCGCAAACAGATAGAAAAGCGGGAAGGGGGCAAGCACGCTTTTTACCAGCAGCGTGGCGCCGACGGCAAAACCGACGGCGGCGTCCTTGCGCGCGCCGGCGCTGAAGTTGCGGGCCAGCACATTAGCCAGCAAAAGCAGCATACCGGAATATACCAGTTGCTCGGTATCGCAGCCCGGAGCAAGGCACAAAAACACCGCCGTAATCCCGGCAAGCAGTCCGGCAAGGGGGGAGAACAAAAACTCCGCAAGCGAAAAGCTGCCGCCTACAACAAGGAAGAGCAGCGCGCATTTGCTTAGCGCGGCCAGGTGAAAGGAAAAAACCGGGAAGGCAAGCAGCGCCGCCCAAAGCGGGCCGAGCGGCATGTACCAGTTGCCGTATGCTCCAGCAAGACCGGGATGGAGCAGGTTTTCACCTGCGTCAAGCCAGTCCGGCGACAGCGAAAGCCGCAGCCCGTACAGCAGTAAACATGCGACGGCGGACAGCAGCGCGGGCAGCAGCCAATAAAATTGCGCGCCGACAGCCTTGAAACGAAACGGAATTATGCGGGGAGTCATCCGGCGATATTATACCAAGTGCGGTGCGGTGCCCGCACTGTAATTGGTTTCGCGCGCTTGCCTTTGAACGGCAAGGCAAGAGCATTCCTTTATATCGCGGCCGGGCAACTGCATGCCCGGTCGCTTACCTTAACCTTGCAATGATATAATCAGTTGGTTTATACGGATGAAAAACAGAAATGGAAAGCGGTCAGGCAAGCTTTTGCCTGACCGCGATCTAAAGGAATGTTCATTAGTTTTTTGCTCTACGAGCAAAAAACTAATGTACGCCGTGCATCCATCTTTCTATAGGTTTTACCAGCGACCAGAGTATTATGGCCGACAGCATCGCCACGCCCGCCGGTATCGCAAAGAACTGGACATGGTTCATCGTGTCGTAATTGCCGGCGAAGAAACCCGCCAGCAGGTTGGCCGCCGCGTTGGACAAAAACCACGTACCCATCAGCAGCGACGCGAATTTCATCGGCGCAAGCTTGGTCACCATAGAAAGCCCCACGGGCGACAGGCACAGCTCGCCTATCGTGTGGAGCAGATAGGCTCCCGTAAGCCACAGAAAGCTGACCGGCGCGCCGGAAGCGGCGTTGGCCATGGCGGCAAACATCATCACCACAAAGCCTGCGCTCAAGAACACAAGCCCGATGGCGAACTTGCGCGGGGTGGTGGGCTCGATGCCTTTCCTGGAAAGGTAGATCCACGTCTTTGAGAAAGGCAGCGCCAGCAGCACGATAAACAGCGGGTTCACCGACTGGAACCAGCTCGCCGGGAACTGCCAGCCGAACAGCACGCGGTTGGTGGAAGTGTCGGCAAACAGCGTCATAGAACTGCCCGCCTGCTCGTACGCCGCGAAGAAGAATATCGCAAAGAAGGTCATTATGAAGATGACCGCGATGCGGTGCCATTCCTCGGTGGTCAGCGGCGCGTCTACCGGATGCTGCGGCTCGCCGGATACGCCGGAAGAGGAGCAGTGCGCGGGACCGTCGCAGATATCGCCGAGGGTCTGGCGCGTTTTAAGCAGGAAGGTGAGCAGCGCTATCACCATGCCCACGGAAGCGGCCCAGAAACCGTAGCGCCAGCCGAACTTCTCGCCCAGCGTGCCCGCTATGAGCGGCGAGAACATCGCGCCCAGGTTTATGCCCATGTAAAATATCGTGAACCCGCCGTCGCGGCGAGGATCGTTGGGGGGGTAAAGCTTGCCGACTATCGTTGAAATATTGGGTTTGAAAAATCCGTTGCCGAATATCACCAATCCCAGCGACAGGTAGAACAGCGGGGCGGAAAGCCCGAGCAGGAAATATCCCACCGCCATGCAGACCGAGCCGATGACTATGCACTTTTTCTGGCCCAGATACCGGTCCGCCACATAACCGCCCAGGAGCGGCATCAAATAGACCAGACTGGTCACCCAGCCGTACACCTGGCCCGCTTTTTCGGTGCTGAACATAAGCTGGTGCACCATATAAAGCACCAGAAGGGCGCGCATGCCGTAATAGCCGAAGCGCTCCCACATCTCCACCATAAACAACATGTATAAACCTTTAGGATGGCCTTCTTCCTTCATAATCCTCCCCGGCAAAATAGTACCGGAAAAAAAATTACCGACATGCCATTGTATATTATTTGAGCATCCGCAAATATTGCGCCGGGCAAGCGGGGGGGACGCATGGTTTGCGTCAGCGCAAAAAAACCTGTTTTGTGGTAATATAATGCCAGACACAAGCCGGTTTCGCCGTGCATGGACCTATGCCTCATATGGGTCTTGAGTCCGTGGACGCAGCGCGGCGGGCATGTTAGAATTACTACAGAAGGACATATCATCCAAAGGAGAATAAATGAGAAAGTTTCTGGCAGCCCTTCTTCTCGCGGGAGTCATAGCGCCCGCGGTATCCGCAAATCCCCTTCCGATCTGGCTTGCGCCGGGCGAAAAACCGTCGAAAGCCGTGCGCGTAAAAGCCGAGCCCAGCGTTCCGCCCAATACGTTCCGCCTGCCCGCGGAATATGAACCGGCCGCCGCCGTGGTCATAAGCTGGTCCGCATATCCCGATATGCTGACAGCGATAGCGCAGGGCGTAACCGGCCCCGGCCACGCGCAGATATGGGTTGCCAACGGTCCCGATTCCATAAGCGGCGTACCGGCCGACAGCTACTCCAAACTTTCCATAAACACCGACAGCGTGTGGGCGCGCGATTACGGCCCCTACGGCCTCAAGGGCGACGGCACCCCCGGCATAATCGATTCCATTTACCGCCACTATCAGGAGCGCCCGCAGGACGACGCGTTCCCCACCAATCTCGCCAACGCAAAGAACATCCCGGTCTACTCGATGAACATGATCCTCGACGGCGGCAACGTGATGGTGGACAGCAAGGGCGACATGTTCATGACCAAGCGCACCTACCTGTGGAACCCGAGCATGACGCAGGACCAGGTGGACAGCACGCTCAAACAGTACTTCAACGTCAAGAACATCTACACCTTCGACTACTCCGGCTACCCCAACGATCCCGTCGACGGCACCGGCCACATCGACATGTTCATGAAGCTGCTTAACGACCACACCGTCCTCGTAGCCACCGCCGACACCGACCCCTATAAATCCACCGGCGACAAGGCGATACAGTATTTCACCGGACGCACCGCCCCGGACGGCCAGCCCTACAAAGTCCTCACCGTCAAAGGCTGGGCCGACGCTAGCAACAATAACACGTGGTATACCTATACCAACTCGCTTATAATCAATAACGCCGTGCTCATACCGGCATACACCGGCCACGACGCCGAAAACGACGCCGCCAAGAAAGCGTACGAAGAAGGCATCCCCGGCATCACCGTGGTGGAAGTCAACGCCGACCAGAGCATAGTGGACGGCGGAGCGATACACTGCGAAACGCAGGTGATACCGATGCTGCCGGCTGCAAAAAAGGCGGATTCGTCTTCGGACGCTTCCAAGTCCCTCAGCACGGATTACCCGGCGAAGACCGTAAATTCGCCCGCGCTCCAGCAGCTAAGCACGATGGCAGCGAACTAACAGATACTTTCAAAAGCAAAAAAAGAGCGGCCCGCAAGGGCCGCTCCTTTTATTTTGCCCTACGGGCAAAATAAAAGGAGCCCCTAATATCGCGGCCGGTTTCAACAGAAACCGGTCGCTTTCCACTTTCCCTCCAGGCAAAATAAAAGAAACCCCCTACTGTCGCGACAAGCTTCAACAAAAACAGGTCGCTTTCCACTTTCCATCCGGATAAAATATAAATTATCATGCCATTGGCTAATCGCTTTACACTCAGCAAGCGGCATTAAAATTGCTACTGAGGGCATGTGCCGCCCTATTTTCCAACGGCATATCTGCCCACAACTTGCTCGATATCAAGGAACCCGCTAAAATGACATGCGAAGCCAGTGACCCGACTGCCCTGCGCGTAAAAGCGCTATCGTTTTCCGACACGTTCACAATATTCTGCGTGCTGCTGGCGGCGATTGCCATTTCAACCGCGGCTGCATCCTTCTTCTTTCATACCCCAAAAGAAACCGTTACCAACGCAGTCATAGGAATACTGCAAACATGCTTTATGCTGGCTTTCCTCTGTTACGCGCCAAAAAGCAGAGGCATTGATATCGCCGGGGAACTGAAACAAAAAGTTGTGCGGCGCGATATCGTTCTTGCGGTTTGTTACCCGGTCCTGTTCGCCACAGGAATAGTAATTTTGGCGACCCTGATCTTCACAGCGGCATATTTTTGTTCCGACTCCGTGAAACTGCTGCTGCAACCGGATATCGCCATGACGCCGCACATTCCCGTTATAACAAGGGATTTCAACCCGCTTATGCAGTCGCCCGCGCGGCGCATTTTGTCGGCCATAGACGCCCTGGCGCTTGCGCCTGTAAGCGAAGAGCTTATTTTCAGGAGATTTCTCTACACCACGCTGCGCACAAAACTTCCCGCGCGCTGGAGCATCATTATTTCAGCGCTGATTTTCGCCGCCTGGCATCCGTCTTTCATTTCGCCCTTCTGCGGCGGACTTTTGCTGGCTTACGTTTACGAGCGGCATCAGAATCTCAAAATCAATATAGCGATGCATTCTTTCTATAACTTTTCAATTTCGCTTCTGGACATTTTCTTTGCCCAATAAAAACTGCCGCCGCCCGAAGGCGGCGGCAGCAATATCCGTATTTCAATTTTCAGAACTACATCTTCGGCTTTTGGCATTTGCGGTATTTGCCGGGGGGAATGCCGCCGAGGTTGAGCGTGCCGAAATCGGTGCGCACAAGGCGCAGCACCTGCCGGCCGAACTTCTCGAACAGGCGGCGCAGCTCGCGATTTTTGCCCTCGCTTATCGTGACGGAAACGGCAAAGGAGCCGTCGTCCGTTTTCACCGCGCGAATGGAGGCCGGACCGGTTTTTTCGCCGCGCCCGATATCCACGCCGCCTGCGGTGATGGCGGTGAAAGCGTCCTGCGGCAGCGGGCCGTCCAGCGTGACTATATAAGTGCGCGGCATCTGGCGCGACGGGTCGGTAAGCCGGTTGCCGAGCGCGGTATCGTTGGTGAAAAGCAACAGCCCTTCCGACTCCAGATCCAGCCTGCCCACCGGGAAAACCCACGGGCCGATATCGCCCAGATAATCGTAAACGGTTTTGCGCCCCAGCTCGTCCTTGCGCGTGGTGACGCAGCCCGCCGGTTTATGAAACAGTATATAGAGGAATTCTTTTTTGGCGGGCGGCTTGCCGTCCACCAGTATCTTATCCTGGAGCGTGGCGTGCGCGCCGGGGTTTAGCACCTTGACGCCGTTAAGCTGCACGCGGCCCGCCTGCACATATTCCACCGCCTGCTTGCGCGAGCAGACGCCCAGCTTTGACATCACCCTTACGATATTTTCCGAAGAACGGTTAGGTCGTTTTTCCATTTTTCCTCGCAATAACTATTTTTAAAGGGGGGAAGGTCTCCTTCCAGAACAACCGCGAAAGCGAAACTTCCAGCCCGGCCTTTTCAAACGCCGCCGCGTATTCGGCGGTATTTTTGAAATCGGATATCAGCGCCATGCCGCCCGGTTTTAGTACGCGCGCTATTTCAAGACAGGCTTTTTCGCGCCCGGCATGGTCGGGAATATTATGCAGCGCGAGATTTGAAAGCGCCGCGTCGAAACTTGAGTCCGCAAATTGCATCGCGCGCGCGTCCATTGTGGCAAGTTCCACGCGGCCCGCCGCGCCTTCCGCCTCCACATTCGCCTGCGTGGCCGACTGCGCGTTGCCGGACAGATCCCCGGCGTTCCAGATATCTATACCGGTCGCAGTTGCCGACGGGAAATGTTTTACCGCGCCTATAGCCAGCAGCCCGCGCCCGGTGCCAACATCCAGCACGCGCGCGTTTTGCGGCAGCGAAAGCATGTCCAGCATCCTGTCGCGATGCTCGAATTTGCCTTTGCGCGCGTAACGCCACATTAAAAAAGCCTCAGTCAGGCAGATGAGCGCCGTTATGCGCATCGCTATGCCGAAAATGCCGCCGAAAAAAATCCCCAGCGCCGCGCAGCCTGCGCCGCACAGGGAGAGGTTGCGTATGACGCCCGGAGCGTCTACTCCGTAATCAGGCTGTGTCCCTTTCATTTTCATATTCTACTTTATAAGATATTAGAGAGCACACACCCATATCATGAAACCATTATATTTACTCCTCCTTATAGCTGCACTTTGCATCCCCGTCCGCGCGCAGAACCCGGACTCCGCCACCGCGACGCAGTTCGCGGTGCAGTCTTCCAGCTATGCGGCAAAGGTACGCAATTTTTATGTGCCAAAAGCGCCGCATTTCCTGACAGTCGACGCTCTGGAGGCGATAAAAATAGACTCGGCCCCGGTGGCGGGCTCGCCGCAGGATATAGAGGATTTCAAGGAATTAAAAGAGATGCAGGACACGCGCACAAAAGAAGACTGCGCGCGCGCGACAAAGGAAGCGGCCTCCGGCTATGAATCGTTTTTCGGCGACATCAGCCCGTTTTCCAAACCGCTGCCAAAAGCAGTAGATGCGTTTTTCAAACACATCCGCGAGGACATAGGCCGCGCGGTCTATATAGAAAAAAAGGACTACGCGCGCGAACGCCCTTTTCGCCGCGACCCGGCTATAATCCCGTGCATCCCGCTGGAGGACGGCTTTGCCTATCCCAGCGGGCACAGCGCGCTGGCCCGCGTTTTCGCGCAGGCGCTGGGCGACCTTGTGCCCGCGCGCAGGGACGAATTCCTCGCCCGCGCCGACCGCATAGCGCACGACCGCGCGCTGGGCGGCGTGCATCATCCGTCCGACACTGTGGCGGGCGAAGCGCTGGGCGACGCTGTGCATGCATTGCTCCTTAAAAACGCGATATATAACGACGAATTGAAACAGGCGGCAGCAGAACTGCCCGCGTCCGCAACCGCAGTTCCCGCCGCAGCAGCGGCCAACTAAAAAAATGAACGCACTCACGCTGATGTTTGTAACGCTGTGCGTGCTGGCGATAGGATATCGGTACTACGGCATATTCATCGCGTACAGGGTGCTGGGCATCGACGATTCCAAACCCACGCCCGCCGTACTTCAGGAAGACGGCCGCGATTTTCACAAGACCAACAAATACGTTTTGTTCGGCCACCATTTCGCCGCGATAGCGGCGGCGGGGCCGCTGATGGGCCCGGTGCTGGCGGCGCAGTTCGGCTACATGCCTGGAGCGCTGTGGATACTTATCGGCGTGGTGCTGGCGGGCGCGGTGCACGACCTTGTGGTGCTTTTCGCCTCGGTGCGCCACGGCGGCAGGAGTCTGGCCGAAGTGGCGCGCGAAGAGATAGGGCGCGGCGCGGGCTGGGTCACCTCCATGGCCGTAATAACCATACTGATACTGACGCTGGCCGGACTTTCCATCGCCGTCGTCAACGCGATGGCCAACAGCCCGTGGGGCACCTTCATGGTTTTTTCCACGATGCCGATAGCGCTGCTGATGGGCGTCTATATGGAAAAGATACGCCCCGGCGACGTTGCCGGAGCGAGCGTCATAGGGCTTGTGCTGCTTGCCTGCGCGATTTGGGCGGGGCCGCATGTGGCCGCAAATCCGGCGCTGGCCGAATTTTTCACATTGAGCCAGCATCATATCTGCCTATTCATCGGGGTGTACGGCTTTATAGCGTCGGTGCTGCCGGTGTGGATACTGCTCTGCCCGCGCGATTACCTGTCCTCCTATCTTAAAGTCGGCACCATGGTTATGCTGGCGCTGGGAATAGTCTATATACATCCCAATCTGCAAATGCCCGCGCTCACCAAATTCGCCGGCGGCGGCGGACCGATAATACCGGGCGCGGTGTTCCCGTTTGTGTTCATCACTATAGCCTGCGGCGCGCTGTCCGGCTTTCACGCTACGATAGCCGCAGGGACGACGCCAAAAATGCTCTCGCGCGAGAAAGACATGCTTTTTATCGGCTACGGCGCGATGCTGCTGGAAGGCTTTGTGGCGATGATGGCGCTTATATCGGCCTGCGTGCTGGTCCCGGCGGATTATTTCGCGATAAACACAAAACCGGAAGTTTTCGCAAAACTCGGCATGACGGTTGCCAACCTGCCCGAACTCTGCCGCCTGACCGGCGAGAATCTGGCCGGGCGCGCCGGAGGCGGTGTATCGCTGGCGGTGGGGATGGGTTCTATATTTTCGTCGCTGCCGCATATGAAGGAGATGATGGGCTACTGGTACCATTTCGCCATCATGTTCGAGGCGCTTTTCATACTGGCCGCCGTGGACGCGGGCACGCGCGTGGGGCGTTTTCTTTTGCAGGAGGCGCTGGGCAAATTCATCCCGCGCTTTAACGACCACGGCTGGCTGCTCGGCACCATGATAACCAGCCTGCTTTTCACCGGCGCGTGGGCGTATCTGGTCTACACCGGCGACATCTCGTCTATATGGCCGCTGTTCGGCATCAGCAACCAGTTGCTGGCCGGAACCGCGCTGCTCATCTGCACCGTGCTGCTTATCAAAAACGGCAAGGCTAAATATATGTGGACGACCGCCATACCCTCCGTGTTCATCGCGCTGGTCACCGTGCTGGCGGGCTTTGAAAATATCTTCGACAACTACCTGCCCAAAGGGCAGTACCTGCTGGCGGGGCTTTCCGCCGGGGTGCTGGTCATGATAGGCGTGATTTTCCATATCTGCATAGGCGAATGCGTGACGCTGCTGCGCAGGCGCACGGGAACAAAAACGGCATGACAAAAAAACTCCGCCCGCACTCAACTGCCAAACAGCCGACGCCGGGCGGCGAACCCTTTTTCCTGCCGCTGCGCCACGACTGCAACCAGAACTGCATCTTCTGCTCGTCGCCAAACGGCAGGCTCTACGGCGAAACGCCGGCGGAATGGCTGCGCTTTCTGGACGGGTTCAAGGGGGATTTTTTGCAGATTTCCGGCGGCGAGCCGCTGCTGCGCGACATAACCGGACTGCTTGCGCTGCTAAAGCGCTGCGCGCAGCGCGGGATATGCGTGGAGTTGCAGACCAACGGCTCGCTCCTGTGTTCGCTGCCGCCGAAGGGATTGCGGGCGCTGGCGCTGCTGGTCAAAAAGACGGGCGGCAATTTCAATATCAATTTCCCGGCGCATAACGCCGCGACGGACAAAAAGATAACCGGGCTGGACGGCGGCTTTGCGGCGCGTCTTGCCGGGTTGCGCGCGCTGCGCAAAAACGGCGCGGCGATACGGCTTACGCATATCATAAACCGCGCCAACTACAAGGCGCTGCCTGATTTCGCAAAATTCTGCGTGCGCGAGCTTGGCGGGCGCGACATGGTGCAGTTCAGCTTTGCCAAAGCCACGGGCCGCGCGGCAAACCGCAAAGTCACGGCGCGTTATGAAGAAGTTGCGCCATATCTAAACCGCGCGCTGGCCGCGGCCGAAAAATCCGGCCTGAATTACAGGGTGGATTATATTCCGCTTTGCTATATCCAAAAATTCCTTGAACGCCATATCGACTGGGACAAAGCGCCGCAGAAAACATCCGGGCCGCATACCTATGAAAAGAAAAAGCCCGCTTCATGCGCGGGCTGCGGGCTATTCGTAAATTGTCTGGGGCCGAGGCTGGATTACCTGCGGCTTTATCCGGGCTTTACACCGCCGAGAGTCCCTGCGGGCCGTAAACCTCAAGCACCCGCTTCCACACGCCAAGGCAGGCGCCCTTAGCCGCGCAATGCGCGCAGGCGGGCGCGTAAGCCATAAGGTTTTTAAGACTGGAATAGACGCTGTCTTTCCTGCCGTCGCCATAACTCTTGAGCAGGTTTTCAAGCTCCTTCGGGTCGCGCCTCGGCGCGCCGCCCACGCACCACGGGAAATTCTTGAGCTCCGCCTTTTTGTACGCGGCAAGTTCCGGCAGGTGTTTTTTGAGCAGCGCGGCGGGGGGGACAAGCCTTTTAAATTCTGCGGCGCTCAGGTAATCCATAGGGCGCAGCGAAAGGAAGCGCACGGACTCTATGCTTTCATCCTTCTGCGCCATTGCCGCTATTTTGGCCAGCTCGCCGATATTCAGCTTTGTGACCACGCAATTTATGCGCAGCCCGGTCATCCCGAGCGCCTTCATGTTTTCAAGGCCGGATAAAAGCAGCTTGCGCGAGCCGGGATTTCGGGTCAGCGCGTCATGCGTTTTTGCCGTCGCGCCGTGCAGCGAAAAAGCGATGCCGGTAAGCCCGGCTTCAAGCAGCGCGGCCGCATAGGCGGGATAGGCAAGGCGCGCGCCGTTAGTCTCTATGGAGATGGAGCGATAACCCATGCCGCGCGCAAGTTTGACAAGCGCAACGGCGTCCGGGCGCAGCGTGAACTCCCCGCCGATAAATTCCACGGCGTCGCAGGCGCGGCGGTTTGCGGCCAGCTCGCGCGCTATTTCCGCGCCGGCGCGGCGCAACTGACCTGAACCCCGCGCGCTGCAAAAAACGCAGGCGTTGCCGCACTCTGTACCCGTCATCACCAAAAGCCTGCCTGCCATTTTATTTATCCTTATGCTCCGTTTTGCGCACGCTTACGCGATAAACCGATATCTCGCGCTCCGCCTTGACCAGTTTGAAACCCAACTGCGTTTTCAAGGCGGAGTGTATCGATTCCGGTTTGGTCTTATCCCATTTCAAATCCATGTCGTAAGCGCCCTTTAGTCCGGTTTCGTCCACTACCGGAACGCCGACTCGGTCCTCCACGAAAGCCGGGAACGCGGAAAAATCCGTGCCGTGCATGACGATATCGCTAAAGCCGGTCCGGTACTGGTGATCGCCGGGCGCGGAACGCTTGAGCATGTTTTTTTTGCCGTCGAGCTTTAGCAGATAGACTGACATCTTTTTCTTTTCCTTTTTGATATCCGCGTTGAAGGCCAGAGCAAAAGCCTGCGTAACGGTATTTTCCAGCGAAGCGGCAGTGCCGTTGCGCGCGACGCTTACGTCATAGCTGTGCGCCAGCAGTTCCTTGTCCGCCAATATGCGGCAGGAGCCCACGTGATACAGCTCGGACAGGATGAAAACAAGCGGCATATCCACCGCCTGAAAGTCTTTTTCGCCCATCGTCATCGACCCCGCGCCGGAGCTGGATATGCGCACATGCAGGTCCACCAGATCCTCGCCGGGTTCGGGCTGCCACATAGGTTCGTCGGAAACAACCGGTATCTGCGCGGATTTCCCGGCCAGCAGAGCGGCAAGCATATCCGCCGTCAGCAGCGTCGGATAGGTGCGCGCGGCGATATTGCCCTTTGCGTCGATGATTATAGCGGAGGGGGTGCCGCGCACGCCGAAAGCGTCGAAAGAGGAGCGTTCCTCGTCCAGCCCTATCCAGCCGGAGATTGGATGCTCTTTAAGGAAGGGGGAGACGCGTTCCGCGCCTTCGCCGGTCACCGCGATGAAGATGACAGGCTTGTCCTTGAACCGGGCGTACAGGTCGTTCATGTGCGGTATCGCGGCCACGCAGGGGGCGCAGGTGGTGTCCCAGAATTCCAGCACCACGGTCTTGCCCTTTAGCTCGTCGGGACTTTTAAGCGCGGGCCGGTCGGCCTGCAAAATCTTTGTTATGGCGAAGCCGGGCGCCGGATCGCCTGTTTTCGGCGTACCGGCGTAAGCGCAGCGGCACAGGCACAGCGCCGCGGCGGCAAAAATTGCTATTTTGGCTTTTTGCATGATTGCTTTCATTCTATTAAATTTTTGTAATGTATCTTTACCTCGTTGCCGGGTTGTGCTACACTTTTAGCAGGACTTATTGATAGGAAGCTAAATAATGCCCTATGCGACTGATACGATTTTGCAGCGAAACAAGAAGCGATGGACACAGCATACTTCCCGTATGGTGTGTTCAGCGCGACGCGGTTACAGCCCAAAAGCGGCCAGCCCCTTCGGGGAGGCCCGCCCTCGGGACTTGCGCGTCGTTGCGTCTGTTCACCGTGCGGGCATCACG
>Ga0326728_10011646_pt1 | contig 19937 bp, 20 predicted proteins | sample MB3enrmetagenome_FD_207602 | JGI IMG/M metagenome (GOLD analysis project Ga0326728, IMG submission 207602) | Lab enriched peat soil microbial communities from McLean, Ithaca, NY, United States - MB31MN | ecosystem: Environmental > Terrestrial > Soil > Wetlands > Peat | place: USA: New York... | reverse complement strand
TTTTATCCAAGACATTACCCATGTCAACCGAGGCTAAATTCCCCGGTTGCAGTTCATGTCTCAGGTCTTTCTCTATGGCCGGTTTTGAGCTGACCCTCTATGGCCGGATTTGGGTGTCCCCCAAGGCGCCAGGAGACGCGCGGCGCCGATGTGCGGGCCCTGACGTTCAGAAGGAAGCGCTCTTGTTACCACCATGCTGGGCCGCCTATCGCGTCATCGACACGTTCTCAAATGCGGCCCGCACAGTTGGCGCACAAAGACCGGCAGTCCGGGGATGAAAGGGCCATAGGGATGCTGGTCAAAGATGCGCCAGCGGCGCCGCAACTCGTGATCCAGAGGCCTCCAACGACAAAGCCTCACCAAAAGAATCTCTGCAGAAACACGAAGCTCTTCGCCGGCAAACCCATCAAGCAAACCGCGGACGGTCTCGATCAACGCTTCCTTCGGAGCCAGCCCGTTTCCTCGGGCTTGGATCACTCCACAATGAGCGCGAACATTGATCTGTTTGTCATTTCTTATCACCTGCGTCTCGATTGAGTTGCCTGACAGTAGCACGAATCTCCGAGAGAGCTTCCTTCAAGTTCGCTTCAATCGCGAGGCCCAAATCAAGAGCTGATTCTCGTTTCAGATGCGGGCCACTCACCTTCACAGGCCACGCAAAATCCATGCGTGCCCCCTCGCTCTCCTGTAGCAAGCGAATGTCAAAAGATTTCCATCGCTGCCTTGCTTTCTTCTCTGAATTCCGGCCAATTGATGTTGCCAGTTCAACAAATTCCTGAAGGTCATTCGCGCCCAGCGGATTCGTCTTTAGAGAGAACGATTTATGACTTCGAAGGTCATACGTCCAAATCTTACGCTCCGCATGAGCCCGAGCCGAAACGCCCTTAGAGAAGAAGAGAACGTTCGCCTTTACCCCCTGAGCGTAGAAGATCCCCGTGGGCAACCGTAATAGAACAAGTCGCTCACATGAATCCAGAAGGTGCCTCCGAACCACTTCTGCAGCTCCCCGCTCAAAAAGAACATTGTCAGGTAACACGACCGCTGCACGACTGCCGTCCTTCATCAAAGCTAGGACATGTTGAAGGAAGTTAACTTGCTTGTTCGCGCTGTCTACCAAGAAGTCAGGCCTGCGCCGTTGTGGATCATCTGTACCATTCTGCCACTCAAACCGGACGCTCGATTTCTTACCGAACGGCGGATTCGTCAGGACAATATCGAACTTCGATGTCGGAATGCTTTGGAGGCTATCGGCAACTGTGATTGGAGGGTCTGCCTCATCAGAGGCGGGTCCAATGTCATGCAGCAGAAGGTTCATAGCGGCAAGCCGTGCTACCGAATCAACCAACTCCGTACCGAAAAGTGAACGATATCGAAGGATGTCTTCTTTCCGTTTCGCTAACGGCGCGCAGTCCTTCCGAATGTACCGCGCAGCAGAGAGCAAAAATCCCCCTGTCCCGCAGGCCGGATCGCATATTGTCTCCCCAAGCTGAGGCTTCATTACCTCCACAATCGCGTCGATCAGGGGTCTGGCTGTGAAATATTGACCAGCTCCACTCTTGTAGTCCTGGGCCGTTTTGTCTAGCAATCCTTCGTATGCATCTCCCTTGACGTCAACATCGAGACTCGTCCATGATTCTTTGCCGACCAATTCAACGACAAGCTTTTGAAGCTTCCGAGGATCCTTAATTCGGTTGCGTGCGCCGCCAAAGATTACCCCCAGAATTCCAGGCATTTCCCCGAGGCGGTTAATCACCATGCTGTAATGCGCATGTAGCTCTGCGCCGCGTTTGCTAACGATGCTGTCCCAATCGCAATCATCGGGGATTATGGATCCACCTCCGATAATTGACCTCTCGTTTGCCATCTTGAGAAAAAGCAAGAATGTGAGCTGCTCTACATAATCAGGATATGAAAGGCCATCGTCTCGAAGGACATTGCAGAACCTCCATAATTTCTGAACTAGAGCCTGAGATTGCGATGTCATTCGACGGGCGCTCATGCAATGACCCCTTCTAACCATCCGCGCTGTTCTCCCTGCACGAACATATTGAGAAAACCACAAGCGGCAGCGAGATATTCATGCTCCGGAGACATGATGCTCATGATGCGCCGAACAACCGATTCACGGGCGGCCTGGACCCTCGGGTCATCAGGGCCGACTTGGAAATAGACATCGCCCTCCTCCACCATTTGGCGGATTCTTGAATAGAGCTGTTTCCTAGCCCGCTTGAGTCCGGAGTGGTTCAAATGATAGAGCGATATCGAGATATCTGCACGGAGAGCCTCGATCGAGCCTTGCTGACGGCTGGGCAACACCCTCCCATCGATCTCAAAAAACAAAAGCGTTGTATCCGCTGGTATGGTGGGATCCAGTAACAGAGCGTTCTCTGCAGTGAGTTCATGCTCCGGGAGCCTTGCTCGCACCCCATCGGACGCTATTGGAAATCGATCTTGCTTGCCCCCTGTAAGTCCGGTCTCAAGATCCCGGCGTCGCGAATTACAAAAGGTGCAACTATATCTCAAGTTGCTGAGCCTGAAGGCCAGCCACCAGTAACCAACGTGATCTGGGCAATCTAGTCTGGATACGGCATTCTTAGGCCGGAAATGATCAACGGCGAAATCTGCCCTGCGCCTCTTTGTTTCGCAGTACCAACACTTCTCGCGCGACAGCGCGGCCAAGCCTTCCTTGACTGCTGCCCACACCGCGGATCGCGCGTTTATTGCTTCAGGCTTATTATTCGAGTCGAGAACCGCTGCTGCGGCTTCGTCCGCACGGATCTGCCAATCGGCAGGAAGATCGACGATACTATTGTCGATTGGTCTCATCGTCGTTCACCCCGGCTCCAGCCTTGATTTTTTGAACCAGCCGTACTGCCTCGTCATGTTGTGTACGCCGTTCCCCTGCGGTCAACACGGGCTTAAACAAGTTTTGTTGCTCCCTCCACCGACTGAAAGCGCGAGTGAATTCGACGAAAGTGGGGTCGCTGTAGTCGCCTCCATACCCCAATACTTCGATCTTCCTACTTAGATCGGCAAGTTGAAGCTCCTCCTCGGGACTGATCGCCTCCTTAGCCATCAACCGTTGTCTATCATCAAGCATCTCCAGCGTGGGAAGGTCTACTGCTGCCCGCAGTCCGAAGAGATCACTTGTCAGAATTGCCTCCACGCCCATTCCTCTTGGATCCTCTTCCGGCTCACGTGCGGTCACTCGACCATCTTCAGCCCAATCCATAATCCGTACTTGGTCCCCGCGTAGCCCAGCGAAGACCAAGGGGTCGTGAGTTGCCATTATGACGTGACTCTTAGGTTGTTCTCCCACGATTCTGTCGATGAAGTTCAAAAATTGAACGCTCCAAGACGGATTGAGGTGTGTGTCTGGCTCATCCAGTAGAAACAGAGCGTCCTCTTGCTTGGTGAATCGAAGTAGCCCGAGCACGAGGAGTAATTGCTGCTCCCCCTCGCTCAACTCGTGATGGGAAATGGAGCCATCCACGTTTTCTATCTTTACTGTGACTTCCAAGTCAAAAAGGAGTTCGGAAATGTCCGTGCTTTCGAGAGCTTTGAAAAGATCTTGCGGGGTCGCGTACTGCGAAGCCATCTTTTCAAATCCAGCTCGATCAAGGAGAAAATTCCAGCAGTCGAGCGTTGTATTTCGCCGAAAGTCAAGAGCCAACTTTCGTCGCGTTTTGGTGGTGGCTATGGAAAAGCGCTCAAGCAACTCAATCATTTGCCTGGGTATGCCTGTCGTTCCCCAAAATCGGTCTGGCGTGTTCGACTTTGCCCAGCTTGGTTTCCGAATCACGAACTTGATGAAATCGACATCAACGATTGAAAGGTGTTCCTTTAGGAATGCCTGCGCCACAGGATCATGGTGACTGTAAAAAGCTAACAAGACGAATTGGCTGTGTCGCGTTTGGGCTAAGAACATGCGCCTCGCCGGCAGATCACCACTTTGAGCTTTTGGATGTTTTAGCTTTTGGTAAAACCTCTCCTGAGACTTCGCAAAGTAATCGGTAAGCCTGGGAGTCGGACCGGAATAGTAGACAAAGACAAAGCGTGGCAGGTAATCATGGCTTTCGCTGTTAGCCCTCCGCGACAACTCAGCGCGGGAAAGTTCGATCCGATTCACCCTGACTACTGGTATCTTGCCCTTTTCTCCCCGTATGGTCACTTCTTGGGGTGACTCCGGATCCTCGTGCCCGGTCATCCCATACGTGATCTGGTAGTCAAATGGTGCTGGCGATTGGGAGTCCAATTCTGAGAATAGGTACACTAGTGCTTCGATCAAATTCGATTTGCCGCTGCCATTTTGCCCAACCAAGACTGTATAAGGTGAGGCTTGATCGAATGAAAGGGAGAAGTCGTTTAAGTTTTTGAAGCCATTTATCCAAACCTGATTAAGTCTCATTGTGCCCCCTTTGTCGAGCCGACCATGAGCAAACCATCGGAGCTTACAATCGCCCCAGTTGAAAGGCACCTGGTTAGTTCCGAATAGAACGCTTCAACATCTTGGACCGAGTCGTATCGATAGCCGGAAACCGCCATGAGGTCTTGAGCAGGCTTCGCTCCGTAGGCGCGCAGAATCTCAACGAGAAGCTTGCGTGGCAGGGCTAGTGTCCTTCTTGGCGTCACGGATGCTTTCTTTGTCGTAAGCCTCTGCTTGCCGGAATTCAGGCGATTATCAGCTGTTATCAGTTCCAAGAGTTCTTTCCCAGCATTAGCTGTAATCGCGGCCTCCACTCTTACCAAAGTCCCATGGCAAGCCTTGCTTAGGACTGTGATCTCCAGTTCCCTAATACGATCAAGAACTGAATGAAGAAGTGAGAATTGTTTTTCGTTCGTATCGCGGAGCATTTTGAGCTCGGAAACAACTTGCATTTGCGCTGAAAGCGATGGAATTGGGATGGAAGCAGACACGAAGTCGCGGCGATTCAAATGACCAAGGCCGCCACCTCCGCGTGCTAGCGACACAAAATGTGGCAGCATGTTAGTTAGAAATGCGTGCAAATACTCTGGGCTGACTTTTGACCGATCCGGGACGATCTTGAATATATGCTGGTTAAGTAACGCAGGCGGACCATTCCACAGGTGAGCGCCAAAAGACGTATCCGGGGTTCCGGACCAAGCGAAAAGTAAATCGCCCGAATTAACCCGATGCCTCTCGTCTACCGGTCCGGCGAAGTAATTGAAGGCCGCTCCTCGATCCTTCAAGTTTTGAATTCGAATGATTGGTAACCCTGTCTCGCCCCACTCACTCGATTTGAAGGCGCGACCGTTGTATACCTCACAAACGCTGCCCAGTTCAGCAATGTTCTCTTTGCCTACGCCGGACAGGATGTCAGAAGCCATCCTAAGCTTCTGACTGTCCAATTGCTTGAGGGCATCCAAAACGCGTTCCCGTGCTCGCGTGAGACGCGACAGATGTTTTTCCAATCGCGCAACCGTCGCTTTCTGTACCGATACTGGGGCAAGAGGAAACGGCAGTTGCTTAAACCTCTCGAGTGATAAATGCTGTATTCCAACTCCCCGAGCGGCATCTTTGAAGGCTCCCGTCTGCTGAAGGTACCGGAAGACAGCTAGAGCAAATTCTGGAACAATTCGCGCCGATCTGAACATCAGCACCGTATTTTGGAAGCAGCATGGGGAAACCTCGCCTTTCCAAATGGCCGGCCGACCAACATGTTCCGACGAGCCGGATGCCTCCGTGAGGAGGATGTCGCCCGACTTCAGACCGAAGTGTTCAACCTCTTCCTTTGTGAAGTCCATTACTTCCAGATTGCTAAGGTTCAAGCCCGTCGGCGTGATATTTGCGGCACGTACATATGGAATGGGAGAGAGGCCCCTCATATATTGAGGGGCGCGCTGTCGTCCGATAGACACCGTGCCGACGTCGGATATGCTACACCTGACCCACCCCATCGGGAGACGGGAGAACAGGTCGTTCTCTCGATATGCAGCGCGCTGCTTAAGAACTGTGTTTCGCATATTCCGATAGTCTACCGTGTGCAGCTCCAGGGCAGCGAAGCATGGCCGTGCAGAGCACTGCCAAACACTCGGTTTCCATCCCGTCTGCATGGCGAACCGCACCGGGACGAACCGGGGCCAAAAGCCCCCAATCCCTGCCCTGCGGGGGTATATTTGGGGGTATTTCGGATGCATAATGTGTTATATATAAGAAAAACTGGGTTTTGCATGGCGATACGAATCCAGTCGTGTTCAAGAACTTAGACGCATTCTCCTCCCTTCGCTTTGTCGCATTTTTGTCGCAAACTCCAAAACCACCCCACGAGTAGGCGTTGAAGTTGCTCTTTCCTCGCCCGAAACGCGGGACCGCTCCTGAGGAAATGCTCTGCCGTTTTGCATTCCTACAGCGTTGCGCGATTCCTAGCGGTTGGTCTGAGCCTCTGCTGCCGGCCTCGGCCCTGTTCCCGGCGCTGGGATGCCGCTCAACTCTTCGTGAATGGAGTTGATTGTTGACCGGACGCCGCTTTCCAGCGACTGCATGTAAACATCCGTGGTGGTGGCCAATCTCCAGCATCCGATAGAAGAGATCCTCGAAGAGCGCGCTGGGACGATGCGCGTTGGCATAAGCCAGGGTGGAGCGCTTGGGAGCGGCAGGCAGGCCCAGATGCCGCAACTTGCCTTCACTGGCGGCTAGGCCGTTGGTAATGTTGCGCAGACTGTTGACTGAGCCCAATTGACAGAACAGCATCGCCACAAACTGGCTCCAGCAGGTGAAACCCTTGGCGTTGCGTTCAGCATCATGCGCGCGGACAGCGGAATCGAAGTCCGCGCGTGGAATCAGCTTCAAAACTTGCGAGAAAATGCTGCATGCTGTGGACAAGGCTGCGTCCTCCTCTGATGGTCAAGTTCAGACAAACCCAACCTATCAGATCGACGCAGCCTTACCCCCGCACATCCACTACTGGCACAACTCCTGTCTTGGACAAGAGTGTCCCGGTATACAAAAAATCGAAACAAGGTTGCCTGCAATGTGCGGAAACCTGCGGCCTAATGTCCCTGAATTATTGTTTGACATAAGACGAGCGTTGGCTAGTCCGTAATTGTCGAATAAGAAAACTCGAACCCCTGGCGACCCAGCGAACAACAAACGCCAGCAGCGCTGTTGACAGCAGCAAGTTCACAGCTAGAAACGCCATTGATTGCAAGGAGAAATGTTCTCTCGCTGTGATTTCGCTCCCCAATGACAGCCATAACCTCCAGTAATCGCCGTTGACCAGAGCCACGGATGATCGAATGGCACCGTAGATAAAACCGGCAAAGCAAACTAGAGTTGCTCCGGAATAGACGTAAAGAAACAGGCGGGTCGAATCCTCATAGGCAATTAAAGCGTCTTTACGGAATCGAAGAATATCCCAAGTTCTGCGATGGAGATTCGGAACTCCCACCAGATCGCTGAGAAGCCAATAACCGTCCCATTTCATAAACGGATTGAGGTTTAGAACACAAGAGGCGTCAACTGAAATAGCTGCGACGCGTAGCAACTCGGAGCCGGCTATCCGGGACCATAGTAGTACTGCAGTAGCGAAGAGAAACTGAAAATAGACTCCGCCAATGTCCACCACGACTTTCTGCATGCGAGGGAGCCGCCACGCATCGCTAACGTCTGCATAGAGAACCGGAGTAATTAAATATGTTCCTACACCGATCCCCTTGTGAATCCCGCCGAATCTTCTGCACGCGGAAGCGTGCCCGAACTCGTGAAAGATCGTTGACGCGCAAAGTATTCCGAAGATAAACATCCATCCCCAACCGGAGTACCGATCAACGGAAAAAGAAAAGTGATCATACAAGAGACCTATATGAAGTAGGATCGCACTTACACCGACAGTTGCTGCAATCGGCTTGCAAAAGAGATACTGAAAAAACCGAGTAATTGGCTGCAGCATTCTCGGTGAGAAGAGCTGAAATCGAACCAGCATGTCGCCCCGTCTGTGCCGGGGACCTTCCTTGACTGGGTGTACGCTGGTTTTTTCTCCGCGACTTTCAACTACCCGCATCTGAAGCAGATGATGCCAGATGGCGCTGCCTATCTCATCTTCACTCAGACTCAGACTTGAGCTTTGGCAAACGCGCGCGATCGTTCTGGTATCACGTTTCCCATCGATAAGTGAGAGAATTACCCGCATATCTTCCGAGATCTGCCAGCGTCTGCCGCTTGAGTGAGTCAGAATATAACACCGTTCGCGTGTAGCGCAGGGGAGTGGAGAGACCTCCAGTCCGTTAACCAGAAGAGGGACCCGTGACCACATCTCTTGCATCGCGCCTCCATATTTAATATCTTTGCTGGCCTGTGCAGGGCCGACACGCTGCATCCGTCTGTCCTGACTCGTTCCGGGTTTTGAATATGACCTGAATGCGTTGGCCGACTCGCTGCCATCGATGAACAAATCACCGACTATTCATGAGAGCATGTATCTGTCTCGCGCGGCTTTTGCCCCTGACAGAATATCCTCCCAGTGCCTGATCAGCCTGCCGTACAAAACGAAATACTTCTGAACCATCTCCTGAGCAGAATCATTTCCCATCGCCCCTGCCAAGTCAAGAGGGACGATACTTTCTTCTGCGCCTATTGAGCTTCTCACTCGGCGGATGACCCCTCCGATTGTGTCGATCCAATCTCTGCTCTCAAGGCACATCTCAGATAAACCCGTCTCAAGACGCGATATCATGTCGAGACATGACTTCACATATAAATTTTTCAGATAAGAACGAAACGCGGCGGGAGATATAGACCCCAGAGCCGCGAGCTGTTCTCCCATGCATCGCAGATTTTCATTCGTTGAAGCTCCACGGATTCGGCACAACGATTGCAGACATAGTATCAGAATCTCGGAAAGCAGCATCCCATTCTTCACGCAGCTTCCCTGCTCCTGATAACTACGGCGCAAATCTGGTTCATGCGAAATCGCGTAAGGGAGATGCGCTATCAGCGAACTCTCATCGGCGAGGGAATATAGTGCTGCAAACGCACCGTCCTGGTTTCGTCCTACCGGAAAAAACGGAGGAAGAAGCTCTGTGGTATTTAAGCCAAAAGACATAGATTGAAAGCCGGATCTTACGCTTAGCGTAAGTTCTGGAACCATTCGCATCACTTCTTTCGAATGTCTGGCAAAGTCGAAAATCCGATGATCGGAGTAAATGCGCTGAAGAGTGTTCGGCGAAGACAAAACAAGAACCCCGAAGCTTGATCCCATTCCGGAATCACCGCTCGTTCCTGTGGAGGTGATGTTTGCTCTGAAGTGCATTGATTTATCCATGGCAAACAGATGAGGATTTACCTTATCCCATACAATTGACCTCATCTCGCAAAGAATCTCTGGAATCGATCTTCCAAGAACCGCCTCGTGAACTCCGAAAGGGTCGACATTTTGATCTAAAGGGTGTTCATTCAGATTGCTCTGTCGGTCAGAATAGAAATACGTGTCGCAGGGGTCGCCTGCTGAAGATACAATCACCGTACTGTTGGTAGACTCTTTATGGGCATACGCGCATGACGTATCGTCATCTGTTTGAAGAGAATACTCTCCGGATGTTAGCAGCATCAACATGTTGCGAGCAGAACCGACAGTCGTCAGATTCTGGTCCGGACTGATGGAGAACTTCAGAACATCCTCGGGCGCCACCCCCGTGCACAATAGAGAGCGGAGGAATTTCATCCTTTCGCTGTATCCATAGAATCGAATGGAATTTACCTCTGAACCATCCAAACTCGAGATTGCTTCGCGGTTCTGCGTTTCGAATTTCGGGTCGTTGGAATCGTCCACTATAGTAATAGTTGCGTCGTCTCTTCCGTGTTCTCTGAGGCATCGCAGAAAGGACCTTACGCAGCGGGACAAACATAACGGTCGCCTGCAGGTCGGGATGCAGAGAGAGGTTACTCTACATTTGCTCTTGTGTTCTAGTTTGCTCCCGATTAGTGCGTGACGGGGTTTCTCAACAGGTGCGAGGAGGCCTTTTTGTACAAGAGAGTGAATGGAGGACACACGCTGCGCGTTCTCCATACTGTCGGTGTCGTTTATTAACTGGGAGACAGTATGTGGAAAGGATGCTCTAGATAATAAATTGGCCGAGACGCGGTCCAGTTCTGTGACCCAGCCGTCCGACTGCCTGACGTAATACAAATCTTTTCCCGTTCCATGAAATCGCCCCGGAACGCGGCACACAACTGATAACTCATCTGTCAGCATAAGGTTCACCTGGCTGTTCCTTTCCAATCCTTCCATCGGTATCCCGGCTGCATCGCTTGGCGGCACGATAAAACGCGCTATCGAAGGTTATGCCTGCTCACCTATCGTCGCACATGTTGTGGTATTCCCCCGCATATTCTTATTAGTCGCAGGTCGACGTCGAATACCTGCGTGTTTCATCACTCAAAAGTCCACAACGCGTCAAGCACAATCGCAGTTGTTAGCTCGGATGATCCATAAATCGGTGCCGGTCCCAAAAAGAACGCCTCTGCGGCCCATCCCCGATCCTCCTGTTGCAAGTCCAGTAAATAACTCTCCAATTTGTTTCTCCGGGCGTCGGCGATGCGAAAACTGCGCATCGCGTAACATGCACACGCAGCAGAGATAACTTCGGAGGAAGAGGATATCTCCGCAAATCTCCGCAGAGTAAGGGTAGCCACCTCTCGCTGAAGCGAGGCTAGATCAGAAACCCCAGCATTAAAAGCGCGGGCAGCAAAATATGCGACTGTAAGCGAATCCAGATAATACGCAAAAAGACGGCGGTCGCCTTCGCAAAGAGCGGTCCTTATCAAGGCTAAGACAGGGTTCACGTGATCCCCAGGGCCGAGATAAGTGAGGACATTCGCGTTCACTGCCGCATCGACATTGTCGCGTACGTGGGATGGCGTTTCATCTATAAATGGATTGACAGAAGCGTCTCTGATCCACGTGTAAAATCTCCCGAATTCGTCGCGATTACCTAATATGATTCTGCGAATGTCCAGAACTTCTGCTCTGCTGGCACGAAGCACGATGGAAACACAGGCCGTATCATCGAGATCTGCAGCGATTCTTCGCCCGCTGTCGGCTGTCCAGAAAGACCATAATCCATGTGTTGACATTTCTTTCTTAAGGAAAGAAACAGATTTCTCAGTCATAGCCTGAGCGCGAGGATCGGGTATCCGCTGAAGTACTCCGGCAATCAAAGCTGTTGTGAAAACGTTGCTATCGAAAGTACTCATGGAGGGCACAATGTTTCGGGTCCGACTTGCTAGAGTGGCAAATTGCCCGCTTGTTAATTGTCGCTCTTGAAGATAGTCAAGTGCAGATTCCAGTCTGGTTTGCATCGTCATGGATCATTTCACCATTTAGAGTCCAGGTACGGCAGGGAGTGCAAGAGTAAGATAAGATCTCCCCTCGTGCACAGCGAGCCTCTGTTGAACAAAGCGATCAAGAATCTCGCTGATCTCCTTCTCAGTCTGACGCCAAAGTCCTGTATGGGAAACTTCCTCCATAATCGAGGAAGGGTTTCGCCAGGTCCGTGCACAGGCAACAAAAACAGCACCCTCCAGTTCTGACAAGGTGTAGGACTGCAAAATGTCATTCTGCCTTCGGTCCTCGACTTTCAACCACCTTGGTCCGCGATGATAAACGAGCGACGGCTTGGAATGCCCTAACCAAGACTCCTTCCAGGCACGCACGGTTAATCTAAGGTTCTCCACCTCTCTCACATAAGCAGGATCATCGGGCATGTCAAAATCATATTTATAGGCGATATGATCGATATTGACATGGGATGGATAAACATATTTGTATGCCCACCTTGGTCTTACATTTCTAAACATATCTCGGTTATGATAATTCGGGCTATATTTATAAAGCCCGATAATCCCGGCGTTCATTGGTGGGTGCAGGTGAAACATGGATTTGATCAGGTCTGTTTGCGTTTTGACATCTTCCGGCGTTTCACCGGGGATTCCTAACAGAATATTCCAGTTTGGTACGATGCCATAATAGCGTGCCCACTTCAACAAACGTACATTTACCAGCATCGATGTGCCCTTGCGCATTCTCTGCAAGGAGGGCGTGCTCAGGCTCTCAATCCCAGGCTGGAACCACCGTAGCCCCCCTTCTGAAAGTATCCTTACCTGGTCCGGATCGAGATTGGCCTTCGTCTCGTATTGCAGTTCGAAATCTAACTGATTTGCATGTAAGCAGGGGAAGAGTGTCTTAATATACTCCATATCCATTATGTTGTCCGATGCCTGAAATGCCAGTGTTTGGTGCTTGATCGACAGACGACTCATCTCTCCAAGAACGCCGTCGGGGCTTTTAGAGCGAAAAGCTATTCCCCCAACATTATTGAGTCCACAAAAGGTACAGTGATGCTTCTGCCCCCACCAACAGCCTCGCGCACTCTGAATCGGTAGTACGACCTTCTCTTCTCTAAGTTGGATCAGATGCTCATCAGACATGGCATCAAAGTACTCGTCAAATATCGGGTCCGGTAAGCTGTCGAGGTCTCGAACAAACTCCGGCGAATTGGAAACGACGCCACTGCCGCATCGATACACTAGACCTGGAAGTGCATCAAGCGGTTTACCATGCTCAACCCGTTCAAGGAAATCAGGAAATGCTTCGTCCCCTTCCCCAACGATAATGTAGTCAACCCACGAACAGGTGCGGACAATTTCGGAAGCTTTCTCCTGATCAAAATCGGCACCGCCAAAAACGGTTGTAATTGCAGGAAAACGCATCTTAAGAATTCTCGCCAACGCCAATGATGCTACAGTCTGCTGAAACGTACATGAAAACGCGGCGACTCTTGCTGCTCGCCATATCTCATCGGTGCTCCACTTATTGAGTAGAGCTGGTATCGTGTTTCCTCTTAGTCTTAACAACTTCTCGGCGCCTAACCGGTGTGAGTCTCGCAGACTCGTTGGAATTCTTTCCAGATAGTCGTTGTTGTCCGAGCGAGAACCAAAGGCCGCGGCAGAGAATAGCCAATCGCCCAGATACACTTCACGGCTGTCTTGGCCAACAAGAGAAAAGGTGTCTTGACCAAGAGCAACAGCCATTTCCAGATTGTAGTAGGTCACACATACTTCGACCCCCGCTCGCTGAGCAATAGCTTTCAGCAGACCACACGAAAGTGAGGGACGCGTTGATGGCGCAAATGGCATGTTTACGAGGACAACTTTCACAACTGTCTCCTTCCGGGGGCGCTTTGCCGTTTATATCTGACCGAGAATCCGGTCCTGCATCGATTGTGTGCCAAGGTTACTTCCTCCACCCAGCAGAATCCCCGAGGAGTCGATTATTAAGATATAAGGAACGATTCTGATTCCGCTCACTCCAATAGGTGAACTTATAACCTGGTCAACCGCAAGTCCCTTTTCGGAGGTAAATGATCTACCTTCGGAAACAGGCTGAGGGAAAACTGCTATGACGGTATCGTTGTGTTGGTGTGCTGTGTCGACGGCATGACGCATGAATGGAGCGCTGATGGAACAAAAGGGGCACTTGGTGCTCATGCCTAAGACAACAGTTTTTTTTGCGCGTGAAAAATCCACACCGGAGACGGAGACCCTTGAACCGATCATTTGATCTATATCAATATCCTTGAGAACTTGAGAGCGTCTGAAAGACTGCCACAGCAACGCCACTCCGGCGGCGACAACAAACGCTATGCAAACGGCTGAATAAATCATGTTGACTCGCGACACCATCGTCATATTGCTCTCCTAAACAACGGTATTAAAAAATCTCACTCTTACTCCTAGTTGACCAGTTCGTTTCACAGAACTATCTTTGTGCTGCCGCAATCGCAGAGGATTCTCCTGCGTTTACCTTAGGCACGGACAACATGCGCAAAGATCACCTCAGCTTTCCCGCGTGTTTCTCTGGAGCAAGACGCAATCGGGAGAAATCGTTCCTGAGCCGCTCAAGGCGAGCCTGCAACACCTTAACGAGGCGTATCCAGCCATCCAGATCAAGGCCATCCACAGCATCAAGAGAATTCTTGCACCATTCGATTGCTCTATTCAGAACTTCTTCGGCCACGCCTGAGCGATAAATGTATTGTCCAACATCGTCGGGAATCACTTGAGCGCATTCATTCCTATCGGCTTTATTAATAAAGCCGCCTTCGATCATTACATGATTAAGAAGATAGGAAGACCTACCACATATCAGGTCTTCTCGCCAATCCTTGACGTCATCATACATTTGAAATGCGGCGTTAAACCAATCCTGGGATTCGGCCAGACATGAAATTCTAGAAGTGTTGTCTCCAAGAATCGCAAGCGCTGTCGTTACCATTTTTGACAGAGCGGCTTTTCCGCTTGCGCGTGTTATAAACTCCTCTTCTGTGAAAACTCGATTTGAGTTGCTATGCGCGTTTGCGTCACTCATCATAGACGCAACAGTCTGATGGTGATACTGCGTGAAGTACTCCCAAAAGACCGATTCTATCGGCAGAATGCTCGCGAGCGCCAGGGTTCCTTGCTCGTGAACCAAAGACATTAGAAAAGGTGCATGCATTACCTTGTTTGGCGTGTCATGTATAAAATCGAGCAGGCACACATATTCCAAGTAAAAGACGCTGGCTACGGCTAGTGCCTCATAACATGAATCCGAGATTTGCGGGAATTCCTTTCGAAAGAGATAAGGATAAAATGAATAGTGATTAGCGCGAGATTGCCGGTTTGTTCCGATGAGAGCTTCGATGGGAGTGAAGCGCATTTGCACGTGTTTCCATACACTGCGAACAATTGGCAGGTACTCAGGGAAGTCGGAGGTGACCAGAGGGGAGATAAGTGGCATTACCATATGTTCTTCTGGAAAGCGAGTTGAATGCGACATAACCTATCCCTCCGCTACTATGATGCCGGAGAGACATTCTCTCCTGTTGGTTATCAGTGTTGGTTGCTCGACCTGACCGCAATCGATCTTCAGCAAAATATAACTCGTGAAGATGAAACATAATCGCTGCTTCTCCATGGTGTCAGTCGCTTGAGCACGAAGCATGGTATCGAAGCTGATGCCTGATAATTCAGTTCACCTCCGAAACTGTTCGTATGGTGATCGATGTCTCGAATTTGTGGTAATCGCTGTATTGACTCATGTAGGAGAAGCTGTGACGGCCATTGCTCTTTATGAAATCCGCTCTCTTAAAACGCGGAAGCCAGTAATCTACATCATGTATCCTGACCGGAGAGTACTCAATAACGGGAGCATACGTATATTCTCCGTTGGAGTGTGCAAATGGCGTAGAGAATTGTGTTTCGTGCATGGCCCCTTCTTCTATTCGAACGACCTGGAAAGCCTTGAGATCGATCCAGATCCTGGCCGAAGACAGCTCTGCTGGCAGATGAGTGCAATCCGCGTCAGGTGATTGCGCCTTCCTGATGCTTGCACTCAAAACCAAGGTGTTACTTTCAGTCATGCCGCTGGTGTCCGCGGGAGTGAAGTCATAGCAACGGAATGCGGTCTCGTCGAATAAGGTAAATATATCCCGTACAAATCCTCCGCGGATCCAATGTACGGGGGGGGCATATTTATGAGGACCCACAGTTTTTCCATTTATAGTTGCGGCAATAACGTCGCGCGACTCCGAGAAGCGGTTGGCCGAATCGTGCGTTTGACGTATCACTTGAAGAGAAACCAGAAAATGCTTTTCCTCGATCGTCTTATCATTATCGCTTTCCCGTACTGAGAGATCCTCTTTGCAGACAAAATCTGGCAGCCTTTCACGCAGGGATTCGACATTCTCGCGAACTTTAGAGATTATTTCCGTCAAACCTGGATGTCCTCCCTCTTCCGCCTTCGCGGTCATGCCCAGAACGCCTGCCAGACAGAGAGCAGAAAGACGACGAACGAGAGAAAGACTGATTTGCCGCATCGACTGTCCTTTCGATATTGAGAGGCGTCTCATCGCGGGGAGCGTTGCTGCTCCCCGCGATAAGCAGGAAAGCACACTTACAACGATGGTAAGTATGTATTCCTGTCAACCGAGTTACCAGTTGTAGCAGATCCAGCCGCCAGAGGAGCAACCACTACCAGAAGCCCAGGCGAATTCCGTTCTTTCTTCGAGCTCTTCGGCAAGGCGCTTCTCAAAACCCTCAACCTCAATCGGTTCATTCAGTTTGTCGGTCAGGGGCAGTTCTGAGCAATAATCTTCCATACGTTTCTCCTTTCCTCATTTCCCCAAAAGCGACAGTAACACTTGTCCCTCCAAACTCGCGATCAAAAAGCCAAATGCCATTCCGCTTGGTGGAGAAAATCAATAGTCTTGGTTGGCGGGAGACTACAAAATAAGAGTATGCGCAAATACGGCCGCGAATACTCCTATGCGCATTAATCTGTCAAAGAGAAAGGAAAACGACACAGAAATTGACAGAGTGAATGCACGGCCGAATAGTACTCATGAATATGTCTTCGTGTCAAGGGGACTGGGGTACTATTCAGGGCCGACGCATATCAAATTCCCAGCAGTTTGAGCAGATAGGGGTGGTTCCACGCGACTTTGAGGCGTTTTCCCTTGACTCCGCGCTTGGAGGATTTGTCCTGTTTGAGCAGATTGAGGGCGATGCGGTTGAGCACGGAGAAGTTCTGAGCCGCGTGGCCAGCGCGTTTGCGGCTTTGATCCTCGCCGAAGGCCACGTCAGCACCCAGTGCAGCTTGTTTTCGATGCCCCAGTGCTGGTGGATCACCGAGTTCAGTCGCGCGGCATCGGCTCTGAGGCTGGTGATGTAGTAGCGGATTTCGCGCTCGGTTTTCCACCGAGATCGGCTGGCTGTAGAAGCAGCACCGATGACCAGGGCTGAAGGCCATCAGCAAGGTGGAGCGGAGACGGGAAACAGTGGAGAAAACCACCACCGAAACGGGTTACTACCTGCTCAGTTCGGAACTGAGGCCGGAGCGGTTCAATGAGGCGGTTCGTCGACAGTGGAGCATAGAAAACCGCTTGCACTGGCGATTGGACCTAGTGATGAACGAGAATCAAGACCAAACCCGAGCCGGAAAAGGAGCGCACAATCGAGCCGTGCTGTGTCACATGGTAATCAATACCATGCAAAAGGAGGGCTCAAAAGGCTCCACGCGCGCAAACACAAACGGGCAGGCTGGGACGGCCGATTCTTATTCAGACTCTTGGAGATGTTCTGAAATGGTTTGCCCGGGGTGCTCTTCAAGACATTCCCTAAAATCTCAGGCAACACCAAGCGAGGGTGAGTTCCAGTTGCGCGTCTGAAGGTGATTCGTGGGTCGATCCCTGGATGGGATCGCGGCCAACAAGCAGTTTATGGTCGGATCGGGGGCCGATGCGGGCAGTTTTGCAGGTATGCTCGTAGTCGCAGGTCGGAGCGCAGATGCGCTGCCGCAGCAACTCGTTAAAGGGCACTCGGCGTTGCCCTACCGGCATCATACGTCTGGTCAAAGGACGCAAGATCTGGAAACAGTACGCACTGTGTCGCGGTAAAACCAAGCCGAAGAAGTCCCTTGTTATGACGTAAACAATGTCTTGTCAATATGCTTGTGTCACACAAGGCTTCCGCTTCCCCTTCCGTCACGAATTATTCAGGTTAGACTAATTCGGAGACGCTTTTCTTTCAATTGATCCGGCAAAGTGGCAGAATGTTCAAAACACGAATGTTTACGTTGATTGCAGTTATTACGCTCAGCAGTCTACCGGCCTTGGCGCAGGAGAAGGCTGCCATCGAACCTCCAGCGGCGATATTGACAAGCCGCTCCACACTAGTTCAGGTTCCCGCACTCGTAGAGACCTACTCGGGTGAGCTGGTTTTTGATCTCACTGCGAAGGATTTTATCGTCACCGACGACGGAGTCGAGCAGAAGATCGTAATCGACGAAGATACAGGTGGCGAGCCATTAGCATTGGTAATCTTAGTCGAAACCGGAGGTGAGGGCGCACGTCACCTGGCGAATTACCGGCACCTTGGTCCGTCGATCGAGAGCGTCATAGGCGCAGTCAGGAATCGGGTCGCTGTCGTCGAGTTCGACGGCTCGCCGCGGATCGTGCAGGGGTTCACGGAAGACTTGAATGCAGTTGGAGATACTCTTGACAATCTGGAAGATGGAGATCGCAAGTCCGCCATCTTCGACAGCCTGCGTTTTTCTGTCGATCTTCTGCGGCGGCAGCCGCCCAATTTCCGGCGTGCGATCCTGCTCATCAGCGAGACCGTCGATCATGGCAGTCAATCGACGCTCGATCAAACTCTGCGTGACGTGGGCGACACCAACACAGCGATCTACAGCTTGCATTTCTCCTCTGGAAAATCTGCGACCAGGAGCGAGGTCGCACAGACATTTTCTTCCAGTCAGCCTGGTCCCGCTGGTGGCTGTATGAGCCGTGGGTCCGACGTGGACCCCAACCTGAGCCGCTCCGAGCAAACTTATGACTGCCTCAGCCTACTCGCGCCTCCCATGCGCATCGCAAAGGCCTTTGCTCTTCTGGCCGTTGACGGGCTTAAACACAATGCAGCCGAAAGCGTGGCAAAGTTGACCGGTGGCGAATCCTTTAGTTTCAAGGACGCACGCACTCTGCAGCACGATGTTCAGACAATCTCCCACCATCTGCCGAACCGTTATCTGCTCAGCTTTCAACCAGCTGCGCCGCACCCTGGCTTTCACTCTATTGGTTTGAAGCTGAAGGACCATCCCGATCTGATCGCAAGCGGACGAAGCAGCTATTGGGCCGACGAATAAGTCCTCCTCTTTTGAGGCAGGAAGTGGCATGGTTGCTCTGAAGGTGCCTCAAAATGACCATTTGGTGCCAGATGAAGCGTTGAACGCTACGGCGCGTCCCCGGACTCATCCATATTGTCGGTGTCAGTGCAATCTCAGCGGCGGCATATGGATCTTGAACAGGCTTTCTCCACTTTGGTTTGAGGCAAAACCCGGAAGTTGTACCAGTTAGAACTGGAGTAATTTGGCAAGGCCTGCAACCTTTCTGATACCACGTTGGGATTGAAAGTTCACTAATAATCATATTGAAAGCCATTGTCAACCGGCTGGCGGCCTGTGATTGAAGCGAGAATGTCCTCAACATCCCTCAGAGGTTAAAGACACATTGATTCCACGGACTTGACTGTTACGACGTTACGACTGAAATGGTTGCGGAATGACCTTGGGTTATTTAACCTAGATCGCGACCAAGGAAGGCTGGTTGTTTCTTGCGGTCGTGATCGATTTGTTAAGTCATAAAGTGGCGGGCTGGTCGATGCAGCCCGACATGCAGCGCAGCCTAGTGATCGATGCTCTGGAGATGGCCTGGTTCAAGCGCAATCCAGGCAAAGAGGCTGGGTTGATCTTCGCGGCAGCCAGTACGCCAGAGAGGGCTTCAGTGAGGTCCTCAAAGAGCATGGCATTACGCCGTCGATGAGCCGCAAGGGCAACTGTTGGGACAACGCCTGCTCGGAGACGCTGTTCGCTTCGCTGAAGGTGGAACGGCTGCATGGCCGGCGTTTTGAGACGATCCGCCAGGCCAAGGATGAAACCATCTCCTGGCTGCTCTGGCATAACCGAACACGAATGCACTCGACGCTGAACTATGTCAGCCCGATTGAATTCGAGCAAGACTGGATGGCTGCTATGGTGAAGACCGCGGCCTGAGAGTTGGAGGTGATCGAAGCGAGGCCGTGGAAATGACGGTTTATGTAAATCCCGGAAAACGATAGTGCTGTTTTTAACCCTTCCCACAAACCTTGGAAATCGATAAAACCGATTCCCACTTTCCCACCGCCACGACGACGATGAGTTTAATCCTCAAAACCCGGTCGGCTAAGAGATGCGCTTTCTGAGCGCAAGGTCAGAAGAAACGTATCCGTCAGAGCAACCGCATCTGTACCGCTGGCTAAGTTTGTGATGAACTTTCTTTATGAGCGAAGCGGGAGTGGTGAGCCTGAAGCGTCGTCGCCGGAGCCGTGCGGAAGCTGAGCAGTTGGT
>Ga0326728_10011645_pt1 | contig 19941 bp, 16 predicted proteins | sample MB3enrmetagenome_FD_207602 | JGI IMG/M metagenome (GOLD analysis project Ga0326728, IMG submission 207602) | Lab enriched peat soil microbial communities from McLean, Ithaca, NY, United States - MB31MN | ecosystem: Environmental > Terrestrial > Soil > Wetlands > Peat | place: USA: New York... | reverse complement strand
CTTGGAGTTCTTCGCGACTCATGAACATGGTTGCCGCCTTTCTTTGGCCTTTTGCTTGCCACTCGTCACTCATCACTCAGGGGAGCCGTCTAAATTGGTCAAAATGGTTCCTGACACCATTTCGCCCCTCTTGACACCATTTCGCCCCTCTGACACCATTTCGCCCCTGCTGACACCATTTCGCCCCTCCGGATATGGCTTTCGATCTCTTCAATCAATTCTTCGCGACTGATTAACATGGCTGCCGCCCTTCTCTTGAATCCCAAATCTTGAATCTGTCCATCGCCCCTAGCCGTTGGCCGCTAGCCACTAACCACCAGCCACTGCCCTTCGGAAAGTAAAATGGTTCCTGACACCATTCTCCCCCCCTGACACCATTCTCCCCCCCTGACACCATTCTCCCCCCGACACCATTCTCCCCCCCACCATTCTCCCTCCCCCGTCCCTCCTTACCTGACACCATTCCTCCCTCAGAAGTCGGTTATCACCTTTCCGTCTTTGTCCTTGAAACGCAACCTGTACTTCGACGGCGGCAAGGACTCGTGACCCTGAATCACCTTGGCCGTGGCGACAACGTAGGGAACCTCAGGCTTCACCCTTTCCACAGTATAAGCCTGATACGACGTCGTTTCCGGAGGTGGCGGCTTGATCCTGCCCGAGGCTGGTACGGCAAGTCCATCAATCCGAGCTGAAGGGTCGTCGGCACTCGAGAGAACAACTGTGAGCACCACAGCGTCTGGTTGAACCGGTGTGATCTCGAAGCGTGAGTAGGTTCTGACCCCTTCTAGCGACCAGGTAGTAAGGAGTAACTCACCACACTTTCTTTCGGACCAATGTTGCCACAGGTAGGCGCGAGCGTCGGCGTTTTTCGGGCCGCCTCGGTCGGTCCAGTGCAATTCGAGCCGCATGCTGTCTTTGCAGCCTGGGTCTTCCCCGCAGATTGCTCTGCTTGGATAGATCTGCACCAGCGCCATGGCACATAGAAGCATCCGATAGCAAGCAAACTCGGACAATCGCCGACAAGCCCGGGTCTCATCACTGAGGGAATAGCGTCTTCTCAACTTGATAACCGGTATCCCTGTCCCACGTATCATTTTTGTCACCGTAGTCCCTTTCGAGATTCACCATGCCGTTCACTTGCGCGTCGAGCAGGTTCGCCAACTCATGTGCATACGTTTTATAGATTTCGGTCATGTCGCCCGATTTCACTAAATCGCTTGAGATGAAGATGGTCCCATCCTTCGCTGATGCTGGAGCAGCCGGATAGTTCGCGAAGTTTGGTTGATTGAAACCATCGACGAGGTCAGTGATTCCTTTCATGTTCTTTAGTTCTACGCGAGTTTTTGTGGTGTCGAGCTTGGGTGCGTTGGAAATGTCTTGTGGCAGTACCCTAGAGGCGTCCTTGCCGAAGACTTTGTTGACGGCGGCTGCGAAGGCCTTTCCGTACTGCTTATAGAATTGCTTTTGAATCTGCTTCGCGGTTAGCGGCTTTTGCACCTGTTGCGGCGTACTGTTCCGGTCGGCATCGACCCGGGTGCGATATTCTTGTTCCCCCTCCACATCACCCCGGGTGTAGGACGCGGTCATGCCATCGACTTCCATGGGCCCCATACTCGGGCCCCCGCCCATCCAGTTCCACGCGTCGCCGACGCTTTCCGCGAAGAGCCCGCTGGGGTCGGTGAGGGTCGTGGGGTTATTGCGCGCGTAGGCGTACATGTTCCAAGTCTGCGGGTCGTCCAGGCGGACCACCTTCGTTCCCCCGGGGTCGGGGGTCAGCCAGCGGCCGCTGGGCGAATAGTGGCGGTTCTGCGTGTTGTACTCGTCGGTTTCCGCATCGTAGTCGGGCAACTTCCCGAACGTCTGGTGCATGTTGAAGCTCGGAATGGCCGCACCTGTCCAGAGTTCTCCGTAGGGATAGAATAATTTCTCGTTGAAATTGTTCCCCGTGTAATCGTTGGAAGTGGTGGCTGAGCCCAACTCATCGGGGTGATCGAAGATGGTGCTGGGCGTGCCGTTGGAGTAGTACTCGGCCAGGTTGCCGCCGCCAAAGGGCACAAACCTCCGGTCATTGGGGTCATTGGCAATGCCCGTGTAGCGCCACAGCAGATTGCCTCCCGCACCATAGATCTCGTCAGTGGTGTTGGTCACGGTTACGTCCCGCACCCTTTGCCCCAGGGCGTTATAGGTGTTGGTGGAAATCGCCACGCTCTGGCCGTTGATGACTTTCGTCAGGTGCGCCTCCGCATCCCACTGGGACGGGGACAGACGGGAAGTTCCCGGGTTTCTTGGTGGGAGTAGCGACTGGCACAAGTAGCACCTCTAGTGACTTACCATCGCCGGTTGCTAGTGGGCGTCACCCACCGGCTTGGGGGGGCGGCCGCCCTTTTGGGGGAGTGAGGCGGCGGTGCGTGCTCCGTTCGATTATCTCGGTGAACTCATCCGAGCCCAAGGGGCGCCCCGAGTGAGTGCACTCCCGCACGGCATGAGCGTCGGCGGCCGATTCTTCCGCCGCCAAGAATTTCCGCCAGGGGGGTGAAACCATACCAAAAAATGTCCTGTCTGTCGCGAGGGTCTTCAATACACAAAACCCGGGAACTTCCCGTCTGTCCCCGCTCCTCCCGCCCGAGGCATCGCTCGTCCCTTCCCGGAATCCGTGCCATCCCCGCCTTCCGGTCCACCAGCTTTAACAGGGAATGTACTACGCCTCGTGGTTTGGGAGGTCAAGGGAAAAGATCTTACAACCGCCAAGATCTTACAACCGCCAAAATGCCTGAATAAAACCCGGAAACTTGGTGTCTGTCCCGGGTTTCCCATTCATAGAACCTTTTCGTTCCACGTTCCCCAGGTTTTCCCGCTGAAAGCACAGACGTACCGAATGAACAAGACGGACACCGTTCTCCCCCATGGACGCTCGATCAGAGCCAATGACCAGCTCCGCCCAGAGTATCGTCCACTATGGCTTTTGTCCGTCGCCGCCGGGGACAGGGGCGGGCGGTGGGGCGGACGCAGGGGCTGGAGTGGGGCTGGGCGGGGCGGGCATAATCGACTTCAACAGCGCCGGCAGTGGAGTGGCTTGGTAATCACTGGGCACCTGAAAAACGGAGTCATCCACCGCGGCGCTCGATACTTCCACGGCTTCGGAAGTCACTTCGCATAGCGGAGCGTTGGGATCGAAGCCCTCGGGCAGCGGTTTGCCCTGGGCCTGCATAGCTTGGCCGAGTTGCGCCATGATGGGCATGTGGATTTCGGCGTGCGACCGCATCATCACCGAGCGTTTCTTGCCAAGCTCTTCAATCATGGACGTGAAGCCCTGGCCAAGCCCCGGAAGCTTGCCGAAAAGGCTCTGCAGCGCCGCCATGGGGTTGGTAACAGAGTTGTAATTCTGCGTGCGATTCGCCAACTCGGTCAAAGCCGGAACGCGACGCACCTCATCCGGAGTGGCCGTCCAGATTTGCATCACCATTTTCATGATGGTCAAGGGCTGGCCAGGCCCGGAGCCGGCGTTGGGAATCGGCATGTCTGGCGGCGGGGTCATCTGCAGCAACAGCGTCAGTTCGTTCTCCTCGATTTGAATGCCCAACAACGTGTCGGTGCGGCCGGTGTTGCGCGAGGCAAAGTTCGTCTTCAGGGATTTCAGGACTTTTTGGGCTTGCGGAGGCATCGCCGCCATCGAAGGCAAGGCGCTGGCCAACTGATCCATGTAATCCTTCATGTCGACCTGCGCGAACTGCTTATTCTTAGCGTCGGTCACGGTGATTTGCTGCTTATCGGGATCCACCACCGACGTGAACATGCCCGCGGTGGAATAGATTTTGCCCGCCTTCATCTGAATCACCGTCGTCGGGGGCAGCGGCATTTTCTGGGAGCTGGTGATCTGCTGAATGATGGCGGGAGGAAGCATGGCTCCGAACTTGAAATCGTTCTTGTAGCGCAAGGTGGCGTCGGCGAACAGTGTCGGCGCCACCGCCAAGGTGACGAGCAGAACGCCCAGTATGCGGAATCGCATGGATAATTCCCTCCTCCGTCACGCCGGTGTACGTTCATAACCTTGGCGCTCGAATCGCACCAACCGGAGGGCCTATGGTGGCACAGGCAGTCTCCGTGTGCAAGGAGGTTACAGGCCAAAGCCAGGCGCACAGCCAGGCGTGGCTGACAGGGAGAAAGATGTTTAGGGATTAGCGGGGTGTCCACAATCAAGTCCAAGGTTCGGCGGTCGGAGACCCGCTACAGAAGAAGCATTAACCCGCGCGCGGCCAGGCTTACGACGATCGCCAGGGCCAGCAGCGCGGCCGAAGCGGCCAGCGTGAGGCGCCAGCCGAGTTCGCGCATCATCGAGGCCAACGTGGCCATGCAGGGAAGATAGAAAGTTACGAAGAGCGTGAAGATGAGGATTTGCGCTGCGGTCATGACGCCCAGAACGTGCGTGGTGCCGAGTGCCTGCATCAGCATCAGCAGCGAGAGCTCCTTGCGCAGCACGCCGAAAATCAGCGTCAGGCCCACCGAGCGCGGCAGTCCCAAAAGCGCCGTGAGGGGCGAGAGCGCCGCGTTGATGCCGTGCTGCCAGCCGTAAAAATCCACGAGGCTCAGCACCACGCTGCCCACCACCAGCAGGGGAAACGCTACCAACACAAATTCCCGCAGGCGCCACCAGGTTTTGAGCGCCACCACGCGCGGCGCGGGCACTCGATAGGCGGGCACTTCCATCAACATGCCGGGTGAAATCTCCGGCCAGATGAGCGCCAGCAGGTGCCCCGCCACGGCCACCACCAGGATGTTCAGCGCGTAGATGCCCAGGGCGTAATTCGCTCCCAGGTAGAATCCCACCAGCGCGAAGATCACCGTCATGCGGGCGGAGCAGGGAACCAGGACGGCCAGAAACGCCGCAATGAAGCGGTCGCGCCGCGTGCTGAGAATGCGCGTCGCCATCACCGCCGGAACGCTGCATCCATAGCCCACCAGGATGGGCAGGGTGGCCGTGCCGTGCAGGCCCAGGCGGTGCATCGCCGCATCCATCAGGTAACCGACGCGCGAGAGGTAGCCAATGTCCTCGAGGATCGCCAGGCCCACCAGAAACGGCAGCAAGTAGGGCAGCACAATCGCCACCGCTCCCGCCGTGCCCAGCACCGCTCCCTTGGCGGCGGCGAAAAGCGCTCCCTGCGCATTCATGTGCTGCGCCAGCGCCGCCACCAGGGCGTCGAAGAGGTTGAGGATGCGGTCTTCGCCCAGCTTGCCCACGTCGAAAATCAGCCGGAAGAATCCCAGGAAGACCCCCATCAGCACCGCGTAGCCCCAGACGGGATGCATGGCCAGGCGATCCACTTGCTCGCGCCAGTCCGCGCGCGGCCGGGCGACGTGCGCCACGCGCTCAAATAGCGTGAGGCAGGCCGCGTGTCGCGCCGAGGAGATGGCGGCGTCAGCAGGCTGCCCGGTGCGTACGGCGATTCCCGCCTGTGCCCACTCTACCATCGGCGCCATTTCCGGCTCTTCGCGCCGGACTTGCCGGGGATCGCTTTGCACCCATTGCAAAGCGCGGAAACGCGGGGGAGGGAAGACCGCTAATTGCGATTGATGATTGGTGATTGGTGATTGAAACTGCCCTTCGTGTAGAGCTGCGGGCGGCGATACTGCCGGTGGAAGAACCGGAAGCTCCGCCACCGCCGTCGTAACGCGCGGGCCTTGTTGGCCTTCCACCGCCGGCCCATGCCCGCAACAATTCGACGAACAATCCAGTACCGTGCAAGGCAATGCGCGAAGCGCCTTGGAGTGCGGCGGCTCGACGCCGCTTTCCTCCTGGGCCTTATTTCGGGGCAGCAGCTCGACACCTCGTTCTTGTTGGGCATCACTCCAGAGCGGTGGCTTGATGCTGCGTTCTTGTTGGGCTTTATTCCAAGGCGGCGTCGAGCCGCCGCACTCCAAAGCGCCTTCGGCAATCTTTTCCGCCAGACGTGCCAATATGCTCTCCGCTTCCGGCGCATACACGAAGGCGTGCGGGCGGCTGCCCCCCGAGGCTATGTCTTGCGCGGTGCGGAAGGTTTCAATGATGCCGCGCCCGCGCGCCGCGATGGCCTCCACCACCGGCACACCCAGGGCGGTTTGCAGGGCGTGCGTGTCGATGGTCATGCCTTTGCGCGCCGCTTCGTCCATCATGTTCAGACAGACCACCAAGGGCGATTCCAAATCCAGCAACTCCAGCGTCAACTCCAGGCTGCGGGCCAATTGCGAGGCGTCGAGGACATTGACGATCACGTCCCAGTCTCCCGCCAACAGGTAATCGCGGCTGACCTCTTCCACGGGGGAGGTGGGCGTTAGGGAATAAAGGCCTGGCAAATCAATGAGTTCCAGCACCTCGCCACCCACGCGCGCCTGCCCGTGGGTGTACTCCACCGTCGTGCCGGCGAAGTTTGAGGTGAGCGAGCGGTAACCCGCCACCGCATTAAAAAGGGTACTCTTGCCTGAATTGGGTTGGCCGACCAGTGCGACCTTCACGGCAGGACTTCGACGCGGATCTTTTCCGCCAGTTGCTTGCCAACCGCAACATGCGTGCCTTGGTTGTCAATCTCCAAGGGGCCGCCAAAGGGGGCGCGGCGCAACACCCGGACGCGGTCGCCGGGCTGGATGCCCATCTGGTTGAAGGAACGCCGAACTTCCCAACCGCCCGTGATTAAAAGGATTCTAAGCTCGGCGTGGTCGCCGGCTTCGTAGAGGTTCATCGGTGAGCCAAAGTTCGCGGTGTCTCGCATACGGCCTTTACTAGCGCAAGAGGGGTTCCAGACCGCCGGGAATCTTCCAAGAAACCTCTAATGCTGAAAGTGGCTAATTGCAAATGATTTGCAACTGACCGAGGTCCCCAAAGGGACATTATGTCGGGCGGTTTTAGGGTCCAGACTTCGGGGGATTTCACGCCATAGGGGGTTATGGCAGGGGGCGCTCCCTCAGCGACTTTAAGGCTCTGGATGCAGTTATAACCCCTTTTAACTTATAATCACTTGTCAAGCATTTGCAGCCGTGCCTGAACGTCCCGCAGCCACGACTCGTCCCGGACGCCCGGGAGGTTTGCCCAGACGTTCTCGATTCCCCCGCGCCGCGCCGTCTCCACCAAGCTCGACGCCACGCGCAGGTCGGACGCGGCTTGTGGAATGGTAATTCCCTCCAGACTGGCGAGCTCGCGCGCCACCTCTGCCGCCAATTCCGCCGCCTCTAAAGGTACGATCGAAGCCTGCTTGCTGGCTGCCTCAATGGCTTGGTAGTGGGCCGCTTGCTCCGCTTCGGTGGACTTCGGCGACTTGAAGGCGCGCAGGACGGCTTCGTAACTCTCGGCGTCGCGATCGATTATTTCCATCAACCGCTCGCGCTGCTCGGCGAGGCGTGTGCGCGTGGCTTCCAGCGCCGGGTGATGCGCGGCGAGCGATTTCCGTTTCAGCGACACGCCGCAGACCATTTCCCCCAAGGCCGCCGCCAGCGCTCCTGCCAGCGCTGCCACACTGCCGCCGCCGGGGGTCGGCGTGGGCGCCGCCACCGTCCTCACAAACTCATCGACCATCGCCCGCAGCGGCCCTCGCGGCATTGCCGATTGTCGATTGCCGATTGACGATGGCGCGACGTCGGAGTTTCGACTTTCGATCTTCGATCTTCGATCCTTCAGCACTTGATCGAGGCGATTCTCCACGATCAGTTCCGGCCGGAAATTCTCAACCCGCAGGAATTGCACCGCGGCATCGTCCAGAGCCTGGCGCGGAACCAGTCCAACAATTTCGCTGCCCGCCACCTGCACTCCAAGCGCCGCCGCTTCCTTGGTTACCGCTTCGAAAACCGTAGCCAGCGAGGTGGTCTCAAAATCCGTCAGGTTCATCGACACCTGCGCTAGGTTGCGAGCTTTCAATTCCACGCCCATCGCCTTCACGCTGGGGAATCCGCCGCTCGAGGCGCGAATCTTTTTGGCGATGGCCTTGGCCACCGCGACGTCTGGTGTATTCAGGTTGATGTTGTAAGCGATCAGGAATTTGCGCGCCCCCACCACCGTCGCGCCCGCCGTGGGGTGCAGCGCGGCCTCGCCGAAGTCCGGGAGTCGCGCCGGGTCGCTGCCGATTTCCGCGCGCACGCCTTCAAACTGGCCGCGCCGGATGTTCTCCAGATTGACGCGCTCGGGCCGGCGCGCCGCGGCTTCATAGAGGTAGGTGGGGATTTTAAAGCGCCGCCAGGTTTCTTCCGCCACCCATTCCGCGATGTGGACGCAGTCTTCCAGCGTGACGCCGGCCAGCGGAATAAAGGGCACCACGTCCGTGGCTCCCAGGCGTGGATGCGCGCCCTGATGATGGTTCAGGTCGATCAACTCCGCCGCTTCCGCGATGCCGCGCAACGCCGCCTTGCCCACGCTCTCGCGGGTTCCGACGAAGGTGACGACGGAGCGGTTGTGGTCAGCATCCATCTCGCGATCGAGCAGGTAAACGTCCGGCCCGGCCAGCAGCGCGCGAATGATCGCTTCCACCACCGCGGGATCGCGCCCTTCACTAAAGTTGGGAACGCATTCGATGAGGGTTTGCATGAAGGCTCAATTCAACTTACCGATTCATTTCGGCTTTTCGGGTTCCAAGTCGGCATTCAGGTTGATGTCTCCGGCGACGACTTTCATCTTCCTCTGCCACGGCGCGTACCCGGCTTTGTGCAAGGCGATGGTGTGTTCGCCGACACTAAGCTGAAGAACCGATGGGGTCGTGCCCATGAATTCGCCATCGACATTAATATCTGCGCTGTCGGGATTCGAACTGACCGAAAGTTTCGAAACCGTGGCGGGCTGACTCGGAGGCGGGGGGGGCTTGGGGGCATTCTGCTGGGCTTGCCAAATCTTGTAGTCGTCCTGGGATTTTTCAATGACTCCCTGGGAGCTATGCACGTAGACGCCGGGGCGAACCAGAGTTTCCAGGTTACACGGCGTGTATTTTCCCTCGTGGCCGATAGCCGGCATCAGAATCTCGAGCACCTGCTGCGGCTTCTTCCACCTGGCAAAATAGGTCCGGTCGAGAGGCGCCGAAGCTATATTGAGGGAGCCTCGGTACTCGAAATCAAAGGCACGCACCGTGCTGCCCTCCGTGACATTGCCACGCCCATTCACCTTGTGCACGAAAGTGGGGAGTGCGGAGCTGCCCGTGGGCACGTTAAACACTTCCCAGTGATTCCACAAAATCACTACCCTCAGCGGGAAATCACTGAGGTCTTTTGCGGATAAGGCCACCGCCGGAGATAGCAGGAAGAATAAAATGAAGGATCCTATTTTGGCGGTTCTCATTCCGCGCCTCCTCGCCATGAGGGGGGATTCCTCTTTCCTTAATGAAGACCGAACGATCAATTCTTACACATTCTCGCACTGCCGCAACTGATACAACATTCTTGCAAAGAAAACCGGAATTTTGCGGCCTCGCCACGCCGGCTAGTTTAGAGCGGAGCCTCGGGTTCCAGGTCCGCGCTCAACTTGATTTCGCCGGCGACCACCTTCATCTTCCTCTGCCAGATCTTGAATCCGGCTTTGTGCAGGGCGATGGTGTGTTCGCCGACATCCAGTTGGAGAACCGATGGCGTGGTGCCCATGAACTCGCCGTCGACATCAATTTCGGCGCTGGCGGGATTCGAAGTGACCGAAATTTTCGAGACGGCCGCGGACGACGTCGCAGCCTGGGAGGCCGCGGCGGTTTCCGCTTTGGCTTTCCGCGCCTGGTAGTCTGCCTGGGAGATTTCGAATACCCCGGAGCTCTTCCGCTCGTAAACGCCATCGCGAACCGAGGTATTCATGTCGCACGTCAGATACTTTCCCTCATGGCCAATATCCGGCGCCAGAACTTCCAGTTCGTGCTGAGGCTTCTTCCACCGGGCGAGATAAGTCTGGTTGGGGGGATTAAAACGGATGACTTGCATATCGGTGTATTTGAAATCAATCGCGTGCACACTGGCGCCCTCGAATAGATTGCCCTCGCCCGTCACCCGGTACAGGAAATAGTAAGGATCGCGTGCTGGGTAGGGGCGATATCGGTCCCAGTGATTCCACAGAATCTCCACCTTCAGCGGGTAATCACTGGGGTCTTTCGCGAACAATGCCACAGCCGGAGATAGCAGAAAGAAAACAACCAAGCATCCTAGCTTCGCCGATCTCAAGGTACGCCTCCGCTCAATGACATCGGGATTCCCGCATCTTTCCTAAAGGCGAAGTTTAGCTCCAAACCAGGACGATTTGAACTGAAATCCCCAAACCTTGAATCTTGAATCTTGAATTCCCCGAGCGCGCCTAGCGCGCGTAGACAACCCTCCCCCGCTTCACCGTCATCACGCAATGGTTCACCGCAAAGTAATAAGGAATTTCGCGGTAATCATCGACATCCAGAACAATCAAGTCGGCCTGCTTGCCTGCTTCCACCGAGCCCAGGCGGTCGGCGCGGTGGAGAGCGCAGGCGCCGTTGATGGTCGAGGCCGCCATGGCCTCCGCCGGCGTCATCCGCATCTGCGTGCAGGCCAGAGACAGGATGAACTGCATGTTCAAAGTGGGGCTGGTGCCGGGATTGAAGTCCGTCGCCAGAGCCACCGCGGCTCCGGCGGCTATGAGCCGGCGCGCGGGGGGATACCGCTTCAATCCCAGATGGAAATTCGCTCCCGGCAAAAGCGTGGCGATAACATTTGAGTTCGCCAGGGCGCGAATATCCGCGGCCGAAAGCTTATCGAGATGGTCGGCGGAGGCCGCATCGAACTCGATGCCCAGCCGCGCGGCGCCGGTGCGCGAAAGCTGCTCGGCGTGAATTCGCGGGACGAGGCCGAAGCGGCGGCCCGCCTCAAACACGCGGCGGCAATCTTCCACGCTGAACGCGCCGCGGTCGCAGAAGCAGTCAATGAAATCGGCAGCTCCGACAGCCAGGGGAATTAGCCTCTTGATGACTTGGTCCACATATTGGCGGGGGCGGCCGCGAAAGCTCTCGGGCAGGGCATGCGCGGCGAGCAGCGTCGCCACTATTTCCAGGCGTGATTCTGCTTGCAAGGACTGAATGACGCGCAAGGTTTTGAGTTCTTGCGCAATCTCCAATCCGTAACCCGTTTTGACCTCCACGGTGGTGGTGCCATGCGCGGCCATTCGCTCGACAAACCTTAGCGCTTCTTCCTTCAGAGATGCAGGACTGGCTTGGCGGAGTTTGCGCGCGGAGGATTGAATCCCGCCTCCCGCCTGCGCGATTTCCTCGTAGGTCTTGCCGCGCAAGCGCAGCTCGTAATCGTTCACCCGGCTGCCGGCAAATATTAAGTGCGTGTGAGAATCGACGAAGCCGGGCATCACCACGCGCCCCTGGCAGTCGATGGCTTCAGCGCGCAGGCGCAGCGCCTGGCGCTCCAGCGAGCGCGTAGCGCCAACGCGCAGAATGCTCTCTCCCTCCGTCAGCAGGCCGCCCTTGGATATAATCCCCAGTTCGCCCAGCGCCGCACCACGGCGCGGAACCGGCGGGCCCGCCAGGGTGATCAGTTGCGCCGCATTGCGGAAGAAGAGCGTGGCTGGAGAAATGCGTGGCATGGGAGGCCGTTAACGGCGGCAGCGCGGCATGCCGCTGATGTTTCGTAGGGGCGGTTCGCGAACCGCCCTAATCGACAATCGTGTGCGATTGCGTGGGAGGGCGCTTCGCGAAGCGCCCCACAATCGATCAACTCTGCCTACTCGGCAAGCGCCTTGTCCTGCACAATCCGACTCAATACGCTATAATATCGCTCCAACGCATTCCGGAGGTTTTTGTTTATGCCCAGCTATGAATACGCGTGCAAAGCGTGCAAAAAGAGCTTCACCCTGATCTTGACCATGTCCGAGCACGATAAGAAGCGAATCGCTTGCCCCAAATGCAAGAGCAAGAAAGTTGAGCAACAGTTTGGCTCGTTCTTTACGGTCACGTCGAAGAAAAGCTAGTGACAAGCAAGATTGCCGATTTTCGATTGCCGATGGCCGATTGAACAAAATCGGCAATCGGCAATCGGCAATTCCTTCACTCATCACTCTTCACTCATCACTTTCGGGATCTTGACTCCCGCCTTTTTCGCGAAATCAACCGCTTCCTCATAGCCCGCGTCCGCATGGCGCGCGACGCCGATTCCCGGGTCGTTGGTCAGCACGCGATTCAGCCGCTTCGCCATCTCGGGTGTGCCATCGGCGACGGTGACTTGCCCCGCGTGCAGCGAGTATCCGATTCCCACCCCGCCGCCGTGGTGGAAGGAAACCCAACTAGCCCCGGAGGCGGTATTGAGCAGCGCGTTCAGCACCGGCCAATCGGCCACGGCGTCGCTGCCGTCTTTCATGCCCTCGGTTTCGCGGAAGGGTGAGGCCACGGAGCCGCAGTCCAGGTGGTCGCGCCCGATGACGATGGGCGCCTTCAGTTCGCCGCTTGCCACCAGATCGTTGATGCGCTCGCCGAATCGCGCGCGCTCTCCGTAACCCAACCAGCAGATGCGCGCGGGCAAACCCTGAAACTTCACATGCTTCCGCGCCAGGCGAATCCAGCGGTTCAGGATGGCGTCGTCGGGGAAAAGTTCCAGCACCAGGTCGTCCGTGCGATAGATGTCCGCAGGCTTGCCGGAGAGCGCCACCCAGCGAAACGGCCCGCGGCCTTCACAAAACAGGGGCCGGATGTAGGCGGGAACGAAGCCGGGGAAATTGTAGGCGTCTTTCACGCCCCCGCGCTCGAACGCCATGGTGCGGATATTGTTTCCGTAGTCGAAGGTGGCTGCGCCGAGCTTTTGCAATTCCAACATGCCTGCCACGTGCCGCGCGATGGAATCGTATGAGCGAGTCAGGTAATCCTCGGGATTCCGGCGGCGGAGTTCGGCGGCCTCCTCCAGGCTCAGCCCGGAAGGGATGTAACCATTCAGGGGATCATGCGCGCTGGTCTGGTCGGTGAGCAAATCGGGGACAATGCCGCGCCGCGCCAGTTCTGGAATCACGTCCGCGCAATTGCCCACCAACCCCACGGACACGGCATGCTTTTGGCGCACCGCGTTCTTGAGGATGCGCACCGCTTCATCCAGCGAATTGACGCAGATGTCGCAGTAGCCTTCGCGGATGCGGCGCTTGATGCGTTCCGGATCAACTTCGATGCCGAGGAAGGCGGCGCCGTTCAGCGTGGCGGCCAGCGGCTGCGCTCCTCCCATGCCGCCCATGCCGCCCGTCACTACCAGTTTGCCCGCCAGGTCGCTGCGGAAATGCTTGTGCGCCGCGGCGGCGAAGGTTTCAAATGTGCCCTGAAGGATGCCTTGTGTGCCGATGTAAATCCAACTCCCCGCCGTCATTTGGCCGTACATCATCAGGCCCAGGCGCTCAAGCTCGCGGAATTTTTCCCACGTGGCCCAGTGGCCCACCAGATTGGCGTTGGCAATCAGCACGCGCGGCGCCGCTTCGTGCGTCTGGAAAACCCCCACGGGCTTTCCGGATTGCACCAGGAGCGTCTCATCATTGCCGAGGTCCTTCAGCGCTGCGACGATGGCGTGATAACACGCCCAATTGCGCGCCGCCTTCCCCGTGCCGCCATAGATGATCAGCTCTTGCGGACGCTCCGCAACCTCCGGATCGAGATTGTTCATTAACATGCGCATGGCGGCTTCCTGCTGCCATCCCTTGCAGGTTATCGTTGTGCCGCGCGGGGCGCGCACCGGCTGGTAGGAATTGACGGAAGACGCCGCGTCATTCATCGTGTCCGGCTGTGCCATGTGGGGTCTCTCCCCAGGAATCTTAGCCCAACGTCACCGGAAGTTAAAGGGAGGTTGTGGTACTTGAAGAGCAGGTGTAGCGTGTCCCTAATGGGTACGGACAAGCCGCGGACCTACAGAACAGGTCGCGCTACGCCTGCTTCGAAAATCACAAATCACCAATCGACAATCGGCAATCGACAATCGGCAATCACCCGATGACCCGATGGCCCGATGACCCGACCCGAAGATTCTGCTAAGATGGCCTTGGAATTCAGCGGCAAAGTGATACACTCTCAGAACGGCATGGGCGCAAGCGAAATCACCACCCTCAACGAGTTGTTCCTCAAGGCGGTTGCCAAACACTCCAAGCCGGACTGTTTCCTGTTCAAGAGCGAAGGGGAATACCATGGCGTTTCGTCGCAGGAGGCCTTGCGCAAGGTGGCGGCGCTGGGGTCGCTGCTGACGCGCCTGGGCGTGGCGCGCGGCGACCGCGTGGCCATTCTCTCTGAAAATCGCGTGGAGTGGGCGCTGACAGACTACGCGCTGCTGGGCCTGGGCGCCATCCCCGTGCCGATTTACACTACGCTGCTCGAACCCGACATCGAATACATCCTGCGCGATTCCGGGGCGAAAGGAATCGTGTTGGCGACGGAAGCGCAGCTTGCCAAGGTGGTGAACGTACGGCCCCACCTGCCGGATTTGAAATTCGTCCTGGCCATGGATTGCGCCAATCTGCAAGGGACGGGCGCGGAGTGTTGGGAGGGCAGCATCGCGCTGGAAATGGGCTTGATGACCAACGCCGTGGAGCTCTTCACGGAGAAGGCGCTGGCCGCAAAGGCGCAGGACGTTGCCACGTTTCTTTACACCTCCGGCACCATGGGCAAGCCCAAAGGCGTCATCCTGACGCACGCCAACATTGTTTCCAACGTGCTGGAGTGCGAGAAGATTTTCCCCCTGAGCCGCAACGACGCAGGCATATCGTTGCTTCCCCTCTCGCACATTCTGGAGCGAACGCTCGACTTCCTTTGCTTCTGGACGGGGGTGACGATCGCCTACGCGGAGAACCTGGATTCCCTGCCGGTCAATTTGCGCGAGGTCAAGCCCACCTTGATGGGCGTGGTTCCCCGCGTGCTCGAGAAGATTCACGATCGCGTCATGGACGTCGTCCGCACCGCGCCCCCGGCGAGGCAGAAGATTTTTTATTGGGCGCTGGGAGTGGGGAAACAAGCTTTTCCTTATCGCCTCAAGGGCCGAAGTTTGCCGCCGTGGTTGCGGTTGAAGTATGCCATCGCCGACCGCCTGATCTTCTCCAAGGTGCGGGAGCAACTGGGCGGCCGCATTAGAATCCTCGCTTCCGGCGCCGCTCCGCTGGCGCGCGAACTGGCGGAGTTTTTTTACGCCATGGACCTGCCCGTGTATGAGGGTTACGGCCTCACGGAAACCTCACCCGTAATTTCCATCAATTATCCCGGTCACGTTAAGCTGGGAACCGTCGGCCTTTTGCTGCCGGAAGTGGAAGTCAAGTTTGGGGAAGAGAGTCACGATCCGGAAGGCGGAGCGGGACGGGAAATTCTGGTGAAAGGGCCCAACGTCTCGTCCGGTTATTACCACATGGAGGAGGAAAACCGGGCGGCTTTCGTCGAGGGGTGGTTCCACACCGGCGACCTGGGCGCGATGGACGAAGAAGGATACCTGCGCATTACCGGGCGCAAGAAGAACCTTTTCAAGACCTCGGGGGGCAAATACGTTTCCCCGGAAAAGCTGGAAAACCTTTTCCAGAGTCATCCCTACGTTCACCAAATCGTGGTGCTGGGTGCCGGGCGCAAGTTCGTGGGAGCGTTGGTGGCGCCGGTCTTTCAGCGCCTGGAGGACCACGCGCGCACGCACGGCGTGACCTTCCAGACTCGCGAGGAGTTGGTGGCCCATCCGGAAATCCGCGCTTTCATGCAGCAGCTTGTGGACGAAACCACGCGCTGGCTGCCGCCGCACGAGAGAATTCGCCAGATTGTTCTGCTGCCGCGCGAACTCACCATGGGGGACGGCGAAGTTTCACCCACCTTAAAAGTCAAACGCCGGGTGGTGGAAGAGAAATATTGTGCGGTCATCGAGGAGATGTTTTCGCGACACGCGCCGCAGAAGCAGGAGGCAGAAGGCAGTAGGCAGTAGGCAGCAGGCAGTAGGCAGAGGGCTGAAGTCAGGAGCCAGCAGTCAGAAAAGGGAGCGCTTTCTTCTAACTCCTAGCTCCTGACTCCTGACTCCTGCCTCCTCCTAAAAGATATGCAACTTGATGCTCAAGTACTTCTTGGGGTTCTTGCGGAAGTCTGCCAAAAACTCCTTGAGGGACTGCGAGCTTTCGCTCAAATTGTTGAAGAGTGTGGGGTCCGTGGAGAGTTTTCCCAGCGTCCCCTGGCCCTGGTCGATGCGCGCGGTAATGGTATCCATGTGCGCGAGGGTGGAGTTCATGCGGTCGTAAAGTTGCTCGTCTTTGGCCAGTTTCCCGAGTGTGCCGTGACCCTGATTGATGCTATCGATCAAGTTGTTGCCATTCGCCAGCAGCCGGTTCAGATTGTTGTAAGCCGTGGGATCGGAGATGAACTTGGCCAAACTTCCTTTCCCATGTTGGACGTCATCGATGACCTGGTTCAGGCGGTCGAGAGTCGCCAGAGTGCGGTTGTAAAGAGTCTCGTCGATCATCAGTTTGCCGATGGTCCCCTCGCCTCGATTGGCGCGATCTACCAAAGTCTGCGCCCCGGAAACGGTGGCGTCCATCTTGTTGTAGAGGGCCTGATCGTAGAGCAGCTTGCCCATTGACCCCTTGCCGGCCTGGATTTGGGTCGTGATGTCATCGAGCTTGGCGGACAGGGCATTGAGGTTCATGATGACCTCGTTGGTGTTTTGCACCACCGCGGCGATGTCCGCGGTCTTCTCCGCCTTGACCGCGCCGCCGTTCGCAAGGGGTTCCTGGCCGGGCGTGCCCCGCGTGATGTTGATGTAACTATCGCCCAGCAGCCCGACGGTTTCCACCGAGGCCTTGGAGTCGGCGCGGATCTCGTTTTGAAAGGTGCGCGCAATCTTCATGTCGACCTCCACGACGCGCTCCTTATCGGTGTAAGGAGAGATCCGGATTTTGACCACGCTGCCCACGTAAATGCCGGTAAGGCGCACGTCCGCGCCCTCGCGCAGACCCCCGGCGCTCGCCAGGTAAGCCTTAAGAATGTAATGGCGGGTGAAGATTCCTTCCTGGCCGCTAATAAAGAAAACTCCGATGGCAAAAACGACCAGGCTGACAATTACCAGGACGCCGACGCGAAGCTTGGCCCACTGCACACGCTCTTGTTGAGGCATAATTGGTCTCCTCCACGAAGTTCCAAACTCCATTGTAGACCATTTTACGCCAGGAACTTGCGCAGGTATGGATCGGAAGAGTGGGTGAGCTCCTGCTCGTTGCCGTGAAAATAAACCCCGCCGTCGCGGAGCACCAGGAAGCGCGTGGGGGCTCGCGAAGTGGCCGGGGTGCCCGGGGGAACGGGAACCAGGGTTTGCTTTTCCGCGGAGAACACATAGTTGGCCAGTTCGTAGGCATCCTGCAAGCGCTGCGTGACCACCACGGAGGTGACGTGTTGCACGTCGCGCAGCTTGGCAATCAGGACATTGATGGTGTAGCTGGTTACGGGATCGAGCCCCCCGGTGGGCGAGTCGTAAAGCATAATGGAGGGGTTGCTGACAATGGTGCGCGCAATCGCCACGCGGCGCCGCATCCCGCCGGAAAGCTCCGCGGGCATTTTCTCGATGGCCGATTCCATCTCCACGAAGCTCAGGACCTCGCGCACCCGCCTTTCCATGGCGGCTTCGTCGCCCAGATGCTCTTCCCGCAAACGATAAGCGACATTGTCAAAAACCGACAGGGAATCGAACAGGGCGCCTTCCTGAAAAACAATTCCCATGCGTCGACGCAGGGGCTGGAGGCCGTCTTCGGAAAGCGGAACCAGGTCCTCCCCTTCAATCAGCACCTGGCCGCCGTCCGGCTTCAGGAGGCCCAGCATCAGCTTGAGAAGGACGGATTTTCCCGAGCCCGTCACGCCCAGCAGGAACAGGGTCTCACCGGCTCCGAGAACAAAGGAGACACGGGTCAGTACCCGCTTGCTCTCGAAGGAGAGGGAGACGTTGCGAAGCTCAATCGCGGGGACGTTCATACGGGTTGCGGGGCACGGAAATAGTAAATAGTGAATAGTGAATTACAAAACCACGCGTCGTCTCGCTTTTCACCATTCACTATTTACTATTCACCATTTACTATTTCCCTAACCCCGAATCCCTAACCCCGAATCCCTATTTAGTAGAAGCCGATCGCCATCAAAAACTGGGTGATGTAAAAGTCGACCACAATGATGAGTACCGAGGCCACCACCATGGCGCGAGTGGTGGCGCGCCCCACGCCCTCCGTGCCGCCGGTGGTGTGCAGCCCCTCGTAACACCCCATCAAGGAGATGATGATGGCAAAGACGAACGGTTTCAGCAGCCCCTGGAAAACATCCTTGTAGGTGAGGGACTGATAGGCGGAAGTCCAATACTGCTCCGTGCTCAGGCGCACGGTCATATAGCTTACAAAGTAGCCTCCCAAAAGCCCGCAGAAATCCGCCAGGATGGTCAGCAGGGGCAGGGTCACCGCCGCGGCCACGAGGCGCGGGACGACGAGTTTGCGCAGCGGGTCGGTGCCCAGGGCGCGCATGGCGTCAATTTGCTCGCTCACCACCATGGATCCGATTTCCGAGGCAATGCCGGTACTGTTGCGGCCCGCCATCATCAGCGCGGTCAGCACGGGGCCGAGCTCCAGAACCAGAGCCAGCGCCACCAATTCACCCATCAACCCCGTCTCGCCGAAGGTGCTCATCTCGCGGTAGGCCTGCAAGGCCAGGATGCCACCGGTAAAAAAGCCGATCAGCACGACGATGGGCAGGGAACCGAAACCAATCGAGTCCATCTGCATGAGCGTGTCGACAAGGTAGCGGGGCGATGTGAAAGCATGCCGCACCGCGTCAACCAGGAGGAGGGTAAATTCCTGGACTGCCTGCACCCAGCGCTTTAGAACGTCTGTAATCATGGCACTGATTATCGGGCTCGGTCAGTCATTCGTTAGGAAGCGAAAAAGATGACTGAATGGCCACTGTAGCCAGCGGGGCAGGCGAAGTCAAGCGTCGGGAAGGACTTGGGATCTTGGATTCACGATTTAGGGCGCAAGCCGGTCCCTTTATTGATGCGCTACCCCGGGGCTGGCGCAGAGCGCAGCTCGGCGATTCACGCGAATTCGATTGATGTCCGTCTCCCCCACGAAAACGCAGAGCGTTGCTTTACCAAAGCGAGCATGCACAATTGATTTCAATTCGGGCTTATTTTGGGCCACTGGTTTTTCGACCCTGCGCTCGCTCTGCGCCAGCCAGCCCGGCTGTGGTTGGATTTCATATTCAGCGCCCGCAATATGGAACTTCACGACATGAGAATCTGTCTTGCGAAATAGGAGCAGAAGACGAGAGGCGCTCGGGGAGCTTAAGACGTCGATCATCAATGTCCCGGAGGCAACGCCCGCAGCAGCATGCCCGCAAATCTCCCCGCCCTCCCTCAGGATCGACGCAATCTTCCTCCGAAGGGCAGCAGGAAGATTCCTCCCACCATCACCAAGGCCAGCCCACGTCCCAGCGAATTGGCGGGTTGGCGCGGCAGGAACGTGGCGCCGCCCATAAGGGCGGCATTCTGTAGCGGCGGTGTCCCCACCGCCGCGCGGCGGTCAGAGACTGCCGCTACAATCGACATCAGTGCCGGGCTCCCGGCGCACCCGGGACAAGTTCCGCCCGGCGCTACGCCTACAATCTGGATGTTACCGCCCAGGGGATTAGCGGGATTAGTCGCCAGAATCTGGTTGGAAAGCTGGATGACCAGGGTGACGGTGGTGGTCCCCGACCCAGCGGGAATCGTCGCGGGTGTAAAGGTGGCCTGGTACTTGGCCCGCACGCGGCGAAAGTGCTAGTATTGCCTCCACCGTTATGACCGGTCACCATCTCATAACACCCGCGCATCGCTCCATTCGCAAATATTACGAAAACGTCGAAGCCCTGCGGGCTCAAGGGGTGCTCAACGAAATGAGTGTGCGTTCGCCCTTCGAGTCCCTGCTCCAGGAGACCGCCCGGCTCAAGGACTGGACCTTCATCGCCGAGCTTTCGGGAAAGTCCGGCGGCGCGGTCATTCGTCCTGACG
>Ga0326728_10011643_pt1 | contig 19942 bp, 15 predicted proteins | sample MB3enrmetagenome_FD_207602 | JGI IMG/M metagenome (GOLD analysis project Ga0326728, IMG submission 207602) | Lab enriched peat soil microbial communities from McLean, Ithaca, NY, United States - MB31MN | ecosystem: Environmental > Terrestrial > Soil > Wetlands > Peat | place: USA: New York... | reverse complement strand
CGGTCCGGAAACGCGCAAGCAGCTTTTTCACATGATGGAAGATTTTTGGAATAAAGAACTGAAGTAAGCAGGGGAGGTCAATGAGCGATATCGCGATTTATCGTCAACAATCCGCGTGTTTAATTGGAATTGCCGACGTACTTTTTGCGTGGCACTAATGAGACGCGCTGCCGCGCTTCTGTTTTGTGCATGCCGATGCCGCGTCGAGCGCTGGTCCTACGTCATGCACTTCGGCGGTGTAGTCGCCCGTGGGGAGACGCCATTTGAGGGTTGATGCTTTGCGGAGCGCGGCTACGTCCCTGTCATCGGTCAGAAGCAAAAGAACCAAATTGTTCCATCTCCATCCCGTAAAGGAACCGGGCGGCTGAGAGTCAAACTGGAGAGTCAGTTTTACCTTTTCTCCCAAGGCATTCCATTCGCGGCGACCAGCAATGAGGAGGACTTGGTTGTCGTTGTTTATGGAAAGCATTGTATCAACTTCCTTACCCTCCAAGCGTGCTGTGCAACCACCGACGAGATCAAGAGATTCCCAGCCTTTTGGAACGGAGAAGGATGGCACGTTCTTTGCCTGCATTTCGGCCCTTGTTGGCCGTCCAACGCACTGACGTACAGCATCGATGGCTGACGACGCGTTAGCGATTGCGAACGAGTAGTCCACCGCTTTGATCGTGATGGTGAGAGGACCATCATCTAGGAGGTAAGCGTCCACATCGTTGTCGATAGTGATCCCATACGTTGAGTTGAGCACGACGGCTTGGCGTTGGAGTTCTGCCAGCCGTCTCGTTCTTAATGAGATCACTTCCTCACGCCTCCCATGTCCGAAGGCTGGCGAGGATATGGCTAACGTGAGAAGCGGGCCTTCCGCAAGAATCGATAGCCCCGCTGGCCCACCATTGGTCCACGTGACCGTGCAGGTCTCAACTACCGGCTTTGGGTCTGTCACCTTGTTCACTGTCCAGCCCGGAACCGTATTCGACTCGGCACCGGCCACTGGCAATACAACCAGAAACTGCGACCATGCGAGAGTCCAAAACACAATAGCGGAACAGTATCTCTTCGTCATCTTCCCCATTCTATGCAGGCGCTATTTGGCAAGCAGGATCACTAAAGCACAAGTTAGGCCGCCGCGTCAGTGAAATTCGTCATATCCTCGCGCTAATCGAAATGCGATTCTCGCCCGTCCCCGACTGACTGTTGTAACCAGGTGCTAGCGCTCATTGACCCTCGCCTCCGTGAGAAGTGCCAGACTTCACCGCCCGCCTCGGCCCCCGTTTGCCTTTGGGGCCGAAGAAGCAGGCCAGACCGAACAGGTAGCCGAAGTTATACCAGGCGCCGCTGTTGTGGACCTCGTAGATACCGAGGTCTCTCCGGAACAGCGAGACCACGAACACAAGGGGCGCAATAAAGCCTTGCCAGAGGCCGAGCCAGAAGCCCGCAACTCCACCGTGCTCGCTGGCCGTTCCTCTGGACGGGTTAGGGCCGGACGCGCATCCGGCCAGAAGGCCCAGCACCAGGAGGACAACCACAAGCAAGGTCAGAAGGGGTTTCATTGGCAATGCCTCCCGCTCATACGTATTACGAAGCAGGGGCATGAAAAGTCTCAGAAGAGCCTGCAGCGTTTAACACTTGGGAACTCGTACTGCTGCAAATAAGCGTTAGCGCAAGTGTTGCGCTTTTCGCAATAGTCGGCGGCTGGCCGTCCTATCGCGAAGCGAAGGGCGGGCGTCGGAAACGCTGGCGCCAAGTCGGTTTGATCCCGCGTCCACAAAGTCCAATTTCCTCTCACTGCCATTTTCTATTGCTTCGAAGGAAATTTCTTGACTTAAGGTAGCCCGATTCCCCACCATGGAACCATCGTTCTATGGAATGGATGGCTCCTTCGCGCCGGCGGGGAATAAGCTAACTAATTTGCTTTGAAGACTTTGGCGTGATTGCGCGAGCTAAGTTATTGATTATAAAGTATCGCACAGCGAAGCTGCGCCAGTAACTCATTTATTTTGAATACTTTGCCTCTAACTATCGCACGCTCAAGACTTTGGCGGGAATTTCCTCGTAAAGTCTTGATTCCAATAGATCGGGGAGGGGGGAGGGGGGAGGGGGGTACCCAAGCGCCTTGGGCTTGTCGCCCTGCGGGGCCCGGGCCCTCGACGTCAATTCTCTTCGGGCCTTGCCTGACGACTAACGACTAGCGACCGACGACTACTTCCTATGCATAGAACAACACTCGGCGATTTCGAACTCACCGTCCTTTCCGACGGCACTTACTTTCTCGATGGCGGCGCTTTTTTCGGCGTGGTGCCGAAACCCATGTGGTCGAAGAAGGCCGCGCCCGACGAGCAAAACCGTCTGGACGCGGGATTGAATTCGCTGCTCATCCGGACCGGCGAAAAAAATATCCTGGTTGAGACCGGCATCGGCAACAAGCTGCCCGACCGGCTCGTGCAAATCTACAAGCAGCCCGCGAAGCTGCTCGAGAATCTCCACGCCGCCGGCCTTGCCCCGGAAGATATCGACATAGTGATCAACACCCACCTGCATTTCGACCACTGCGGATGGAACACCGTTCGCCGCGGCGATCAGGTCGTGGCCACGTTTCCGAAAGCGAAATATTACGTCCAGCGCAAGGAATGGGAGCACGGCTGCCTGCAACTCGAGCGCGACGCCATCAGCTACATGAGCCCGAACTACGATCCGCTTATCGAAAGCGGCCAGATGGAATTACTCGATGGCGACCGCGAAATTGTGCCGGGCGTGTCGGTAAAGGTCTTTCCCGGCCATACCGCCGACATGCAGGCCGTCATCGTCGAAAGCGGCAGCGGCGAAAACAGAAAGAAAGCTTGTTACATCTCCGACCTGATCCCCACCAGCATGCACATCGACCTGACCTGGGTGATGGCGTTCGATCTGTTCCCGCTGACGACGATCGAAAGCCGGAAGAAGTATTACGCGCAGGCCATTCCGGAGCGATGGCTAACGGTATTCACGCATGACGATCAGACGCCGTGGGGATATGTAGAAAAGGGCGAGCGGGGAAGGCTGGCGCTGACGAAGCTCAAATGAGGCTGCTATTGCCCAGCCGCTTGCAGCCTGCTTTCGAAAAAGTGCTCGACGCTTTCGAGAATTTGCGCGCCATTTTTCGAGTCGTAGATCGCCTTGCGAAGCGCAGCTCCGCCAGGAATGCCGTGCGTGAACCAGGAAGCGAATTGCTTCATCTTTCCTTCCGCTCCGTGTATGTCCTCTTCGAGCAGCATTTGGAAGTAAGTACGGATCATCTGATAGCGGTCGGCCTCGGTCGGTGAGTCGTAGAGCTTGTCGTCATCGTCGCGACTCAACTCTGGAGCTGTCAGCTGATGGCTGATGGCTGACGGCTGATTCCTCACATACTGCTCAATCTGCCGAAAAATCCATGGATTCGCCGGCGCCGACCGGCCGATCATCACGGCGTCGCATCCGGTTTGAGCAACCATCGCGCAGGCGTCTTCGGGCGAGCGGATGTCGCCATTGCCAATCACAGGAATCTTTACCGCCCGCTTCACGCGCGCGATCCACTCCCAGCGCGCCGCGCCGCTGTAACCTTGTTCGCGTGTGCGCGCGTGCAAGGCCACCGCTCCCAGGCCGCAGTCTTCGGCCATGTGCGCCAGTTCCACGCAGACGATTTCTTCATCGTTCCATCCAGCCCGAAACTTCACCGTGAACGGAATCTTCACCGCCGCCCGCACCGACCGGAAAATCGTCCCAATCAGCGGCAGATCGCGCAGAAGCCCCGACCCACCGTTGCAGCGCACAACCTTCTTTGCCGGGCAGCCGAGGTTGAGATCGACGAGATCGAAGCCGAGATCTTCCACCAGCCGCGCCGCATCGGCGAGCACCTCCGGATTGCTGCCGAAAAGCTGCGCTGAGATGGGATGCTCGTCCTCATAAAAGTGCAGATACTTCCCGCGGACCTTCTTGTTGCGCAACACCCCATCCGCGGACGTAAACTCGGTCATAATCAGCCCGCAGCCGCCCAGGTTCTTGATGAAGCGCCGAAACACCGTGTCCGTGACGCCAGCCATGGGAGCGAGTACGGTTGCCGGACGAATCTCAACTCCCCCAATCCGCAAACACTCCAGGAAGGGCCGAGCACTAGTCTGCGTGGCGTGAGCACTGCTGTCCGCGCCCCGGCGGTCCAGAAAGTCAGAGCCCGCGCCAACGACACCTGGGTTGTCCCGCGGCTCTAAGTCCGGCTCCGACTTGTACCAATACTTCTGCATTGTCCCCATTCTAGTCTGCCCGCAAAATCAGAAGCCCCCGCCATGAGCGAGGGCCTGATTGTTATCGAGAAACGCGCATCGCGCGAATCTACTTCTTCGCTGTGTCGGCTTTTGCCGCTTCGGTCTTTGCCGCTTCGGCTTTGGCGGCGTCGCTCTTCGCGTACTTGCGGCGGAAGCGCTCCACTCGTCCGGCTGTATCGAGCAGCTTCTGTTTACCGGTGAAAAACGGGTGGCAGGCCGAGCAGATTTCTACGCTGATATCGCTCTTATGCGTGGAACGGGTGACAAAGTTGTTGCCGCAGGCGCAGTGCACCCGCACTTCGTGGTAATTGGGATGGATTGCTGGTTTCATGTCTGGTCCGATTCGTCCTCAAAACAATCTTTAGATTCTACAGGACTTAAGAACGATTCAGCAAGATCAGAAAGGCCTGGGCAGTGGTGCAGTTTAAAAGGAAGCGAGCCGAACGCGCGACTAATTGCGTCGCAAAACCGCGACGCTTCGCGCGGCTCGCCCAGATCCTTCGCTGCGCAAAGGACGCTTGCTCAGGATGACAAGCAAACTGCACCCCTACCAAGGCCTGCCCCGGCCCGTCAAGCTGGCTTTACTGCAAAGCCTTCATGTCCGGACGTACCGGGTGCTTGGCCTCATACGCGGCAATGGCGTCCTCGTGTTGCAGCGTCAATGCGATATCGTCCAGCCCATTGAGCAGGCAATGGCGGGCGAAGTCGTCGACTGCGAACCGGGCTGAAAAGCCGCGCCCGTCGTCCACAACCAGCGTCTCGAGGTCGACCGTGAGCTGATACGGTTCGACCCCCTGCGCGCGACGCATGATCTCCGCGACCTGCTCGTCGCTTAGCCGAACCGTCAGTAGGCCGTTCTTCAGACTATTGTTCGAGAAAATGTCGGCAAACGAAGGCGCGATGACGACGCGGAAGCCGAAATCGGCCAGCGCCCACACGGCGTGCTCACGCGAAGAGCCGCAGCCAAAATTCCTCCCCGCCACAAGAATGGTTGCACCCCGATGCGGCGGCTGGTCGAGCACAAACGCATCGGTCGGCTTGCCGTCCGCCGAGAAGCGCCAGTCGTAGAACAGGAACTGCCCAAAGCCCGTACGCTCGATGCGCTTCAGGAACTGCTTGGGGATGATCTGGTCCGTATCCACGTTGACGCGGTCAAGAGGCGCCACCGTTCCCGTATGTTTGCGAAATGGTTGCATAGAACTCAGCTCACATGCGCTGGCGCAGATTTTCGATCTAGAACTGGTCTCATAAACAGCTCTACCGCACCACGCGTTGTCCCGCAGGGGCTAAAGCCCCGGTGTTTATTCGGCGTTCAGCGGCACGGCTGAAGCCGTGCCCTTCCACAAAACCATTTATGAAACCAGTTCTAATTTCTGAACTAATTTCTGAACTACCACACCTTGCAAACTTTATCGGACGGCCTCACCATGGGCTGGCCGGCTTTGCAGCCGAATGCCTGCTGATATTCCGGCATATTCACCACCACGCCGTTGATGCGGTATTGCGCGGGCGAATGCGGATCGGTCATGGCCCGCATGCGCAGGTCTTCCGGCCGCTCGTTCGCGCAATCCCACTGCGCAAAACCAACAAAGAAGCGCTGCTCCGGCGTCAGGCCATCGGCTGTCGCGAGATGCATGTCCTTCGTCTTGTCTTTCCACGCCATGTAGGCCAGGATCTCGCCGCCGAGATCGGCTACATTTTCGCCCAGCGTGAGTTCGCCGTTCACGTGCACATCCTCAACCGCGACATAGCCCGAGTACTGATCGGCCACGCATTTCGTGCGCGCGTCGAACTTCTCGCGGTCTTCCTTCGTCCACCAGTCCTTCAGATTGCCGTGGGCGTCGAACTGGCTGCCTTCATCGTCGAAACCGTGCGTCAGTTCGTGTCCGATGGTACCGCCCGTATTGCCGTAGTTCGGCGCATCGTCCATCTTGGCGTCATAGAGCGGCGGCTGCAAAACACCCGCCGGGAAATTGATGTCGTTCATTTGCGGGTTGTAGTAGGCGTCGACGGTCGGGGCGGAAATCTCCCATTCCCCGTGGTCCACTGGTTTGCCAATCTTGTTGATGTCGCGCCGGCTTTCGAACTGGTGAGCACGCTCCACGTTGCCGGCAAAGTCGCCCGGCGTTATGTTCACCGAGCTGTAATCGCGCCACTTGTCGGGATATCCAATCTTGTTACGGATGCCCGCCAGTTTTGTCAGCGCCTGCTGCTTGGTTTCCGGGCTCATCCAATCCAGTGCGCGAATGCGCTCGCCCATGGCGGTTTCGATGCGCTGCACCATGTCGAGCGTGCTCTGCTTCAATTCCGGCGAAAAGACCTTGGCCACATACACCTGGCCCAACGCTTCGCCGAGGTTGTAGTCGGTGTACTGCACGCAGCGTTTCCAGCGCGGCTCCATCTCCTTGGCCCCGCGCAGATACTTGCGGTAGAACTCGAAATGCTCTTCCACGAATTTCGCCGAGAGATACGGAGCCGCAGTATCCACAACGTGAAAACGCAGATACACCTTCCAGTTCTCCAGCGGCTCTGCGGCGAGCAGCGCATTCGCCTTCTTGATGAACTCCGGCGAATCCACGTTGAGGATTTCGAACGCGGGATATTGCAACTCGCGGTAATACTCCGTCCAATCGATATTCGGCGCCAACTGCGCCAGTTCGGCGACCTTCATCTTGTGCACAAGCTTGTGGGGATCGCGGCGTTCCACGCGCGTCTGCGACGCTTCCGCCAGCGCAGTTTCGATGCGCATCACCGTTTCCGCATTTTTCTTTGCCGCCTCCGGGCCATCGTCGGCCTGCTGAAACACCTTGGCCACGTGCTCGACGTAACGCTCGCGAATCTCCTTCGACTTCGCGTCCGTCTTGGTGTAGTAGTCGCGGTCGGGAAGCCCCAAACCTCCCTGATCGACATCGGCAATCACCTGTTCGGAATTGTCCGGATCCTGCGCCGATCCCGCCGCAAACAGCATCGGGCTGCTGTAGGAGTAGTTGCGAAAATCGAACTGCAGACGCGCGATCAACGGCGTAAGGTCCTTGAGCGATTTGGCTTTCGCAATCGAATCCAGCTCGGGCTGAACCGGCTTCAGGCCTTCTTTCTCGACCGCAGTCTCGTCCATGCAACTCGCGTAGAAATCGCCGGTCTTCTGCTCGACGGCGGTGCGCTGCGGACTGGGCTTGGCCGCCTGCTCCAACATGCCGCGCAGAAAATTCAGGTTGTCCTGATAGAGCTTCCCATATACCGACCAGCCAGTCTGATCGGGCGGGATCGGATTTTTCTTCTGCCACCCTCCGCACGAGTAGCGATAAAGGTCGACACAGGGATCGACCGACTTATCCATCGAGCTGACATCGAGGCTCGGCGAATAAGGCAGCGTCGCGGATGACGATGAGTTTTGAGCCAAAGCATTGCAGGCGAGCCAGAGCAACAACAGCAGGAGGCAACACATCACTCTTTTGTTCATAAATGTTTTCGACGTCCCAAACTTTAAGGTGTGAGCAGGCTATCTTAACTCAAGCAAGTGCCCCGATTTGTCGTGCGCGCCGGCGGGCGCAATGCCGGGGACGCACGCCGGACTTTCGTCTGACTGCGAACCTGTCCATCCCTACTTATCAAACTGCCACTTACGAATATCGGTGAAATGTCCCTCGATCGCCGCTGCGGCCGCCATTTCAGGACTGACCAGATGCGTGCGCCCGCCCCGTCCCTGGCGTCCTTCAAAATTGCGATTGCTGGTGGAAGCGCACCGCTCGCCCGGTTGCAGGATGTCCGGATTCATGCCCAGGCACATCGAGCACCCGGACTCGCGCCATTCGAAGCCGGCGTCGCGGAAGATGCGGTCCAGGCCTTCCCTTTCGGCCGCACGTTTGATTGCCTGCGATCCCGGAACCACCATGGCGCGCACTTTCGAATTCACGTGCCGTCCCTTCGCCACCCGCGCCGCCGCGCGCAAATCCTCAATGCGCGAGTTTGTGCACGAGCCGATGAAGACGCGATCGATGCCGATCTGCTCAATCGGTGTTCCAGGCTCGAGTCCCATGTAGGCCAGCGCCTGCTCGACGGCGCGCCGGTCTGCATCGTCCGCGAAGCTAGTCAACTGCGGCACACAGCCATCGATCACGGCCACCATGCCCGGATTTGTGCCCCATGTCACGTAAGGCGCAAGCGAGGCCGCATCGATTTCAACAATGCGGTCGAAGCGCGCTCCGGGATCGCTTGCCAGCGTGTTCCAATACGCAACCGCGTCGTTCCAATTTTTTCCCTGCGGCGCGAACCGGCGGCCGCGCACGTAAGCCATCGTCGCGTCATCCGGCGCAACCAGCCCCGCGCGCGCTCCGGCCTCGATGCTCATGTTGCAGAGCGTCATGCGGCCTTCCATTGAAAGCCCGCGCACGGCTTCACCGGCATACTCGATCACGTGCCCGGTGGCTCCGTCGGTGCCAATGCGCCCGATGATGCCCAGCGCAAGATCCTTGGCCGTGACGCCTGTGGGCAGCTTGCCTCGCACCATGATCTGCATCGATTTCGCTTTATTCTGCTGCAGGCATTGCGTGGCCAGAACATGCTCGACTTCCGATGTCCCAATGCCGAAGGCGAGCGAGCCGAATGCTCCATGTGTGGAGGTATGGCTGTCGCCGCAAACAATCGTCATGCCGGGCAGCGTAAGTCCTAGTTCTGGACCGATGACGTGCACAATGCCCTGCTCGGCCGAATCCATGTCGAACAAGGGAACGCCGAACTCGCGGCAATTCTTCTGCAGCGCTTCGATCTGCTTGGCCGCAATCGGGTCGGTGATCGGCAACCCGCGCGGCGTGGTGGGAATGTTGTGATCGACCGTTGCTACGGTGCGGAATGGCTGGCGCACCTTGCGGTTGCTGGCGCGCAATCCGTCGAACGCCTGCGGCGACGTCACTTCGTGAACCAGGTGCAGGTCGATGTACAACAGAGGCGTCTGCCCCTCGGGCGCGGCGACCACGTGCGCGTTCCAGAGCTTATCGAACAGCGTACTCGCAGACATAACCCAAGAATGATAAACCCCAACCTGGCAACGTGCGCCGGGAATTGCGCTGCTTTCGGTTATCATTTACGAAGTTAGTTTGAGGATTTTCTGCATGATCAACGGCAAGCGCATTGCCGTCGTGTTGCCCGCTTATAACGCGGAAAAAACGCTGGAAGCCACGGTACGGGAACTGCCCGACACTGTCGATGCCTGCATTCTGGTCGACGACCACAGTTCGGACCGCACCGTGGAGATCGCGCATCGACTGGGCTTGCAGTACTTCGTTCACGACCGCAACTATGGCTACGGGCGCAACCAGCAGACCTGCTATCGCGAAGCGCTCGAGGCCGGCGCCGACGTCGTCATCATGGTGCACCCCGATTATCAGTACACGCCGCTGCTGGTCACCTCCATGGTCAGCATGATTGCCTATGGCGTGTATGACGTCGTGCTCGGCTCGCGCATCATCGGAGGCCGGGCGCTGCGCGGCGGCATGCCGTTTTATAAGTACGTTTCCAACCGCCTGCTCACCGCCTTCGAGAATCTGTTTCTCGGCGTCAAGTTGTCGGAGTATCACACCGGCTATCGCGCGTTCAGCAAAGAAGTGTTGACGAAATTGCCGCTGCTCGAAAACTCCGACGACTTTGTCTTCGACAATCAGATGCTCGCCCAATGCGTGCATTTCGGGTTTCGCATCGGAGAGGTTTCCTGCCCGACGAAGTATTTTGAAGAGGCGTCGTCCATCAATTTTCGGCGCAGTGTGAAATACGGCTTCGGTGTGCTCGCAACTACGCTGCAATTCGCCCTGCAAAAGTGGGGCTTGGCCCGGTTCTCCATCTTCAGCGAAAGCGGCCGCCGCCTCGAACGCCAATACTACGAAACCGGCGTTGCCAAAAGTCCGGGAGCCTGATGGCGGCCGAGTCTTTGACCGAAAAAGCCGGCATTCGCAACCTTCTTTGCCTCTTTCTCCTCACGCTGATTGCGATGCTGGTGCTGGGCTATCACCCCGGCCTTGAGGATGACGCTTTCTATCTTGCCGCCATCAAGCGCGACCTGAACCCGGCGCTGTTTCCCCACGACGCCGATTTTTTTCGGCTGCAATTCCAGGCGACCATTTTCGACAAGCTCATTGCCGCTTCCATTCGCTTGACGCATGTTCCGCTGGCCTGGTGCGTGTTGCTCTGGCAGATCGCATCTATCTATTTCATCCTGTGGGGCTGCTGGCAGATTGCACGGCGTCTCTTTGCCGAGGCGTATGCGCGATGGGCGGCGGTCACGCTCGTAGCGCTGCTTCTTACGATTCCGGTTTCAGCCACTGAGATCAGCCTGGCCGACCAATATTTGCATCCGCGCAATCTGGCGACCGCTGCGATCGTCTGGGCGATCGTCGCTACGCTTGATCGACGCTTTGTGCTGGCGGGCGTCCTGCTGGCGTTCGCCTTTGCCGTTCATGCCATCATGGCCAGCTTCGCCATTTCATTCTGCATTTTTCTTGGCTGGCAAGGGCGCTCCGCACCGGTTTTATATGCTGCGTTGTTGACGCCGTTCAGTTGGCTCTTCGCGCCCACTTCCGACGCCTGGCGCGCCGCCGCCGCGACGCGGCCGTTCAACCATTTGACGCGCTGGGCTTGGTACGAGTGGTTGGGCGTATTCGCGCCCCTGGCGCTGCTTTGGGTGTTTCGCTGGATTGCCGGCCGCAGCGGTCGAACCACGCTAAGACATTTCACCACGCGGCTCGTTTACTTCGGCTTGTTTCAGACTGCTGTGGGCCTTGCGATCATGCTTCCGCCGTCCCTTGAACGCCTGCGCCCGTTCGAGCCTATGCGCTATCTGCACCTGGTCTATCTGCTGTTCTTCCTCGTCGCCGGCGGGCTTCTGGGGCGCTACGTTCTTGGTCGCCACGTTTATCGCTGGCTGCTGCTGTTTGTTCCTCTTGCTGGCGGCATGTTCTACGCGCAACGGCAACTCTATCCCGCGAGCGAACACCTTGAGCTTCCCGGTCGCGCGCCGCACAACGACTGGCTCGAGGCGTTTGACTGGATTCGCCAAAATACGCCGAACGATAGCCTGTTTGCGCTCGACCCGCACTATATGGGAACTCCCGGCGAGGACTACCACGGCTTCCGCGCTCTAGCCGAACGCAGTGCCTTAGCGGATATTACGAAGGATGGCGGAATGGCCGCTCGCGTCCCGTCGCTCGCGCCGCGCTGGCTGAGGGAAGTGCAAACGACTGAGAACTGGCGCAATTTTCAGACGGCGGATTTCGCGAAGCTCAAGCAAGAATTCGGTGTGAACTGGGTCGTGCTGGCGAATCCGGGCGTGTCCGGACTAAGCTGTCCGTACAAGAATCCCAGCGTGATGGTCTGCCGGGTGGATTAATGGACAAAAGGAAACCGCGCCCGACGATCATCCGCTAAAGGACGCATTGCTAACTGACTCCCAAACAGCCGCAGCAACAACGCCTCGCCGCGTCGCGCCGTACCTTCCCATGGTGATCGCGGCAGTCGTGGTGCGCTGGGCGGTGATCCCTTTCGTGTACCGCGACTGGCTCGATCCTTTTGTCCTCGAGCATTGGGCCTTCGGCCGCGTCGGACGCTCCATCGCACAGGGTCACGGCTTCGGCAGCCCGCTCGCCGATACGGGCCTTTCTGCCCTCCTGCCTCCCGTTTATCCGTACATCGTCGCCGCCATTTTCAAGGTCTTTGGCATCTACACCGTCACTTCGATCATTGCCACGCTGGCGCTCAATAGCATCATTTCAGCGCTTACATGCATCCCGATCTTCTTCATTGCGAGGAAGTGCTTCGGGGAGCGCACCGCAAAATTCGCCACGTGGGGCTGGGCCTTTTTCCCCTACGGCGTTTACTACGGAGCCGACTGGGCTTGGTCTACCTGCCTGGTCACTTTGCTGCTTTGCTGGGCGTTCTTTGTCGCCATCGAACTCGAGGACTCAGGCAAGCTTAGCGACTGGCTCGGTTTCGGCGTGCTGGGCGGCATGGCCGCGCTGACCGAGCCGGTGGTGTTATCGGTGCTTCCTTTCCTTGGCCTTTGGACCTGCTATCAGCGGATGCGGAAACAACAGTCGTGGCTCGCTCCCGGCGCAGTCGCCGCGCTGGGCGCGGTCGTCATCATCTCTCCCTGGATCGTCCGCGACTATGCCATTTTCCACCGCTTCATCCCCATCCGCAGTGGCTATGGCCTGGAGCTCTACATTGGCAACAACGGTTATTCCGCCTACTGGGTCAACCGCGATCTGCACCCCAACCACAACGCCGTTGAGCAAGCCGAGTACGAGCGCGTCGGCGAGACCGCCTACATGGATCACAAGCGCGATCAGGCCAAGGCCTACATTCACGCGCATCGAGGATGGTATGCATGGATGGTCCTGCGCCGAGCCGTTTATATGTGGACGGGCTACTGGAGCCTTACTGCGGACTACTTGAAAGAGGAACCGCTCGACCCGCCCAACATCTTCGTGCAAACTACGGTTTCGCTGCTGGCGTTAATCGGCCTGTGGCGCGCGTTTCGCGCGAATTCGTTGTTGGCTATGCGATTTGCCATCGTGCTGGCCTTCTTCCCCGCAGCTTATTATTTCTCGCATCCCGAGACCTACTACCTCCGGCCCGCCGACCCAATCTTCGTGATTCTCGCTGCCTTCGCCTGTGCTGGCTGGCGAATCCGTAGCCGCAATCCCGCACAGCCCTAGGTTTTGTGGCCACTGCCCGTTGCTCTTGCGGGATGAACCCGGTTAGCATCTAACTAACTTGCCCACTGCCACCGACATTGCGCCCACTGAACGCGCCCGCCCTCGGCTGGTGCTCAGCGAGATAGCCGGCTTTGCCCTCGACACGTTTCGAACCAACAAAGTCCGTTTCCTGCTTACGGCGCTTGGCCTCATGATCGGCACCGCCTCACTCATCCTGGTCACCACCATCGGCTTGACGGGCAAGCAATATGTGCTGCACCTGATCCAGGGCATTGGCGCCAACATGATTGAGGCCGAATATCAGCAGGGAGATCGCATCACCAAGGCCAGCGCCGACGATCTGACTGTCGACGATATCAAGGCCGTTCAGGAGCAGGTTCCCGGCATCGTCGCTGCTTCGCCTGTTTTGCCCTTGTATGAGCGCGTCTCGGTCGGTGACGGAAAAGAACGCGACCTGCAAATCCTGGGTGTGGACCCGGCGTACGAGCAAGTCCGCAACCTGGTCCTTCTTAGCGGCCGCTTTTTCGATAGCCAGGATTCGCAGGAACACAACAAAGTCGGCGTCATTACGCAGAAATACGCGGAACAATATTACGGATCGACCAACGCCGCGCTCGGCAAGACGATCAAGCTCAGCGGTTTGCCCTTCACTGTCATTGGAACCTTCCGCGAGCGCGTCGATACGTTCGGGCAGTCGGAAGTGACCGACTCCACGATGCTGATTCCATACTCGGTCATCCGGTATTTTCGCGCCGCTCCCATTGTGCGGCAGATTTATTTCTCGGCCGCGGACCCTTCACTGGTCGAGCCCATTACAGCCGAAGTTCAGCGCGTACTCCAGTCCCGGCATCGTCCGGAATCGGTCTATAAGGTCGAGAATCTCACGCAGTTGTTGGCTGTGGCCGACAAGACAGCCAATACTCTCACCGCCGTCCTGCTCGCAATCTCGCTCGTGGTGTTGCTGGTAAGTGGCATCGGGATCATGAACATCATGCTGGCGACGGTGAGTTCCCGGGTTCGCGAGATCGGCATTCGCAAAGCGGTGGGCGCCACCAGGCGCGAAATTCGTTTTCAGTTCCTTTCCGAGGCCATGTTGATCTCGCTGATTGGGGGCTTGGCTGGCATTATTGTCGGCCTGGCGATTCCGTTTTCTGTCCGCTTCTTGACCGAATACCGCATTCCGATTTCTGGTTTGTCCGCAGTAATTGCGATCGCCGTTTCCTCTCTCGTTGGCATCATATTTGGCACGATCCCGGCCACGCGCGCCGCGCGGCTCGACCCGGTGGAGAGTTTGCGCCACGAATAACGAGCACTCTTTTGGACAATTCCGAAAGCAGGGTATGGGAAGGTCGTAAATTTGATCGATTATGAAAACATCGGTCAAAAACTCACGTGGGACATGGCTGGCGCTATTGTGGTTTGGCGCGTTGTGCTCCATCGCGGGCATGACCATCTTTCTTCCTGTGGGATGGGATCTCGCGATCTACCAGCGTGCCATTAAAGACTTGCAAGGCGGCCTCGATCCCTATGTCGCGGGTCTTTTGTACCCGCCATCGTTCGTTCGCCTCCTCCGAATTGCCAGTGTTGTTCCTGCCGTTCCCCGGCAGATCTTCTACTGGTTGTTCTACGCGGCAGGTTTCGGCGCCCAGCTCTGGGCAGGATTCAAGCTGGCTATGCCCTCGGAGAGGCGGGTCCTGCAATGGGCTCTCCCGTTGATTGTCTTTTTTCCGGGATTCATGCCTAACGAGGTCATTCTTTGTGGCAACATTGCCATCCCCATCTACGGAATCGTGCTGGCCGCGGCCGTCCGGGGATGGGAACGCGACCAGTGGGGTTGGTTCTACCTCGCCGTCGTGGCAGCGTCGCTGGTAAAGCCCCCGTACCTTGGGTTGCTCTCAATTCCGCTGTTTGGGGGGCGCAAACAAATCTTCAAGTCGGCTTCCGCGGCAGGACTGGGAGTGGCTTTGTTTGCTGCGCAAAAACTTATCTGGTCCTACGAGTTTGGCGAATACTTGGGGACCGTGCAAACCGCCAGCGTCTTTCGCAACGGCGCTGGGCACTTTGAATCGTTCGGATTCAGCGCGGCCGGAGTTCTCGCATCTGCGTTGCGCGCAATGGACAAGCCCTTTGTCTTCTCCAGCGCACTGTTCTATTTGGGATATGGCAGCGTGCTTTTCGCACTGTTCGTTTATTTCCGCTGGCAATATCGATTGGGACGCGTTCGCAGCCACACCTGGTTAACAGTATTGTTACTGGGCACCTTCCTGTTGAGTCCAAGAATCCTCCAATACGACGCTCTCCCAGCCACTGTGCCGATGTTCCTGCTCGTAATTCGTGGCTGGAAGGACACTGTTGGCCGCTGGATTGTAATCGCCGGGTTCGTCGGTGCGGCGGCGGCGTTTGCGGCAAATCGCGATGACCTGGAGGTAGCCCTCGCGATGTGGGCTCTCCTGGTGTCCGGACTGCTGGGCCTGTACCGAGAGGTTCACCTCTCAAAACGATCGGTCGGAGTCGAATCTGGAGAGCTGCTGCCTGCGCAGTGAACCGATCACCGTCGTTTGGACGCGAATTCACTTCGCTCTGTCACCGCAGTGAGCTAGAATCCCCGTTGCGGGCTCTTACAGGAACGCTTGCATAAAGCATAGGGGTTTTCGCACCCAGGAGATCCATTGGGAATACGCCCAGAGTCGTTCGGGCTCAAGCCTGAGATTTCGACGGTCGTTTGCTGCTTCAACGAGGAAGCGGTACTTCCGGAAACTGCGCGACGCTTGACCGCAGTTTTGGAGCAAATCGACCCGTCTTTCGAAATCGTTTACGTGGACGACGGCAGTCGGGATAATACTTCCCAAATTCTGGCCGATCTGGTCGCCTCCGACCCTCGTGTACGAGTGGTGACGCTATCCCGAAATTTCGGGCAGCAGATTGCGCTCACTGCCGGGTTGGAGTATGCCAGAGGCGCAGCCGTAGTGCTCATTGATGCCGATCTCCAAGATCCTCCTGAGGTCATTTCCGAAATGGTTGCGCTTTGGAAACGGGGCAATGAAGTTGTGTACGGTACCCGCCAGAGCCGGGAGGGTGAGACTGCTTTCAAGTCTCTGACCGCAAAATTGTTCTACCGTTTTATAAACTGGCTTTCCGACGTGCCGATTCCACTGGATACCGGCGATTTCCGTTTGCTGGATCGGCGCGTGGTGGACGCTTTGTTGGCCATGCCCGAGCACGACCGTTTTTTGCGCGGGATGGTGAGCTGGGTCGGATTTCGGCAAGCGTCCGTACACTATGATCGCGCTGCGCGCCATGCTGGGGATTCAAAGTACACACTGCTGCGGATGGCTCACTTTGCGGCAGACGGGATTATGTCGTTTTCGATTGCGCCCCTGCGTCTGGCGACTTTGGTGGGCCTGGCCACTTTCGTTCTGGCTGCGCTTGGGGGCTTGGCTGGGGCGGCTTTCGGGCTTATCAACCGACAATGGATGCCCCCCTGGATTTGGGGTCTACTCGTCACGCTGCTTTTGGGGGGGACACAGTTGATGTGTCTGGGGATTCTTGGGGAATATCTCGGCCGAACTTATGCCGAGAGCAAGCGCCGTCCTCTTTTTCTCGTGCGAAACACATTGGGTTTTGACGAACCTTCGTCATGCACCGCGGAATCGCTGCCGCTCAGGATGACCCGGGGTGGAAGAGCTTGAATGGTATGTGTGTGAAAGAATCGCGCGCATGTGCCGTCCTCGGACCTCACGCGGCGGCTAGAACTGACTTTTTGGGGCATCATCATCATTGTCTTTCCGACGAGTAGCCTTGTTTCAATGGTCACCGCGTTGAGCTAAGAATCCTCGCTCGCAGGAGGGCGCCGATTTTCGGTAGATTGTCAAACTGGCCGTGGGTCGGATTGCTGTGGGCAGGCGCGGCCTGCTCAGTCGTGGGCATGGCGGTTTTTCTGCCTGTGGGATGGGATGCGGCCCTCTATCGGCAAGCCATCAAGGATCTGCATGACGGACTCGATCCATACGTTGTCGGCACGGTGTGCTTCGGAACAAATGCTGTCGCCGGAAGTCCGCGCCAATTTTTTCTTTACCCTCCAATCACAGTGAAAATCTTGCAACTGGCCGGTCTCATTCCTGCTATTCCTGAGCGCGTGCTGTATTGCCTGATATATGCTGCGGGGTTCGGTTGCCAACTTTGGGCCGGGTTCAAGCTGGCTCTTCCTTCGGAGCGCCACATTCTGAAATATGCACTGCCGTTGGTTGCTTTCTTCCCCGGGTTCATGCCAAACGAGGTCATCCTCTGTGGCAACATTGCCTTCCCCCTTTACGGAATCGTGCTGGCCACAGCGGTTCGGGGCTGGGAGCGCAACCGGTGGGGTTGGTTTTACTTCGCAGTACTGGCGGCGTCGCTGATTAAGCCCCCCTTTTTGGTATTTCTCGCCGTTCCCCTGCTTGCGGGTCGTCAACAAACCATCAAGTCCGCCGTCGCGGCGGGAGCCGGCGTAGCTTTGTTTGGTGGGCAGAAACTTATGTGGCCCTACCAGTTTGGGGAATACCTTCAAACCCTGCACACCGCTAGTGTCTGTCGCAGCGCTGCCGGGCACTTTGAATCGTTTGGATTAAGTGCCGCCGGAGTTCTCGCCTCTGCTCTGCACGGGATGGGCAGGCCCGTTGTTTTGCCCTCCTTGCTCTTTTATCTCTGCTATGGCTGCCTTCTCTTCGCGACGCTCGTTTATTTCAGCCAACAATACCGATTGGGACGCATCAGAACCCATAATTGGCTGACGGTACTGCTACTGGGCACATTCCTGTTGAGCCCGAGAATCCTGCAATACGACGCGCTCCCAGCGACTGTGCCCATGTTCCTGCTCGTTCTTCGCGGATGGAAGGATACCAGCGCGCGGTGGATCGTTGGTGCTGGCCTCGTTGGCGCAGTGGTGGCTCTTGCGACCAATCACGATGGCCTGGAAATTTCTCTGGCGATGTGGTCGCTTCTGCTCGCGGGGCTACTGCTTCTCAGAAAAGATCTTTCACTTGCTCCCAAGTCAGCCACCACGCCGTTGGGGGACCCCAACGAAGAATTGTTAGTCTCCCCTTGATCGTCGTATCGACGAATCTGATACCGCCCAGTCTGCCCTGACCTCACCAGCCGCTGGAAGCCGGTTCGCGACCCGCAGGCTGGCAATCACCAGGCGGATGTCGTTGAAGCTGACGAATGGAGGCACGGCGTCCTTGATATCGCGCAGTCGCTCCACTCCTTTAGTCAGGCAGGCGGCTTCGATGAGCGGCTGAGCGCCGGGAGAAATCCACTTGGGGTCGAGTTTGATCTGACCCGTTTCGATCAGGTTGGCAACGGTTCCGGCGATGGTAGAAAGCTGGCGAGCGCGCAGGCGGGCGATCTCGTCGAAGGTGCGGCCTTCGCGGAGGAGCTGCAAGGTCTGTTCGCCGGGAGGAACCTCTTTCGTCGTGGCCGTGGTGGCTCGTTCGCCCTTTGAAAAATTGCGCAGCGCCTGCAGAATTTCGGCGCCATAGACGTCGGCTTTGCGCTCGCCGATTCCGGCCACCTTCATGAGCTCGGCCAGCGTCTTCGGCCGCCGACGACATATTTCCTCGAGCGTGCTGTCATGCAGGACGACGAACGCGGGGATTTTCGTTTCCCGCGCGATGGTCCGCCGCCACTCCCGCAAATAGTCGGCGAGCGCGGGATCGAAATCTGCAAGCGCGGGCGCTCCTCCCTGCGGGGAACTTACGAAGCCGTCTCCGGCTACGACGCGCCCCTTGCTCTTGCGGCGCGGGGAGGAAGTTCCGCGAGAGCGGAGTTGGTCCGCAGCGGGCTGGTCCCGCAGCCACTCCGGCTTGTCCGAACAGTTGTCGCAGGTGCCGCAACGGTCCCACCTCGGCGTCTCCCCGAAGTGCAGGCAGATTTGGCGATGGCGGCATCCGGGCGCGTCGGCAAAGCGGCTGATGATGCGTTTGCGGTCCAAGGAACGCTCGCGCTCGCCTTCGTCCTCCATTTTTCGGATGAAATATTCGAGCAGGATGTGGTCGCGTTTCTGCCAGAGCAGCACGCAGTCGGCGCTTCGGCCATCGCGGCCGGCGCGCCCGGCCTCCTGGTAATACTGCTCAATCGATTTCGGCAGCGAGAGATGAATGACGGCGCGGACCGAGGGTTTGTTGATGCCCAGACCGAACGCGATCGTGCCGACCAGCACGCGGACCTCGTCCGACATCCAGCGCTCCTGATTTTGCCGGCGCTGCGGCGCTTCCATCTTCGCGTGGTAAGGAACAGCCGGAATGTCGTTCTCTTCCAGATACTCGACGGTTTCTTCTACGCGGCGAATGGTGGGCGCGTAGACGATGATGTTGCCCTCCTGGTAGTAGCGCACCCCTTCCGCCAGCAATTCGAGCTGCGTAAGCGGATCGCATTCGTGCACGACGTAGCGCAGATTCTTGCGGTGGAAGCTGGCGATGTAAAGATCGGGATCGCGCATCTGGAGCTGCTTGAGAATGTCGTGGCGCACCTGGCGGGTGGCGCTGGCCGTGAAGGCGGCAATCGGAATTTCGGGAAAACGCTGGCGCAGACGGCTGAGCTGGCGGTAGTCCGGGCGGAATTCGTGTCCCCATTCGGAGATGCAGTGCGCCTCGTCGACCGCGAAATATCCCACGGGCACCTGCGCCAGCCAGTCGAAGGAACTTTCTGCGGCCAGTCGCTCGGGCGAAAGATAGATTAGCCGATACTCGCCCCGGCGCGCGTTCACCATCGCGTGCCCGCGCTCGGATGAACTTTGAAAGCTATTCATTGCGGTCGCTGGAATGCCCATGAGCGCCAGTTGCGCCGCCTGGTCCTGCATGAGCGCAATGAGCGGCGACACGATCACGGCGGTCTTGCCCGAAACGACCGCGGGAAGCTGGTAGCAAAGCGATTTGCCCCCGCCCGTCGGCATGACGGCGCAGACATCGTGCCCGGCGAGCAGGCTGCGGA
>Ga0326728_10011642_pt1 | contig 19943 bp, 19 predicted proteins | sample MB3enrmetagenome_FD_207602 | JGI IMG/M metagenome (GOLD analysis project Ga0326728, IMG submission 207602) | Lab enriched peat soil microbial communities from McLean, Ithaca, NY, United States - MB31MN | ecosystem: Environmental > Terrestrial > Soil > Wetlands > Peat | place: USA: New York... | reverse complement strand
GCCGCAACCAGCCACCGCCCAAGCGCAAAGGTCCAAACCCCACAGGCCGGGGCAAGCCCCGCCCCTACGAACCACGGACGACGGACAAAGGACGAATGACTCATTTCACAAACACGAACCCATAGACGGGGGCGCCTCGGTACCGGATTCGCGGACCCCCAGGACGGTCGGGAACCTCCGGCTCCGCCAGGAATCGAAGGTCCTCCCGATACCGCTGCCTCAGCTTGGGATCGATCCACGCCCGATCCGGCGTCAACTCCGCCAACCCCAAGCTCCAACCCTCCCTTCCCAGCCCTTGCCGGGGGTGCGCGAGCTCCGATTCCCTCGCCCACGGCCGGCCGCCGAGCAGAGCGCACAGCTTCTGCTGCAGCTTCGCCAACCGCTCGCACGCCGTCAGGATGGTTTCCGTCACATCGCCGAACAATCCCATCATCCGCTCAAGCCGCTGGCGCGCGCTCTGCCCCGCCTCCGTCAGAATCGCCTTCAGTTGAGCTTTTTCTTCGCGCGTTCGCTCCTCGAAGACTCTAACCAGTTCCCACGCGGCGTTGGCCGCCGCCTTGATGCGCTTCTCGTCCCCGGCTGGGAGCGCGGGCGTCTCGCCCGCTCTTGCGCAGTCCTTCGGCTGCCCCGGCGCATCCGGAGGTTGGCTCGTAGCGTTTGGGGGCGTCTCGTCCACGCTTCCGGAGTCGTCAAGCGGGGGAACAACAAGAGCGGGCGGGACGCCCGCGCTCCCAGCCGGCGCGAACGCGTCCGCGAAGACGTGCGAAAGGTCCGCTCGCGACACGCCGCCCACCGTCGCCTTTCCCCGCTGCTCCACGCTGGTCCGCAAGTACTCCTGCTTCAGAGCCCCCACCACTTCCTTCTCCCGCCACTCCGGCCACGCCGACGGCGCAATCCCCGCCGCCACCTGCGCCGTCCCGCCCGACATGTAAAGCACCTGCTGCGGCTCCCCCTCGCCCAGCGTCACCTCGGTCTTCCCTCCGTCCATCACCAGTACCGCGCTCCCGCCTCGCAACAGGCTCTTGAGCGGCTCCGCCTGATGGTCCCACGGATAGTCGGCAAGGTGATGCGGGGTGTCGTCCAGCGCCGCTTGCTTCAGCTTCTCCACCCGCGCCGCCTTCCGCGCCTCCGCTCCCTGCCAGCTCCACTCCCCCGCCGGCTTCATTTCCCCCGTCTTCGCCGCCAGCACCTGGGCTACCTCCCGAGGCGACCGAAACGGGTTGCCCATCGCCGCCGCGCTCCAGTTGATCATGTTCCGGCTGTGACGGTTCCAGCGCAGCTTGGGGCCGAAGCCTTCCTCTTCGTCCCGCCCCGCCAGCAACAGCCACCCCAGGTGCTCGAAGCGCCCGTTCAGCTTCACCAGCCGCTCCCGAAACTCCCCGTTGTCGAATACGTCGCGCACGAGCCTCGCCACCACATAATCTCCCAGGTCCGCCTGGCCGGGCTCCGCCGCCACCGTCAGGCGCGCCTCCAGCCCGATGGCCTGCTCCACCGCGTGCACGTGGGGCAGCAGCTCCCGCCGCCACGCGCAGTCGGCCATCCCCAGCACCAGTTTGGTCGCCGTCTCGCTGCGAGGAGCGAAGGCGGCCAGGAAGTCCTGGCGGTGGGCTTCCAGCTCCTCCGGGGTGGCTCCCGCCATGGCCAGGCTGCCGCGCAGGTCGACGCAACTGAGCCCGTGCTGGATGCCGGTGCTCTTCCCCTGCTCGCGCTTGCGGCGCTTCCCTTCCTGGGCCAGCCCCAGGCTGGCGATGGAGGCGGCGCGGCGTCGGGGAGTGTCGCGGAAGACGACTTCCTTGGGCGTCGCCTTTCGGACCTTTTCCAGATTGCGCCGCTTGGCCTCGCGCCCCTCGGGCGTCGATTGATACGCGCGTTTGGGCTTATCGGTCATGGACCCGCCGTTCGGCCCTTGGTCTCCCGGCGACGGCGAATCCGCCTTTGGGGCCTCGACGTTCGAGGTTTCGGGGTTCCGGATTCAAGCCAGCTACGCTCGCCATGTGGGTCTGAAATTCATGACACATCTACGCTACACCATGCTGACTTGTGTGTCAAGAAAAAAATTGTCAGAAGGGGTATCGGCTAAAGGATTAGAGACGGGCGCGGCCCCGTCTCATGGGGCCACTTCTGTCGCTGAACGTCGGCGATCCTTTTGAAACCGTGCCATCGGAAAGACAGAGACAGAAAAAGGAACATTTCTAATGGGGCTTGACATCACACCATCACACCCTTACCGCTTGACTCATGGCCGGGCAAAAGCTACGCTCAATGGGAGGGCAGTTTCATGGGTCTGAAGTACATCCAAGCGAGCATTGCCAATCCTGCGAGGCCCCGGCGCAGCGCCCGGCTGAAGTTTCTGGTTGACTCCGGCGCAATGTACTCGGTAGTTCCGGCGTCCGTGCTTCGACGCTTGGGCATCAAGCGCGGTAAGACCAAGACTTTTATCCTCGCCGACGGGACTGAAATCAAGCGCTTCATGGGTGAGGCGCGGTTTCGCATGAATGGTGAGGAGGGCACTTCTCCGGTCGTCTTCGGCGAGGAGGGTGACAGCATTCTGCTGGGCAGTATTTCGTTGGAGGTTTTGGGTTTTATCCTCGACCCCTTCAAGCGCGAGCTCCGGCCACTCCCCATGATCTTGGCTTAGCTTCCGAATGCCCGAGCATGGCTTGCTCGCCCGACGGCGCTAGTTCTGAGGAGCTACATGAAGTAAGCCTTCCCCCTGGCCAAGCTCGATGAGGGCTCGCTCTGTGCTGATCCACCGCTCGAATCCCTCTGGATGAAAAGAGAACCGCCGCTTCTGGAATAAGCGATCCAGCAGTTGCTTGTACTTATTCTCCACACACCCTGGAACAAGATGTCCAAGCTCGGTCGCCGTCGGAATAGATGCAGGCACCAGGTCGACGACAATGAACTTGAACAGACTGTGATTTCCCGAAAGACCGAGCGTCAGTAGGTACTGAAAGAACGCATCTACTTCGGGGGCGGAATATCCAATTACAAAAATCCTTGTCGCTAGCCGTAGCTCCTCCACAGCCCTACGCCACACAGGCTTCATGATCTCCTGGTATTCGCTCTTGTCCCACGACGGGGGAACCAGTAGGGGCTGAAACAGGCGGCCCGGGCACCTATCGCAGGTCTGCATACGAACCTCTGAAGGAGCGCCACTAAATTTCTCTCCGAGAATGATTCCCCTTCTTTGGCAGCTAGGACAAATGCCCCAGTTTGTTGAGCCATGCAGTTTGAGGACTGAGCAGCTGTTTGCGTCAGTCCGCATCTTCGATTCCAAAAAGCAGTCTGTGGGCAAGTGGTAATCAACGCCCACTCCGAGCCGCCGCAGTGCATCGTCAATTACTAGGTCATAGTTGAAGGTAATCACGGTTCCGACCCGCGTCTTCTGCCTCGATGGGTCATCGAAAAGGCCAGCTATCAAGCTCGCAAAGTAATCGTATATGTCGGCGTGGTAAGAGGGTTCGGGGTTTTCATACTCAGGCTGGAATACGTCCGGACGCGCAGCCAAATCGATCCTCCCGCGGAAACCACGTTGGAGTATGAGGCGTATCGTCCACCCCCCTCTACCGGGCGGATGTGTCGCGAGCTGCAGAGTCTTCGCAATCAGGTACACAGTACTGTCCCGTGTTTCCCGGGAGCACTCCCCAAGCCTGTATGACATTTCCACAAGGCCGAACAGCTTTTCGATGTCGTCGAGGTCCATTTCGACCTTCTCGCGAGCTTGCGCCATGTCCCGCTTGAATTTGAACACCTCTTCGAAATGCGCACGTTCATAGTCTTCAAAGTCTACCAGAGGGTCATCAAATAGTTCGCGCGCGCGATCCAAGAAGTCCCGAACTAGGGGTGCTCCTGCGCGCCAGGAGAATCCCGCGCCGAGAATAAAAACATTTCGAGCGGGTTTCCGGTTCGGCATGGATGGCCTATTCTTGGTGACTATTAATATAAGCCTTATTCGCCAAGCTTGTAAGATCTAGATCTCGCTGGTGGCGCATAGTCGCGCCTCTTGCGACGCATGCGGCAGAGTGCACACTCACTCCACTCACTCGCGGTGGTGAGAGACGATGAATTCACGCTCCCCACAGCCCCCGACCTTCTCAGTCCGCACACATGCCAAATCGCTGCACGTGCGCGCGGCGGGCAGAATTGTCGTGGCAGAAAAAGTGTGCCGCAGCTATGTGGGGTGCTTTTTCGTATCATCTTTGATGCTTGGAGCCTTGACGGTCAGCCCCTCCGCGTCTTCAAGAATGTCTCTGGGAAAATTGCTCACTACGCCAGGAGGCAGTACGACGTAATCTCCCATTTCAAGCTCTATTTCCCTGCCGTCAATTGCTCCTTTTATCTTGCCTTTCAGAACGAAGGTGGATTCGATCGCCAGGTCTTGATGTTTGGGCAGATGGTTGGTTTGCTCTCCCTTCTTAAACCGCCAGAACTTTATCTCCACCTTGTCAGTTTTGCGCACTCCATCCTTAAATTGACCCACTAGCCATCCCCGTTGATGTTCGCTGTCGTGGTAAAAATTTCCCCGATAGTAGGCCATATGCTTTTATACCTCGGCGCGCGCATCCAAACAAGCGGCGGATCAACTCCCGCCGCTTCACAGAGCTCCTAGCGACACAGGTTCCTTAATCACCTCTCCGTCTTGCAGGTTCCTCTCCGCCAGTTCGCGATTTGCCTCGAAAACCAACCGGATTGCCTCCTGAAGATTTTCGCGAGCCTCGTCGAGCGTCTTGCCCTGGGTGTTGGCGCCGGGCAGATCTTCCACCCACGCAATGTAGCCTTCTGGCACTTTCTTGAAAACGGCCGTCAATTCCATGATCCCTCCCCGCCCTTGGTCCACAACTCTGCCTCAGATTGCGATGCATACTGTGGCCAAGCCCCCTGTCCCTAGTCCCTCTCCTGCGCGCACTTGACCGCTGCCCGGCCGAGGAACTCCGCCGCCTCGCCCAGTTCTTCTTCGATGCGCAGCAACTGGTTGTACTTGGCGACGCGGTCGGTGCGGCTGGCGGAGCCGGTCTTGATCTGGCCGGTGGCGAGCCCAACCGCGAAGTCGGCGATGAAGGTGTCCTCGGTTTCGCCGGAGCGGTGCGAGACGACTGACGTATACCCGTGGCGGCTGGCCAGCTCGACGCAATTGATGGTCTCGGTGACCGTGCCGATCTGATTCAACTTGATCAGGATGGAATTGGCCACGCCCTCTTCGATGCCGCGCGCGAGCCGATCCATGCTGGTGACGAAGATGTCGTCGCCCACCAGTTGGATCTTGCCGCCGAGCTCATCGGTGAGTATTTTCCAGCCGTCCCAGTCGTCCTGGGCGAGGCCGTCTTCGATGGAGACGATGGGATACTGGTCCACCCATCCCGCGTAGAGCTTCACCATGTCTTCAGCCGACTTGCGGGACTCGTCGGACTTGAAGAAGACATATTTTCCGTCCTGGAACATCTCGCTGGAGGCCGGATCGAGGGCGAGGCAGATATCGTGCCCGGGCGAGTAGCCCGCTTTCTCGATGGCTTCGAGGATCAGCTCGATGGCTTCCTCGTTCGACTTCAGGCTGGGCGCGAAGCCGCCCTCGTCGCCCACCGAGGTGTTGTAGCCCTGGTCCTTCAGCACTTTCTTGAGGGCGTGGAAGGTCTCCACGCCCATGCGCAGCGCGTCCGAGAACGTCTCGGCGCCCACGGGCATGATCATGAACTCCTGGAAGTCGACGTTGTTATCCGCGTGCACGCCGCCATTGAGGATGTTCATCATGGGGACGGGCAGGCGCCGCGCCTGGAGTCCGCCGAGGTAACGATAGAGCGGCTGGGCGGCGGAGCGAGCCGCAGCGCGACAGATGGCCATGGAGACGGCAAGCATGGCATTGGCGCCCAGGTTGCTCTTGTGGGGCGTGTGGTCGAGCTCAATCATGCGCCGGTCAAGGACGGACTGCTCGCGCGCGTCACGGCCGCCCAGATCGCGGGCAATGGTGAGGTTGATGTTCTCGACGGCTTGCAGGACGCCTTTGCCCTGATAGCGCTTCTTGTCGCCATCGCGCAGCTCGATCGCCTCGTGCTCGCCCGTCGATGCACCCGACGGCACGGCGGCGCGGCCAAAGGCGCCGTCACGCAGGTGAACGTCCACTTCCACGGTCGGGTTGCCGCGTGAATCGAGGATTTCACGGCCAAAGATCAAGTCGATTTCAGCCACTGGGATAGCTCCTTCCAGAGAGAGTCGAAAGTCGAAAGTTAAAAGTCGAAAGTAGAAGGCGGTCGGTTTTGGCTTTCGACCTCAAAACCGGACACTATGTGATGGTATCACAGCGGCACGCGGCCGGGTTTCAGAAGAAGGGAATAGGGAATAGGGAATAGGGAATAGGGAATAGGGAACAGGGAATAGTTAGCCGGCAGCGTTTCCTTCCGCTTTTCTTCCCTATTCCCTGTTTTTTCAACTTTCGACTCTCGACTCTTTCTGGGTTATTCTGAGACTTGGTAGACCGGAGGTGCAAATGGAAGCCAAGAAGACGTACAAGAGCTTTCGTTATCAGAACGACCTGGTGTTGAAATCGAACCGCCGTGGAACCATGATCTCCGCCGGCAAGCACGAGGTGGTGGTGGGAAGCCCGCCCGAATTCAGGGGAGAAGAGGGCTTGTGGTCTCCCGAGGACTTGCTGGTGGGCGCCCTCAACACGTGCCTGATGCTGACCTTCATTTCCTACGCCAGCCACAAGGGACTGGAGATCGTCTCCTACGAGTCTCACGCCGAAGGCCTGCTGGAAAACGTCGACGGCAAGTATCGCGTCACCGAAATTACGGTGGAGCCGCGCATCGCGCTCAAGTCCGAAGGTGACATCGAGCGCGCCCGCGAGATGATGAAGAGCGCCAAGGAAGGCTGCTTTATCTCCAACTCGATCACGGCGACGATGAAGCTCGATCCGCAGTTCCGGGTGGCTTGACTCATTGCCGATTGCTGATTGCCGATTGCCGATTGAAAAAAAAGCAGTCAGCGATCAGCGCTCAGCCCTCAGCGGGCTGCTTGCCCGGTATCTCTTGCTGACGGCTGAATGCCGACGGCTTCTTCCAATCGGCGATCGTCAATCCTAAATCGGCACAAGGCCCGAAGGCTGGTCACCCAAATTGCTTCGCCGGCGGTTCAGTGCCTATGATGAAAGGGGGTAAATCAAATGGGAGCCACACATGTGACCGTCGCCTTGCGGGGCCTGGGGAGTTCCAACGGGACCTACGAAGCGGACTTTCTCGTCGATACGAACCAACGGACTGCGTCGGATTGCGTCTGTTCGGCCGCCAAGCTCAGGCAGATTGGAGTCCAGCGTGTGGGAACGATGATTTACGAATTGGCGGACGGAATGAAACACCAGGCCCCTTTCGGCCTAGTGGAGATTAGGTTCATGGGCGAAATCACTGCCGGCCGGGTGGTCTTCGGTCCCGATAACGTAGAGCCGTTGCTGGGAGTCACGGCTCTCGAATCGGTGGGCATTACCGTCGACCCCGCTAACCGGACGCTGAAGCGATTGCCTGCCATTCCGTTGAAGGGGATGACGGCACTCACTGAGCCGAAACCAGCCTGATGCCCACTTATCCCCAGATCGCCGCGGATATCGCGATGGCAGTGCTCATCGGGATGCTCACGGGACTGGAGCGGGAGCATGAGCGCAAGGAGGGCGAACCGCTTTTTGCCGGTATTCGGACCTTTCCCCTTATCTCGCTGGTTGGATATGTGGCGGGGCTGGTGGCGAAGCTCGGCTACGGTTCCGTGCTGGCCGTGGCTTTTGCGGGCGTGTTTCTGATCGTCGCTGCCGAGTACGTCCTCAAGTCTCTCGCTCAACATCCCGGCTCGACCACCGAGTTTGTGGCCATCCTTACATTTCTCGCCGGCGTACTCATAGCCTTCGGCTATTTGATTCCGGCAGCCACGATCACGATCGTCGCCACGCTGACTCTGATGCTGAAGCAGCCTCTGCACCTGCTGGCGCAAAGGATCCAGGCCGAGGAAATCTACGCCATCCTCAAGTTTGCGATTGTGACGGTGATCATCCTGCCGCTGTTGCCCAACCGCGTCATGGGACCGTTCCAAGTCTTCAACCCGCGCTTCGTCTGGTGGATTGTGGTGTTCATCTCCGCCATCAGCATGGTGGGTTACGTTGCGATGCGCTTTCTCGGGACGGAGCAAGGCATCGCCCTGACCGGGTTCCTCGGCGGACTGGTTTCGAGCACGGTCGCGACGCTGGGACTCTCGAAGGACGCCCGCGCTAGCGATGATTCCCTCGCCAACTTTTTCGCACTTGGGATCCTTATCGCGTCTACGACGATGTTCTTCCGCGTTCTGTTTGTGACCCTGGTGATTGAGCCAGGCTTGGCACGGAGCCTGGCTCTCCCGATCGCCCTGCCGACGCTGGTCGGCGTGGGTATTTCCGCCTTCCTGTGGAGGAGAAAGGGAGTTGGCGCAGCCGCCAAGGTTCCGCTTGAAAACCCCATGGAGTTAGGCCGTGCCCTCAAATTCGGGTTTCTCTTCGCCGTCATCATGATCGCTTCCAAACTCGCTTACCAGTATTTCGGCGCAGCGGGCATCTACGTGGCCAGCGCCCTGGCGGGCCTGAGTGAACTGGATGCCATCACGGTCTCGGTGGCACACCTCGCACATGATAAAGTCCTGACTTACAGCACCGCCAACGCCTCGATCCTCCTGGCAAGCGCCTCAAACACGCTGGTGAAAGGGCTCATTGCCATGGTAATCGGCAGGCAATCTCTGCGAGCAGTGATCCTCCCGATTTTTGCCGCCCTGCTGGTGAGTACGATGGCTGCTTTCATCTGGGTTATCTTGCACTGAGGTGGCTCAGCCGTTCCACCGCTTCCTCCAACCGCTGGCGTTTCCTCCAGAAATCTCCCCACAAGTCGCCGATTTTTTCGAGGCGCGCAAAGACAGTCCTGATGTTCAGCCGATCGGGCCGCAAGGTGGATCGCAGCTCTTTGGGCTCAATCGGCGCTGAGACCGGCGCTTTCGGAAACGCTCTGACCACGTAAGGAGCGGCGAGCGGGCGGCCATAGGCGTTTTGCGACGCGTCGATCAGGACCCTGCCGGGCGGCCGTTTCTCCACCGTCCGCTCCTGCGTCACCAGCTCGGGATGCTCGGCCGCCACCAGTCGTCCGACGATCTCCGCGAAAGTCCGCACATGCTCATAGGTGTAGCCCGGTTCTACCGGCACGTACAGGTGAAATCCCGTCGCGCCGGAGGTCTTCAGGTACGGCGTCAGTCCCAGGGCAACCAACTTCTCGCGAATCGCACGGGCTACCTCTACCACCACGGCGTAGCCGGTGCCATCGCTCGGGTCGAGGTCGAAGAACACCCAGTCCGGATGCTCAAGGTTGTCGCGCCGGCTCGACCACGGGTTGTGGTCGATGCAACCCAGATTGGTGAGATAGAGCAGCGCCGCGCGGTCGTTGGCGATGAAGTAGCGAATTTCTTGTCGCGACTTCCCCGATCGAGGCTTCTCGTGGTGGTCCTCGGAACGAATCGCCACCGTATCCATCCACTCCGGCGCCGTCTCGCCGGCGTCTTTCTGGAAGAATGCCTCACCCGTAATGCCGTTGGGATAGCGACGCAGCACCAGCGGGCGGTCCTTCAGGAACGGCAGCAGGTATTCGGCAATGCGATAGTAATAAGCAAGCAGATCTCGCTTGGTGTAACCTTCGCCTGGAAAATAAACTTTATTGAGGTTAGTGAATCGCAGTTGGCGACCATCGATCTCCACCACCACGTTCTCGGCGCGGCCATGGTCGAGCTCCCTCTCGATCTCTTCCTTCCCTGCCAGCACGCGCGCGCCAAGGGCCGGCGCCGCCGGCGGCACGCCGCTTCCTCCGCCGCTGCTCCCGACTTCCCTCTTGGGTACCGCGTCCTCGAAGCGACAATCCTTCGCCTCCTGGTCTGTCCGTAGTCCGAGGAAAACGGGCGCGCGCAGCCGTCGCTCGTCCGTCCAGTTTCCATACTTTACCCGAGCCACGAGGCAAGGCTCGATCCACGTGGCCTTCTCCTTCGTGTCCGGCGCGGCCCCAAACGGGCAACTCGCCGTCTCCAGCGGTTTCAGCTCGTCGAAGACCTCCTTCTGCGTTTTCTCGTTGAAGCCGGTGCCCACGCCACCGATGAATCGCAGCTTCTGCCCGTCGTAAAGGCCCAGGAGCAGCGCGCCAAAATGCTCGCGCGAGCCTCGTGGCTCGGTCCAGCCGCCGATCACGGCGTCGACCTCATCGACTACTTTGAACTTCACCCAGGCAGGGCTGCGCGTGCCGGCGTAGGCGCTTTGGGCGTGCTTGCCGATGATGCCCTCGAGGCCGGCCGATTTCGCAAGCTCGAACAGCTCCCTGCCCTTCCCCACTTCGTGGTCGCTATAGCGGACCTGATCGCTCCAATCCAACAGTTCGCGCAGAAACCGTTTGCGCTCCACCAGAGGGACTTGGCCGAGATCGTACCCATCGCAATAGAGAACGTCGAACAAGTGATAGGTGATCAACGCTCGACGCTGCAGCAACGCCGAAGGGCGATCGACGTTCATGCGCGACTGCAGCCGCTCGAAATCGCTGCGGCCGTTTCGATCGAGGACGACGATCTCGCCGTCGAGGATCGCCTGCCGCGCCCTGAGTCGCTCCGGCAGGCTTGCGAGCTCCGGATACTGCGCGGTGATCACGCGTCCAGTGCGCGAGCGCAGCTCCAGGCGCCCATCGTCGATCCACGCCATGGCGCGGATGCCGTCCCACTTGATCTCGAAGATCCAGTCGGGGTGGGAGAAAGGTCTTTCGGCGAGGGTGGCAAGCATCGGCGTAATCTTCGACGGCATCGTCGCCTTTCGTGCCCCTTCCAGCGCCGCCGGACCGAGAGCGCCGGCTAGAGCTCCGGCTGGATTGACTAACGGTGGCAGCGCTTCTTCGATCTCTTCCAGCGTGCGACCGGTGAGCACCGAACCATCGTGCTCGTCGATGTCCCAATCGGGGTCCACCGCCGCATCGCGATGCTTGATCATGAGCCAAGGGTCACCGCGTTCCTTCGGATTGCGAATCCTCACCAGCGCGAAGCTGCCGCGCAGCTTCCGTCCATGAAGCGAGAACTTCAGATCGCCGCGCTCGAGCTGTTGCTTGGCCGGGGAATTGCCTTCGGTGCGAAACGTGCCGGCGTCCCAGACCATCACTGGACCCGCCCCATATTGCCCTTCAGGGATTACACCCTCGAAATCGGCATACTCGAGCGGGTGATCTTCGACGTGCATGGCGAGGCGCTTGTCTGCCGGATCGAGCGACGGCCCCTTGGGGACGGCCCACGAGACCAGCACGCCGCCGATCTCGAGTCGGAAGTCGTAGTGGAGGCGCGTCGCCGCGTGCTTCTGGACCACAAAGCGGTTTCGCTCAACGCCAGCCGGCTCTTGCGGCGGACGCGCAGCACGCTCAACCGACGGCTCCACGCCGGGCTCCGGCGTCTGTCGGGAGCGCCGTTTGCGTCGATATTCTTCGAGGCGGGCCATCGTCGCGCTGATTATAGCTTGAAGCGGCTGCACAAGCTCGGGTTCGTCCGAGCTTACCACCCTCTTGCCCCCTCCCAAGACAGGGAAGGACTCCGGCGTATGTCGGCTTGCGGACAACTCCCCTACGGGATCAGGAGATGGTTAAGCCCACCTTCCCCCCTTCATGGTGAAGAATTTGGGTTGAGGGATGGTGGGGAGGGTGGTCGTTCGGAGGTCATGATAGTAAGGAAAGGATATTTTCTTCTGGAATAACCCGACCGGGTATGCTACACTGCCCTCGTCCGAAGAGTCGGTCTCGGCTGTCAACGAAGCTTCGGGTGAAAAACGTTCATCGTGCTCAAGCGGAGTTGACGCCGGAGGCCAGTTGTGGGCCATCCCGAAGCCAGCAGGCGAAGATTCCAAGCGGCCAGCATGAGTGCGGAAGGCGAGCGGTGGGTGCCGCAGCACAAGCTGTGCCCTCGAGCGACGCCTGCGGAGGAGGATCCATGAAAGTCCTGCTCGTCTACCCCGAGTTTCCCGACACCTTCTGGAGCTTCAAGCACGCTCTGCCGTTCCAGGGAAAGCGCTCGGCGTACCCGCCGCTCGGCATGTTGACCGTATCCGCGATGCTGCCACCGAGTTGGCAGCGTCGTGTGGTGGATATGAATGTGCGGCCGCTGAAAGACACGGACCTTGACTGGGCGGACGTTGTTTTCTTCAGCGGCATGATCGTTCAAGGGCCCTCGATGAGGACCGCAATCGAACGCGCCAAGCAGCGAGGCTTGCCAACTGTGGTCGGCGGACCCATCGCCAGCACTCAGGACCCGAACATCGCCGGGGCCGACCACGTGGTGGAGGGCGAGGCGGAAGAGTTGATCCCACAGCTCGCGGCCGATCTCGAGCGCGGCGAAGCTCGGTCGCATTACAAGGCGACTCGGCTTCCGGAGCTTGGCCAGGTGCCACTGCCCCACCTTCACTTAGCGAGCCTCCGCCGTTACAGCGCCATGGCCGTGCAATACTCGCGCGGCTGTCCGTTCACCTGCGAGTTCTGCGACATTATCGAGATCTACGGCCGTCGGCCGCGCACCAAGTCGCCGGAACAGATCTGCGGGGAGCTGGATCAGATCTACGGGCTCGGCTGGCGTGGTCCCGTCTTCCTGGTAGACGACAACTTCATCGGCAACAAGAAGAACGTGAAGGTGCTCCTGCCGCAGCTTGTGGAGTGGATGCGAGACCACCGCTTTCCTTTCAGGCTTTTCACCGAAGCCTCCCTGAATCTGGCCGAGGACGAAGAGTTGCTGCGCCAGATGCGCGAAGCCCACTTCACGCGCGTTTTCCTGGGCATTGAAACACCGGTCGAGGCGAGCTTAAGAGAGACCACGAAGTTCCAGAACCTGCGCCGCGGCTTGCTCGAGAGCGTCAGGCTGATTCAGTCTTACGGCATCGAAGTCATGGCCGGGTTTATCGTCGGCTTCGACAGCGATCCAGCGGACGTTTTTGACCGGCAGATCCAGTTCATCCGGGAAGCCGCTATTCCCATCTCGATGGTGGGTTTGCTCAGCGCCCTGCCCAATACCCAGTTGTGGCGGCGACTCAAGGCCGAAGGCCGCCTACTGAAGGACAGCCTTGGCAGCAACACTCTGCTCGATATGAATTTCATTCCTAAGATGAACGTGGACGCGCTGCTGGCCGGTTACAAGAGGATCCTCGAAACCATCTACAGCCCGCACGAGTACTTTGACCGCGCTCAAGCCTTCCTCTCCCAACTGGGCACGTCTTCGCGCGGGCCCATCGTCTTCTCGGACATGATGGCCGTAGCCCGCTCGCTCTGGCGCCAGGGATTCCTCAGCAACTATCGGGGGGAATACTGGAAGTTCATCCTCGAAGCAGCCCGCCGCCACCGCCAGCACCTCGATAAAGCGATTACGCTCGCTATTATGGGCCATCATTTCTTTGAGCTGACCGCGGCCACCAGCGCCGGCAACGCTCTGTAGGGGCAGGCCTCGTACCTCTCGACTTACTTTTGATCCCACCTCGAGGGCGACCCCCAGGGTCGCCCCCACGCGACGCCGTCGGACTCATTTCGGCGACATCGTCTTTTCGACCTCGTCGGCCGCCCGCGGCAGCTTCCTGGTCAGCAGCTCGGCGCCATCCTGGGTGATGAGGATCATGTCCTCGATGCGCACCCCAATCTGTTCCTCGGGAATGTAGATGCCCGGCTCGACCGTGATGACCTCCCCCGGCTGGAGCGGCTCATCCCGGGCCACGGGGTCGTGCACATTGAGGCCGACGGAGTGGCTGAGGCCGTGGATAAAGTACTGGCCGAGCGGCTTGCCGTGCATGTCCTTGCCATGGGTGTTGATGTATTCTCTCGCGATGTGATCGAGGCCGTCTCTGCCCCCGACTTGCACGCCGGGCTTGGCGGCGGCGATGGCGGCGCTCTGGGCGCCGAACACGATATCGTAGATCTCGCGCTGCCGCGCCGTGAAGTGTCCGTTCACCGGGAGGGTGCGCGTGATGTCGCTCGCGTAGCCGCTGTAGGAGCCGGCCACGTCCATCACCACCAGGTCGCCGTCGCGCATCTGGTGGTCGTCGTTATCATAGTGCAACACCGTTGAGTAGAAGCCTGAGCCGACAATGGGCGGGTAGGAAGGCCACTCGGAGCCGCGGCGCATGAACTCATATTCCATCAAGGCGGCGACCTCGTATTCCCACAGCCCGGGATGAACGGCTTTCATCGCGGCGAGGTGCGCTTCGACCGAGCCATTCACCGCTTTGCGAACCAACTCGATCTCCGTCGGCGACTTGACGGTGCGCAGGCGCGCCAGAGTCTGCCGGAAGTCCTCAAACTCGGCCAGGGGCGCGAGCTTGTGCAGCTTCGCCACGCTGTCCCTGATGAAGCAGTCTTCGCCACTCTCGGGCTGGGGCGTCAACTCCGTGTAGATCCGGTGAAACGACTTCAGCGCCTCCTGAAGCTCGGAGGGAAACAAGCTGAGGCTTTTCACCGCCACGAACCCGGTGGCCGCCGGGGCGTTCGCGTCTTCAGCGCCCAGCTTCGGTCCCGTCCACTTCTCCGCCCGGGTGTCGTGCGGGGGAATGAAGAGTATCTCCTTGTCGATCGCGGGCGACTCGGTGCCATTGCCCGTCGCCGGCTTCGGCACCAGCATCATGATTGCGTCCGGCTCGTCCCACCCGGTGAGGTAGTAGAAGTTCTCGTTCTGGCGGAAGGTCGTGGTGGACGCGGCCACGTCCGCCTCGTTATAACCGAACAACACGACGACGCCGTTGCCGCCTGTGTAGCTTACCAGACGCGCGCGCCGCTCGTGGTAGACCGAGAGCGGCTCCTTCTCCCAGCCTGCCGCCGGCAACGCGGCCAGTTGCACCAACGTGAGACCCACAGCGATTGACGCGATCCGCAAACTTCGGAAAACACCCCCCATGATGCCTCTCCTCTTCAACAATCAGCTACCAGCGCACAATAAGACGGCAATAGCGCAACAATCCCTCCTCAAAGAGGATGCGCGCCATGTTGACCATTACCACCTGGGTCGACGCAATACCTGAATCGCTATTCGAGGACGGCCGGCACGACCCTCCTTAGCCCTGCGGGGTACCGAAGAGTTCAGGCAAACCGGGTTGCAAGAACGCGAAAATAGGTCCGACGACGGCCGCCGTCATCCGTGGTCGGGCTTCCTGCTCTTCTCGGCGACACAGACATGTAGGCTATCATAGTGATCGCTCCTGGTCCGCTTGGGGCTTAGACGCGAGCTCGGCGAGGATCGGGTGCGACGGCTCGGGGGGCGGCATGTGGCAACGGCCGGAGAAGTACCCGCCGGGTTCGACGATCAGGCACGGCGTGTCGATGTCGCCCAGAACCACCCCATGCTCCTTGATCTCGAGGGACTCCCCGGCGTGAATCGTCCCCTTGACCTTTCCACCGATGCTGATGGCCTTGGTGTGGATCTCGGCCTCGATGTCGCCTTGGTCGCCAACCACGATGGTGCCTTCACAGTGGATCTCGCCTTTGATATGGCCATTGGCGCGAATCAGCCCGGTTGAAAAGCTGAGCTTGCCCTCCAAGTCAACCCCTGGTTCGAAGAAGGCGATCATTTCCTGGTCGGCAAGCTCGCCTTGATGGTGAAGGCGTGACTTCAAGAAGCTGAATGCCATTTGGAGTCTCCCCTCAGAACCTGCATGGTTCCAGGTGCTATTAGACGCTCTCTGAGGCTGTCCCGCAACAAGTTTTGTGCCTCGAAGACCGATCTTGGGGTCGGGCGCGCAAGCACCAAGCCTGGACCCGGAAAGAGAGCTTACCATAAGCGTAGCAAATGGCCGGACTTCCTCCTGGTTTGCTAAGATTCTCCTGGTCTGCCCACGGCCGCGGGCAGAGTCCGTGTTGTGTCTGACCTCCGGGGCTGTTCAAAAACTCTTGACACCTTGGCTCTGGCCCACAATTAGTTGGTAGATACGATTGAGGTCCTCAGCCGAGTAATACCTGATTTCGATCCTGCCTCTGTCGGGCTCGCCAGCGATTCGGACCCGGGTGCCAAGGGTGCGCTCGAGCTCGCGAATCGCGGCCTTGATGTTGGGGTCGATCTTCGCGGTTTCTGTCGACTCGCGTGCGGTCGAGGGGCACTCGTTCCTGCTGGCGACCCACTGCTCCGCTTGGCGCACCGAGAGATTGCGCCTCAAGATCACCCTGGCGGCTTCCACTTGGTCATTGGCCGCGGCCAGGGCAAGCAGCGGGCGGGCATGGCCGGCGCTGAGGTCACCCTTGGTGATGAGTTCCTGTACCTCGGGGGGAAGGCGCAGGAGCCGCAATGTGTTGGTGACTGCGGTCCTGCTGACGCCAAGCCGCTCGGCAATCTGTTCGTGGCTGAGGTGGAATTGGTCCTGCAACGATCGGTAGGCATGCGCGACCTCAAGAGGATTCAAATCCTCGCGCAGCAGGTTCTCGGTGAGAGCAAGCTCGAGCGCCTGCTCGTCGCCAAGGGGACGGACGATGGCCGGAATGACGACCAAATCAGCCAGGTGCGCGGCACGCCAGCGGCGTTCGCCGGCGACGAGCTGGTAGCGGGAATCGAGCTTGCGCAGCAGAACCGGCTGGACCAAGCCAGTAGCGCGAATCGAGTCGGACAGCTCCTTCAGGGTTTCCTCCGGGAAGGTACGACGAGGCTGGAAAGGGTTCGGATCGATGAGCTCGATCGGGATCTGTTCCAGCCCGGGCGCTACCTGCGGCGAGGTTTCGACCTCCTGAAGAAGGGCGCTAAGTCCGCGCCCCAAGGCCTTCCTTGACATGGCCGATCACCTCCTTGGCAAGTTCGAGGTAGCTTTCCGCCCCTCGGCAGTGCGGGTCATAGAGGAAGATGGGCTGGCCATAGCTGGGGGCTTCGGCCAGCCGCACATTGCGGGGAATAAGGGTCTTGAAGACCTGGTCGCCGAAGAACTGTCTTAGGTCATCGCGGACCTGTTTCGCCAGGCTGGTGCGCTCGTCGTACATGGTGAGCAGGATGCCCTCGATTTCAAGCTTGGGATTGAGCGAGCGCTGAATGCGCTGGAGCGTATCACGGAGCTCGGAAACCCCTTCGAGGGCCATGTACTCGCACTGGACGGGAACGAGAACCGAGTCGGCCGCGACCAGGGCGTTGAGCGTGAGGATGTCGAGGGCGGGAGGACAATCGAGCAGGATGAAGTCGAACCGGTGACCCAGTGGTTGCAGTTTGCGGTCGAGGATGTGCTCGCGCTCCGGCTGATCCAGCAATTCGACCGTGGCGCCGACCAAGTCCTTCTCGGAGGGGATGAGGTAGAATCGATCAACCCCGCAGGGCACAATGAGGTCGGCGAGAGGAGTGTCGAGGAGCAATCCGTGGTAAAGAGAGCGGCGATGGGTGTCCCTGGCAAAGCCGAGGCCACCCGTCGTGTTGGCCTGTGGGTCGCAGTCGACGACGAGAGTCGACTTGCCCTCCACGGCCAGAGCAGCGCCGAGATTGATGGCGGTGGTGGTTTTTCCAACCCCACCCTTTCGATTGGCAATTGCGATGATACGTCCCAAGCCGGACTCCACACAAGCAAGGGGCAATCTAACAGAGCTTCGGGCAGCCTGCAAGCCGAAAAAGAGTGTTTCACGTGGAACGATGCTTAGCCCGTTTGAGAAGGCAGTGGCGAGTGACAAGTGACAAGTGACGAGCGAGAAGCAGGGGAGGAGGTTGTGCGCAACGCATTTTTCCTACTCGTCACTTGTCACTCGCCACTCGTTACTGCTCTTCGCGTGCCAATCACAATCACTCGGCTCCGCGATTGCGGCACTGGGATCGGCTCGAGCCAACTGATCGGAAGCCGAGCCCCAGCCAGAGCCCGCCACCGATCCATGCCCAGCCACAGGCAAAGCTGCCCTCCCAGACGGAGGACGCGCACAGCCAGGGGAAGCAATTCATCCAGCCGCCCAACCGCGCGCCAAGTGACCGTGTCAAAGCCGCCCGCTGCCGACGTGAGGGCAAAGTCCTCCAACCGCTCGCCCCTCACCTCGACGCCCTCTATACCGCAAGCTCGAATCACTTCCTTCAGAAAAGCCCGTTTCTTGGCGACGGGCTCCAGCAAGACTTCTCGCAGGCCACTCGCTGCCAGCTTCAACGCAAGCCCCGGAAACCCGGCGCCGCTGCCAATGTCCAGCAAGCTGCCCTTGAGCTCGACCCAGTGCATCAAGTAGAGACTCTCACCGAAATGCCGCGTCACGCACTCTTCAGGACTGCGGATCGCTGTCAGGTTGATTCGCTTATTCCAACGCAGCAGCAGATCGAGGTACACGACCAACTGTTGAAGCCGCTCGGAAGCGAGCTCCAGCCCAAATGGCGCAAGGAGCCGACGTACTTCTGCTTCGCCGAGCATACATGTAGATTCTAACAGGATGCCCAAAGAAATAGGGGCTAAAATGTTTCACGTGAAACCAGGGTCGTTTTCATACGTCATGACCGAGTGCCTCCTGCTTGCCATGAGAAACGCTTACCCTTTATTTTCAATGACATCGTGGCTTTCTAATCTCCTACCCTTTGTTTTCAACAACATCGTGGGTTCGTTTCCTCAGAAACCATCTTCGTCGCCACCGAACCACCCAAGTAATGGCTCCGCTCAATTTCCTGATCGGACGGTCATTTTCACAAACTACTGATTTCACGCAAGTTCCTAGCTTTCTTGGTAAATGCTTCCCAAACCACTTTTTCACGACGATATTTGATCGACCCCAATGCGGGTTCGTAGCATCGCCGATGGATCCCACTCGCCGTTTTCATTCACCATCCGTTCCATTGGCTCCAGAACGCCCGGCGGCCCAGCCCGGAAGGCACCGACGCAACCTAACCTTCGAGCATCTGGCCGAGACCCGCGAGGCTCCCCACCCCACCTCGTTTCTCAATGCCTCGATCGCCCCCTTCATCGTCCAGTGCCGCCTTCGCCGCACGCCCAGTAGACCAGCCCGATCCTCCCCCTGGAGTGCCGCATCCCAAAGCGTGTTGGCGGTAGCGAAAGGACCCGCAGGTCCGAAGCCACAGAAAACACAGGAGATCGCGGTTTCGTTCCTAAGGCCTTGCGGCCCGCGCCACCAACAACACCCCCGACCGCCACACGGGTGCGCCAGCCGCACTCCCTCCGGGCTCCGCACACCGAAGGGCGGGCGGGTTTCCAACAGAATCCCGGCGGGCAGGGCCACTCCGCACCGTAGGTCCGGCGGCGGCAAGCCTTTCCCACTGGGCACGGCGACCGGTCTTCAACGTCTTCACCGTCCACCCGCGCACTCGGAAGAAACTCGAAGTTCGAAGCTCGGAGCTGGGGCATCTGGCCTTCATCCTTCACCTTTATCCTTTACCCTTTATCCCGTCCCCTTTGCCCCTTAATCCCACCCTCAGCTCGTCGGCGAAGACCGGACAGGCACTCCACATGACATATCAGTCTAATACAGGCCAGAAACGTCGTCAAGAGGAAGAAAAGGCGAAAGTCGAACTCGGTTCGGAGGCGGGTGACTTGGCATATTTTGCGCATCCACTTATGACGTCGCGTATAATTCGAACTGATGAGTCCTGATCTTTACATCATGGCTGGGCCAAATGGCGCTGGTAAGACGACTTTCGCGAGAGAATTCCTGCCGCGCTACGCCGACTGCAGGAATTTCATCAACGCCGATTTGATCGCCCAGGGTATGGCGCTGTTCGCGCCCGAGGCGGCTGCCTTTCGCGCGGGACGGCTGATGCTTGAGGAAATCAACCTCCACGCGAAGCGTGGCAAAGATTTCGGTTTCGAGACAACCCTTTCGGTTCGGAGCTATGCATGGCGTCATAAGTCCGTGCCCATGTCATTCTGAGTGTTTCATGGGCCTTCGGCCCACCAATGAACATGAAAATCGCCTCGAGCCGACGTTGTATTATGGACTTGGCGTGGAACGGTGAAGGTCGTCTCCGCTCTGGAGCAGTCGAGG
>Ga0326728_10011641_pt1 | contig 19944 bp, 17 predicted proteins | sample MB3enrmetagenome_FD_207602 | JGI IMG/M metagenome (GOLD analysis project Ga0326728, IMG submission 207602) | Lab enriched peat soil microbial communities from McLean, Ithaca, NY, United States - MB31MN | ecosystem: Environmental > Terrestrial > Soil > Wetlands > Peat | place: USA: New York... | reverse complement strand
TGGTCGCGAATGGATTGATTGCGCAGTTTCTCATGCAGGCGCAGATTGGACAGGGCCATGGCGACGTGCTCTGCCATCGCCATGGCCACGCGTTGCCTCGCTTCGGGCATCTGAGCCCCCGGTTTCAAGACGAGGTGCAGGACACCAACCGCCTCGCTCTGCGCCATCATGGGAACGCACAGATATCCGTCGGGGAGCGGGGTCTGCAGGTGCTTGCAGAGGAGTCCGACCCTGGTATCTTCCACCCAGTGGAGCCTGCCTCTGCGCAAGGCCCAGCACTCCTCGGGTGTGAAGGTGAGTTCCTCGCTGAGCGCGTCGCCCCACTCCGCTTTTTCCTCCACGATGTTGCGCAAAGACCCAATAACAAAGAGCGCACCGCCCAAGTCCGGGAATATCTCCCGGGCCACCTTGATCAGAACCTCGTAAACCTCTTCTGTCGTTACACAGGCCCGAAGAATGTCCCCCATTTCATTCAGCAGGGTCATCTCCCTCGTGCGCTGCTCCAGCTCCCGGACCCATGCTTCAAGTTTGCGATTCGCCTGCTGCAGAGCCAGGTCCGCTTTTTGGCGCTCCGTGACGTCTCGAGCGATCCCCTGGATGCCGACGGCCTTCCCTTCGCTGAATATCAGGCGAGTCGCCACTTCAAGGCTGACCCGTTTTTTGTCCTTGGCAATGATCTCGATTTCCTGGGTGGCTGGGACACCATCCGCAATCTGGCGATCGACCATCCTTCGCGCAGCCTGCTTGAATTCCGGGGCCACGAGATCGGCGAAGCGCATTTTCAGGGCCTCGGCCCGCGTATATCCGATGATCCGCTCCGCGGCCTTGTTGATCGAGGTCATACTGCCCGCGAGATCGTGGGTATAGACCATGTCACAGGCATTTTCAAACAGCTCGCAATAGCGCTCTTCGCTGATCCGCTTGCCTTCTTCCGCCACTTTGCGTTCCGAAACATCGCGGATAATCGCCAGGCCGCCGATGACCTCCGAGCTGCCGGGTTCGTACATCGGGCCGTAATAACCCTCAAAATAGACCTGAAGGCTTGTTCCGGGAATCGAATAGCCCTTGTCCCGCGAAACGGCCTTTTTGCCTTCAAGGGCGGCTGCGAAGTTTTCATCCTCGCCGAGTTCTTTCAGGAACGGGCAAGCCTTGAACGCCGGCTGGCCCAGCGTTTCCTTGGCGCTGACTCCGAAAATTCTCTCCATTCCAGGGTTCCACACCGTGATAGATCCTTCGCGGTCGAAAGCCAGAATGCCGTCCGGGCTGTCGGCGATCAGCCTCTGCAGCAGCTCCTTTTCACTTTGCCGGGCCATTTCGGCCCATTTCCGATCGCCGATCTCTTCCACATACAACAGGCAGACCTCCGTGGAGTTTCCCGGATTTGCCGAAGCCGTGACCTGAACCCAGAACGGTTCTCCTTTTCTGTTGAGGAACTGCGTCTCGAATTTTGACGCCGGCAGAACTCCGTCGATCACCGGCTTGATGCGCTCTGTGCAGGCATTGGCATCCTGGGCAACATCCCGGATGTGCAGCGATCTCATCTCGGGATCCGAGTAGCCCAGCAGGTTGCACAACGCGGGATTGGCCCGGACAAACCGGTATTGGGCGTCGATGGCGGCGGCGCCAATCGGCCCGCTTTCAAACAGACCTTGCAGTGTCTGCGGTTGAGGAGAAGGGATTTCACGACTGTGCCGCTGGATCATGCTTTGAAGGTGGGCGATTTCCTCACGCAGAGCCTCCAGCTCTTGTGCTAGATCCTTCTTCGGAGGCTCGCTTTGGTTATCCATATCGTTTTGTGCACCGGGCCGGTCCATCGTCCAAGGTCGCCTCTCGACGGGGGGAAACGGTTGGAACTCCCAAATTCATGCCCCGCAACAGGTTGTGAATTTTTCTGGCCGCCCTCTGATTATCGTAATTTAGAGACGAAAGCTTTAGGCAATTCCACCTGTAAACGTCGCAGGGAAAGGACATTGACGACCGACACTTGATGAAATGCCCCTCTCTCATCGTCAATTGGGAGGGGTATGTGCTATTTTAAGACTACCAGGAGAACATAATGAAGTACGAAGGATCCATTTACCGGCCGCCCAGTGAGGCAGACAGTTTGATTCTGCAGGTGACAGTCGGGTGCTCCTATAACCGGTGCACTTTCTGCCATTCCTTCCAGCAAAAACAGTTTCGGATCAAGTCATTCGAGGAGATCAGAGAAGACATTGACGAAATCAGCGACTATGGGCCTATCCCGCGCGTGTTCCTGGCTGACGGCGATGCCTTGATCATTCCTCAAAATGATCTGGTGCGGATCTTGAGTTATCTGAAGGAGAAGATCCGGGGGCTGGAACGCGTAGGGATCTATGCCAATGCCGTCGACGTGCTGAAAAAGAGTCCGGAAGAACTCGAGGAATTGAGAAGCCTGGGATTGGGCATTATTTATCTCGGCTTGGAATCGGGCAATGCGGAAGTTCTCAAGCGGATCAAAAAAAATGCCACCGTCGAGCAGATGGTCCGCGCGGCAAGGCGGGTCAAAGAGGCCGGAATTCTGCTCTCCATCACCGTGCTCCTTGGCATCGGAGGTCTGGAGTTGAGCCTGGCGCACGCGGAGGACACAGGAAAGGTTCTTTCGGAAATGGACCCGGATTTTGTCGGCGCCCTGTCCTTGATTATTGTTCGCGGGACCCCAATCGAGGAGGAGCTGCGCACGGGAAGGCTGGTGCTTCCCACGCCTTTCGAGTTGATCCGGGAGCTGGGAACGATGATTGAAAACTGCCGGTTCACGAATTGTTTCTTTGCGTCCAACCACGCCTCCAATTATCTCCCGCTCCGGATTCGAATGCCCGGAGAGAAAGACCAGGCGCTTCGGCTGATCAAGGAAGTTCTGCAGCGGAAGGATCCGGAGCTGCTCCGCCCCGAATACATGCGCGCCCTGTGACCGGATGCGGGGTGCAGAAGGGAAACCGGGGATCGGATTCATCCTGCATCTTGCATTTATTCCATGGGCACCGGCTTGAGGGGAACGTCCCAGTGCGCATCCAGGATTTCGAAGCGCCGCTGTTCTTCCCGCTTGTAGACCTCCTGATCGGGGTATAGCCGCTGAATGATGTCTGCGGTTCCGCTATTGTCGCCAAAAGCCTGCCAGTTTTTAAATACAAGAGCGGTCATGAAGGTCCAGTCGCTGCGCCCTTCCCCGTGGAAGCGAGGCTCGAAGGCCTCGAATGTCAGCAGCCGGCCCGACTTGACCTGTTCCATCAGGACCGGGTAATGATTTTTCCGGAAAAGGGCAAGGAACTCCTCCTGATAGCCCCATTTGACTTTGTAGTAATACTCGGCCCTGACCGCAGCGTCCATTGGTGTGGCCATTTCAGAATCCCTCCAGGTGCAATTAAACACTAGTGTACCCCAATTTCTTCCTTTTATTTGAACATTCGGGACGCCTCGCCTGAATGGTATACTCCAAACTGCGAAGAGGATCCATGAATGAGCCTTTGGCGCAGCCGGGGAGGAACATGCCCGCAAAAACGAAGTTTATATTGGGCGGCGTGGTGATTGTAGCAGCGCTGGTCTGGTTGGGATTTGTCGGTTTTCAGGAAAGCAAAGCCTATTACGTTACTGTCGACGAATACAGTGCGATGAAGGGAACCCTGGAAGGGAAAACCCTGAAACTGGCCGGGGATGTGGAGGTCGGCTCAATCGACCGAACGAAGCCCCAGATGGAGTTCGTCATCGGCAGCCGTGACAAAAAAATCCGGGTCCGATACACGGGGAAAGATATCATTCCCGATACTTTCAAGGACGGGTCCAAAGCCCTGGTGGAAGGGAAGTCTGCTGCGGATGGGACTTTTCAGGCAAGTCACATCGAAGCGAAGTGCGCATCGAAATACGAATCGGAATACGATAAAAAAACGAAGGACCAGTAGTCGGAACAAAAAATGCCTTGTGGTTCGCCCGATGAAAATGCCGAATCAGAACCCCGGAAGCGGGAATCGTCGTCTTGACCATTCCGATTCCTGGCTCCTGAATTCTGAATTCTGAAGGTACTATGGCCAACTTCGGTAACTTCTGTCTTCTTTTTGCCTTGTGTCTTTCGGGATATGCCCTCGTTGCGGCTTTGGTTGGAGCGTCGCAGCGCCGGCACCGGATCGTGCGCAGCGCGGAGCACGCGGTGTACGCGGCGGCCGGAAGTATTACGCTTGCATTCATTTCCCTTCTCTATCTTCTGCTGGCCAACGATTTTTCCACGTCGCACGTGGCCAATTCCAGCAGCCGCGACCTGCCGTTCCTTTACAAGGTTGCAGCAATCTGGGGCGCTCACGACGGTTCGATGCTCCTTTGGGTTTTTTTCACGGCTGTCTTCTGCGCCGTCGTCATTTATCAGAACCGCTCTCGCTACCGCGACATGATGCCGTACGTCATTGCGGTCCTGATGTTGGATTTGTGCTTTTTCCTGGCGTTGAACCTTTTCATTTCGAATCCGTTTACCCAGCTTGTCCAAGTTTCTTCCGACGGCACGATGCAGGCGTTCGTGCCCGCCGATGGGCGCGGGCTCAACCCGCTTCTGCAGTACTGGGCAATGGTGATTCATCCGCCCATCCTTTACCTGGGATTCATCGGCTTCCTGGTTCCGTTCGCGTTTGCGATTGCGGCTCTTGCGACAAAACAGTTGGGAGACACCTGGATTCGGACCACGCGCCGCTGGACCCTCCTGACATGGCTGCTCCTCGGCACGGGACTGCTCCTGGGGGGGAAGTGGGCCTATGTCGTGTTGGGCTGGGGCGGTTATTGGGGCTGGGATCCCGTGGAGAACTCTTCCCTGATGCCCTGGCTGGTGAGCACGGCGTTCCTGCACTCGGTCGTTGTCCAGGAACGCCGGGGAATGCTGAAGATCTGGAACATCGTCCTTGTCATCCTGACGTATTTGCTCGGCATCTTCGGCACGTTCATTACTCGCAGCGGCGTGGTCAGTTCGGTGCACGCCTTCGCCGACTCGAAGCTCGGCAACTTTTTCATCCTTTACATGGCTTTCGTTTTATTGGGCAGCCTCTGGCTGATCGTCGACCGCCGTGCTTATTTGGAGAGCGACCGCCGCCTCGATTCCATCCTGTCGAGGGAAAGCGCTTTCCTGTTTAATAACCTTGTGTTTGTCATCGCCTGCTTTGCCGTCTTCTGGGGCACGATGTTCCCCGTCCTGTCGCAGTGGATCCGAAAAACCCAGATCACCGTGGGCCCCCCGTTTTTCAACAACATCAACATCCCGGTCGGATTGATCCTGCTCCTGCTCACCGGCGTGGGACCGCTGTTTGCCTGGCGCAAGACCTCTTTCGACAGCCTCAAAAAGGCGTTCTTCTGGCCCGCGCTTTTCGCTCTGGTTGCCTGTGTCGCACTTGTCGCGGGCGGGATGCGGAGTTTTTACGCAATCACCTGCCTGACCCTGTGCCTTTTCGTCTTTTCAACCATTGTCGAAGAGTTCTACAAGGGCGCCGCGATCCGCGTTCGGAGCAGAGGGGAGAACTTCTTCGTAGCCCTGAAAAATCTTACACTGAAGAATAAGAGGCGCTACGGCGGCTACATTGTCCACTTTGCCGTTGTGCTGATCTTTGTGGGACTCTCGGGAAACGCTTTCAACCGGGAATCGACGCAGCAGTTGACGACCGGGCAGGAAATGAAGATCGGCGACTATTCACTAAAGATGGCCGGTTTTCGTCAGGGACAGACTTCGAACTACCAGTTCGGCCAGGTAACCCTGGACGCCTACAAGAACAGCCAGCTCGTTCAAGTCCTGAGGCCGGAACAACGAGTTTTCAACAGCGGCGAGAGACAGACGACAACTACGGTTGCGCTGTACAGCACCCCCAAAGAGGACCTCTACGTCGTTTTCGCAGGCATGTCCGATGACGGCATGATCTGTCAGATTAAGGCATTCGTGAATCCACTGGTATTCTGGATCTGGTTTGGCTCGGCAGTCATGTTGCTGGGTGCAGTCATCTGCCTGTGGCCGGATAAAACCGGCGGGAAGGCTGCAGTCGGCAGTGGGCGGTCAGGCTTTGTGGCATCGGAACCCAGATAGGAAGCGGCACGGCCGGCGAGGAAAAACCAATGCTCTGGATCGCATGCACAGCGGTCGTAATGATCGCGGGATTTTACACGCTACACCCCTTATTCAGGGAATCCGAAGGCAACCTGGACATCGATCTTTTGGCTGAAACGGAATTGGACCGGCTGCTCGATCGAAAAAACGTCATCTACCAGAATCTCAGGGACCTTGAATTCGAATACAAAATGGGGAGGCTGTCTGATGCGGATTTCGGGCAGCTCGAGGCGGGGTACAAGAACGAGGCGGCCGCTGTTCTCGAGCGATTGGATCAGCTCGATGCTGCGGAAAACCTGGATGAAGCCATAGAAAAAGAGATCGCCGTACGAAAAGCAAAACTGTCCGGCCCCGGCCCAAAGAGCCGGCGGGATGCCCCGCTCTGCCCCTCGTGCGGTGCTGAAAAAATTTCCGGCAAGAAATTTTGCGCGGACTGCGGTCACCGGTTCTGAAATGAGAAAGACACAAATCCTGCTTGTTTTATTCTGGCTCGCGCTCCTCCCGCCGGCCTTCTCCCAGCACAAAGGTGTTGTGGAGGGACGGTTGGTCAATCTGACCGATCCGTCGATCGTTGCCCGCCATGTCGAACTGGACGTCATCGAACTTGGCGGAGGGATGAGCGTCATCAAAACCGTTTCATCCGACGCTTCGGGTCATTTCCGGATCGAGGGGCTTCCGGAAGACCAGAGGCTCATGATTCGCGCCAATTACAAGGGGGCGAACTACCACGCACAGGTGGCCTTCACCGCGGGGAAGGCACAGGTCGAGATAGGCATCTACGAACCGACGACGTCCACGAAGGACGTCCAGGTCGACTCGGACACCATAGCTTTTCAGCTGGTCGGCGACCAGCTGAAAACGCTCGAGACCGTGACTCTCGACAACAAAACCAAGCCGCCGAGAACCTTCACCCGCCCGGAGGGAAATTTCCGCATCGCCAAGCCATCCGGGATCATCGAGCCGCCGACGCTGCGGGTTACGGCTCCGGGATCATCGATGGCCTTGGTCCAGTCGGCGCTGGAGAGCGCCGACGGAAAAAGCTATTACTCCCTCTATCCGCTGAAGCCCGGGGTGACCAAGTTTGAGGTCGAGCTTCTGTTGCCCTACGCCAAAAGAAGCTACACGTATACAAAAAAGTTTTATCAGGATGTCGGATCCGTCGATGTCGGAGTGATCCCCGAGGATCTGGCTCTGTCCGGAAAAGGGCTCAAAAAACTTCAAGCCGACTCGCAGAAGAATTTTTCCGTTTATGCGAGCGCCCCAATCAAGGCAGGGACCGAGGTGGTCTGGCAATTATCAGGGGGGACCGCGGTCCCCGAAACCGCTTCGCCCCAAGCGGAAACGCCCGACACATCGCAAGCCGATGTGAGATCGATGCCCAACGTCATCGGCAGAAATGCGCTCGTGATCGGGCCCTTATTGCTGATGGGTTTTGTCCTTGTCCTCTGGTATGCCTTCAATCGAACTGACAGCAGTGCCAGCGCTTCAGCCGATTTCCGTCTGCGCCAGATAAGGGCGCGCCGGGACGAGCTGCTCGATTTCGTCGCCGATCTCGATCACCGCCATGAGACGCAGGCGCTCGGGGAACAGGAATTTGCCAGGCAGCGCGAAGAGAGCAAGCGTCGCCTGCGCAGAATTGCGCTGTTGTTGAAGAAACCGTAGATTAAACGCAAAGACTCCAGGGAAAGCATCTCTATGATCGAAGTCCGGGGACTGGCTAAATATTTCGGCAGGTTTTCGGCTTTGCGCGGCTTGGACCTGTCTGTCGGCGCAGGCGAATTCATTGCGCTCTTCGGCAGAAATGGCGCGGGAAAAACCACCCTTCTGCGGATCGTGGCGGGTCTGTCCCACCCCTCTTCGGGCCAGGTGGAAATTCACCCCGACCGCGCCGTCGTGCCCAGGTACCTCCGCGGATGCATCGGCTACCTGTCGCACAACACGTCCCTGTACATGGACCTAACGGCTATCGAGAACCTGCGCTTCTACGCGCAGCTGATGGATCTGCCTGTCGATGACGACGTCCTGATGCGGAGAATCTCGCAGGTAGGATTGAGCGGACGCGAACGGGAGCCGGTGCGCAACTATTCCAGAGGAATGCAACAGCGGCTTGCCATCGCCCGGGCCTTCCTGCACGATCCGGATATCCTATTGCTCGATGAGCCATTTACGGGCCTGGATCAGGCGGGCTCCGCTTTTCTGAAAAATTATCTCTTGAGTGCCCACTCCAGGGGCAAGACTTGCATGATGGCGATTCATGATGCAGCGCTGGGCTATGAAATGGCGGACCGGTTGGTGGTGATTGACAAGGGGGCCGCAGCCCTGGATGTCCCCAAACAGTCGGTCAGTCTTGCGGAGTTTCAGGAAAAGTTCATGAGTTTGACTGCGGATTGACGCGGGTCGGGCTCCGCGGGAATCGGCAGTCAACTGCGCGACTATGACGAAGATCTGGGCGATATTTCGGAAGGATTTGCTCATTGAGTTGAGGACGAAGGATACCCTCAATTCGATGCTGTTTTTCGGCGTCGTCGTCCTGGTCATCTTCAATTTTTCGTTGGAGTCGCTGCGCGAATCCATCCGTCCGGCTGTTCCCGGCATCCTTTGGGTCGCCTTTGCGTTCTCCGGGACCCTGGGGCTCAACCGGATGTTCGCCGCCGAAAAGGAAAACGGCTGCCTTCAGGGCCTGTTGATGGTTCCGGTGGACCGGGGAACGATCTATTTCGGGAAAATGCTTGCCGCAACCGTCTTCATGTTCATATCCGAGATCGTCATATTTGTCTTCACCCTCGTATTCTTCAATCTGACGGTCTGGGGCGAAATTCCTTATCTGGCTCTGGTATTCTTGATCGGGACACTCGGATTTACAGCTGTGGGGACGCTGTTGTCGGCCATTGCGGTCAACACGAAATTGAGGGAGGTCCTGCTCCCGTTGATCTTGTTTCCGGTGATCCTGCCGATCCTGGTGAATGCCGTGGAGGCGACGAACATCATTCTGAATACGACCGAGTACCGGTCGTTGAGACTTCCGGTCAGCATTATGTCGGTCTTCACCATCGTGTTCGGAACCATTTCCTTTCTGCTGTTCGAGTACGTCCTTGAGGATTGAAATGAGCGAAAAACTCCAATCTCGACTCGACGCGGTACTGGGGATAATCCTTTTCCCCGGCATGGCCCTTGCTCTCTACATGGCCCTGATCGGAGCGCCGCGGGAAACGTCGTCCGGCATGGGAGACCTGCAGCGGATATTTTATTTTCACGTCCCCGCGGCGATTGCCGGGATGACCGCGTTTGCCGTCAATTTTGTCGCGTCGTTGATGTACGTGATCCGGCGGAACCGCTGGTGGGACAACGTGGCGCTCTCGGCGGCGGAGACGGGCGTGATGTTCTTCAGCATGGTGCTGGTGACCGGCCCGATCTGGGCAAAGCCGGCCTGGTTTGTCTGGTGGACCTGGTCTCCGCGCCTGACCTTGTCGCTGGTGCTCGGCCTGCTGTACGTCTCTTACCTGCTGATCCGAAATTACATTGAGGATCCTGAAAAAAGAGCGCTGATTTCAGCCGTATTCGGTGTGATCGCTTTCGCCGACACTCCCCTGGTCTGGTTTTCGATCCGCTGGTGGCGCGACATTCATCCATCGCCGATGCTCGAAACCGGAAACCTGGGCCGATCGATGCGTCCGGCTTTTTTCATTTGCATGATTGTTTTCCAAATCCTTCTGGTTTTCATCCTGCGCCGGCGTTTTTATCTCGAGTCTTTGCGCGGCGAGATGGAGTCGCTCGAGCGTCAAGCGGACGCGGCACGTTGAGGAACATTGCCATGAACACAATGCCCTATCTTTTTGCAGCCTACCTCGCCATCTGGATTATCCTGGCCCTTTATCTGTATTCCATTCACTCCAGGGAAAAAACGCTGCGGGAAGAGGTTCGGCGGCTGAAGCAGCTGCTTAAGAACAAACCGTAAAAGCGGAATGCTGGGAGGTTGCTATTCAACAAAATTTCTATAGAATGTGGGCTGTCTGTGTTCATTGAATAAAGGAGTCGGCCGATGAAAATGATGCGATTGGCGATGCTCGGTGCAGCGTTGTTGTTTTGCGTCCCGTTGTTTGCGGCAATCAAGCCGTGCGAAGAGCTGAAGAGTGAGATCGAGGCAAAACTGAAGGATAAGGGATTGGCGAATTTCACTCTCGAGGTGGTGCCCGCCGACCAGGTCAAGGATCAGAAGGTCGTGGGCACGTGTGACGGCGGCAAAAACAAAATCACCTATACCAAGGAAGCTGCCGCAAAAGCACCCGAGCCTGCAAAAAAGTAATAGCGCATAACCACGAAACCCAACCAGGTCACGGAAAAATTGATGGAGGCGGTTCTGCGTCCTTGGTGGGTTTCGTGGTTATGCAGTCAGCTGACTGATGATTGCGCGGGCTTCGTCGGCCAGGAAACCCCAAAGGCCCAGATCCATGAGCGTTTGCGGCAATGGAATGCCGGAGGGGTTCCAGCCGCGCTCCTGGTAGTAGACGTCGATGAGCCGCTGCAGCTGCTCCTTGCGGAGCTCGATCAGCAGTTCGCGCTTTTTGGCGGTTGCCATCCCATCCAGCTCCTGGGGGGATTGCTTCAGCCGTCCCGCCAAATCGCGGTCGTTGTATTCCCTCTCGGCCTCATAGAGCAAATCGTCGGTCGGACCGATAGCCCTGTCGGGGATCCAGTCGTGGCATCCCGTTTCCCGGCCGTAGTGAAGCACGTTCAGCACTCTCTGCAGATTGATGTCGCGGTCGGTCTGGGCGAAGATCTCTTCCCATTTGAGGTCGGTTCCCAGCATGCCGTTGTAAAAGTCCGCGTAGATTTCCTGGGACGCCGGGTTGATGTAGATATCCGTTCCGGTGCGGGCGGCCGATTCGGGATTGAATACATCCACCCAGGGCAGCTTGCACACGCCCATGTTGTCGTTTCCCAGCCTCACGCGCGGATAGCTGATGAGCGCGCGGGCTTTGTCTTCGAAGGTCGGGAATGCCCCAAGCAGATCGGCTTTGATGAGCCAGGCGGCCGCGTGGTGTGCGCCGATATCGCTCGCGGCCGCGTAAGAACCCTGCATGGAGAGCGAGCGGTGCGTCCGGTAGAAGGTGAACGGCAGCCCTTTGGCGTGCATGGCAAATCTCTCAAGCTCGGGCCGGATGTCCTTTCCCGTTCGGGCGGCATGCCTCCGCGCAACCCATTCCACCAGCGCCTTGATCCCCGCGCCGGCGGCGCGCGCCATATCTGTTGATCCATGGGCAAGTTCGTGGATGAACTCCAAAGCTGATGATTCGTCCCCCCACGAGAGGGCCAACCCTTCGCCGTCGTCCTTGGACACATAGCCGCGCTGGAAACACTCCATCAGGAAAGCCATTCCTCCGGCAGTGGTGATGGTATCGATACCGTAGTTGTCGCAATGCCAGTTTGCTTCCATGATGAATTCGGCATTCCACACCCCCAGGTTGGAGCCGAAACCGGCGGCTGTTTCGTATTCCGGACCGTCTACCCAGACCTTGCGGCCGGCGTGTGCGCCGCTCTTGAGAGTAACCCATCCACCCTTGGTGCATTGGAGGTTGCAGCCGGGGAAACAGCCATCCATGCCCCGGTGCTCGAACAGGTGTTCTGCATAATACTTCCCGCAGATTTGCGCCGAGCGAGGATCCGATCCCCCCTGGAAGTTGTGGACCGGCAGCGATTGGTATTCCACCTTGTTCATGAAGCTGATCAGCCCTGCGCTGCCTTCGCGGTACATTCTCAGCGATTGCGGGTCCACTTCCTTGACGACTTTGTGCAGTTTGGCCCCGGCCCGTTTCACTCTGTCCCAGTCGGCGGCGCCGTAAGGGTTCTCTCCGTGCGGGTTGTCGGTCACGACAACAATGGAGCGTATCCGTTTTCTCGTCATGACCGTCCCTATTCCCGTGCGGCCGGCCTGCTTGACACGAAAGAGACCCCTGTGGCCATCCACCGGTTTGGTGACATCGAAATAATGGCTGTTAATGCAGCCGTAGCTGGTGTTGGCCGCTCCGATTCCGGTGGACAGAAAGGCGATGTGCCGCCTGTCGTAACCGGCCGAAGTCAAATGTCGGGCGAGGTCGCGTTCCAGATCAAACGCCTCCTCGTCCGAAGGGCCGTCCTCGATGGTTACTTCACCTTTATAGCCGTTGATGACGATAATCACATCTCGATCCGCAATCCCGGTGACCTGGAGAGCGTCGAACCCGGCATATTTCAGGTAGGCGCCGAAGTGCCCCCCGAAATTGGAAACCCCCGGAATGCCGGTCAGCGGGGAAAGAGACACAGCCATTGCCTTGGCGGTTCCCGGGAATTGAGGGATTCCTCCCAGCGGACCATTCGCGATAATCAGCGGATTCTCCGGGTCTTCGGGCAGGGTGCGCGGAGTGATTGCCTTGTGCAGCAGGTAGAGACCAAGACTGCGCCCTCCAAGGAAGTAATCCCGAATCCTGGGATCAAGCTCCGGGGCGCTCACCGCTCCGGCAGAAAGATCCACACTCAGGATTCGATTGGTGTACCCCCGATGGATTCCCACCTTGACGTAGTCCATGTTTCCCTTCCTGCAAATCGATGCCGCAAAGCGCTAAACGATAATTGCAGGGACAGCCCCTGTCAAGCATGTTGCTCCGCGCACCGGATGAGCGCAGGGACGGGCGGCCGCCCCGTCCTGCGCTTCCGATTCCGGGATTCGCGCTGGATAAGGCCGTCCGGCTTGCCCGTTTTTCGCTATAATGATTTTTAAATCTTCCGTGTGAGGAGGCAACCGTGGACACAGCGTCATTCCAGCCGGACTGGCCGGAGATCTACAGGCAAAGACGAAACAAAATTCGCGCAGACATCGGGGGCGGGATCATCCTCTGGATGGGGCATGTTCTTCAACCTCGCAATTATTTCGACAACACTTATCCTTTCCGGCAAAACTCCCATTTCCTCTATTACACGGGGATCTCCAAGCCAGACCTGGCGATGCTTTCATTCCCCGAATTCGATTACGACATCCTGTTTTCACGGCCGGCCACCCTGGACGACATCGTCTGGAGCGGGCCGGAGCCATCGCCGGTCGACCTGGCGCGTGAAGCCGGGATCGAAAATGTGGAAGACCTGGATCGCCTCGAGGAATATCTCGCGAAAGCCCGGGGCCAAGGCGCGAAAATACATTATCTGCCCCCCTACCAATACTCCTCGCTCCTCAGTGTCGCCAAACTGCTTGACATGGATATGTGGGAAGTTGCAGGCAGCGCGTCCGAGCTTCTGATGGAGCAGGTCGCGAAACAGAGAAGCATCAAATCGGATGTTGAAATCGCGGAGATCGAGGATGCGCTCAGCGTCACCGACCGCATGCATCGCGCCTGCATGGCGGCGTCGCGCCCGGGGAAACGGGAGTACGAAATAGCCGGCCTTATCCAGGGCATTGCTCTCTCCTGCAACCGCGAGCAGGCCTACCCCCCGATCGTGACGACAAGAGGAGAAGTGCTGCACAATCATTCCTATGACGGCACTTTGGCTGAAGGCCGTCTTCTCCTGAACGACTCGGCTGCGGAATCTCCCAGGTTCTATGCCTCAGATATCACCCGCACCTTTCCTGTCAGCGGACGCTTCACGGCGCTGCAGGCAGAGGTTTATCAGCTTGTGCTGCGCATGCAGCTCGGGACCATCGGGATGATCAGGCCCGGCATCTCTTACAAGGATGTGCATTTGGCCGCCGCCAGAATACTGGCCGAAGGGATGCGCTCTATGGGTCTGATGCAGGGGAACCCTTCGGACGCCGTCGATGCCGGAGCGCATGCGCTTTTCTTCCCGCACGGCATCGGCCACATGCTCGGACTGGATGTCCACGATATGGAAGATCTGGGCGACATCGTCGGATACGGGAAAAAGGGGAAAAGAAGCGGCCAATTTGGCTTGAATTTTCTGCGTCTCAACCGAACGCTGGAGGCTGGCTTCGTATTGACCGTGGAGCCGGGGATTTACTTCATCCCCGCGCTCATCGGGCGCTGGCAGAAGGAGCGCCTGCACCCGGAATTCATAAACTACGACAAAGTAAGTGCGCTGATCGGTTTTGGGGGGATCCGAATCGAGGATAATGTCCTGGTCACACCTGCCGGGGCGCACGTGCTCGGACCCGGCATTCCCAAGACGCTCCCGGAAATCGAAGAAGCTTGTGCGCTGCCACCGATGAGCTGTTTTTAGCCGCAAAACCACGGGAACGATGCGAAGCCGGAAGGGGTTTTCGTGTTTTTCGCGGCTGGAGCTTTCATGGATTCGGAATCCCAACCGCGTCGCGGACTTCCCGCACGAGCGGCAGAGCAATCTTGCGCGCCTGCTTTACGCCGCTCTTCAGGATCTGATCCACATACTCCGGCTGATCCGCGAGTTCTGCGCGCCGGGTGCGCGCGGGCCCGAATTTTTCCATGAATTTGTCAAAGATGGCCTGCTTCACTTCGCGATATCCCAGGCCGCCGCTTCGGAAGCGGTCGGCCCAATAGGCCTGCATTTCCGCGTCGCAGAAAAGCTTGAGGATCGCGTAAAGGACACTGCGCTCCGGGTCTTTGGGTTCCTTCACGGTTGCCGAATCGGTGACAATTGAAAAAATTTGTTGCCGCAGCTCTTCTTCCCCTGCAAAAATCCCGATGGTGTTGTTGTAGGATTTGGACATTTTCCGGCCGTCGCGGCCGGGAACGGTGGCAACGCTCTCCGGGATGTAGGGCTCGGGAATCGTGAGTATCTCGCCGTAGGCGCTATTAAAATACTGGGCGATGTCCCGAGTCACCTCGACGTGCTGTTTCTGGTCCTGCCCGACAGGGACGCGGTTGGCGCGCACAATCAGGATATCGGCCGCCATCAGGACAGGGTAGGCAAAAAGACCGTGGTCGGACGGCATGCCCTGCTGCACTTTATCTTTATAGGCATGGCAGCGCTCCAGCAGTCCCATGGGGGTAACGGTTGTGAGCAGCCACTGCAATTCGCAGACCTCCGGCAAGTCACTCTGCAGGTAGATGGCGCAGCGGTCGGGATCCAGTCCAAGCGCGAGATAGTCCGCTGCGGTTGCGCGCGTCAGCTCCAAAAGCCGCGGCCGGTCGCGCAGTGTTGTCAGCGCGTGATAGTTGGCCAGAAAGTAATAGCAGCTGGTCCCTTCTTCGATGAACTGGAGGAATTGCTGGACAGCGCCGAAGTAATTGCCGAGGTGCAGATTGCCGGAAGGTTGAATGCCGGAAAGAACAACTTTTTTTTCGGGGGTGATCGTCATGGGCCCTCTAGTCACGGTTCATTGGGTTTAAGTTGGAGATACTGGCATTCTGGCGGCAGATTTTCAATCTAGAACAGATTCCCTTCCAATATCTGTTTCGCGATGGTCTGAAGCTGCATGTTCGAGGTCCCCTCGTAAATTTTCCCGATCTTCGCATCCCTGTAATATTTTTCGATGGGGTATTCCCGGGTGTAGCCGTATCCTCCAAACAATTCGAGACACTGGCTGGTGACGCGTTCGGCCATCACGGCCGAAAGGTACTTTGCCATCGCGGCTTCCTTGAGATAAGCCTTCCCCTCCATTTTCAGCCTGGCGGCGTTGTAGACCATCAGCCGGGCCGACTCGAGTTCGGTCGCCATCCGGGCGATCTGAAACTGGACGGCCTGGAAGCCAGAGAGGGCCTTTCCGAATTGCTTCCTTTCCCGGGAGTAGCGGATTGCGCATTCGAGCGCTCCCCGGGCGACGCCGATCATCTGGGCCCCGATTCCGATGCGGCCGTCGTTCAGTGTCTCCAGGGCGACTTTGTAGCCTTTCCCCGGATCGCCAAGAACGCGGTTGTCCGGGACAAAACAATCGTCCAAGATCAGCTCGCAGGTTGAGCTGGCCCGGATGCCAAGTTTGTCCTCTCTCTTCCCGACGGCAAATCCGGGCGTGTCGCGTTCGACGATGTATGCAGTGATACCTCGGTAGCCTTTCTCCGGATCCATGTTTGCGAAAACGATAAAGATCTCGGCCTCGGCCGCATTGGTGATCCAAAGCTTCCGGCCGTTCAAGACGAACCCGTCCCCGTGTTTCACGGCCCGGCTCGCCATCCCGAAGGCGTCGCTCCCGGAACTGGCTTCGGAGAGTGCATACGCGCCGACGCTTTCTTCGCAAAGGCGCGGGAGGAAGGCCCGCTTCAGTTCCTCCGTCCCCCAGCGCGCGATGGCATTATTCACGAGGGTGTTCTGAACATCCACGATGACGCTTGCCGCAGCGTCGACCCTGGCGAGTTCTTCCACGGCGAGGATGGCCATGAAAAAAGTGCCGCCCGAACCTCCATAGCTCTCGGAAACATCCACTCCCATGAAGCCCAACTCGAAGAATTGCCGGACCAGCGAGGGGTTGATCCGACCTTCTCTGTCCATTTCGGACACCAGCGGACGGATCTGCTCTTCCGCGAATTCCCGAGTGCTGGTGCGAAACAGCTGTTCATCCTCAGACAGGGCCGTCAGCGGCAGCGCTCTGCCGCCTTGCGCGTTCAGAGATTCAAAACCCATTGAGGTCCACCTCATGCGAAACGAGCCGTTTGCGCGTTGAGGCGTAAACGGCGGACGCTGATTGCGGCTGCAGGCGGAGGAAGGCGGATGTGCGCTTCCCTGCGTCTTCCGCTGCAACCCGTTGAACCTATTTCCTCTTCGCGGCTTCCAATGCACGGGGCCGAAAATTGTGGAACAAACCGCACCCGTGTAATGTTTATACCATTTTCACGCTTTCGAGGCGAAGTGCGGGGTGGCCGGCCGGATCCGGCATCCGTTGACTCAGAGGTGCGGAATCCCTATAATCTGTGGCGGAACCGATCCGCTCGGAGATAAAACTATGCGTTGCTCGAGGTTGTTAGTCTTATCTTTACTCTGCCTCAGCCTTCAAGCCGGCTATTGCTTTTCGGACCCTCCGGCCGACAACCCCAAACCGAAAACGGAAAAGGCCAAGAAGAAGAGTAAAAGCGAGGTTGACCAGGCGCAGTACTACAAAAAATGGCTGGATCAGGACGTCGTCTACATCATTTCCGATGAGGAGAAGAGCGTTTACAAGAGCCTGAAGAATGACGAGGAGCGCGACAGCTTCATCGAGCAATTCTGGTCGCGTCGAAACCCGGATCCCCGCTCTTCAGACAATTCCTTCAAAGAAGAGCACTATGCCCGGATCGCCTATGCCAATGACCATTTTACCTCGGGGATTCCCGGCTGGAGAACGGACCGCGGGCGGATCTATATCATGTACGGCAAGCCGGATGAGCTGGAATCTCATCCGACTGGGGGCATGTACGACCGGCCCACCAACGAGGGGGGCGGACAAACCAGCACGTATCCCTTTGAAAAATGGTGGTACCGGCACATTGACGGGGTCGGGGACGATATCGAGATCGAGTTCGTCGATCAATCCGGTTCCGGCGAATACAAAATGGCAATGACTCCGGACGAAAAGGACGCCCTCATGAACGTCCCGAACGCCGGGCTGACGCTGGCTGAAGAAATGGGTTTGGCGAGCAAAACGGATCGTGCCTATTTCAATCCGGCCGGCATGAGTGACCCGAATAACCCCGAAAACATGGGCATGATGTCAAAGGATCAGCCCTTCAATCGGATGGAACGGTTCTTTGCCGTGCAGCGTCCTCCGGAGATCAAGTTCAAAGACCTGAAGAGCGTCGTGACGACCCATGTCAGCTTCAATTCTTTGCAGTACGACATTCGAACGGATTACATCCGGCTTTCTACGGATAAAGTGCTCGTTCCCGTCACGATCGAACTCAGCAACAAGGATCTGGAGTTTAAGAAAGAGCTCGACGTCAACCGCGCGTCGGTCAACGTGTACGGCAGCGTGACAAACCTCACCGGCCGCACCATGTATGAGTGGGAGGACGTGATCAGCGTCGAGTTTTCGGACGTGTACTTTCAGCAGGGGAAGGACAAGAGGTCGGAGTACCAGAAAATCGTGGGGCTGCCTCCAGGCCAGCCCTATAAACTCGATCTGGTGCTGAAAGACGCCAACAGCAAGAGTGTGGGCTCCCTGAGCATGCGCTTGAACGCCCCCAAATACGAAGACGGAACCCTGCAGTCGAGCAGCATTATTTTGGCTAATTCCGTTTCCGCGGCCCCGATCAGCTCCGATCAGCTGCAGCAGTATGTCATCGGGGATATGAAGATTGTGCCCAACGTGACGGCCGACTATGTGCCCGGTCAAAACCTGATTTCCTATATACAGATCTACGGCATGCTGATTGATCAGACCAGCCAAAAGCCTTCCCTGGATGCAACGTTTACGATCAAGAACGGGGACAAAGTGGTGGCGGAGGCTAAAAGCACCCCGGCAAACTCCGAACAGTTCTTTTATGGCCAGCGCGTAGTGGTTTTGGGCAAAATCCCGCTGATCTCCGTCCCCCCCGGGAAATACAAGCTGGAAATCAAAGTCCAGGACAATATCGCCAATCGAACGGTCTCCACGACGACCGACTTTAGAGTCAAAGAACCGGTCCAGGAGGTTTCAGCCGTAGCCCCTTAAGATTCGAGATTGACCGCGCGCTAGTCGCGAATCGCGACTCGAATCGGGTGTTTCCCATTCCTTGAATCGCTGAATGATTCGAGCATTGACCCAATCTCAAATCTCGGATTTCGAATCACCTATGGACCTATCGATCGTCATCCCCACCTGGCGCGGCCGGCATCTGCTCGAAGCCTATCTCCCCTCAATTCTTGCCGCCTCCGAACGCTACTGCCGGAGCCGGGAGGCGCGTACCGAAATCATTATCGTCGAGGATGCGGGCGGAGACGACACGGCCTCCTGGCTGCCGGCGCATTATGGCGGCCGGGTGCGTCTGCTGGCCCATGAGCGCAACCAGGGATTCTGCGCCGCATGCCAGACCGGCTTTGAACAGGCCCGATACCCGATCGTTCTCCTGCTCAACAATGACGTTCGCCTCGAAGAGGGCTGTATTGCTCCCATGGTGAGACATTTCGACGACCCGGGCGTGTTTGCGGTGACCGGAAAGATGTTCAATCAGAAGGGGGACACCTTCTGCAACGGTGGCAAAATCGGGCGTTTCCGGCGGGGGATGTGGAGCAGTTATCAGAACTACGATGCAACCTTGACGGCTGCCCCGGACACAGCCTATCTTTCCTTCGCAGCGATTGGCGCTTTTTCAGCCTATGACCGCGAGAAATTTTTAAAAATCGGCGGATTCGATCCGCTCACCGCAATGTACGAAGACATCGAGATATCCTACCGGGCGTGGAAGCGCGGATGGCTTATAAAATACGAGCCTCAAAGCGTTGCGTACCACGATGCCAGCCAGACCATGAAACGGCGATACCGGCGCCGCTCATTGAATAGGCTCTCGCGCCGAAGCCGGATTCTGATGCACTGGATTCTGCTCGACGACAGGAAAATGTTTGGGCAGCATCTGGCATCCATTGCCGGACAACTGCTGACAAGCTGGATCCGGCTCGACTGGCCGCTTTACTGGGCGGTGGCGACCGGGCTCCGGAATATCGCCGCGGTTCGTCGAAAAAGGAAGGAAAACAGACAAAACATGGTGCTGTCGGATCGTGAGCTCGTTCGGTTGCTTGAGACCTTCTATCGGACGGCGCCAATCGAGATCCACTGATCGGCCTGCCTCAGGGCTTTCATCGCGAAACAGGCGGATGGACGAAATTTCACCGATGCTTTTTCGTGTTTTCCGTGGCCAAAAGCTTTAGAATCTCGCCTCATGCAGCCGATATCGGCAACGGTGATCACCTACAATGAAGAGCGGAATGTCCGTGACGCTCTTCAATCGCTGTCTTGGGCCGACGAGATTGTTGTGGTCGACAGCGGGAGCACCGACGCCACACTGGAAATCTGCCGC